>ERZ761602.534-NODE-534-length-81174-cov-10.383202_pt1 | contig 81174 bp, 67 predicted proteins | sample MGYA00512165_ERZ761602 | MGnify/ENA primary metagenome ERZ761602 (study PRJEB28899, sample SAMN02445085) | bioreactor sludge metagenome | biome: EBPR sludge; isolation source: Thorneside wastewater treatment plant | place: Australia: Brisbane, Thorneside...
GACACCAGTTCCTGGTGTCGCAAGAGCGGCCTCCTGCTTTTGTGGGTCCAGACTTTGTCTGGACGCCTTCTGTTTTCTCGGAGCAACAGCGTCCAGACAAGTCTGGACCCACGAAGGGCCGCTATGCCGTCGCCTCTGCTCAACCGACACCAACGCCAACAACCAACACCGCCTTCAAGGAGGCGTCACCAGTTCATGGTGTCGCAAGAGCGGCCTCCTGCTTTTGTGGGTCCAGACTTGTCTGGACGCCTTTCGTTTTCACGGAGCAACAGCGTCCAGACAAGTCTGGACCCACGAAGGGCCGCTTTGCCGTGGCCTCTGCTTTGCCGACACCAACGCCAACAACCAACACCGCCTTCAAGGAGGCGACACCAGTTCCTGGTGTCGCAAGAGCGGCCTCCTGCTTTTGTGGGTCCAGACTTGTCTGGACGCCTTTCGCTTTCACGGAGCAACAGCGTCCAGACTAGTCTGGACCACAAACGGCCGCTTTGCCGTCGCCTCTGCTCAACCAACACCAACACCAGCAACCAACACCGTTCCTCAAGGAGGCGACACCAGTTTCTGGCGCCACGCCCATACCGCGGCCTGAGTGCGGTCCGACAATTCAAGCTTGGCCAGCAGGTTGCCGACATGGGTCTTGACCGTCGCCTCGCCGATGCCGAGGCGCTCGGCGATGATCTGGTTGGACAGACCTTCGGCGATCAGCAACAGCACATCACGTTCGCGTGCGCTGAGCTGCGCCAGCGGGTCGGGGCGCGCATCACTGCGCAGCGAGCGTACCAGTCCAGCGGCTACGCGCGGATGCAGGATGGTCTCGCCGCGTGCCGCGCGGCGCACGGTGTCGACCAGTTCGGCGCCAGCGACATCCTTGAGCTGATAGCTCACCGCGCCGGCCTCCAGCGCGGGACGTACCGTGCTCTCGTCGGTGCTCGAGGTCAGGATCACCACCTGGGTCTGCGGGCTGGCGGCGCGGATCGATTGCGTCGCCTGGATGCCGTCGCCGCCGGGCATGACCATGTCCACCAGCGCTACCGCCGGACGCAGGCGTCCGGCCAGTTCCGCACCGTGCGTGGCGCTGCCGGCCTCGCCGCAGACCTCGATGTCAGGTTGCAGCTCGAGATAGGCGCGCAAGCCCTGGCGCACCACGGCGTGATCGTCGACCAGCAACACGCGCAGTTTCGGCATCGGGTCATCCCTCCAGCGTAAAGTGCAGTCGCACCAGGGTACCGCCGCCTTCCGGGCTGACGATCGAAAACTCGGCGGCGGGCAGGCTTTCCGCACGTTGGCGCATGTTCGCCAGACCCATGCCCAGCGCCGACTCGCGCGCTCCGCCGCGACCATCATCGGCGATTTCGAGTTCGATCCGCTGCAGCGAGCGCCGCACCGACACGCGCACGCGCTGGGAATCGCTGTGCCGCCAACTGTTGGCGAGCGCCTCATCGACAATGCGCAGCACCGTCTCGGTGCGGGCAGGTGTCAGATTCAGGTGGTCCGGCAGGTTCAGATCCAGCGCGCGCCCGCTGCGCCGCGAGTAATCCTCCAGGCGCTGCTGCAGTGCCGGAATCAGGTCCTCGGCGGCGCCGGCATCCTCGCGCAGTTCGCGCAACTGGTCTTCCAACTCGCGTTGAATCTCGCTGACCAGCGCCGCTGCCTCGTCCAGTCGTTGCTGGCGACGTTCGCCGTCGCTGCCTTCACGCGCCGCCGCCAATTGCAGCGAGAGTGCGAAAACTTTCTGCTTGACGGTGTCGTGCAGGTCGCGCGCCAGGCGGCGGCGCTCTTCCAGTGTGGCAAGTTGCGCGCGCGTGGCAAACAGCGCTTTCAGGTTTGCCGCCATCTGATTGAGGTCGCGCGCAAGCTGGCCGAGTTCATCGCCGCTGTGGTCGGCCAGGTGCGGTGCGAAGTCGCCGCCTGCCCACGCCTGTGCTGCCGCCTCGATGCGTGCGATCCGTGCCAGCACACGCTGGCGCAGGAACCACGCCGAACCGATCAGGTACAGCATCAGGTAGGACACCGCGATCGGCCATTCGAAGCTCAGGCTGCGGCCAAAATGGCGCCATGGTGAGGGAACCTTGAGGTCCAGCACCAGGTGTTCTCCAGTGTGCGGCAATGCGGCGGTCCAGCGGCGATGGATCGAGCCGGCAGCGACGCCCGGCAATGACTGCGCGGCTGCGCTGTTCATCATCGACGCGGTGAACGGATGAGGCGCCAATTCCAGCAGTACCCAGGCGGCCTGCGTACCCAGGCTCTCGCGCGGGCGCTCCAGTTCCAGCACGAATCGCTGCAGGCGCTGATCGATCTCGGGCTCGGCAACGCCCCGCGCGAGCGCGGCATCGAGGTCAATGGCTTCACGCGCGAGCACCCGATCGACACGACCGTCGTCCAGTTGTGTCAGGCAGCGCTGGAACTTGTAACTGAGAATGGTCTGTTCGATCAGCAGCAGCGCCGGAACCGAAAGCGCCAGATAGAACAGCGTCAACTGCAGGCGCAAGCCATGGCGGCGGGGTGGCAATGCAGGCACGGGTTGCTCGTTCGGTTGCCCAGGTCGGCCGCGGTCGAATCGATCGTCGCTCGCGCATCATGCCCGCGAGACGCACGCAGTGCATCCGACTGCGATGACTGAATCCGGGTCGCTGGCTCCGCCTGGAGGATGAGGCGGTGATGGGCAGATTGCCGGAGCGACGTGCAGGTCGCCCCGACGATCGTGATTCTGCGCTGCGCTCAGAACAACAGGCTGGTCATGCGCCGGCGGTAATCGCCGACCAGATCAGTATCGGGAACGATGCGGAAGGCATCCACCAAAGAACGACGGCCGAGATCGTCATTGAACTTGCGATCGGCCTTGAGGATGGTGAGGAACTGGTCCATGCCGGCGGCGTACTGGCCGGCCAACAGGAACCGCGCTCCCAACTGGTAACGCGCAAGCAGGTTGCCGCCGTCGCGAGCGATGTCGCCCTGCAATTCAGCATCGTTCGGAGCGTGCTCGATGGCCTGCAGGAAGCCCAGGCGCGCGCGCGCGCGCTTGGCGACGTCGTGATCCTGGACCTCGCTCGGCAACTGGTCGAGCGCCGCCGTGCCTTCGTTCAGCAGGCCCCCGCGCAGCAGCGCGTCGGCCAGTTCGGCTTTCAGTTCATGCTTTTTCGGATCGGCCTTGATTGCGGCCTGCAGGCCGGCGATGACGGATTCCAGATCTTCCGCATCCAGCTCGACTTGCTCGGGTTCCGGGTCGGGGAGCGCCGGCTGCGCAGTGAGGTGCTTGGCCAGCAGCGCGCGCACGGCGCCCTCCGGCTGCGCACCCATGAAACCGTCAACCGGGCGACCGTCCTTGAACAGCACCACGGTCGGCAGGCTGCGGATGCCGAAGCTGCCGGCCAGCGCCATTTCCTCGTCGGTATTGACCTTGGCCAGCTTCACCGCGCCGCGGGCTTCGGTGACGATCTTGTCGAGCATCGGCATCAGGGTCTTGCACGGCCCGCACCACGGCGCCCAGAAATCGACCAGAACCGGCGTGGTGAACGACGCCTCGAGCACATCCATCTCGAAGTTGTCCTGGGTAGCGTGGAAGATATCGGTGCTAGTGGCCATCGGTGCGGCTCCGGAATGCGATGCAAGGCAGATGGGGGTGGATTCTACGAAAGCAATCCATCACCGGCGAAGGCCACGCCAAGTCGGTAATGCCTGCAGGGAGCCCCTGCCGCACCGCTTCGGTGCGCACTTTCGTGCATCAAGCAGTCAGCAACGAACGCAAGGAGATCAGGAAGCGGAGATTGTGCGGCAGAAACGGGTGTCGCCTCCTTGAAGGCGGTGTTGGTTGTTGGCGTTGGTGTCGGCAAAGCAGAGGCCACGGCAAAGCGGCCCTTCGTGGGTCCAGACTTGTCTGGACGCTGTTGCTCCGAGAAAACGAAAGGCGTCCAGACAAGTCTGGACCCACAAAAGCAAGAGCCCGCTCTTGCCCACAGATGTTGGATTTCCCCCGTCGTCACGGGTGGATTGCCAACGGCGCGTAAGCCACGCCACCCTTGTAGGTCATCACCGGCCTTTCGAGGACGGTCACATCGGCCAGCGGGTCGCCGTCGACCACCACGATGTCGGCGTAATGGCCGGCCGCCAGCGAGCCGATATCGGCACTCATTCCGAGAACTTCGGCGGCATTGCGCGTGGCGGTCTGGATGGCGACGTTCGCGGGCATCCCTGCGTCGACCATCAGCTTGAACTCGCGCGCATTCATGCCGTGCGGCGAAACGCCGCTGTCGGTGCCGAAGGCGATCTTGACGCCGCCCTGATAGGCGCGTCGGAAGTTCGAGGCGAGCAACGGTCCGATCGCCCGCGCTTTGGCCGCAACCATCGGCGGGAACTGCTCCGCCTTGCTGCCGACCCAGTCGCCGGCCAGCAGGGTCGGCACCAGCCAGGTGCCGTGCTGCTTCATCAGCGGATGCAGGTCGGCCTCCATGTAGCTGCCGTGTTCGACGGTGGTGACGCCGGCGAGGATGGCGCGACGGATGCCTTCCTTGCCGTGCGCGTGGGCGGCCACCGCGAAACCGTAGTCCTTCGCGGCGGCAACGATGGCATTCGCCTCGTCCTGGGTGAATTGCGGATTGAGGCCGTTCTTCGCATAGCTGAGCACGCCGCCGGTGGCGGTGATCTTGATCAGGTCGGAGCCCTCTTTGTAGCGATAGCGCACTGCTGCGAAGGCGTCATCAGGCCCGTTGATCACGCCCTCGCGTGGCCCCGGCTTGCCTGCCAGATCGCGATTGCTGCCGTTGGTCGGGTCGGCATGGCCGCCAGTGGTCGCGATCGACTTGCCGGCAGTCAAGATTCGCGGGCCCTCGGCAATACCCTGATTGATCGCATTGCGCACGGCGACGCTGACGCCGTCGACGTCGCCCAGATCGCGAATGGTGGTGAAGCCGGCGCGCAAGGTCTTTTTCGCGTTCAGCGCGCCGCGCAGCGCGTAATCGCCGGCATTCAGCCGGTATCCCTCGACATAGCTCGCCGGGCCGGCTTCGTTGTCCGTGATGTGCGTGTGCAGATCGATCAGGCCCGGCAGGCACACCTGGCTGCCGTGATCGACAAACTCATTGCCCGGGGCCGGCGCGCCCGGATTGAGAGCCGTGATCCGGCCGTCGGTGACTTCGATGGTATGCGCGCCCAACAACCTGGCGTTCTCCGCGTCGAAGATCTTGCCGCAGGCGATGGTCAGCGCACTGGCGTGCCCGGCGGTCAATGAAAGTGCGACGGCGGCGGCGATCAGGGCAGGGCGCATCAGGCGAACTCCGGGTTGCGGGCGGGTCGCCGAGTATCTGGCGGCATTGCGGCCACGGCAATTGCCGCCGGCTCAGGACATGTTGCCAATGGTGCCGAGGTGCGTGGGCATCCATCGGCGATCGAGTTGGGTGGCTCGCGTGCTCGCCCGAGACTCCCGCGCCAAACCGACCTCAGGTCGGAACAGGCTGCCGGATCGGCAGGCAGACCCGCATGGTCGTGCCCAATCCGAGTTCGCTCTGAACCTCGATGCGGCCGTGGTGTCGCTCGATGATGCCGTGCGAAACCGACAGCCCCAGGCCGGTACCCTTGCCGACTTCTTTGGTGGTGTAGAAAGGGTCGAAGATATGGGCCAGCGTTTCAGCGCTCATGCCGCGCCCGGTATCGGCAACCTCCACCCACACTTCCTTGTCCGTGCAATGGGTGCGCAGGGTGATCACGCCATGACCCTCGATCGCCTGAGCCGCATTGACCAACAGGTTCATGAACACCTGGTTGATTTGCGAAAGCACGCAATCCACCAGCGGCAGTTCGACGTACTCCTTGTGCACTTCGCAGGTGTATTTGAGTTCATTCCAGACCACGTTCAGCGTGCTTTCCAGTCCCTGGATCAGATCGTCCGGTTGCCAGTCATCGACTGCCGAGGTGTGCGCGAAGTCCTTGAGGCCCTTGACGATGCGCTTTACGCGATTCAACCCTTCGTCGGAATCGGCGAGCAGCGACGGCAACTCCTGGCGCAGATAATCGAGCTCCACCCGGGTCTTGACGGCGTCGACTTCGAACCAGACGTCCTGCGGTGCAGCGTGCTTCAGCTTGACCGCGTCGTAGGCGTCGATCACCGCCAGCAGGTCTCCGACCAGCCGCTTGAGCGCACCGAGATTGGAGTTGACGTAGCCGATGGGATTGTTGATCTCGTGGGCGACGCCGGCTGCCAGCAGGCCAATGGACGCGAGCTTTTCAGATTGCAGAACCTGCTTTTCCATCCGCTTGCGCTCGGTGATGTCGAGCAGGGTTACCAGGTGACTGCCATCCAGGCCTGCCGAAAATGCCGAAACGGTCGCCAGCGCGATACGTCGGCTGCCATCCCTGGCCTGGATCTGAACTTCGATCGGTCGGAACGTACTTCCCGATTCTCGCGCCCTCGCCAATTCGACGCGCCAGCGCTTGACCACCTTCTGTCGATAGTCGGGATCCGGGTAGGCATGGGGCCACCAGTCTTCGATGGTGGGAAAGTCCTCCCGCAGGTAGCCAAATGCGTGGGTGAGCGCTGGATTGACGAACGTGATGCGCTGCTGATCGTCGACCAGGGCCATTGGCACCGGCGACGCCTCGATGATGGCGCGCGCCCTGGCTTCGCTGGCGGCCAATGCCGTCTGCGCCTGCTCGGCGCGTTGCTGCGCTTCCCGCGCATCTTCCAGCAAGTTCAGCGTGGCCAACTGGGACTGCAGCGTCGATTCGGTGGTTGCCCGCAGCAAATCCGATTGTGCCTGCAGCGAGCGCGACATGGACAGCAGGCGTTCGAAGGCGCCGACTCGCGCCAGCAGCTCTCGGTTCGTGATCGGGCCAGCGATATAACCATCGGCACCGGCTTCCAGCCCTTCGGCCTGGCTTTCGCTGTCGACACACGAGCTTGAGATCAGCACCACCAGTGCCCCGGCCAGAGCGGGTGCGCGCTTGATTCCACGGCAAAGCTCAAGGCCATCGATATCGGGCAAATCGCGGTCGAGCAGCAAGAGGTCGGGAGCACGCTCGCCGGCGACCGTCCAGACGTCTGCGCCAGTGGCGGCCGTGTCGACGCTGTAGCCGGCTTGTTGCAGCAGGCGGGCTGTGCTCCCGGCGACGTCGGTATCGTCGTCCACGACCAGTATGCGAAAGCTCCGGGTCACGAGACCGGTTCCATTCGAATGCCCTCCGCCTCAGCGGTGCGGCGCGCCGATATCGGTTGCTGGAGCTTCCTGGCTGCGGGCTGCAACGATTGCATCATGTGCGGGCGCCTTCGGTCGCAGCCATCGCCGTAACGATCTGGTGTCGCGGCGGGTCACCAAGTCGAGCACAGAGTTCATTGATTTCGCGCTTGAGCTCGATCATGCGCAACTCGCGGCCGACGGCAAGCGCGTTGAACCGGCTCAGGACCGTATGGCTGGCGCGCAGGGCCGCTTCCGCCAACAGTCTTTCCAGTTCTGCTGCGGCGCGCGGCGCCACCCTGGTCAGCAGCGCCTCGGCCCGGGTTCGATCGATCAATTGACGGCGCCCGATTGCGGCAATCAGTCCGATCGTAGTGCCGTCGTGCCCTTGCAGCGAGACACCGATGTAACTTTCGGCGCCAAGTTCATGCAGCGCGGAGTCGCGCGGGAACAATGTGCGCACGTTTGCCGGAAAGCAGCACACTTTCTGCCCCGGGACCTGGCTGCAGGGGGTATCGGCCAGAGCGTACTGAATGTTCTCTTCGAAGCGCCCATCGCGCCAGAGGGCGAGCGTGGTGGCCGTCAGCTCGTCGCCCTCAATCCGGTCGATGCAGATGTAGTCCATCTCGAGGTTGGTCGCCAGGAAGCGCGCCAGTGCCGGAAAGAATGCTTCGTCGTTCGCGTCGATTCCAGCCTGGGCAAGAAAGGCATCGGCTATCTCGGATTGTTTGCGTGCCGTGATGTCGCGCGACAGCACCACGAAGCGCAGAGGCTCGCCAGTTGCTGTCGCCTTGCGGGCGACGGAGAGTTCGAACCAGGTCTGGCCTCCCGGCAGCAGCATTTGAATCTGCCTGCCCGAGGAGGTGTGTTTCTCATGAGCCTCCTGCAGCGCCGCCAACACCGTCTCCGCAGCGTCTGCCGGCAGCACCTCGGTCACCCGTTTGCCCAGCATCTGCTCTGACGGCACGATCAGCAGATCTCGTCTCGGCGAATGGTAGTCGTAGTAGCGGCCATCCAGTCCCATCTCGAAAATCAGATCGGGACTGGCATCGAGAGTGGCCGTCAGGTTCCGATTGCTGATCAAGAGCTGATCTTCCGCGCGCTTGCGCGCACTGATGTCGATCATGGCTGCCACGAATCCGACCACCGCGCCGCTTGTTTCGAACTCCGGTGAATAGACCACGTGCAGCGTGCGCAGCATTCCCGATACATCCAGTCGGTCCAGGTCAAACTCGACCTTGTGCCCGGCCAGGGCGAGGGTGATTCGCGGGTCGGCCTCGGTGCAGGTCGAGTCCGCGACCAGTTCCTTCGCATGCCTGCCCAACAGGTCTGGCGGCTGCTGCCCGAACATCTGCGCATAAGCCAGATTCACGAACCGGTAGCGGCGCTGGTCGTCCAGGTGCGCAATCAGCACCGGCGCATGATCGGTCACGAAACGCAATTGCGCTTCACTCGCGCGAAGTGATGCAGTGGCTTGCTTGCGTTCAGTGACATCATGGAGAAAACACACGATCAGCGCGTTCTCCCCGTCGAGGCGTTGCGCGCTGACTTCGACGTCGTAAGTGCTGCCGTCCTTGCGCCGGTGCCGGGTGTCGAAGCGGTCGCTCCCGAGCTGCCGGATTCTCTGCAGATGCTCGGTGCACTCCGCTGCCGATTCCCGGGCTTCCAGGTCGATCACGCCCATCGTCAACAATTCGTCGACGCTGTAACCGCTCATTCGCGCGTAGGCGTGGTTGACTTCGACGATCCGTGCATTCGAATCCACCAGCCAATAACCGTCCAGAGCGGATTTCAGGATTGCTTCATGGCGCGTTGCGTTCGCGCGCAGAGCGGCCTCCGCCGATCGGTGCGCCCGTCGCGTCGCTGCCTCCTGCAACTCGCGTTGAACGGCGGGAGCGAGTCGGTGCAGGTGATCTTTGGTGAGATAGTCGTTTGCGCCAGCGCGCATTCCATCGACGGCAAGCTCTTCGCCCATCTGTCCGGACACCAGGATGAAAGGCAGATCGCGGTCGCGGGCTCTGACCAGGACCAGCGCATCCAGGCCGGAGAACCCAGGCATGCGGTAATCGGATATCACCACGTCCCACGCCTGGCGATCCAGCGCGGCGCTCAGCGTGGCAGCGCTATCGACACGCTCTGGGTACACCTCGAAGCCGCCGGAACGCAAGCGATGCAGCATCAGTTGGGCGTCGTCCTCCGAGTCCTCTACCAACAGGCAGTTGAGTTGCGGGTTCATGTCGCCCCCCGCGGCAGCGGCGGCGCCTCGTTCAGCAGCAGCCAGTAGAGGCCCAGCCGGCGCGCCGCTTCGACGAATTCGTCAAAGTCGACAGGCTTGCGCACGTAGCTGTTGGCGCCCAGCTTGTAGCTCATGACCATGTCTTGCTCCTCGTCGGAGGAGGTGAGGATCACTACCGGTTGCAGTGCCGTGCCCGGATTTGCGCGCAGGCTGCGAAGCACTTCCAGGCCGTCGAGCCGTGGCAGCTTGAGATCGAGAAGGACCACGGCCGGCTGCTGATGGGTATCGCGCCCGGCGTAGCGGCCGCGCGCGAACAAATAGTCGAGCGCCTCCACGCCGTCGCCGGCAACGACGATCTCGTTGCGGATGTTGCTGCGCTTGAAGGCGCGCAGCGTCAGCGCCACGTCGTCGGGGTTGTCTTCGACCAACAGGATGATCCGGCTCATTGGCCTGCTCCGGGGTATGCAAAGTTCTGGGCAACCGGGGCGCCGAGTTCGAAACCGAAAGTCGCCCCCTCGCCGATGGCACTCTTGGCCCAGACGTTGCCGCCGTGACGGCGGATGACACGCTGCACCGTCGCCAGGCCGATTCCGGTGCCGGGAAACTCGTCTTTGCTGTGCAGGCGCTGGAACGCGCCGAACAGCTTGTCTGCATAGGCGGGGTCGAATCCGACGCCATTGTCACTGACAAAGAAGTGCGTGTGCCCGTCCTCAGTGCTCGTTCCGAACTCGATTCGCGCCTGCGGGCATCGACTGGTGAATTTCCACGCGTTGCCTAGCAGATTGCCCAATGCTACTCGCAGCAGTGCCCTGTCTCCCTGAACCACGATGCCATCGGCGACCCGCAGGGCAACCTGCCGCTGGGGGTCCTGTTCGGCCAGTTCGGCCACGATTTCGCGGGCCATGGCGCTGAGGTCGACACGCTCATAGCGAAGCTCGCTGCGTGAGAGGCGCGAGAGCCGCAGCAGATCGTCGATCAGTTGGGCCATGTATTGTGCGGCTGCGCGAATGCGCTTGAGGGAGTCGCGTGCGTCCGCGTCGAGGCTGGCCTCGTGGTCTTCGAGCAGAATGCGACTGAATCCATCGATGCTGCGCAAGGGCGCGCGCAGGTCGTGGGATACCGAGTAGCTGAATGCCTCCAGTTCCTTGTTCTGAGCCGCCAGCGAGGCTTCGGACCGTCGCAATTGTTCGGTCAGTTGGTCGTTGGACTCAAGTTGCGTCCGGATGGTGTCGGCCATCGAATTCAGGGTAAGGGCCAGCACGCCGAATTCGTTCTGGGAGCCCGACGCGCTGCGCACATCGAGCTTGCCCTGGCCGAGCTGAGCGGCAACCGACGTCAACTCGCGCACCGGGCGGGAGATCTGCCGGTTCAGCAGCCAACCCACGAAGCTGGCAGCCAGCAGGACTGCCACGAACATGCTGATGACCGCAGCCTCCAGCGCGCCCTTGCGCCGTTCGGCCTCGGCGTAGATCTGTTCCGCCCTGGCTTGCGCGAGGTCCGCAATCACCTTGATGCGTTCGAGCACTTGCCGCGCCCTCGACACGCTTTCGGCGGCGAGTTGGGAGCGGACGGCGTTCGATCCCGGTTGCAACAGTTGTGCGCTGAGGGAACGCGAGCGGTCCAGTTCTGCATCCAGCGCGAGAATGTTGATCGAGGGGCGAGGTTCGGCAAGTTGCAGAATTTGCATCGCGCCTGCAACCGCGGAATCGATTTGCTCGATCTCGTGCGCCAGCCGGGAAACGTCATCGCCGACGACGCTCGCCAGTTCCTTCTGTATGGCGTGCGATCGCCACGCCAGGACCTTGAGATCGCCGGTTGCGCGAATGACGACCAGCGGTTGCTCGTACAGTTGTGTGGTCTGGGACCACAGCACATTGCTCTGCAGATGCACCAGATAGCCCAGGGCGATGACGGCGAGCACGATGCAGCCCAGACCCACTCTGAGCTGCGTCGCTACCGATACGTCGGCCAGTCGCCACGGCCACCGACCCGGACCCGCGATCGAAATCACCGCCGTCGCGAACAGTGCGCTGCCGAGCAGCACGAATGCGATCGCCGTCGGGAGGGCCATGGGCAGCGTCGCGCTGTCGTAGAAAAGAGGAGCACCCAGGGCGTAACTGAACGCGATGAGCAGCGCGGCAGCAGCAACCAGGACGCCCGATGCGATCGCCAACTGCAACCAGTGCCGGGTGTTTGCCCTGGCGCGACGGCGCGTCAACAACCCTGCCAGGGCCACCCCGGACAGCACGAACAATGCGCCGGTGACCGGAGACATCAGAGTCAAGGGATCGGCGTAAAAGTCGGCTGTTCCGGCGGCCTGGAACTCGGCTCGACGGTCCAGTTCCTGATCGAAACCACGCATCCAGACGACGAATCCACAGCCGGCGACGATGAGCGCGCCGATGGCCGAGAGAAACCGCGGAATCATCCTGCCGACTGGCCACATCGCCACCAGCAGCGCCGCCGACAAGACCATGAAGCTGATCGATGTGATCGGCGCCATGGGAACTTTACCGACCCCCAGGCTCGCCAGCTCCGGGCGTTCAACGATGCGACCCACCAGCGCCGCCATGGCAATGAGCAGTACACACGACACCAGCATCTGCGCGGCGCGCCGCGCCCAGATCCGGTCGTCAAGGTGTGCCGCGCCGTCCATCTCCGCACCCAATCCCGTGCCGATGCGCATTACACCGACTCTGAGGACGATAGGTCGCAGACTATTGCGCGGACTTGTCCCCGATCAAGCCAACGGCACTCGCGAGTCGCACGCGCTGGAGAATTGACAATCGTCGCCGAAGTCCAGCTATCCCCGTACCGGTTGCCGCACCGCCGGTGTGTTGCGAGTGCGTGAGTCCCTAGACTCCTGGCGTGAGAAAAATCTCGATCAAGCCGCCGCGGGATTTCGGACAACTGCATGCGGCGGCCGAACAATCGCTTCGTGCGTTGGTCGATGAGGTCCAAAAGGCATGCTGGACGCAGCCAGCAGACATCAAGACACAGTTCGGTAACGCCAGCATCCTCAAGAGCCGGCGCGTGGTATTCAACGTCAATGCGCGCCGCGACAATCGACAACCGACTCTCCCCCGCTCGTTGTAGTCTTGCCGGCTCGTTTTCGATCGGCTGTCCAGCCATGCAGACCACTTACGACCCGCGCAGCGCAGAAGCGTCGGCGCAAGCTTTCTGGGAACGCACACGCGCTTTCGAAGTCGTCGAAGACCCGAATCGCGAGAAGTTCTATTGCCTGTGCATGCTGCCGTACCCGTCCGGCGCTTTGCACATGGGCCATGTGCGCAACTACACGATCGGCGACGTGGTGAGTCGCTATCAGCGCATGCGGGGCAAGAACGTGCTGCAGCCGATGGGTTGGGATGCCTTCGGCCTGCCTGCGGAAAACGCGGCGATCGCGCGCCAGGTGCCGCCGGCGCAGTGGACCTACGCCAACATCGACAACATGAAGCGCCAGTTGAAGGCGCTCGGTTTCGCCTACGACTGGTCGCGCGAAGTCACCACCTGCAAGCCCGAGTACTACCAGCACGAGCAACGCTTCTTCACCGAACTGTTCGAGAAGGGCCTGGTCTATCGCAAGAACTCGGTGGTCAACTGGGATCCGATCGACCAGACCGTGCTCGCCAACGAGCAGGTGGTCGATGGCAAGGGCTGGCGTTCCGGCGCGGTGGTCGAACGCCGCGAGATTCCGCAGTGGTTCTTCCGCATCACCGATTACGCCGACGAACTGCTCGGCAATCTCGATGAGCTGAGCGGCTGGCCGGATTCGGTCAAGACCATGCAGCGCAACTGGATCGGCCGCTCCGAGGGCCTCGAGATCCACTTTGCCGTGGACGGCGAGAGCGAACCCCTGACCGTCTACACCACACGTCCGGACACGTTGATGGGCGTGACCTTCGTGTCGGTGGCCGCCGAACACCCGCTGGCGCGCAAGGCCGCCGCCGGCAATCCGGAACTGGCCGCGTTCATCGAAGAATGCCGTCATGCCGCCGTCGCCGAGGCGGCGATGGAGACGATGGACAAGAAGGGCATCCCGCTCGGCATCGACGCGATCCACCCGATCAGCGGCGAACGCGTGCCGATCTGGGCAGCGAACTTCGTGCTGATGGGCTATGGCACCGGCGCGGTGATGGCCGTGCCCGGTCACGATCAGCGTGATTGGGAATTCGCGACGCGTTATGGGCTGCCGATCGTGCAGGTGATTGCGCCTGAAAGCGGGGCAGGGGGCAGGGGGCTGGGGGCAGAGGAAGAGCCGGTTGAGCTGAGCCGTGGTGCGTACACGGAGAAAGGCATCTGCATCAACTCTGGTCCTGAGCTCGACGGCAAGACCTACAAGGAGGCTTTCGAGGCTCTGAACCTGCTGCTCGCGGCCGCAGGCCGCGGGCAGAAACGCGTGAACTTTCGTTTGCGCGACTGGGGTGTGTCGCGGCAGCGTTTCTGGGGCTGCCCGATTCCGATGATCTACCGCGACAATGGAGAGGCCGTTCCGGTGCCGCCGGAGCTGTTGCCGGTGGTGCTGCCGGAAGATGTGTTGTTCTCCGGCGTGGCCTCGCCGATCAAGTCGATGCCGTCGTTCATCGACACCACCGACCCGGTCAGCGGCGCTCCGGCAAAGCGCGAGACCGACACCTTCGACACCTTCGTCGAATCGTCCTGGTACTACGCGCGCTATACCTCGCCGAACGCACCGACGATGCTCGACGAACGTGCCAACTACTGGTTGCCGATCGATCTCTACATCGGTGGCATCGAACACGCCGTGATGCACCTGCTCTACTTCCGCTTCTGGCACAAGGCGATGCGCGATTGCGGTTACGTGACCAGCGACGAGCCGGCGATCAACCTGCTGTGCCAGGGCATGGTGGTGGCGGAGACCTTTTACCGCGAAGTGGACGGCAAAAAGACCTGGTACAACCCGGCCGAGGTGGTGATCTCGCGCGACAGCCACGGCCGCATGACCGGGGCAACGCTGGTGGCGGATGGTCAGCCGGTGACCATCGGTGCCATCGAAAAGATGAGCAAGAGCAAGAACAACGGCGTCGATCCGCAGGCGCTGATCGACGAATATGGTGCCGATACCGTGCGCCTGTTTTCGATGTTTGCGTCGCCGCCGGACCAGCAGCTCGAATGGAGCCAGTCGGGCGTCGAGGGCATGGCGCGCTTCCTCAAGCGCATCTGGCGCATGGTCGGCGAGCATATCGAGACCTATGCTGCTTCGGGCAAGCCCGGCAAGGTCGATCTCGCCAGACTCACCACCGCCGACAAGGCACTGCGCACCAAGCTGCACGAGACCATCGACGGCGTGAATCGCGACATCGGCACGCGCTACACCTTCAACACCGCGATCGCCAAGGTGATGGAGCTCAGCAACGCGATCAGCAAGTTCGAAGCAACGGGACCATGCTCGCGCGCGGTATTGCAGGAAGCCTGGGAGGCGATCGTGCTGCTGCTCAATCCGATCACGCCGCACACCAGCCATGCGCTGTGGCAGTTGCTCGGCCACCCGGAGGAACTGCTGGAGAACCAGCGCTTCCCGAGTGCCGACCCGGCAGCACTGGTGAAGGACCTGATCACCGTGGTGGTGCAGGTCAACGGCAAGCTGCGTGGCAAGCTCGAAGTGCCGCCGGGCAGTGGCGAAGACCTGCTGCGGCCATTGGCGCTGGGCCATGCCGACGTCGCGCGCTTTACCGACGGCAAGAATCTGCGCAAGTTCATCGTCGTGCCGGATAAACTCGTCAACATCGTCGTTTCCGATTGAATCAGGAGTTATCGGTCATGCTTGGACTGCGGAGGATTCGAACTGTACTTCTGGGCGCTGCGTTGCTGGCGACGGCTGCATGCGGATATACCTTGCGCGAATCGACGCCATTGCCGAATGTGCTCGGCAGTCTGGCCATCGACGCCATCGACTACGATTCGCCGCTGGTGACCGATCTGCAGAATGAGCTCAAGGCTGCCGGAGCGACGCTGAAGCCGCTCAACAGCGTTGGCGCGAGCACCCTCAAGATCCAGTCGGAAACGGCAGAGCGCAATGTGATCAGCCTCGACGACCGCGCCAAGGTTGGCGAGTACGAGCTGAACTACCGGGTGGTGTACGCCGTCGATGCAAGCGATGGCAAAGCCTTGTTGCACGACACCACCATCGCACTCTCGCGCGTCTACAGTTTCGACGAACAGCAGGCGATCGGCGCCAGCCAGGAAGAAGAGATCATCCGCGCCGAACTGCGCCGCGAAACCGTGCGCATGATCATGGAGCGTCTGCGACGCGTCCAGGACCCCAACCGGGCTTCGGAAACCCGCCAGAGCGCGACAGCAAAGTAGGGCGCTTTACTGTGGGAGCGGGTTTATCCCGCGAGCTTCCTGCCATAAGCAGCGCAAGGCTCGCGGGATAAACCCGCTCCCACAAATGCCGGTTGCCTGGATAAAAGCAGGGCACGAGGCATGGGGCACGGGAGAAGCAGGTCGCGCCGATGCTTTGGATCTTGTGGGTCCAGACTTGTCTGGACGCTTTCCCGACCGGGGAAGCCAACAGCGTCCAGACAAGTCTGGATCCGCAAAGGCCGGGCTTCCGCCTGCCCGGTCAGCGCACACACGCCTCAATCCGGCAAGCGCCGCCGGATATCCTCCGCTGCATCCCATTGGGCGAACAACACCTCGACCAGCGCCGGATCGAACTTGCGGCCGCTCTGGCCGCGTATGAAGGCCTGCACTTCCTCGACTGCCCACGCGTGCTTGTAACAGCGATTGCTGCCGAGTGCGTCGTAGACGTCGGCGAGCGCGACGATGCGTCCCGGCAAGCCGATCTCGGCGCCCTTGAGCGCCCGCGGATACCCGCTTCCATCCCAGTTCTCGTGATGCTCGCGCGCGATCTGCGATGCCAGTTGCATCAATGGTCGCCTGGAGGTCGCCAGCATCTGCGCGCCGAGTTCGGCATGCGTGCGCATGATGACGCCTTCCTCGGCGGTGTGGGCTCCGGGCTTGTTGAGGATGGCGTCGGGGATGCCGATCTTGCCGATGTCGTGCAATGGCGCGGCGAAGCGCAACATGCCGGCTTCCTGTTCGTCCATGCCGGCGGCACGCCCGAGCAGTTCGGCGATCAGTCCGACCCGGCGCACATGGTTGGCGGTTTCGCGCGAGCGAGTTTCCGCAGCGCCGGCGAGCAGGTAGACCATTTCCAGCTGGCTTTCGAACAGCTCCTTGTTCAGGTGCAGGTTTTCGAAAGCGATCGAAACGTTGGTGCAGAACAGTTGCACCAGACGGTAATCGACATCGCGCAGGCGCGGTGTTTCGCCGACGTAAAGCAGGCTCTCGGTCGAGTGGCTGTCGGTGAAGTGCAGCACATAGTGGTCTTCGGCGAACAGATTTTCCTTGCGTTCGTAGGCGCGATGCACGGAATCCAGCAGGCGTTTGGGCAACACCGTGTCGACCGTGGTGTTGACGAAACGTGAATAGTCGCCGGTGGCGGCGGCCACGACCAGTTGTTCGCCGGCGACCGGCGCCTGATCCAGTGGTTTGCAGTACAGCGCACCACGTTCCAGGCCAACCACGTTGCCCAGCTGGCCGAGCACCGCCGAGGCGAACTCGTGCGACTTCTGGTGCGAGAAGATGTGCGCGGAGGCGGCGATCACGCGCTCCAGGCCAAGCCGGTTGCGCTCGATCAGCATGACGTCGCGATAGGCGCGCAGCGTGGCGTACATCATCGTGCGCAGTTTCTGCGCGGTGAGCTCGGTCTTGTCCTTGTAGTCGTTGATGTCGTAGTTGGTGATCACCTCGTGTTCCGGCGCCTGTCCGGGCTGGCCGGTGCGCAGCACGATGCGCACGAAGTGGTTGTCGAGCTCGCCGCGGACGAACTTCACCAGGTCCAGGCCAGCCTGGTCCGACTCCATCACCACATCGAGCAACATCACGCCGATGTCGGATTGCGAGCGCAGCACCGCGCGCGCCTCGGCGCCGGAGTAGGCGTGGTGGAACTGCAACGGGCGGTCTTCGAAGCGGAAGGTGCCGAGTACCAGACGCGTGACCTCGTGCACTGCCGGCTCGTCGTCGACGATCAGCACATGCCACGGTTCAGCGGCGACCGGCTCGGTCGCAAATTCGAAGAGCTCCTCACCCTGCGCCATCGCCGCCCTCCGCCTGGACTCGATCACCCGAAATTACGCGCCCAGGCGCGTCATGTAAACGTGTTCGGCGAGAAGTTGACGATCTGCGCACGCAGACACGGTCAGGTCAGTGTTTGCCGGCGTAGAGTTCGCGACCGATCAACATGCGACGGATCTCCTGGGTGCCGGCACCGATCTCGTACAACTTTGCATCGCGCAGCAAGCGGCCAGTCGGATAGTCGTTGATGTAACCGTTGCCGCCGAGAGACTGGATCGCTTCGAGGGTCACCTCGACGGCCGATTTCGAAGCGTACAGCAGGCAACTGGCCGGATCCACTCGCGAACGCAGGCCGCGATCGTAGTCCTCGGCGACGCGGTAGGCGAAAGCGCGCGACGACTGCAGCGCGGTGTACATGTCGGCAATCTTCGCCTGCATGATGCCGAAAGCGCCGATCGGCTGGTCGAATTGCTTGCGCTCGCGCACGTAGGCCAGGGTCAACTCGCACGCCGTCTGCATCAGTCCGAGCGGACCGCCGCTCAACACCAGTCGCTCGGTGTTGAGGCCGCTCATCAGCACCTTGACGCCCTGGTCGACTTCGCCCAGCAGGTTCTCTTCCGGGATCTCGCAATCGTCGAAGACCAGTTCGCAAGTGCTCGAGCCGCGCATGCCCAGCTTGTCGAGCTTGGCGGACGTGCGGAATCCAGGCATGCCTCTTTCGACGATGAACGCAGTCATGCAGCGCGAACCGCGCTCCTTCGGCGCCGTGCGCATGTATACCACCAGCACGTCGGCATCCGGGCCGTTGGTGATCCACATCTTGGAGCCGTTGGCGATCCAGCGATCGCCGTGCTTCACCGCGCGGCAGTTCATCGAACCGACCACATCCGAGCCGGCGCCGTGCTCGCTCATCGCCAGCGCGCCGACCCACTCGCCGCTGCACAACCGCGGCAGATATTTCGCCTTCTGCGCCGCGTTCGCGTTGTTGTAGAGGTTCTGCACGCACAGGTTGGAGTGCGCGCCGTACGACAGACCGACCGATCCCGACGCGCGCGAGATTTCTTCCATCGCCACCAGGTGCGCGAGGTAGCCCAGCCCGCTGCCGCCATGATCATGGTCGACGGTGATGCCGAGCAGTCCGAGTTCGCCGAGCTTGGGCCAAAGATCGCGCGGAAAACAGTTGCTGCGATCGATTTCCTCCGCGCGCGGGGCAATCTCCGCATCGGCAAATCGGCGCACCGTATCGCGCAGCAGGTCGAGTTCTTCGCCGAGGGAGAATGGGGTCATTGCGGGCTCCGGGTGGTCGCGCGTGTGGCCGTAGATTAGCGGCTTCGATGGACTACAGTGCTGTCGATCCTTGCATTGCGCTTCCTTGCGCGTCGAACCGGGCGGCAGCTCCGTTGAGTGTTTTTTGTCCGCAAAGGACGCAAAGGACGCAAAGGAGAGCGAAGCGGGCAAAGAAGCTGATGCAAACCCACCAGATTGCAGCCCAGCCATCAAGTTCGTGGCCTTCTTTGCGTCCTTTGCGTCCTTTGCGGATAAATTCATCTTTTCAGTGAATTCATCTTTTCAGTGAATTGCGATGTGTTCGGGCAGCGCCGACTCTTCTCGCACTCCGTCCCTCAGCCCTTCGACCTTCCCTTGAACATCGGCCGGGTGCTGCCCATGTACGGCAGCTTGACTTTGCCGATGGTGTTGATGCGCTCTTCGGCCATGCGGTCGGCGGCTTTCCAGGTGGGGATGCCGTCGCGTTTGGCGATCTTGAAGATGGTGCCGACGTTGTAGTAGATCGAGCGCAGCATGCGCATGGCGCGTTCGCGGTCGTAGCCGTCGAGTTCGATCGAGACGTTCATCAGGCCGCCGGCGTTGACCGCGTAGTCGGGCGCGTAGAGGATGCCGCGACGCTCCAGTTCGTCGCCGCAGTCGTCGGTGGCCAACTGGTTGTTGGCGGCGCCGCAGACGATCTTGAACTTGAAGCGGTTCATGGTCTTTTCGTTGACCGTGCCGCCCAGTGCGCACGGGCTGTAGACATCGGCGTCGACATCGTAGATCTCATCCAGCGCCACCGCTTCGCAGCCGAGTTCTTCGACGCAGCGCTGCACCGCGGCGCGGTTGATGTCGGTGACGAACACCTTGGCTTTCTCGGCGCGCAACAGCTTGGCGAGTTCGTAGCCAACGTGGCCGACGCCCTGCACGGCGTAGCTGTATTTGCCGATGTCCTCGTTGCCGAAGCGCACGTTGAGGCTGGCCATGATGCCGTGCATGGTGCCCGCAGCCGTGAACGGCGAGGGATCGCCGGAACCACCGTGCACCTGGTGCACGCCGGACACATAATCGGTTTCCTTGAACACGTACTCCATGTCGTTGACGTCGATGCCGACATCCTCGGCGGTGATGTAACGACCGCCCAGCGAGTTGACGAAGCGGCCGAAGGCACGGAACAGCCCCTCGGATTTGTCGCGGGACGGATCGCCGATGATCACGCCCTTGCCGCCGCCCAGGTTCAAGCCCGCCACTGCGGCCTTGAAGGTCATGCCGCGCGACAATCGCAGCACATCGTTCAGCGCTTCCTGTTCCGACTTGTAGGGCCACATGCGCAGGCCACCGAGCGCGGGGCCGAGCGTGGTGTTGTGCACGGCGATGATGGCTTTCAGGCCAACATCCTTGTTGTGGCAAAACACGACTTGCTCGTGGCCCAAAGCGCCAATCGACTCGAACACCATGATCTGGAATCTCTCAGATGAATTCAGGGGCGGTGCGCGGAGCGCACCGGCGAGGCGAGTGTGCCGTCCCACGACCCTGCCGGATGGCGGGACGCCACACTGGAGGGGCAGCGCACAGAATCCTCGAAGATCCTGGTGACGCCAGTGTTGCAGATGTCGGCAACCGCCCTCCCGGGGTGCCGGCGGCGCGGATCATACCGCTATGTACAATTCGTCCCAAGGCACTCCGGCTTGCGCCGCAGTTGCGGTTCAGCTCAGCGGCAACGCGGTCGACGGCCGGCGGCGCGGGCCGCGTCGAACGCCGGCATCGCCGCTTCGATCGATGCTTCGAGCGGCTCCAGGCGGCGTTGCGGATCGGGGTGCAGGTCGAGCCAGGCGAGTTGCTGCGGATGTTCGTCGAGCGTGCGCCACATCCTCGGCATTGCATCCGGCGGGTAGCCGGCGCGCGCGAGCAGCGAAATTCCCGTGTCGTCGGCGACGGCTTCCTGCGGGCGCGAATGCGGTCGCAACAGACCAACCTGTGCGCCGAGGCCCAGCAACGCGTAGACCTTTCGCGACGACGGTGGTCCGTTTTCGCCGCGAAAGGTCTGCACCGCCGCGACCGCGGCCTCTGCCGTGAATTCAGCGGCGACGCGATGCGCCGGATGCTGGTTGCCCAGGTGACCGAGTTCATGGGCAATCAGCGCGGCCAGTTCTTCCTCGTTGCCGATCACGTCGAGCATCTCGCGATGGACACCGATCTTGCCGCCCGGCAAGGCGAATGCGCTGGCGCCGCTGTCCTCGAACACCAGGATTTCCCAACGCTGGTCGCGTTCGTCCGTCGGCAACTCGGCGATCAGTTTCTCGGCAACGCAGCGCACGAAACTCTGCGAGTCGTAGTCGGCGCTGATGCGACCCTTCAGTTTCAACTGGTCGAAGGCGGTCGCACCGAGGGCAGCCATGTCACCGGGGCCGATCAGGCTGTCCGCGGTGCGCTTGCCAGAACCGGTGGTGCAGGCTGCCAGCACGGCGCACATCAACAAGGGCAGCATCAGGGCGCGGGTCATCGTTGCATTCCGGTGGTCTTCGGCGCGAGCCGCAGTCTACAAAGATGCCGACTACAGGCAAGTAACGTGCGTGCATGTCCTGATCGTCTGGCGTTTCGCGTTCCTGTCCATCACACAACCGGAGAACGCTCATGTGGATTGTCAGTTTGCTGATGTTGATTGCCCTCGGTCTGCTCGGCATCGCGTCGTGGCTGCGCCAGCGTGCACCGCAGGCGTCAGGGCCGCTCGCCCAGTTGGAGTCGATCGGCGGTTGGGTCGGCTTGGTTGGTCTGGTTTGGGGTCTGTGGTCGCTGTTGCTGTGGATCAGCGCCATCGGGGTGCTCGCATCGGCGCCGCTGATGATGATCGTTGGACTTGCCTCGGTCCTGGCGATGCTTGCACTGTCGCTGATCCTGGCGATGCCGATGGTCAAGCAACTCGCCGGCAGCAATGATTTCACCAACAAGCTGGAGCAGACCGCAGCCAAGTGCGGCCCGTTCAAGGTGATTCTCGGTGCCGTGTGCCTGGCGCTCGCGATCTGGACGTTGGTGGTGACGGTGATTTGACGGTTGGAAAAAGGGAAAGGGGAAACGGAAAAAGGAAGAGCCCGCGAAATGCGGGCTCTTCTGCAACGCACGGTGTCTTTTGCCGATACCGACAACCGACACCCACAACCACCTCATTGGCATCGAACCTCAGCAGCAGGGCCCACCCAGTAAAGTTCGCCCTGAGTTTGTCGAAGGGCGAGTCTCGCGAGGGCGCCCTTCGACAGGCTCAGGGCGAACGGGACAGCTTGCTCAACCCAACCCGGCTGAGGTTCGACGCGAATCAGGCACCGTCATCCCTTACACCCGCTCGATGATCCCGGCGAAACCCATGCCGGTGCCGATGCACATGGTCACCATGCCGTACTTCTTCTGCGTGCGCTTCAAGCCGTGCACGATGGTCGCGGTGCGGATCGCGCCGGTAGCGCCCAGCGGGTGGCCGAGTGCAATGGCGCCGCCCAGCGGGTTGACCTTGCTCGGGTCGAGGCCGGAATCGCGCATCACCGCCAGCGCCTGCGCGGCGAAGGCTTCATTCAGTTCGATCCACTCGATGTCCTGGAGGTTGATGCCGGTCTGCCGGCAGACCTTGGGAATCGCGTCCTTCGGGCCGATGCCCATGACTTCCGGGCGCACGCCGGCGACCGAATAACCGACCCAGCGCGCCAGCGGCGTCAGGCCGAATTCCTTGATCGCACGCTCGCTGGCCAGCAGCACCGCGCCAGCGCCATCGCTCATCTGCGAGGAGTTGCCGGCGGTGACGCTGCCGCCCTGCTTGAACACGGCGCGCAGCTTGGCCAGCGCCTCAGCGGTGGTGTCCTTGCGCGGGCCTTCGTCGGTTCCGACCAGCCGAGTGTCGTTCTTGAATCCGCGCGACGCCAGGTCGGGGTAGTGATCGTCGAGCTGGAACGGCAGGATCTCGTCCTTGAAATGCCCGGCCTCGATCGCCGCCATCGCCTTCTGATGCGAGGCATAGGCGAACTGATCCTGATCCTCGCGCGAGACGTTCCACTCGCTGGCGACGTTTTCGGCGGTAATGCCCATGCCGTAGGCGATGGCAATGTTCTCGTCCTTGAAGAACGCCGGGTTGAACGCCGGTCGGTTACCCATCATCGGCACCATCGACATGCTTTCGGTGCCGCCGGCCAGCATCAGGTCGGACTCGCCTAGGCGGATGCGATCGGCGGCGAGCGCCACCGCCTGGGAACCGGACGAGCAGAAGCGGTTGATGGTCATTGCCGACACCGTATTCGGCAGGCCGGCCATGAGCACGCCGATGCGCGCGACATTCATGCCTTGTTCGCCCTCCGGCATCGCGCAGCCGATGATGGCGTCGTCGATGCGGCTGACGTCGATCCCCGGCGCCGCAGCCACCGCACCGCGCAACACATGCGCCAGCAGGTCGTCGGGACGGGTGTTGCGGAACATGCCTTTGGGTGCCTTGCCCACCGGCGAACGCACGGCGGACACGATGTAGGCGTCTTGGATTTGGCGGGGCATTGGTCTTGTCTCCGTTGGCGAGGTCGCGGCGGTTCGGGCGCCGCGCCTTGTTGGTTCGATGATCGCGCGTCGACCCGGAAAATGGCCGCTCGCTGCGCTCGCTCAAATGGGAAATGGAAAAGGGTAGGAGCCAAGGCCACGAATTCGCGACAAGCCGCTTTCCCTTTTTCCTTTTTCCCTTTTCCCTTTTTCTGCCCTTTTCCTAGTTCCGAAGAGGCTTCCCGTTCTGCATCGTGTACGCAATGCGCGCCTGGGTCTTCGGCATCTGTGCCAGGGCGACGAAGTGCTTGCGCTCGAGGTTGAGCAGCCACTCCTCGTCGACTTCGGAGCCGCGTTCGATGTCGCCGCCGCACATCACGGTGGCGATGCGCGTGGCGACTTCGGCGTCGTGCTCGGAGATGAAGCCGCCGGCCTGCATGTTGGTCAGCAGCGCGCGGATGGTGGCGATGCCGACGTCGCCGGCGACCTTGATCGCACGTGGCGGCAGCGGCGGGCGGTAGCCGGAATCCGCCAGTGCGCGGGCTTCGTTCTTGGCCACATACAGCAGCTCATCCTTGTTGCCGATGACGAGGTCGTTCGGGCGCGCCAGTTTCAGTTCCTTGGCTTCCAGCGCGCTGGTGGCGACCTTGGCCATCGCGATGGTTTCGAAGTAGGTCTGGATCTGGCCGAAGACATCGCCGCCGACCGCGTTCTGCCACGAGCGCAGCGCGATTTCCTTGAGGCCACCACCGGCCGGCAGCAGGCCGACGCCAGCTTCGACCAGGCCGATGTAGCTTTCCAATGCGAACACGGTACGCGCCGAGTGCATCTGGAACTCGCAACCACCGCCGAAGGCCATGCCGCGGACCGCCGAAACCACCGGAACCAGCGAATACTTGATGCGCTGGCTGGTTGCCTGGAAGGTGGCGACGATCTGCTCGAATTCATCCCACTTGCCGGCGGCCACCACCGGTAGCGCGTCCTTGAGGTCGGCGCCGGCCGAGAACGGCTCGCCGGTCTGCCAGATCACCAGCGCCTTGTAGCCCTTTTCGGCTTCGTCGATGGCGCGATTGACGCCGGCCAGCACGCTGGCGCCGATGGTGTTCATCTTGCTCTTGAACGACAGGATCGCGATGTCGTCGCCTTGGTGCCACATGCGCACGCCATCGGTCTCGAAGATCGTCGTGCCCTGGTCGAAGGACTCGGTGTAGATCGCATCAGGGAAGTACTGGCGTGCGTACACCGGCAACGACGAGCGCGGGCGCAAGCTGTTGCTGCTCGGGGCATAGGAGCCGCCGGCCGCGTGTACACCTTCGTCGCCGCGTGCCAGCACCCAGGCGGGCAACGGCGCGTCGCTCATGGTCTTGCCTGCGGCAATGTCTTCGGCGATCCAGTTGGCCACCTGCATCCAGCCGGCCTGCTGCCAGATCTCGAACGGACCCTGGTCCCAGCCATAGCCCCAGCGGATCGCGAAATCGACGTCGCGTGCGTTGTCGGCGATGTGCTCGAGCTGATAGGCGCAGTAATGGAAGGTGTCGCGGAAGCAGGCCCACATGAACTGCGCCTGCGGATCGCTGGAAGCGCGCAGCGCGGCGAGGCGTGCGCCCCAGCCCTTCTGGCGCAGCGCGCCTTCGGCATCGGCGCTGGCTTCGGCGGTCGCCGGCTTGTAGGTCTGGCTGGCGATGTCGAGAACCTCGATCACCTTGCCCTGCTTGCGGAAGAATCCGGCGCCGCTCTTGGCGCCCAACGCACCGGCCGCGATCAGGCCCTTGAGCCACTCCGGTGCCTTGAAGTACTTGTGCCAGGGATCGTCCGGCAGCGTGTCGTCCATGGTCTTGATGACGTGCGCCATGGTATCGAGGCCGACCACGTCGCTGGTGCGATAGGTGGCGCTCTTCGGACGCCCGATCAGCGGTCCGGTCAGCGCGTCGACGGCGTCGAAGCCGAGGCCGAACTTTTCGGTGTGGTACATGGTCGCGGCGATCGAGAACACGCCGATCCTGTTGCCGATGAAGTTCGGCGTGTCCTTGGCGCGCACCACGCGCTTGCCGAGCGTGCTGGTGACGTAGGACTCGAGATTGTCCATCGTCGCCGGATCGGTGGCTGCGGTCGGGATCAATTCCACCAGGTGCATGTAACGCGGCGGATTGAAGAAGTGGATGCCGCAGAAGCGCGGGCGCAACACCTCCGGCAGCGCGTCGGACAGTTTGGTGATCGACAGACCCGAGGTGTTGCTGGCAACCACCGCGCGCTCGTTCACATAAGGCGCGATCTTGTTGTACAGCGACAGCTTGATGTCCATGCGTTCGGCGACCGCTTCGATGATCAGATCGCAACCGCGCAGCAGTTCCAGGTGATCGTCGTAGTTGGCGCCAACGATCTCGGCCGCGACACCCTTGGTGCCGAGCGGCGACGGGCTGAGTTTGGCGAGGCCGGCGATGGCCTTGTCGACCAGTGCGTTGCGCGGGCCTTCCTTGGCAGGCAATTCGAACAGTACGGCGGGAACGCCGGAATTGACCAGGTGAGCGGCGATCTGCGCGCCCATCACGCCGGCGCCGAGCACGGCAGCCTTGCGGACGAGTAGCTTGTTCTCAGGCATGTGGACCTCGAAAGCTTGTGGACAACAGGGGGAATTCCGACGATAGCGCCGATGGCGGGCGGAAGTGTTCAGTCAGGCTGGATTCTGCCGCCAATCGGAGTCGCGGCGACTATACGCCCGCGTATGGAGGGCAGCAACGCAAAAGCAGGCGCAGCGAAGGCTGACGTTGGAGTGAATGCTCGACCGTGCTGCGTTGCCGCAGAAGCGCTCATTTCGGTAGACTCCACCACACATTCGCCGCACAAGTCCCCGATTTTGCGGGCCTTCCGTGCTAATCTTCCGCCGTTTTCAACCCGGACGTGCGGCGGAGCCTTTTCTGTTCGTCCACCTGACATGGAGTCGTCACCATGGCGCTAGAGCGCACGCTTTCCATCATCAAGCCCGATGCGGTCGCCAAGAACGTGATCGGGGAAATCTATTCGCGGTTCGAAAAGGCTGGTCTGAAGATCGTCGCGGCGCGCATGACGCAGTTGTCGCAGCGCGAGGCCGAAGGCTTCTATGCGGTCCATCGCGAGCGCGGGTTCTTCAACGATCTGGTCAAGTTCATGATTTCCGGCCCGGTGATGGTCACGGCGCTGGAAGGCGAGAACGCGATCGCCCGGCACCGTGAGCTGATGGGTGCGACCGATCCGAAAAAGGCGGCGCCGGGAACCATCCGCGCCGACTTCGCCGACTCGATCGATGCCAATGCCGTGCACGGTTCCGACGCGCCGGAGACGGCTGCGGTCGAGATCGCGTACTTCTTCGCGTCCAGCGACGTCAACTCGCGCTGATCGCCGCCGGATCAGGCAAGGGACCATGGTGGAAGCATCCACACAACCGATCAACCTGATGAATCTCGATCGTGCCGGACTTGAAGATTTCTTCGAGTCCATCGGCGAGAAGCGCTATCGCGCGCATCAGTTGATGAAGTGGATCTATCACCACGGCGTCACCGAGTTCTCGGCGATGACCGACGTCGGCAAGAAATTGCGCGACAAGCTGGAAGCCACGGCGCAGATCCGTGCGCCGAAAGTGCTGTTCCAGAAAGTCAGCACCGATGGCACGACCAAGTGGTTGATCGAACTCGACGGCGGCAACGCCGTCGAGACCGTCTACATTCCGGAGCCGACACGCGGCACTTTGTGCGTGTCGTCGCAGATCGGTTGTTCGCTGAACTGCACGTTCTGCTCGACCGCCACGCAAGGCTTCAACCGCAATCTGACCACCGCCGAGATCATCGGCCAGGTGTGGGTGGCGGCACAGGCACTGGGTCACGAGCGCAAGGAGAACCGGCGCCTGTCCAATGTCGTTATGATGGGCATGGGCGAGCCGCTGCTGAACTTCGATGCGGTGGTGCCGGCGATGAACCTGATGCGCGATGACCTCGGGTTCGGTCTGGCCAACAAGCGCGTCACCTTGAGCACCGCGGGACTGGTGCCGGGCATCGACAAGCTGTCCGAGGTCTGCGACGTCAGTCTCGCGGTCAGCCTGCACGCGCCGACCGACGCCTTGCGCGAGACGCTGGTGCCGCTCAACAAGAAATACCCGATCGCCGAGCTGATGGCGGCTTGCCAGCGCTACCTGGTGAACCGCCCGCGCGCATCGGTCACTTTCGAGTACACCCTGATGAAGGGCATCAATGATCAGCCCGAGCACGCCCGTGGACTGATCAAGCTGCTGCGCCGACTGCCCAGCAAGCTCAACCTGATTCCGTTCAATCCGTTCCCGGGTACCCGGTACGAGCGTTCCGACGAGGCCGCCATTCGCCGCTTCCAGACGCTGGTCATGGAAGCCGGATTGATCGCCACCGTACGGCGTACGCGCGGCGACGACATCGACGCCGCCTGCGGCCAGTTGGTCGGCAACGTGCTCGATCGTACCCGCCGCAGCGGCCAGATGAAGGTCCGGCCGGCGCTCGTCGCGGAGGCCCGCGCATGAATGTTCGTATCTGCATCTTGCTGCTTTGCGCCGGGCTGCTGTTGAGCGCCTGCGCCAGCGACGGCACCGGCGGCAGCTTCATGGGCCAAAGCTCGGAGAAAGCCAAACGTTCGGCTGAATTGCAGGTTCAGCTCGCACAGGAATACCTGAAACGCGGCAATCTCGAGATCGCGCGCGACAGACTCAAGCGCGCGCTGGAACTGGATCCGTATTCGGCCCAGGCGCATACGGTGTCGGGCTTCCTCAACGAATCGATCAAGGAATTCGTGCAGGCTGAGCTGCATTACAAGCGCGCCGTGGAACTGCGTCCCAAAGACGGCGACATGAGCAACAACTTCGCCAGTTTCCTGTGTCGCCAGGGTCGCTATGACGAAGCTGAAGCAATGTACCGGCGCGCCTTTTCGGATCCGTTCTACAAGACACCGGAAGTGGCGTTGACCAACGCCGGCATCTGCGCCAAGGACGGCGGCAAGCTGGAGCAATCCGAGGCTTACCTGCGCGAAGCCCTCGATCGCGCGCCGAGTTACGGCGCCGCGCTCCTGCCGATGGCGGGCGTGTTGTTCGCACGCGGCGACAATCTGCGCGCACGCGCTTTCATGCAACGCTACGAGGCGCAGAATCCGGCCAATCCGGAAGCACTCTACCTTGGGATGCAGATCGAGCAGGCGCTCGGCGACAAGCGCAGCGCCGAAGACTATCGACGACGATTGCTCAGCGGCTTTCCGCGCTCTGCGGAAGCGAAGGCACTGGAGCAACGAGAGTGATGCAGGAGCAGGACATGGATGCATCGACCGCGGGCAACGACCCGCAGGCACTGGATCTGGCTGAACTGGGGCAGCGGCTGCGTGCTGCGCGTATCGCGGCATCGTTGACGATGGATGACGTTGCGCAGCGATTGCACCTGCCGCTGGCGACTGTCACAGACCTGGAATCCGGACGCAGCGACCGCATCGGCACGCCGATCTACCTCAAGGGATTTCTGCGCAGCTACCTGAAGTTGCTGGCACTGCCGGAGGCTTGGGCCGATCTCGCGCTGGGGGCCTCGGATTCGGCGTCGATTCCGCCGATCCTGCCGGCCGCCGGCGCGGTCGCGCGCAGAGTGCCATGGATCGAACGATACAAATGGGCCGCCAGCTATGTGGTGGGAACTGCGCTGGCGTTGACTGCCGTTCATTGGCTGGTGAGCAACACGCCGCAGTTGGGATTCCCGGAAGCGTCGAGAACTGCCGAGCCGACAGCGAATGTCCCTCCCGTCGCGCCAGCCGCTGTCGCGAACGAAGCGCCGGTGGCGGTGGCCGACATTCCAGCGCCGGCGATCCTTGTACCCGCGCCGGGAGGGGAAGAATCGCTGGTCATGGCTTCGCTGAATCCGTTCAGGGTGCCCACTGATGCGCGGCCCGACGAGGCGGCCCGGGAGGCGACGCTGACGCTGACCTTCGATCAGGCCAGTTGGGTGGATGTGCGCGACGAGGCCGGCGGCAAGCTGGCTTTCCAGACGGTGGCTGCCGGCGAACGTCGCAGCTTCGCACTGGGCGCTCCGGTCTCGGTCCTGATCGGCAATGCGCGCGGCGTGCGCGCCGACGTTGCCGGAACTCCGGTGGTTATCGATACTTTCGTGCGCGGGAACATTGCCCGCTTTGCGGTCGCCAGGGACGAGCAGGGCTGGTCCGCGGTAACCATCGACAAAGACACCGCCAGTCGCGATGGCGGCTGACGAATACCGACTTCTTCCAGGATTGCGCAAATGGCCGACGACATCATCGATGCCCATGAGCAGAGCGAACAAGCTCGCCAGTGGCTGCAGAAGAATGGCAGTTCCATCATCATGGGAATCCTCATCGGCCTGGCGGTGCTGCTCGGCTGGCAGCGCTGGCAGCAGTCCGGCGTCAACCATCGTGCCGAGGCAATGGTGAAGTTCGACGATTTTCAGGCTGCGGTCGACAAGGACGACAAGGAACTTGCCGTCAAGCTGGTCGAGGATCTGCGCAAGAACTATGGCGATACGCCGCATGCCGCGCTCGGCGCGCTCGAGCTCGCCGAGATGCATCTGAAGGCCAGCGAGTTGCCGGAAGCGGAGTCGTCGCTGCGTTTTGCGGCGGAGAAGGGCGGTTCCGCGTCGATCCAATCGATCGCGTCGCTGCGACTGGCGCGGGTGCTGCTTGGACGGGGCGAGGCTCAGCGCGCGCTCGACGCACTGAAAGGCGTTGCCGCTGGCGCCTACGCAGGCGAACTCGAAGTGGTGCGTGGCGATGCCCTGCTGGCATTGGGACGGCCGGATGAGGCACGCAAGGCCTACGACGCCGCGCTCGCGGTAATCGACGTGGCTTCCACCCAACGGGCCTCGATCGAAGCCAGGCGCGACGATGTCGCTGCCGGTGGCGCACCTGTGTCGACTCCAGCGCCCGCCGCGGAAGCAGCGCCTGTGCCGACCCCAGCGCCGGTGGCACCGGCGGAGCAGGGCTGACATGCCGATGCGCAAATCGGTCCTGAGTTTGCTGTTGGGTTTGGTGCTGCTGGCCGGCTGTGCCGGCGACAGCGCCAAGAAAGAGAACATCGAGCCGCCGACGCCGTTGGTCGAGTTCACTCCGTCGGTCGTGGTCGAAAAACTCTGGTCCAGTTCGATCGGCGGCGGTGCTGGCGAGACCGGTGCCGGGCTGGTGCCGGCAGTCGCTGCCGGGCGCGCATTCTTCGCCGGCACCGATGGCGACATCATGGCGATCGAAGCCTCGAGCGGCAAACGCCTCTGGAGTCAGCAGGTCGAATCCTTCAGCGGCGGTCCGGGCGCCGGCGAATCGATCGTCGTCGCCGGGACGCTGAACGGTGCGGTGATCGCATTCGATGCCGAAAGCGGCGCCGAGATCTGGCGCAGCCGGGTGTCCTCGGAAGTCATCTCGCCGCCAGTGGTGTCCGGGCAGACCGTCATCGTGATTGCCAACGATGGCCGCACGCACGCCCTCAAGGCGAGCGATGGCAGCCAGATCTGGGCGGTCGATCGCGGTGTGCCGATGCTCAGTCTGCGCGGCAATGCGGCGCCGATCGTGAGCAACGGAGTGGTCGTCGTCGGCGCCGCCAACGGCACGGTGAGTGCGTTCTCGCTGGCTGAGGGTCGCCCGCTGTGGGAACAGCGCCTTGGCGTCGGCGAAGGCCGCACCGATCTCGAGCGCATGGTCGACGTCGACGGACGCATGGATGTACTGGCCGGCGATCTGTTTGCGGTCGGCTTCGGATCCGGCGCCCAGGCGATGACGCTGGACTCTGGTCGCATCCTGTGGGCGCGCGACATGTCGTCGGTCGCCGGTCTGGCGGCGGGCGAAGACGGCATATTCATCGCCGCCACCGATGGTGCCGTCTGGGCGGTGGATCGTCGCAGCGGCGGTGCCCTGTGGAAGAACGGCGACCTGCTTTACCGCATGTTGTCGGCGCCGGTACTGCTCGGCAGCCATGTCGTGGTGGGCGATCTCGAGGGTCAGTTGCACTGGTTGAAGCGCAGCGACGGCGAGGTCGCGGCGCGGACCAAGCTCGGTGGACTTGGATTCGGCAGCGGACTCGTGGTGGTCGACGAGGTGCTGTACGTCCAGAACAACGATGGCTCGATTGGCGCATTCCGTATTCGGCAGTGAATTGAAGTGGTTGTTGGTTCCTGGTTGCTGGTTGTCGGAAAGAGCGCACGCTCGCGACCGGTGATCGGTTAGGGCATTTCCCGCTGCAGTATGGCAGCGGGGCCTTGCGCTCGTGCCCTGACCAACAACCTACAACCCGCAACCAACACCCGCGTCCCTAGGCTCCGCACATGCTCCCCGTCGTTGCACTGGTCGGTCGCCCGAATGTCGGCAAGTCGACGCTCTACAACTCACTGACCCGAAGTCGGGACGCCATCGTCTCGAACCTGCCCGGCGTCACCCGCGATCGCCTGTTCGGAATCTGCCGGCGCGGCGAGCGGCCGTTCATGGTGGTCGATACCGCCGGGCTCACCGAGAACGAGGACGTGCTCGCCAAGGGCATGTCGGCGCAATCGTGGCAGGCAATCGGTGAATCCGACCTGGTTTGCCTGGTGGTCGATGCCCGCGATGGCCTGAATCCGGACGATACCGAAATCGCGTTGCGCATCCGCGCCGCGGGCAAGCGCTTGTTGTTGATCGTCAACAAGATCGACGGTCTGCAGGAATCCAACGCGTATGCCGAGTTTTCGCGACTGGGCATCGCCACCACATTGATGGTTTCGGCGGCGCACAATCAGGGTATCGCCGACCTTGTGGATCACCTGTTGTCTGAATTGCCGCCCGAGCCGGCCGAGCCGGAGTCGGATAGCGGCGCGATCAAGATCGCCATCCTCGGCCGGCCGAACGTGGGCAAGTCGACACTGGTCAACCGCTTGCTCGGCGAAGAGCGGGTACTGGCGATGGATTTGCCGGGCACCACGCGCGATGCCGTGCGCATACCGCTGGAACGCGACGGCAAGCGCTATCTGCTGATCGACACTGCCGGCATCCGGCGCAAGGCGCGCGTCGGCGAGGGTATCGAGAAGTTCAGTGTGATCAAGGCGCTGCAGGCGGCCGAAGAGGCACACGTGGTGGTGCTCATTCTCGACGCCCAGCAGGGATTCGCCGACCAGGATGCGCACCTGCTCGGCGAAATCGTGAACCTCGGGCGCGGCCTGGTGCTCGCGATCAACAAGTGGGACGGCTTGAGCGTGCGCGAACGCACCCAGGTCAACCAACGGTTGGACTGGGGCCTCGGATTCGTGAACTTCGCCAAGCGACTGCCGATTTCCGCCTTGCACGGATCGGGTCTCGGCGAGCTGATGAAGGCAGTGAACCAGGCGCACCGCGCAGCGACCCGGGAATTCTCGGCGTCGGATCTGACCAAAGCGATCAACGAGGCCTTCGAGAAGCATCAGCCGCCGCTGGTGCGCGGCCGCGTCGCCAAGATGCGTTACGCCCACCAGGGTGGGCGCAATCCACCGCGCGTGATCATCCACGGCAATCGGCTGGAGTCGCTGCCGGATTCCTACAAGCGCTTCCTCGAAAACCACCTGCGAACGCGCTTCAAGTTGATCGGTACACCGCTGGTACTGGAGTTCCGCGAGGGCAGCAATCCGTTTGCCGGCAAGAAGAACGTGCTGACCCCGCGCCAGGTCGAGAAACGCAAGCGCCTGATTCGCCACGTCAAACGCGGCTGAGGCCGCGTTTTCGAACTTCACCTTGGTTGAACGTCGGTGATCCCGCATGCATACCGCGCCAGATGTCGAAGCCGTGCTGCAGACCAGGGCCGTGCCGATGCGCATCAGCGTGGCCGAGGCGCGCGTCTGCATCGCGTCCGCACTGATCGCCACCCGTCCAACGGTTGAGCGTGTCGCGGTTGCCGCTGCGCATGGCCTGCGTCTGGCCGAAGACGTGCATATCGCGCACAGCCTGCCGCTGTTCGCCAACTCGGCGATGGATGGTTACGCCTGCCGCCATGGCAGTCTCGAAGGCGGCGGCGAGCCGCTCCTGCGGGTGGTCGGCGAGAGTCGCGCCGGGGAGCAGTTCCAGGGACGCATCGCGCGCGGCGAATGTGTGCGGATATCCACCGGCTCGCGATTGCCGGCCGACGCCGACACCGTGATCATCCAGGAGCACGTGGAGCGCGCAGGCGATCAGGTACGGGTATTGCGGATCCAGATCGCCGGCGCCAATGTGCGCCAGGCCGGCGAGGAGTGCGTCGCCGGGTCGAAATTGCTGGCGCGCTTCGATCTGCTCGATGCGCGTTCGCTGGCACTGGCGGCCAGCGCGGGACGAACCGAGCTGCGCGTCCTGGCGCGGCCGCGGGTGGCGATCGTCACCACCGGCGACGAACTGGCGCAGCCAGGGCAAGTGCTCGCGAGCGACCGGATCTACGACAGCAATGCTGCCCTGCTGCAGTCCCTGGTGTTCGAGGCCGGTGGTCATCCGCTGCCGCCGGTTTGGGTGACCGACGATCCGCAGGCGCTTGCGGAGGCTCTGCGTCGCGCCGCCGCCGCGGCCGATCTGGTGCTGACCACGGGTGGCGCCTCGGTGGGCGACCACGACCATCTGCCGCGACTGCTGCTCGAGCAGGGCAGCGTGCATTTCTGGAAGGTACGCATGAAGCCGGGCATGCCGGCCTTGTTTGGCGAGTTGTACGGCACGCCGCTGTTGGCGTTGCCGGGCAATCCAGTATCGGTGTACGCGACCTTCCGGATCCTGGCGCGGGTGGCGCTGGACGCGCTGCAGGGCATCGCACCGGCGGATCCGCCGCGCTGGCGCGCGCGCCTGGAAGTGCCGCTGCGCAAGTCGCACGGCCGCGCCGAATATCTGCGAGCGCTTCATTGCATCGACGCCCACGGTCAGCTCTGGGTGCGGCCGTTGCAGGGCCAGGAGTCGTTTCGACTGGTCAGCCTGCGCCAGGCCAGTGCGCTGTTGGTCCTGCCGGAAGGCGAGATCGACCTCGCCGCTGGTGCAGTCGTCGATATCGAGCCGCTGTCGCTGGCTGCCACGGAGAGCTGGAAATGAGTTTGCGCGAGGACTGGATCGAGCGCTTGCGTGAGGCGACGCCACACGTGGACGTGCGCGAGGCGCGGCGGCGTCAGCAACAGGGCGCGCTGATCGTCGATGTCCGCGAAAGGATCGAATGGGCCGAGGGTAGTCCGCCCGAGGCCGTGCAAATCGCGCGCAGCCAGCTCGAGTTTGAAGTCGAACGCGGTCTGCCCGACCGCAGTCGCAATCTGCTGCTGTTGTGCGCTGCCGGCAGCCGCGCGCTGCTTTGCGCGGAGACTCTTTCGCGCCTGGGTTATCCGAATGTGGCGGTGATCGACGGCGGCATGCGTGCGTGGAAGGCCGCGCAGCTTCCGGTGCTGGTGCCGGAAACCCTGGATGCCGCCTGGCAGCGACGTTACGCGCGCCAGATAGTTCTGCCTGAAGTTGGCGTCGAGGGTCAGCAGCGCCTGGCACGTGCGCGCGTGCTGGTTGTCGGCGCCGGTGGTCTGGGCTCGCCGGTCGCCTTGTATCTGGCTGCGGCCGGCGTCGGTACGCTGCGTATCGTCGATGACGATCGAGTCGACGAGAGCAACCTTCAGCGCCAGGTGCTGCACACGACGGCGCGAGTTGGTCGCGCGAAAACGCAGTCGGCGGTGGAAACGCTGAATGCGCTGAATCCGGCGCTCAAGGTCGAAGCCATCGAGCAGCGCGTGAACAGCGCCAATGTCGATGCGCTGGTCGCGGACTGTTCGGTGTGGGTGGATGGGTCCGACAATCTGCCGACGCGTTATTTGTTGAGCGATGCCGCGGTGAAGCACGGCAAGGCGCTGGTCTATGGCGCCGTCGAGCGCTTCAGCGGACAGGTCGCCGTATTCCATCCGCAGTTTCGGCGTGGCATCGCGCCGTGTTATCGCTGCCTGTTTCCAGAACCGCCGCCGCCGGAACAGGCGCCGAATTGTGCCGAGGTCGGCGTTGTCGGTGTCGTTCCCGGCGTCGTCGGCCTGTTGCAGGCCAACGAAGCGATCAAGCTGCTGCTGGGAATTGGTCAGCCTTTGATCGGTCGGTTGCTGATGTTCGACGCCCTGGGCGCTCATTTCCGCGAATTGAGCTTGCCGGCCGATCCCGAATGCGCCTTGTGTGCGCCGAATCGCGCGTTTCCGGGCTATGTCGACTACTTTGCCTTTTGCACGAATGGCGCAAAGCCAGGTTGAAAGCAAGAAACACGGCATGCGTCGCCTGTGGATAAGGTTGTGGACGAATAATTCGTCCGCTGGCTGCGCGCGCACCATCGCGCACTTGCGTGCCACCCTTCGTTCCGTGACCGACCCCACAAAAGCGCGCGCAAACAACGCGTTGGACATCAAATTGCGGCGAGAGCAGGAATGCGCACAAGCTTCATCGCGGAACGCCCTGGTTGTGCACAACCATTCGCGGTGCGTCGCAATTTGCACTCCGCGTTATCCGGAAAGTCAAGGCCCCGATGCCGACTTCCGCCAGAGATCAATGGCGCATCCGCGGGAGAAAATGGGTCATCAGTTAGAGCAGTTACTTCAAGATCGCCTCAGCAAGGCGCGCTAAGTCATTGCCGCGAAACCAATGTTTCAGATTATCCACACGGCCTGTGGATAACCATGTGGATGAGCGCGTGGACAGCGCCCGAAAAGCGCGCCACGGCGCCCTTTCGCGTGCATTGGCGAGTCTCTCGCCAGTTAGGTTAAAGTCAATAAAAACAATGACATGCGTTGATCGCGCGAAACGCTCTTGACAATCCTGAAACAAATCCTTCAGCGCCGCTGGGTCTGTGCAAAAGAATTCCTGGTTGGCGTCGAAAATCGGTCGAACGCGGTACTGGTGGCCTGCTCAAGCGAAGCTGTAGCGATCGCCGTTGCGGCTACTCAGGATGACGCCTTGGGGTGCGCCAGCATGGCGGCATCGTAGCGGGCCATCTGCTCGGCGCTGGCTTGCGCCTGATGCAGTGCTTTCCATTCCGGGAAGGGCATGCCGTAAACGTATTCGCGCGCCTGCTCGCGGCTCAGCGTGGTACCGACGCCAGCAGCGGCCTGTTGGTACCAGTCCGCCAGGCAGTTGCGGCAGAAGCCGGCGAGGATCATCAGATCGATGTTCTGAACGTCGCTGCGTTGCCGCAGGTGGGCAATCAGGCTACGAAAGGCTGCCGCTTCGATGGCGTCGCTGCTGGCGTTCGATGCGGTGGTTGTCACGGGTTCGTTGCAGGTCATGGCTCTACTCCTGTCGCTTGCGCGTCGAAGAGTAACCAAGCGGCGCCCGCAGGGGAAATGGCCGCTTGGCGGCGCCGTGTGTTTGCCGGGTTTGCCGGCACGCGCCGTTGGCGTTACAGCAAGGCTCGCTGGCGTAGACTTGCGAATTTGCGGTCTGATCCGGTCTGGCGATGAACGCCTGCGTGCCACTATTACGTCTGTTGCGATGCGCAGCGATGCTGCTGTTGGCGGCTGCCCTGGCGGCCTGCGTTTCGCTGGTCGATCGCGCTTCAACGCGATTGGGCGAGCAGTTGTCGGCCGGCATTCTCGATCACGATGATCCGGACACCGTTGCGGCGGGGTTGCCGGCCTATCTGCTGCTGCTCGATGGCCTCAATCACGACGGTGCCGACAATCCTTCACGACTGTGTCTGGCTGCGGAACTCTACGGTGCTTATGCGGGGTCCTTCGTGCTCGAGGCCGAGCGCGCAAGCCGGCTTGCTCGGCGGGCGCTGGGTTACGCCGAACGCGCGGCGTGCGCCACCGATGGCCAATGGTGCGCTCTGAGCAAGCGCAAGTTCGAGGAGGTCGATGCCGCGCTGGCGCAGGCGAGCGTCGATCATGTCGACGCCTTGCACTGCCTCGGCGCCGCCTGGGCCGGTTACATTCAGGCAAACGCCGCCGACTGGAACGCAATCGCGGCGATCCCCAAGGCGCGACGCGTGATCGAGCGCGCCGTCGAGCTGGATCCCGGGTTTCGCCAGGGACAAGGCCAGTTGTATCTCGGCGTGATGAACTCGTTGCTGCCGCCGGCCTACGGCGGCAAGCCGGAACTGGCGCAACAGTACTTCGAGGACGCCCTGCGGCGATCTGCGGGGCGCAACCAGATGGTGCGCGTGCTGTATGCGCGTCACTACGCACGTCTGGTGTTCGACCAGACCTTGCACGATCGCTTGATCGACGAGGCGCTTGCGGCCGATCCGGAGGTGCCGGGCATGACTTTGATGAACACACTGGCGCAGCGTCAGGCGCTGGCGTTGAAGGCCAATTCCAGGGAATATTTCGAATGAAGATCATGTCTGCGGCGTGGGTGCTGATCGCTGCCGCCGCCGTTGCCGCGCCACTGCCGGCGGCCTCGCTGAAGATCGCCACGCTGGCGCCGGAAGGCAGTTCCTGGATGCGCGAAATGCGTGCCGCGGGCGACGAGTTGAAGGCCAGGACCGAGGGCCGCGTGGACCTCAGGTTCTTTCCCGGCGGCGTCATGGGCAATGGCGAAACCGTGCTGCGCAAGATCAAGCTGGGTCAGTTGCAGGGTGGCGCCTTTGCGGCGAGTGAGCTGACCGGTGTGAACCCAGATGCAGCGGTCTACGGGTTGCCGTTCACCTTCAGCAATGTCGCCGAAGTGCAGCAGGTGCGGCGGCAACTCGATCCGCTGATCAAGGCCGGATTCGAGCGCAACGGCATGGTGGTCGCCGGCATGACGGGCGGCGGCTTCATCTACATGATGAGCACCCGCCCGATCAGCACCCAGGCGCAGATGCGTGCGACCAAGGTGTGGGTGCCGGAGGGCGACAACATCGGCCGCATCGCCTTCGAGGAAGCCGGCATCACGCCGGTACAGCTCGCGCTCGGCGACGTCTACACCAGCTTGCAGACCGGGCTCATTGAAACCGTGGGCAATACCACCACCGGCGCCGTGGCATTCCAGTGGACCACCCGGCTCAAGGTCATGGTCGACCTGCCGGTGTCGTACACGATCGGAATCCTGGCGATCGACAAGAAGGCGCTGGGCCGCCTGTCGGCGGAAGATCAGTCGGCGGTGGTTGCCAGCATCGACGCCGCATTCGTGCGTCTCGAGAGCAGCAACGCGGCGGACGATCTGGCGACCCGCGAGACCTTGCGCAATGAGGGAATCGAGATCGTTGCCCCGGTCGCCGCGGAGACTGCGGCGTGGCGCGACGTCGGCAGGCGTACGCGCGAGCGCATGCGCGCAGAGGGACTGCTGTCGTCGCAGATCCTCGATGCGCTGCAGCAGGCGCAGTCGGCGGTGCCGGCGCCGTGATCGATGGCTTGGGCGACTTTGCGCGCAAGCTCTCGCGCGTCGTTGCGCAGATCGAGAACGCTTTGCTGGCAGGGTTGGGACTCGGCTTGCTGATTGCTGCGGCGGCGCAGTTGCTGTTTCGCATGTGGGGCGCCGGCCCGGTGTGGCTGGATCCGCTGATGCGCAGCGCGACGCTGTGGTTGGCATTGATCGGCGCGCTTGTCGCCACTCGCGAGGGGCGCCAGTTGCATATCGATGTGCTGGCGCAGCGGCTGCCGCAGCGCCTGGGTCAGCTGGCCCGGGTGTTGGTTGCCGCGTTCACCGCGGCTGTCTGCGCGCTGTTGGCGCAGGCCAGTTGGACGCTGCTGCTGCTCGAACGCGAGGGCGGCGGCACGGCGTTTTCCGGCGTACCGAACTGGTGGCTGTTGGCAATCCTGCCGTTGGTGTTCGCGCTGATGGCGCTGCACGCACTGGGTCGGTTGGCGCCCGCGCCGGACGGGCAGCCAGGATGATCTGGATGATCGCGCTGGGATTGTTGCTGCTGGCGCTGATGGGCGCGCCGTTCTTCGCCTTGATCGCCGCGATCGCGCTGCTCGGGTTTCACAGCCAGGGCTACGATCTTGCGATTGTCGCCGTCGAGATCAACCGCATCGGCGAGATGCCGGTACTGGTGGCGATTCCGCTGTTCACGCTGGCCGGTTATCTGCTGAGCGAGAGTGCCGCGCCGCAACGTCTGGTGCGGCTGACCAAGGCGGCTTTCGGCTGGCTGCCGGGTGGGCTGGCGATCGTCGCGCTGATCGCCAGCGCTTTGTTCACCGCATTGACCGGCGCATCCGGCGTCACCATCGTCGCGCTCGGCGCGGTGCTGTTCCCGGCGCTGGTCCAGGGGGGCTACAGCGAGCGCTTCGGCCTGGGTCTGGTGACGGCATCCGGCAGCCTCGGCCTGCTGTTCGCACCGTCATTGCCGTTGATCATTTATGGCGTCGTTGCCCAGCAACTGAACACCACGCCGCAAGTGTCGGTGGAGCAGTTGTTCATCGCCGGCATCATTCCCGGCGTGTTGATGCTGCTGGTGCTGTCGGCGTACGCCATCACCCAGTCGCCGCGGATTCCGCGCGAACAGCGACGCTTCGACTGGCGCGACGCGCGTGCCGCGATCTGGGATGCGCGTTGGGAACTGCCGTTGCCGGTACTGGTGCTCGGCGGCATCTATTCCGGGCGCATCGCGCCGTCCGAGGCGGCAGCATTGACCGCCGTCTACGTGTTCCTGGTCAGCGTTGTGATTCGTCGCGAGATCGCGCTCAAGCGGCTGCCGACCATCGTGCGCGAGGCGATGATGCTGGTCGGCGGCATCCTGCTGATCCTCGGCGCCGCGTTCGCGCTGACCAATTACCTGATCGATGCCGAGATTCCGACGCAACTGTTCCAGTGGGTGCAGGCCCACGTCAGCCAGAAGTGGATTTTCCTGCTGGTACTGAATGTGTTCCTGCTGTTCTTCGGCATGCTGCTCGAAGGTTATCCGGCGATCGTCGTGCTGACGCCGCTGGTGCTGCCGATCGCCACGGGTTACGGCATGGACCCGGTGCACTTCGGCATCCTGTTCCTCGCCAACCTGCAGATCGGCCTGTTCCTTGCGCCGCTCGGCATGAACTTGTTCATTGCCGCCTACCGCTTCGGCCGACCGGTGACCGAAGTGATCCGCGCCAGTTGGCCGTTTTTCCTGCTGCTGCTGGCCTGCACGCTGGCGATCACCTACTTGCCGTGGTTGTCGCTGGTGTTACTCGGAAGGTGAAGCGGTGTCGCCGGTTTGTAGGAGCGACGTGCACGTCGCGACCGGCAACTCGCCGAGCTTGACGGTCGCGGCGTACACGCCGCTCCTACAACGCCGACTTTATCCCGGCGGCTGTGCTGCATCTGCTGACAACCAACACCAACAACCAACAACCGTTTTTCAGGCGCCCGGTAGCTTGTGCACCGAGGTCGGCGAGTCGCGCAGTTCGCGGCGCAGGATCTTGCCGACGTTGGTCTTCGGCAGCTCCATGCGGAACTCGATGATCTTCGGCTGCTTGTAGCCGGTCAGTTGCGCGCGGCAGTGCGCCTTGACGTCTTCGATGCTCAGGTTCGGATCCTTCTTGACGATCACCAGCTTGACCGCCTCGCCCGACTTGTCGTCGGGTACGCCCACCGCGGCGACTTCAAGCACGCCGGGGTGGGTGGCGACGACATCCTCGATCTCGTTCGGATAGACGTTGAAGCCGGACACCAGGATCATGTCCTTCTTGCGGTCGACGATGTAGAAGTAACCGCGTTCGTCCATCTTGCCGATGTCGCCGGTGCGCAGCCAGCCATCGGCGGTGATGGTCTTGGCGGTTTCTTCCGGGCGCTGCCAGTAGCCCTTCATCACCTGCGGGCCGCGGATGCAGATCTCGCCGATGTCGCCTTGTGGCAGCAACTTGCCGTCATCGTCCTGGATCGACAGCTCGGTGCTCGGCGCGGGCACGCCGATCGAGCCGGTGAACTCGCGGGTATCGGGACGATTGACCGTGGCCACGGGTGAGCTTTCGGTCATGCCGTAGCCTTCGAACAGCGCGCACTTGGTGACCTGTTGCCACTTTTCGGCCACCGCGCGCTGCACCGCCATGCCGCCGCCCATCGACAGCTTCAGTGTGCTGAAGTCGAGCTCGGCGAAACCCGGTGTGTTGAGCAGGCCGTTGAACAGCGTGTTGACGCCGGTGACGATGGTGAAACGGTACTTGCCGAGTTCCTTGACGAAACCCGCCATGTCGCGCGGATTGGTGATCAGCACGTTGAGGCCGCCGACGTTCATGAACACCAGGCAGTTACAGGTCAGCGCGAAGATGTGATACAGCGGCAGCGCGGTGATGATGATCTCCTGCCCTTCCTTCACCGTCGGGCCGAACCAGTGTTTCACCTGCAGCATGTTCGCGATCATGTTGCGGTGGGTCAGCATGGCGCCCTTGGACACGCCAGTGGTGCCACCGGTGTATTGCAGGAAGGCGAGATCCTCGGGACCGATATCGGTCGGCGGCAACGACTGGCCGGCGCCCTTGCTCAGCGCATCGTTGAACTTCACCGCGCCGGGCAGGTTGAATGGCGGTACCGCCTTCTTGCGGTACTTGACGACGAAGTTGACGATCAGCGACTTCGGAAAACCGAGCATGTCGCCGACCGCCGAAGTGATCACATGCTTGACCGGCGTGTCCTTGATCACTTCTTCCAGCGTGGTCGCGAAATTTTCCAGCACCAGGATTGCCGACGCGCCGGAGTCGTTGAGCTGATGCTTGAGCTCGCGCGCGGTGTACATCGGGTTGGTGTTCACCACCGTCAGGCCGGCGCGCAGGATGCCGAGCAAGGCGACCGGGTACTGCAGCACGTTGGGCAGCATGATGGCGACACGGTCGCCCTTCTTCAGGCCGAGCTGGTTGCGCAGGTAACATCCGAACTGCAGGCTGGCCTTGTCGAGGTCGCCGTAGCTCATCGCCTTGTCCATGTTGACGAAGGCAGGGCGGTGGCGGAAACGGTCGAAAGCAACCTTCATGACGTCGGCGACCGATTTGAACTCATTGGTGTCGATCGTTGCCGGCGTACCCGTCGGGTACTGCGCCAGCCACGGTTGCGCCTGTGCGGTGCTCATCGTCTCCCTCCTCGGATGATCGCGTCCGTGATGCCAGAAGCGGTACGCTGCTGACGTGTTGGGTCGAAAATAACCGCAATGACGGGGGATGTCATGCAAGGACTTGGGAATTCACCGGTTGGCCGCTGTTTGCTCGGCGCAATTGCCGTGGTGTGCGCACTGCTGATGACGGCCTGCTCGCGCAGTCCCAGCGAGCAGGCGCTGCGCGATACCCTCGACAGCCTGGAAATTGCCGGCGAAACCCGCGACGTCGGCGACTTCATGGAATTCGTGGCCGACGATTTTGTCGGCAACAGCAGCGAATTCGACCGCAAGGGCCTGGAGCGACTGCTGCGTTTGGTCGCCATGCGCCACCAGAGCATCAGCGTGGTCCGTAGTGGCCTGGAGATCGAGATGCACGGCGCGCGCGCCGTGGTGCGCATGCGAATCCTGGTGACCGGCGGCAGCGGCGGATTGATTCCCGACTCAGGTCAGTTGTTCGACACCGAAAGCGCCTGGCGCTTCATCGATGGCGAATGGCAACTCGGCAGCGCGAGCTGGAAGCCGGCAGGATAGGTGTGGCTGGAGGGCGGTGGTTGATCTTGCCGGGGCAGTTCAGGCGTCCAGTTCCGCCGCTGTCGCGCGCACGCGCGCGACGCAGGTCCACGCGCTGCCGAACACGATCACGGCGAGCGCCACGATCATCGCGTACTGCGATGCGTATTGGGCGCTTTCCCAGGCCACCGCCAGGCAGCCCAGCGTGAGCACGAACATGCGCTGCGGTTTTGCCTGCGGGCCGCGGAAGTCCTGCTTCAGGCCGAGACTGCCGCCGAGCAGGCGTATGTATGCCGTCAGCACCGCCAACAACGCCGCCAGCCAGCCCAGCGTCGGCAGCCCGACGCCATAACCGGCGCCGATCAGAAACAGACTGTCGGCTATGCGGTCCGGGATCTCGTTGTAGAGCGCGCCGGTCGGCGTGCCTTTGCCGCCCTCGACCGCCACCATGCCGTCGATCAGATTGCACAACAATCGCAGCTGGATGCAGATCGCCGCAAACACCATCGCTACCGGCCAATCCGGGCGCAACAACAAGAGGCCTCCGTTCAGCGCGAAGCCGATGCTGGCGAGCGAGATCTGGTTCGGCGTGACCTTCGTCGCCGAAAGTCGTCGCGACAGCCAGCGCGCCCAGGCGGTGCTGCGGCTGGTCAGGGGGCGGCGGGCGTCGGTGGCAGGCGATTCGCTCATGGCGGCAAAGGACCAGTCGGGGTAACGCGAGTCTATCGGCTGCGCGCCTTGCTGCGCCGCACGCGGCTGCCAGCGAACGGCCAGTATTGCCACGCAGGTGGCCGCCGCATGTCCTGATCGTCCCCCTGTTATCGTTCTTTCCGGCATTCCCGCCTTGCGAGACCTTGCTGATGCTGGAAACCCTCGCCCGCTGGTCGATGCTGAGCGTGGCCCACGTCCTGACCGGCGTGCGCGGCGTGACGACGACGCCATTACCGAGCAAACCCTGTGTGTACTTCGGCAACCATGTCAGCCACGGCGACTTTGCGCTGATCTGGGCGGTGTTGCCGTCGGCGCAGCGCGCGCGAACGCGGCCGGTGGCCGGCGCGGATTACTGGGAGAAGGGCCCGCTGCGACGCTATGTCGGGCGCAAGGTGGTGCGCGCGGTGCTGATCGAGCGCGAGCGCGAGCAGCGCAACGAGGATCCGATCGCGCAGATGTCCGCTGTACTGGCGGGCGGCGAAAACCTGATCCTGTTTCCCGAAGGCACGCGCAACCTGACCGATGACGTCCTGTTGCCCTTCAAGAGCGGCTTGTATCACCTTGGTCGCAGTAACCCGGGCTTGCCCCTGGTGCCAGTCTGGATCGACAACCTGCATCGGGTATTGCCCAAGGGCGAGCTGATTCCGATTCCGCTCTTGTGCACGCTGCACTTCGGCGCGCCGATCGAAGTGGGCGAGGGCGAGGACAAGCCGACCTTTCTGGCGCGGGCGCGCGAGGCGCTGCTGGCGCAGCGTCCGGCGCACCTCGTGGAGGCCTCATGAGCACCACGCTGACATTGTTCCTCGGCATCTTCGTGGTGCTCGGGTTTGCCAGCAGCGTCGCCTTGATCCTGCGTCTCACGGTGGCCAAAGGGCGACCGCACGCGGTCATCGACAACCTCTTCGATCGCATCAACGCGTGGTGGGTGATGGTGGCGCTGGTGGCGCTCGCGTTCGCCTTCGGCAAGAGCGGGGTGATCGTGCTGTTTGCGCTGCTCTCGCTGTTGGCGCTGCGCGAGTTCGTGACCCTGACCTATACCCGGCGCAGCGACCACCTGGCGCTGGCAATGGCGTTCTACGTCGCGCTGCCGATGCAGTACGCGCTGATCGCCATCGACTGGTACGGCATGTACTCGATCTTCATCCCGGTCTACGGATTCCTGTTCCTGCCGATCATCTCGGCATTGCGCGCCGATACCACGCGCTTTCTCGACCGCATCGCCGCGGTGCAATGGGCGTTGATGCTGGCGGTGTTCTGCCTGTCCCATGTGCCGGCCCTGGTGACGCTGCAGATTCCCGGTTTCGAGGGCCGGGAGATCCTGCTGATCGCCTTCCTGGTGATCGTGGTGCAGTCCAGCGACGTGCTGCAGTACGTCTGGGGCAAACTGTTCGGCAAGCACAAGGTGGCGCCGTCGCTGTCGCCGTCGAAGACCTGGGAAGGACTGATCGGCGGCGTGTTGTCGTCGACGCTGCTCGGCGCGGGCCTGTGGTGGATCACGCCGTTCACCCCGTTGCAGGCCGCCGGCATCGCGTTTTCGATCAACCTGATGGGTTTCTTCGGTGGCCTCGTCATGAGCGCGATCAAGCGCGACCACGGGGTCAAGGACTGGGGCCACTTGATCGCCGGCCACGGTGGCGTGCTCGACCGGCTCGATTCGGTGCTGTTCTCGGCACCGGTGTTCTTTCATATCGTGCGTTACGGGTTTACGCCGTAACACGCACCTGCGGGAGTCCTTGGCGCACTGCGGTGCACTGCTTCGGTGCGCACCATCGCGCATCAAACCGTCGGCGACCGCGGAGTCTGCTTTTTTGTCCGCAAAGGACGCAAAGGACGCAAAGGACGCAACGAGAACCAAGAACCAAGGTGTTGATGTTCTGCTGGCTTTGCTTTCCTTTGCGTTCTTTGCGTCCTTTGCGGAAAAGCTCTTCTTTCAGATGCTTGCGTCATGTTTGGTAAGGGGCTTCGACGGTTCGCGACACAAGCTCGCTCCCGCACAACAAAGGCGCGGCGCGCGCGCCGCCATTACGGCGGTGCATCCCGCGGAAAGCGCAGGGTGAAGCGCGTGCCCCGGTCGGCTGCGCTGTTCACGTCGATCTGCCCGTGCAGGCGGCCGCTGACCAGGTTGTAGACGGTATGCAGCCCAAGGCCGATGAAGCCCTCCGCGCGCCTTGTGGTGAAGAAGGGCTCGAACACGCGCGGCAGGTCGCTGGCGTCGATGCCGCTGCCATCGTCGGCAAAACTGAGTTCGACCTGGGCGTCCGGCAGCGCGCGCGCGGAGATCCGCAGCACGCCAGCCCGTTGATCCCGGTAGGCATGCTGCAGGGCGTTCTGGGCGAAAGTGCTGATGATCTGCCCGAGCGTGCCGGGGTAATTGTCGAGCACCAGATCGGGCGGGCAGGTCAGTTGGAACTGGATCGGTCGGCGCTTCCAGGCGATTTCCAGATTCTCGATCAGTTCCTCGAGGAAATGCTTGAGTTCGAAGCGACGCCGCTCGTCGCTGCTCCGATCCACCGAAACCTGCTTGAAACTGCGCACCAGATGCGCGGCGCGCGCCAGATGGTCGTCGACCAGCTGGCCGGCCTGGCTGGCGGTGACCAGATACTGTTCGAGATCGCTCGCCTTCAGCGTGTGCGCCTGCATCTGCTTTTTCAGGCCGCGCAGTTGCTCGCTCTGTACCGAGGCCGCAGTCACCGCGATGCCCAGCGGCGTGTTGATCTCGTGCGCGACGCCGGCGACCAGTTGGCCAAGCGACGCCATCTTCTCGGCGGCCACCAGTTGCGCCTGGGCGTCGGTGAGGCGCACCACCGCCGTTTCGGCGCGCGCCTTAGCCTCGCTCAGCTCGTGTGTACGCTGCTCGACCATGAGTTCCAGTTCGTGCTCGTGGCGGCGCAGCTTGGCCAGATTCCAGCGGTAGCCGGCGTAGATCGACAGCCCCAGGCCAATCAGCGCCAGCAGCGCGAACCAGGGGGTTTGCCAATAGGCCGGCAGCACGCGAATGGCAATCGTCAGCGGTTGCGAGGCCATCGTTCCGACGCGGTTGCTGCCGCGGATCTCCAGCCGATAGTCGCCCGGCCACAGCTTGCTGTAGCTGGCGATGCGTCGGGTCGCGTCGGTCTCGATCCAGTCCTCGTCATAGCCGACCAGGCGGTGAAGGTAGCGATTGCGCTGCGGCGCGGAAAAGTCCAGCGCGGCGAACTCGACGCTGAAATTGCGCACATTGGCAGCCAGCGTCAGTCCTTGCTGCCATGCCGCGGATTCGTGCACGATGCTGTCGATGCGCAGTTCGCTGATCGCCAGCGGCGGCTGGAAGTCCCAGCTGCGGAACCGCGCCGGGTCGACGATGGCGACGCCGCGGCTGCCGCCGAACATCAGTTGGCCGCTGCGCAGGCGCGCGTAGGAGCGATACCAGGCAGTACCGATATCGATGCCATCGGCGCGGCTCAACTCGTGCACGCTTTCGCTGCGCGGGTCATAGACATGCCGTTGAGTCCAGATGCGGCCCTGCGCATCGTCGAGCAGATTGGCACCAAAAGGGTGGCCGGCGATTCCGAGACGCAGGCTGACCGCGTCCCATTCGGCGTGCTGTCCATTCCACCCGCGCAAGCGACTCAGGCCATTGGCGGTGTCGACCCACAACTGGCCGTTGCGATCGATCAGCAGGCCGACGACGCTGCCGCCGGTCAACTCGGCGGCGCGCGGATCCTCGGGACTGGCCGCGATCATCGATTCGGCGCCGGGTTCCAGCACGTGCAGTCCGACCGTGCTGCCGACCCACAGGCGGCCGCTGGCCTCCAGCGCCAGTGCGTTGACGTCGGCAGCGAGCATGCCACCACCGCTGATCGGGATGCCCACGACATGGCCACCATCTGCCGACCAGCGTGACAGGCCGGCATTGCTGCCGACCCAGAGGTCTCCGCCTGGATCGGCGAGCAGGCAGCGCACGGTGGAGCCGACCAGGCCGCTGCGGGTGCCGATGGCTTCGAAGCTGCGGCTGTCCGGCAGATAGCGGAACATGCCGGCGAGGGTGCCCGCGAACACGCTGCCGTCGCGGGCCTGCGCCAGGCTCAGTACCATGCCGTTGCCGAGGCCGCCGGCGTGCGCCTGATCCGGTCTCAGGCTGGAGATCACGCCGCGCTCAGGATCGAGCACGTCGATGCCCTGTTCGCGCGTGCCGAGCCAGATCTCGCCGCTGGCGAGTTCGAGAATGCTGCTGATGCTGGGGTTGGCCAGCGTGCCTGGCTGCGACGGGCGATGGTGCAACACGCGCACCGCGTCGTTGGCCGGATCGTGCTGTTGCAGGCCACCGCTGTAGCCGCCGATCCAGATCAAACCAGCACGGTCCTTGAGGAAAGCGCGCACCTGGGTATGCGACAGGCTGGTCGATACCGACGAATCCGGCTGAATCTGCCGGCGTACGCGACCACTGGCGACGTCGACCACGGTGATGCCGCCGAAGGCACCCAGCCACAGCTCATCGTCGCGCGGCTGGATCATCGCCAGCGCCAACGCCTCGGTGGCACTCGGCGTGCGTTCGAGGTCGATCGGGATGGCCAATGCGGTTTCTTCGTTCGGCTCGATCAGATAGCTGCCGACCTGGGCGGTGCCGACGCCGATGCGGCCATCGGCGAGTTCATGCAGGCTCATGATCAACTGCCCGGCGAGGCGCGGGTCGCGGATTCGACGGTAACTGCCGTCGACCGCAGAACGTCGCGCGACGCCGTTCCAACTGCCGATCCAGAGATCGCCGCGGCGGTCGGCGAGCAGTGCGAACACGCGCTCATCGGTTTCGACGGTTGCGTCGCCAAAGCGGTCGATCTGTCGCGTGACCCGGCCGGTCGCGGGATCGAGCCGGTCGAGCCCGGCGCGCGTGCCTAGCCAGATGCTGCCGTCGGCGTCTTCTGCGAGCGCCCGTACCTGGTTGTGCGACAGACTGTCGCTACGGCCCGCCTGGTGGCTGTGGCGCGTGAAGTTGCCAGAGGCCGGATCGTAGACCGATACGCCGTCGGCATCGGTGGCGACCCACAATCGACCATCGCGCGCGACCAGCAACGCGCGGATGAACACGCCGCCAAGCGACTGCGGATCCTGCGGATCGCGGGCATAACGGCGGAAGCGATAACCATCGTGGCGGACCAGGCCGTTCGGCGTGCCGATCCAGAGGAATCCGCTGTGGTCCTGCGCCAGCGCGGTGACGTTGTTTTCCGGAATGCTGTCGGCATCACCGACGCTGGCGAAATGCGCATCGCCGAGGTCGAGCAGCGCTTGCGCCGGCGCGCAGACCAGAGCCAACAACACCGCCAGCAATCGTAGTGCGCTGCGCATGGGCCTATGTTAGATCAGTGCCAGCTCGATACGTTGCGCCCAGATGGTTTCCCCGGCATGGCCGCCTGCCTGACGAGTCGCGCGCAGTGCGTCAGGGGCAACTGGCCGGGTCGACAGTGACCATCACGATTTCACCCCCGGCGCTGTTGAGGTAGCGTTTTGCCAGGCGCAGGTTGGCCTTTACGTAGACATCCTTCGATCCTGCCAGTTCGCGGCAGATATCGGAGCGCGACGCAGTGTCGAGCACTTGCTGCAACGCCGGATCGGCCACGCCGCCCGGCTCGGTCAGCAGCGTCACCGTCGACACCACCGTATTGCCCGATGCGCTGATGCTGTCGAGCCGGAAACCATCGCCGAGGTCGGCGGGAAAACTCACGCGCCGTGCCGCCTCGGCAGCGACCAGGTCGGCCGTCACCGGTTTGGCGCCCGACCCGGAAAACGTCCAGATCAGCAGGATCAGGAACAGGAAGGCGACAATCTTGAGCAGTTTCACCATCAACGGATCTCGAGGATGCGGCGGCGGGATTTGCACCGACGAGTCTCCCACAGCAGCCGCCCGCAAAGCGGTCCGGTTGCACCGGCAAGATGCGCAACAGGAGCGGGCGGCGGGTGAGCTGTTGTGGTCAGGCGGGCACCGCCCGTCCCCGGTGTGCAGCATCGGGCGGACTTGTGTTCAGCATGGCTGGGTTAGGTTGACAGGATCGCGGCGACGAGCGCTGGGGCGTGCGATGTCTGCGTCTGCATCGGGGATTCCTGTATTGGCACTGTGGCTGGCGTGGGCCGGCGCTTGTGTTGCCGGCGCCAGCGAGTTGCCGCTGCAGCCGATTGCGGTCTCCGCCGAGGTCGAGGTCGACGGCCGCCCGCTCGCCATCGACGCTGTGATCACGCTGGGCCCGACGCAGGCGCCGGGTTCTGCGGTGCGGGCGACGACCTTGATCGACCTCGGCAACGTGGTCGCAGCGCTGCACGCCGGCATGCTGCGGCGCCTGCCGCGGGAGCACTGCCAGCGGCACGTTGCCGACAACTGGGTGGCCCGGATGCGGCGCTACAGCGTCAGCGTGGACGACGGGCGATTGCTGCTCGAGGTCGGGCTTCAGGTCGAGGTCTGGGCGTGCCTCGACTGGCGCGGCAATGAACTGCGCCGGCGCATTGCCGAAGGGCGCGTCTACGCGCGCTTGCCGCTGCGTCTGCAGGTCGCCGACGACGGCCTGCGTCTGCACGCAGAGCGGCCGCAAGTCGATGCCTACGGTCCACTGGGCGACGCCGCCCGAGTCTATTTCGCCGCGCGCGGCGTGGAGATCGGCGAGGTGCTGGAGTCCAGGATGGCCGCGTTCAACGCGCGCCAGCGCGTTTTTCCGATTCCCGCACTCTGGCTACACACGGGCACGCTGCGTTCCGCCCGTTTCGTCGATCGCGGGCGACCGTCGATCGAGATCGTCGCTGAATTGCAGCCTGCGTTGCCCGGCTGGGCCGGGCGGATGCTCGGTCGCAGCCCCTGAATGCCACGGGTACTTTGCAAATCATTGGCGATCGGGTTGCCGTGAAAGTCGTTCGGATGATGTGCGTAAGGTTGATTAGCTTGGGCGAAATGCAAGGGATGGATGGGACGCTGTGTGGCGACGATAGCTGCAAGGATGACTTCGTGTAATCGAAGCGATGCGGACGGTGTAGCGAAGTCTGCAGGCGATAATCCGGCTGTGCCTCAAAATATTGCCGCAGTCATTCCAGAACATTACAACAGCGTGCCCAAACGGGTTGAAGCATGAGCGTGCGCACATGGGGGAACGTGTATGAGGGTGCGGTATTACTTGATTGGACTCGGCCTGGTCATGGTGGCGAGTTTGACTGGCTACTTGATGTTCAATAATGGAGCTTCAGAGGTCGCCGAGGGGGTTCGTACGAAATCCCGTGAAACCGCCACTTTGGATATAAACGAGATTGAATTGCAGGCGGGCGCGGAAACGACCGATAGAGCCACGCCTTCGGTACCTCCGCAAAATCCTGTTGCACCCCAATTCCTCATGCAGGACCATCCCGCTGCTCCAACAACTCCAGAGGAGTTGGCATGGTTGAAGCGAGCCGGATTTCCCGATCGACAAATGGTACAGCTCCTTGATCGCATGTCCATCGCGGAGTTGCGAGTCGAAGCAGCGAGAGGAAATCTGGATGCGCAGGTCCAGCTTGGACGGAAGCTTGGAAGACTCGACAGCGGTGAGGAACCATTTGATCTCTTGAAGGATGCTGTGATAAAGGGGTCGATATATGCCCTCGGAGTAATGGCAGAAATACATGCATACGGCAGCCCTCGCTATCGGAATTACGCGTTGGCAAGCGCATACTATCAAGTAGGAGCGCTCTGTGGTGATTATAGTATGCTAATCAACAACGTGCTAATTCAATCGTCGCTCGGACCCGACGGAACAGCGGTGGCGGAGCTGGAAGCCAGGCGAATTTTCTTGTCCTTGAATGAGGAAAGGACGCGAATTGCCGGGCAGTCAATCATCCAGGAAATGCGCCCTGGGCACGAGGAGATGCTGCGCACGTTTTACCAACGGTGGGTGGCGTCGCGGTCAGGCAGTAAATAGGTTCAAGGTTGTCAATTTCATCAACGATGGCTTTCCCCTGCTGGCTTGACGACGCATATTGTGTCGCCAAGCCAAGGTCCATTACCACCGGTATCTGACCGTGTAGCGAACTTTCGCCGTGGCGTCCGCCGGAATCAGCACGTTGAAATCCATCGTTTGCTGATCGCGCTTGTCGCCCTTGTGCGTGGTCTGCAGCAGTTCCCAACCGCTCCAGCGGTAAAAGTACTCGCGGATCACGACTTCCGCCGCGACCTGCTTGCGGTTGCGCACTTCGATCTCGAAAGTTTCATCCAGGGTCTTGCCGTTGGTGTCGACCTTGAAATCGATCTGCTTGCGCTCGCCGACGACATCGAAGGAATTGCCGAGCTTGATGCGCAGGGTCTCGTTGCGTGGCGTATGCGCGATCAGGTCCTCGCCGATGAATTCGAGCGAGCCATCGACCGAGGCCTGGTTGACGCGCACGCGCCCGGCCGGCAGCGGCATGCCCATGCGGTTCTCGGCCTTGTTGGCGAATTCGAGGAACGCGCCGACCTGACCCTTGTGGGTCGCACCGAGATTCTGGTCGAAGTTCGGCGTGCCGCCCCACAACGGATAGGCGTATGGGCTGGCGCTGAATACCAGTTGTTTCTTGCAGCCGACGCCGATCGCCGCCGGGAACAGCTCCAGCTGCTTGGTCGAGTTGTCCGGCAGATCGCTGCGCCGGCCGAGCGTGTACAGGTGGTACTCGAACAGCGAGGATTCCTGGAAGCCGTCGGGTTCCCCCGGCGCCGATGCGACCATCATGTCCAGGCGCTTGCTCATCATCTGCGGAGCCGCCGGGGCCCGGTTGACCTCGCCTGCGACCAGTTTGAGCTTGGCCTGCGGATAGCTGCCGCCGGACTGGTTGACGATGGTCACCCAGGCCGCGAGATCCATCGAGCAGCTGTTGCCGCTCTCGTTCAAGGTGACGTTGTAGTCGGCCCACCAGGTCATGCCCTGGGTCTGGTAGGCGACCTGCGCGTCGTGATCGCCGCCGCGCGCGCTGTCGGTCAGCCAGACCAGCGTCGGCCGCGTGATCAGACCGCCGGGCAGGGATGGGAAACGCACATCGTCGTAACGCGACAGCGAGCGGACTTCGCCGGTCGAGAATTGCATCAGCAGTCCGCCCTGGGTGCCGAGCAATACGCCGTCGTAGCTCCTGATTTCGTTGCCGTCGGCGCGCTCGACGCTGATCTGCTCACCGATGTAGCGTTCCATCAACTTCTCGGCGCTGACCAGGTCGAACTGGAAATTCTGTTCCAGCACGCGCGTGCCGGCCGGGTCGGTCAGCGATGCGAAGCTGACGGTGGTCGGGTCGATCAGCTTGGCGACGTCGGTGAAGCGCACCTCGCCGCGGCCCTTTGGAACCGCCATCTTGCGCTGGTCGCGCACCAGTGCGTAACCCGGCAAACCGGCCGCGCCGTAGCCGGAGAGTGCGCCGACATTGATCTGTCCCGGTTGCGCCGAGCTGTAGATGGTCAAAGCGTAATCGGCATCGGCAGCGGGTGCCGTGGCGGAAAGGCTCATGGCGAGAGCCGCGACGAGCTTCGCAGTTGTGGACATGGCAGGCATCCTGGATGTTGCGACATTGGGGTCAGCATCAGGAACGTGGCCGGGCAGGAAACGGGGTTGAGGCGATGTGCATGTGGGTCACCGAGCAGGCGAACGGTGCTGCCCGCAGGTCGGCCTTGCATGACGCGCGGCCGACGCATGCAGCCGCTGCATTCAGGAAGGGCTGTTTGCCGGCGCCGGCTTGACCGAGTTGCGTCGGGCCCGTTGCTTCCACAACTGGATCCAGTCCTTGAACACCCCGAAGTGCGCCTGCCCGAGCGAGGTGGTGACTTCCCCATCGGTCATTCCGCTTGGCGGAAACTCGCCTCTTGCCGGTTTGTACCAGGTGCCGAACAGTCGATCCCAGATCGGGAAATATGCGGCGAAGTTGCGGTTCTGATGATGCGGCAGGCTGGAGTGGTGGATGCGGTGGACTTGTGGACCGGCCAGCCAGCTGGTCAGCGGACCCATCGACAGACGCATGTTCAAATGGGTGAACACGGCCCAGATCAAGGCCAGTTCCCAGATCAGCAGCGTGTAGGCGCCGTTGACGTTGACCAGGCCCATTGGAATGAAGATGAACGGGATACGGTAAACGTTCTCCATCCAGTGGTGGCGAAAACTGGTCGTCGCGTTGAGGTGAACTTCGGTGTGATGCATCTTGTGATGCGCCCAGAACCACGCCCAGGTGTGCTGAAAGCGATGAAACCAGTAGTAGAGGAAATCGTGCAGCAGCAACAGCAGCGCGAACTGGGCCAGACCGCCGATCACGCCGGGAGGAAAGTCGATGGTGAACAACGGGCCGCCCAGCGCATTGATGCCCAAGGGCGTGAGTTGCCCGGCCGCCAGCATGACCAGGTTGGTCATCACGACGAAATTGACGATCCAAATCATGTTGAACACGATTGCCGACGCCGGCTGCTCCTTTTCGTTCGGGCGCAGGTATTCGACCGCAAGGCCGGCGGCGCACAGGGCGAAAATCTTTGGCGTTCCGGCCAGCAGGGACTGCAGGGTTTCCATCATCGGGAGATCAACCGGCTAGGGGACATGAGGCGGCGGCAAGTTGCGGCATCGCGAAGAGCGCGGTGCGGCGGACGCCGTCGCGGATTCTACCTGCAGACCCGTCGACGGCGTGTTCGGTTCCGGCCTGTCGTCGGCAGGCTCGGTGGCTCCAGCCTCTCTCGCTTCCGCGCGGATGGCGCTGACCTCGGAAGCGCAGGTCCGAAAGCGGCGAGCGCGCAAGTCTGGCCGCGGTTACGATGGCGCCATGACACTTGATCCCGACACCGCTTACCAGGCACTGCTCAGCCGCGATCGGCGCTTCGATGGCCGCTTGTTCGTCGGCGTGCGAACCACCGGCATCTACTGCCGACCGATCTGCCGGGTGCGCGCGCCCAAGGCCAGTTCCTGCCAGTTCTACGAAACCGCGGCCGCTGCCGAAGCTGCCGGCTTCCGGCCGTGCCTGCGTTGCCGGCCGGAGTTGGCGCCCGGCGTGTCGCTGATCGACAGCCCGAACGCACTCGCGGCGGCGGCCGCGCGCATGCTCGATGCCGGCGCCGGCCAGGACGGGCTTGCTGAGATCGCCGGGCGCACCGGCGTCGGCGAGCGCCACTTGCGTCGCGTGTTTCACGCCCATTTCGGGGTGACGCCGATCGCCTATGCGCAAAGCCGGCGCCTGCTGCTGGCGAAGCGACTGCTGACTGAAACCGATTTGCCCATCGCGGAACTGGCGCTGCTTGCCGGTTTCGGCAGCCTGCGTCGCTTCAACGCGCTGTTCCGCTCACGCTACCGGCTGACGCCGACCGATTTGCGGCGCCAGCGCTCGTCGCTGCAGGCTGCATCGATGCTGACGCTGAGCCTCGACTATCGCCCGCCGTTCGATTGGGACAGCCTGCTCGCATTCTTCGCAGCGCGCGCGGTACCGCAGGTGGAACAGGTCGAGCGCGACTGCTATCGCCGCTGCGTGCGCGGCTTTTCGCCGGCGAGCCCCGGCGGCTGGATCGAAGTTCGCCACGATGCCGGGAATCCGCGCCTGCGGCTGACCATATCCGACAGCCTGCGCGCCGATCTGTTGCCTTTGCTCGCCGGCGTGCGCCGCCAGTTCGATCTCGACTGCGACCCGGATCGCGTCGCTGCCGCGCTGGGCGACCTCGCGGCACCGCGACCCGGGCTGCGCCTCCCCGGTGCACTCGACGGTTTCGAGCAGGCGGTGCGCGCGATCCTCGGCCAGCAGGTCAGCGTCGCCGCGGCCACCACGCTGGCAGGGCGGCTGGCGCAGCAGCACGGTACGCCGATCGCCACTCCGCATGCAGGCCTTTCGCGCCTGTTCCCCACTGCCGCCGAGGTGGCGCGTCTGGCAACGGACGACCTCACGGCGCTCGGCATTCTCGCCACACGCGCCCGCAGCATCCTCGCCCTGGCCGAGTCCGTGGCCAGCGGCAGCTTGCGCCTCGATGCGGATGCCTCGGTCGAGCGCACGCGTGAGCAACTGGTCGCATTGCCCGGCATCGGCGAATGGACGGCGCAGTACATCGCACTGCGCTGCCTGTCCTGGCCCGACGCCTTTCCGCACACCGACCTGATCGTGCGCCGCGCATTTCCCGGTTTGACGCCACAACAGATCCTCGCCGCGTCCGAACGCTGGCGCCCGTGGCGCGGCTACGCCACCCTGCATCTCTGGAGACAGTCATGAGCATCATTGCCACGCCACTGGGCCCGGTTCGTGTGGCGGCCGACGACGGGAAACTGACTGGCCTGTGGTTTCGCGGGCAGCAGCACGAACCTGCGCGCGTCCCCAGCGAGCCGGCCGCGGATCTGTTGCGGCAGGTGAGGCGTTGGCTGGAATCCTACTTTGCCGGCGAAACGCCGCCCGCGATGCCTGCGCTGGCGCCGCGCGGCACCTCGTTTCAGCAGCGAGTGTGGGCGGCCTTGCTGCGCATTCCGGCGGGCGGCACGGTGAGCTATGGCGAACTCGCGGCACAGCTCGGCGCGCCGAAGTCGACGCGCGCCGTTGCCGCGGCCGTCGGGCGCAACCCGATTTCGCTGATAATTCCGTGTCATCGCGTCATCGGCGCCAGCGGTCGACTCACCGGTTACGCCGGCGGATTGGGTCGCAAGCGGGCGCTGCTCATGCTGGAGTCGCGCAGCGCTTGGCCCTGGCAGCGAATTGTCAGCGGGTATCGGCCGCAGTATCCGGACCCGATCGCCGTGGATGTTGGAGAGTCGGTTCAGTTTATCGATCGAGACGATGATGGCGAGTACCCGGGATGGAAATGGGCGACGACCGACGACGGTCGCGCGGGCTGGGTGCCGCGCCAGTGGTTTCGCGAATCAGCAACCGGTGCAACCGCCGCACGCGCTTACGACGCCCGCGAGCTTGAGGTGCAGCCCGAGGATCGGGTGATCGCCGCCGAAAGCTTCGGCGGTTGGGTATTGGCAATTCGCGAGGATGGCGCCGCCGGTTGGATTCCGCAGTCGGCGATCGGCGCGGACTCGAACTGAGGCGCTGGCGCAAGCTTGCGCCAGGTTACGCCCATTCGACTCGATTTCGTCCCGCCGCCTTGGCCCGATAGAGCGCACGATCGGCCAATTCGATCAGTTGCGTGACCTGGCTGCCGCGGGTCGGGAAGGCGCTGGCGACACCGATGCTGACGCGCAGTTCGACAGCGGCGCCCTGCGCCGGCGGTTTGCGCGATTCGATCGCCCGGCGCGCCTGTTCGGCGCGCGCGCGTGCCTCGGACAACGCTAGCGCGGGCAGCAGCAGGATGAACTCTTCGCCGCCCCAACGCGCCAGGCACTCGCGTGGGTTGCGCAACTGCGCGTGCAGCACATCGGCCACCGCGCGCAGGCAGTCGTCGCCAACCAGGTGGCCATGGCGATCGTTGATCGCCTTGAAGTGGTCGATGTCGAACATCAGCACCGAGAAAGGCTCGCCTGCCTCGGCACAGGATTCCCACAACAGATCCAGGTTCTGTTCCAGGAAACGCCGGTTGTAGACACCGGTCAGACCATCTCGTCGGCTGACCTCGTGCAGTTGCTGGTTCATTGCGCTGAGGTCCGCCAGTGCCTGGTTGAGCGCAGATGTGCGTTGCTCGACGCAGGCCTCCAGTTCGTCGCGCGAACGGCTGATCAGCAACTGCTTTTCCTGTTCCAGGTCGCGGATTCGAAAGGCCAGCGCGAACGAGAGCAGCGTCATTTCCAGCGCCGATCCGATCAGGATGCCGTATTCGGTGATGAAGATCTTCGGCAGCAGACCGAAGGACACCATGGCATAGGACACCACGCCGAGCAGCAACGCCGCCCACGCCATCAGGAAATAGCTGGCAGGTCGATAGCCGCTCTTGACCAGGCTGATGGCGCCGTACAGGATCAGCGGCGTGATCAGGAAAACCGCGGCGGTTTCGATCATGATGGCGCTGCGGTAGTCGAGCAGCAGGCTGCCGACGATCATGGCGACCTGGCTGAGCACAAAGATCTCGAAGACGCGATTCAGGCGCGGCCTGTGCTTGGGCAGGTCGAGGAACGCGCGCGCAAACATGGCCATCGTGATCATGCCGAAGACCATCGACAGCGGCATGGCCTGATTCGCCCAGTTCGGCTGGTTCGGCCAAAGGTACTCGAAGGCGAGCCCGTTCAGGTTCAACTGCAGCACGCCGAAGGCCAGCACATAGAGCACGTACCAGCCGTAGGCCGGCTGGCGCAGGCTGAGGTAAATGATCAGGTTGAACAGCAGCAGTGCCAGCAACACCCCGTAATAAAGGCCAATACCGACCTGCGCCTCGTGGGTGCGGGCGAAGAAGGCGTCCCGGGTGATCAGCCATTGCGGCACTTGTACCGAACTCTGCGTCTGCACCCGCAACAGCAGTTCGATCGTCTCGGCGCGGGGAATGTCGACGAGAAAATTGAAATGGCGATGCTTCAGATCGCGCGTGGCGAACGTCAGACGATCGCCGGATTGGCGGTGCTCGACGCGGCCATCGGCGTGGATCAGGTGAAGATCCACGTGGTCGAGCAGAGAGTAGGGGATGAGATAGACCCAACGTTGCTCGCGATGGTGGGTCAGGTGAACACGCGTGCGGAACCAGTGAGCGCCTTCTGCAAAGCCGAACACGGGTGAGCGCGCGCCGAGTGCCGTCCAGCCTGTCTGCGCCAGGGCTTGATTCAGCGTCAGTTGGCCGCTTGCGTCATGCAATACCTCGGTCGACGGCGACAAATCGTATTCGTCGACATCGGCGCGCAATTCCAGCACGGAGGCGTGGGCCGCAATGCCAACGAGCAGACAGCACAGCAGCAGGTTTCCGGCCCATCGACAGGCTCGCCGTGCCCATGCAGATCCGCCGGATGTCACGCCTGCTGGCTCCCCGAAGCCGTGCCCGAACGAGCATACCTGCCTGAACAACGCGAGGCGATGTGAACCGGGGACAGCCGCTCGCCAGCGGCGATTACTTCACGTCGATGCTGATCTTGTCGCTGAGGACTGGCGGGTCATGCGGGATGTGATTGGCGTCGCCCAACAGCAGTTGCAGCGTGTGCTTGCCGGGCGTCAGTTCGAGCGTGATTTCGGTCTGACCGCCGCCAAAGTGACGGTGTTTGTCGTCATTCGGCAACGGCATGTCCATGGCGGGCAATTCGGTCACATCGATCAGCAGATGATGGTGGCCAGTGTTTTCCTTGACCGTGCCGGCCGGCGCCACGCCCATGCCGGACAGGCCGAAGCGAATGGTGACCGGGTTGCTGACCGTTTCCCCATCCGTGGGTGAAATGAAGTAGACCTTGGCACCTGCAGGTGCCGGCGTAAGCGGCAGCGGGCCAGCCAGTGCAACAGGCGTGGCCAGAACAAGGCCGAGGATCAGGGCAAGGCGCATCGGAGGTTCTTCGTGGCGATCAGGGATGCATATCATGCCGCAATTGACTTCGCGACCGCGCTGGATCTGGGGGTCCAGACTTGTCTGGACGCGGGAGATCCTGGATTAGCGAAAGCGTCGTTGTAGGAGCGACGTGTACGTCGCGACTGGCGAAACGGCCGGCCGGTCGCGACGTGAACGTCGCTCCTACATGGACTGGCTACGGAAACGCAGCCACGCACAGTGCCGTCAGGGTGCCGGCGAACAGCGTGAGGCCGATCTGCAGCAGACCATTGGCGGCGAGCACCACGCGCACGTCGCCCGGGGCGGTGATCGGGTGTTCGTGTTCCGGTTCGTCGAAGTACATCACCTTGATTACGCGCAGGTAGTAGAAGGCGCCGATCACCGCCATGACGACGGCGACGACGGCCAACCACAGCCAGCCGGCATTGATCACCGCCTGCAGCACGTAGAGCTTGGAGAAGAAGCCGATCAGCGGCGGGAAACCGCCGAGCGAGGCCATGATCAGCAGCATCAGGAACGCGAACCAGGGATGGCGCTGGTTGAGGCCCTTGAAGTCCTCGATACGCTCCGATTCGAAGCCGGCGTTCGACAACGCGATGATCATGCCGAAGGCGCCGGTGGTCATCAGCGCGTAGGTGATCGCATAGAACATCGATGCCGCCATCCCGGTGTCGGTGCCGGCGAGGATGCCGAGCAACAGGAAACCGACGTGCGAGATGGTCGAAAACGCCAGCATGCGCTTCAGGTTGGTCTGCGCAATGGCGGCCAGGTTGCCGACGATCAACGACATCATCGCGAGGAAACCCAGCATCTGCGACCAGTCGTGAACCAGCGGCGCCAGTCCTTCGGTCAGCAAACGGAATGCCATGCCAACCGCAGCGAGCTTCGGTGCTGCCGCCAGGAACAAGGTGACCGCTGTCGGGGCGCCCTGGTAAACGTCCGGCACCCACATGTGGAAAGGCACGGCGCCGAACTTGAAGCCGACGCCGACGACAATGAACACCACGGCGAAAGCCAGCACCACTTTCGGGTGATCCCCCGACGCCAGCCGTGTGGCAATTTCGGTCAGATCGAGGCTGCCGGTGATGCCGTAAAGCATCGACATGCCGTACAGCAACAGGCCGGAAGCCAGCGCGCCGAGCACGAAGTACTTCATCGCCGATTCGGCGGCGGTCGGCGAATCGCGGTCCACCGCAACCAGCGCATAACCCGACAGGGCCATCAGCTCCAGACCGAGGTAAACCGTCAGCAGGTTGCCGCCCGAGATCAGGATGCACATGCCGAGCACCGCGAACAGCGCCAGTGAGTAGTACTCGGACACGAACAGCTTGTGCGTACGCAGGTAGTACTTGGCGTAGACGAACACGATCGCCGTGCTCAAGTAGACAAACAGCTTGAGGATGTCGCCCATGCCATCGCGAATGAACATGCCGCCGGCAACCGCGACTCGCTCGCCAAGGTGGAAATCGCGCAGCGTCAGGATCGCGGTGAACACCAGCGTCAGCGTGGCCAGGAAATGCACCAGTCCGCGGCGCCGCTCGTCGATGTAAAGACCGGCGATCAGGATCAGCGAGGTCATGCCGAGCAGGAACAGCTCAGGCAGCATCGGCAACAAGTCGCTCCAGGTTCGAATCATGGTCGCTTTATCCTCAACCCGGGATGCCGATCAGCTTTGAAGTCGTGACGTGCTGCAGCAACGCTTCGACGCTGGTTTGCATGACCTGCACCAGCGGTTCAGGCCACAGGCCGATCAACAACACGAAAAAGGCGAGCGTTGACATGACGATCCACTCGCGAGCATTGAGATCCGTCAGTTCGGCCACGTGTTTGTTGGCGACGTCGCCGAAGATCACGCGCTTGACCAGCCAGAGTGTATAGGCGGCGCCGAGGATCAGCGTCAGGCCGGCCAGTGCGGCTACACCCAGGCTCATTTTCACCGTCGCCAGGATCACCATGAACTCGCCGACGAAACCGCTGGTGCCCGGCAAGCCGCAATTGGCCATGGCGAAGAACACGACGAAGGCCGAATACCACGGCATCGTATTGACCACGCCGCCGTAATCGGCGATCTGCCGTGAGTGCACACGGTCGTAAAGTACGCCGACGGCACCGAACATCGCGGCCGACACGAAGCCGTGCGAAATCATCTGCACCATCGCGCCCTGCACACCGAGCGCTGCGGTGTCGGCGGCGTTCTTGTCCAGCACCAGCGCGAAGGCGATGAACAGGCCGAGCGTCACGAAGCCCATGTGACTGATCGACGAATAGGCGATCAGCTTCTTCATGTCCTGCTGCGCCAGCGCCACGAAGCCGATGTAGACCACCGCGATCAGCGACAGGGTGATGATCAGCCAGGCGTATTCGGCAGCCGCGTCGGGTGCGATCGGCATGGAAAAGCGCAGGAAGCCGTAACCACCGACCTTCAGCATCACCGCCGCCAGCACCATGGAGCCGCCGGTCGGTGCTTCCACATGCGCGTCGGGCAGCCAGGTGTGTACCGGCCACATCGGGATCTTGACGGCGAAGGCGACCAGGAAGGCGAAGAACAGCCAGGTCTGTTCGGACATGCTGAGCGTCATTGCCTGCATGTCGGCCAACTGGAAGCTCTGGCCCTTCAGGTACAGGTAGATCAAGCCAAGCAGCATGAACACCGAACCGAGGAAGGTGTACAGGAAGAACTTCAGTGTGGCGTAGACGCGGCGCGGGCCACCCCAGATGCCGATGATGATGAACATCGGGATCAGCATGCCCTCGAAGAACACGTAGAACAGCAGCGCGTCCTGGGCAACGAAAACGCCGTTCATCAGCCCGGCCAGGGCCAGGAACGCGGCGACGTACTGGGTGGGTTTGTAGTCGATGCCCTCCCAACCGGCGATCAGCACCAGGACCGTGACGACCGACGTCAACACCAGCAGCGGCAAGCTGAAGCCATCGATGCCGAGGTGATAGTCGATGTTGAACGCGGCGATCCACGGCGTGCGTTCGACGAACTGCATGGCGCTGGTGGTCGTGTCGAAGTTCGCCCACAGTGGAAAGCACAACGCCAGCGTCGCCAGCGCGACGATCAACGCGAGCCATTTGGCCGCGCCGGCATTGCGATCGCCGGTGACCAGCACCGCGACCGCGCCGGCAATCGGCAGCCAGACGAATAGGGACAGCAGGGGCCAGTCGGCGATCATGGGTGGCTCATTGCAGCAGGGCGAAGGCGCCAACAATGACGATCAAGCCGAGGATCATCATGAAGGCATAGTGGAACAGGTAACCGGACTGCAGGCGGCGCACCACGTAGGCGATGCGCGACACCGTGCTGGCGGAACCATCGACCATCACGCCGTCGATCAGCGCCTGATCGCCGACGCGCCAGAAGACACTGCCCAGTCCCACACTGCCGCGCGCGAACAGCCACTGGTACAGCTCATCGAAGCCGTACTTGCGCTCGAGGATGCGTGGAATCGGGCCGAAGCCCTTGTGCAATTTGTCGGCAATAGACGGATTGAGCAGGTAGATGTAAGTCGCGACGCCGGCACCGATCAGCGCAAGCCAGACCGGCAAAGTGATGAAGCCGTGCAGCGCAAAGGCGATCGCTCCGTGTTCGAACTCGTGGGCCATCGCCGCCAGCGGTTCGCGGCCTTCGGCGACGAAGATCGCGCCGTCGAAGAAAGTGCCGAACAACATCGGGCCGGCGGTCATTCCGCCGATGATCAATGACGGGATCGCCAGCAGGATCAGCGGCAGCGTGACTACCCACGGCGTTTCGTGGGGCTTGTGGTCGCCATGACCATGGCCGTGCCCGTGATGGCCGTCGTCATGCCCATGACCGAAGCGTTCCTTGCCGTGGAAGGCGAGGTACAGCATGCGGAACGAATAGAACGCGGTGACTGCGACGCCGATCAGCAGCGAGTAGTACGCAAAGGTCGCGCCCGGACGATCGGCATGCTGCACGGCGATCAGAATCGCGTCCTTGGAGAAGAATCCGCTGGTGCCAGGAAAACCCATCAGCGCCAATGTGCCGGCCCAGGCGGTGATGAAGGTGATCGGCATGTACTTGCGGAGCCCACCCATCTTGCGCAGGTCCTGCTCGTGATGCATGGCGATGATCACCGAGCCGGCGCCGAGGAACAGAAGCGCCTTGAAGAAGGCGTGCGTCATCAGGTGGAAGATCGCCGCCGAATACGCCGAAGCGCCCAGCGCCACCGTCATGTAGCCGAGCTGCGACAGCGTCGAATAGGCCACCACGCGCTTGATGTCGTTCTGCACGATGCCGATGAAACCCATGAACAGCGCGGTGATCGAGCCGATCACCAGGATCGTCGAGAGTGCGGCCTCGGACAGCTCGAACAGCGGCGACATGCGCGCGACCATGAAGATGCCGGCGGTGACCATGGTTGCCGCGTGGATCAGCGCGGAAATCGGCGTCGGGCCTTCCATCGAGTCCGGCAGCCACACATGCAGCGGCACCTGCGCGCTCTTGCCCATCGCGCCGACGAACAGCAGCAGGCAGATCAGCGTCGGCACCGCCCAGACCACGTCGCCATAAGGGTTGAAGGTTTGCCCGACCAGCGTCGGCGCAGCGGCAAACACGGTGGCGTAATCGAGGCTGCCGAGATAGGCCAGAACCAGGCCGATTCCGAGCAGGAAGCCGAAGTCGCCAACACGGTTGACCAGAAACGCCTTCAGGTTGGCAAAGATCGCGGTCGGGCGCTTGTACCAGAAGCCGATCAGCAGGTACGACACCAGTCCCACCGCTTCCCAGCCGAAGAACAACTGCATGAAGTTGTTGCTCATCACCAGCATCAGCATGGCGAAGGTGAACAACGAGATGTAGCCGAAGAAGCGCTGGTAGCCGTCGTCATCGTGCATGTAGCCGATGGTGTAGATGTGCACCATCAGCGACACCGAGGTCACCACCACCATCATCGTCGCGGTCAGCGCGTCGACGAGGAATCCGACTTCCGCCTTGATCGAGCCGATCTCGAACCAGGTATAGATCGACAGGTTCACCGCCGGATGGGCGTCGAACGCGATCAGCTTGAGCACATACAGGCTGACCGCGGTGCTGACGGCGACGCCGAGGATGGTCACGCTGTGCGCGCCGGCGCGGCCGATCTGGCGGCCGAAGAGGCCAGCGAGGATCGCGCCGAGCAGCGGCGCCAGGGCGGCAGTGAGCAGCAGGGTCTTGGTGATCATCTCAGAGCCCATCGAGGCATTGGCAGCAAGCGAAGGTCATGCGATCTGGCGCTCCTAGCCCTGCAAGGTGTCGAGTTCGGCGACATTGATGGTGCGCCGGTTGCGGAACACGACCACCAGGATGGCCAGACCAATCGCGGCCTCGGCAGCGGCCACAGTCAGGATGAAAAACACGAACACCTGGCCAGCCATGTCGTCGAGATAGCGCGAGAAAGCGATGAAGTTCATATTGACGCTGAGCAGCATCAGTTCGATCGCCATCAGCAGCACGATGATGTTCTTGCGGTTGATGAAGATGCCGGCGACGCTGATGCAGAACAGGATCGCCGCCAGGATCAACCAGTAGGACAGGGGGATGTTGCTCATGCGCCGTGTCCCTCCTTGGATTCGCTGGCCATCTTGATCACGCGCAGCCGATCGCCCTTCTTCACCTGCGTCTGCTTGCTCGGATCCTGGGTCTTCATGCCCTCGCGGCGACGATGAGTCAGCGCGATCGCCGCCACGATGGCAACCAGCAGGATCACCGCGGCGATCTCGAAGGGGTAGACGTACTCGGTGTAGAGCAGGCGACCGAGGGCCTCGGTATTGCTGCCCTCGACCAGCGCCGGTGGCGCGGCGAACTTGTCGAGCCCGAAGTGGCGTGCGCCGAGCACGAAGATCATCTGCGCCGCCATGATCACCGCGACCAGCACGCCGACCGGCAGATAGCGCGCGAAACCCTCGCGCAGCGGCGCGATGTTGATGTCGAGCATCATCACCACGAACAGGAACAGCACCATCACCGCGCCGACGTAGACCAGGATCAGCGTGATGCCGAGGAACTCGGCGCGCAGCAGGATCCACAGCATCGCGCTGGTGAAGAAGGTCAGCACCAGGCTCATCGCCGCGTGCACCGGATTGCGCAGGGTGACGACGGCGCCCGCAGCCAGCAGCAGCAGCGTGGACAGGGCGAAGAACAGGATCAGCTCATAGTTCATGCGTGCGGTCTTCAGCGGAAGGGCGCGTCTTGCGCACGAGCGGCGGCGATCTCTTTTTCGAAGCGATCGCCGATGGCGAGCAGTTGCTGCTTGCTGACCACGTTCTCGCCGCGTTGCTCGAAGTGATATTCGAGGATATCGGTCTCGACGATCGAATCGACCGGACAGGACTCTTCGCAGAAACCGCAGAAGATGCACTTGAACAGATCGATCTCGTAGCGCGTCGTGCGCCGCGTGCCATCTGCCCGCTGTTCGGAATCGATGGTGATCGCCAGCGCCGGACAGACGGCTTCGCACAGCTTGCAGGCAATGCAGCGTTCCTCGCCGTTCGGATAACGACGCAGCGCGTGCAATCCGCGGAACCGGTTCGATTTCGGCGCCTTTTCCTCAGGGTAACGCAGCGTGTATTTGGGTCGGAACATGTAGCGACCGGTGACCGAAAGGCCGACCAGCAGTTCCTTCAGCATCAGGCTTTTCAGGTAGTGGGTGATGGCGCCCATAGCGAGTTCTCTCCGGCTCCTAGACGCCGCGTTCGACGATCTTGGTCACGATCAGGATCGCGATGACGGCGATCCATACGATGGTGATCGGGATGAACACCTTCCAGCCCAGGCGCATGATCTGGTCATAGCGATAGCGCGGGAAGGTGGCGCGGAACCACAAGTAGCAGAAGGCGAAGAATCCGGCCTTGGCGAACAGCCAGACGAAACTCGGCTCTCCCAGTGGTCCGCCAATCCAGCCCTGCAACGGCGACAACCAGCCGCCGAGGAACATGATGGCGGCGAGGAAGCTGACCAGGATCATGTTGGCGTATTCGGCGAGGAAGAACACCGCGAAAGCGGCGCCCGAATACTCGACATGGAAGCCGGCGACGATTTCCGATTCGCCCTCGGCGACATCGAACGGTGCGCGGTTGGTCTCGGCGACGCCGGAAATGAAGTAGATGACGAACATCGGCAGCAGCGGCAGCCAGAACCACTCGAAGAAGCCGGCGTTGCCCGCCTGCGCCAGCACGATCTTCTCGATGTTGAGGCTGCCCGAGGCGATGATCACGCTGACCAGCGCGAATCCCATGGCAATTTCGTAGGACACGATCTGCGCCGCCGAGCGCATGGCGCCAAGGAAGGCGTACTTGGAATTCGACGCCCAGCCGGCGAGCAGCACGCCATACACACCGAGCGAGGTCATCGACAGCAGGTACAGCAGGCCGGCGTCGATCTGCGACAGCGCGACGCCCTGGTCGAACGGGATCACCGCCCACGCCGCAAAGGCCGGCGCCAGTGTCAGCACCGGCGCCAGAAGGTAGAGGAACTTGTCGGCGTTGGTCGGAAGGACGATTTCCTTGAACACCGCCTTCAAGGTGTCGGCGAACGGCTGCGCCAATGCCAGCGGACCAATCTCGGTCGGACCCAGGCGCACCTGCATCCAGCCGATCACCTTGCGTTCGGCGAGCGTGAAGAAGGCCACCGCGATGATCAGCGGAACCGCAATCAGCAGGACCTTGATCAGCGTCCATACCAGCAGTAGCAGGTCATCCATTTTTCACCCGCTCGATCTGGATGCGCACGCCGGTGACCGGCAATGCAGCGGTTGAAGCAAAACCGGAGGCCACGCGGCAGACGCCGCGAGGAACTTCGGGCGAGGCCACGCAGGCAACCCGTTGTGCGCCAACCTTGACCTCGCCAGACTGACCGATACCCAGCGCCAGCGCGTCTTGCGGATGCAGGCGCAGTTCGCCGTTTTCCCCGAGCACGGTGCCTTGCAGCGCAGGTGCGCGGCGGACCACGGCATCGACACGGTAGATCGGCAGGTAACGCTGAACCACCAGCCCGTCGCCACTGGCAACCGCGACCGGCGAGGGCAATGCCGTCGCGTCCTCGACGATGCCGCCGCTGAGCAGCGGGCGTACCTTGGCGTGCAGCGTCGCAAACTCGTCGAAGTCGAAACCGGCAAGGCCGAGCGCAGCGCCGAGTGCGCGCAATACACGCCAGCCGGGCCGCGTCTCTCCGGGCAGTCGGGCGCCTGCCGCGACCGACTGCAGCGTGCCATCGACATTGACGTAACTGCCGTCGACTTCCGGGGCGAGCCCGATGGGAAGGATGACGTTGGCGCTGGATTCCAGTGTCGGATGCGCGAAGGCGGCAAACGCGAGCACGAAATCAGCCTGTCCGAGTGCGCCCATCGCCGCGGCGCCATCGGCGAAGTCCTCGGGCGCTTCGGCGCCGTAGAGCAGGTAGGCGCGGCGAGCGTTGCGCAGCGCATCGAGCGCGTTGAGACCTGGCGCCGCGCTGCTGCCTGATGCGCCACGGTGCGGCACGCAGCCAACGCGCCACGCAGCGGCGCCATTGGCGCCCTGCGGCATCTCGTCGAAGGCGCTGCCGCTGTTCTCCGCGATGAATCGGGCCACGCGGCGCAGCAACGAAGCCGCTGGATGACGTACGGCGTGGTCGCCGAACAATACGCGACTGGGTTCGTGCGCGTGCAGACTGCGGGCGATCGCCTGCGCCTGCTCCTGGTGAGTGGATCGGGCAGCCCATTCATCGATTTCGGCGCTGAAAACCACGCCGCGCAGTTGCGCCAGCGCTCGCGCCACGGCCGCGAGGTCGGCGACCTGTTGCGCGGGATCGCCGATCAGTTCGTGACCCAGGGAGAAGTGGTGATCGAACGCGAGCGGATTGATCGCGTGGATCTCGGCGCCGTGTTTCCACGCCTTGCGGATGCGGTGGCCCAGCAGGGGGGCATCGTGTCGCGGATGACTGCCGACCAGCAGCAGCGCGCGGGTGTGCGCGTATTCGGCCAAAGGCGCGGCGAAACCGGGCGCCACAGGCTGAACGCCATCGTCGCTGAAATCGAGTTGCTGCAATCGATGGTCGATGTGCGGCGATCCCAGGCCACGCGTCAGCGCCTGCAGCAGGAACAGCTCTTCGGCGCTGCAAGCGGCGCTGGTCAAAGCCGCCAGCTGATTGGCGCCATGGCGCGACACGGCTGCGCGCAGGCCATCGGCGGCGGCCTTGATCGCTTCATCCCAACTGACGTCGATCCATTGCCCGTCGCGCTTGATCCGCGGTGATGTCAGGCGCTCGCCGTGGGTCAGTCCCTGATGGCTGTAGCGATCACGGTCGGACAGCCAGTTTTCGTTGATCGTTTCGTTGTCGCGCGGCACCGTGCGCAGCACCTCACCGCGGCGCAGGTGCAGGTAAAGGTTCGAGCCCAGCGCATCGTGGTAACCGATGCTCTCGCGCGCGATCAATTCCCACGGCCGGGCACGGAAGCGGAACACCTTGTTGGTGAGCGCGCCGACCGGGCACAGGTCGATGATGTTTCCGGACAGCTCCGAGCGCAGCGAGCGACCGATGTAGGTGCCGATCTCGGTGTGTTCGCCGCGGAACATGCCGCCGAGTTCGGTGGTGCCGGCGATGTCGTCCATGAAGCGCACGCAGCGCGTGCAGTGGATGCAGCGCGTCATTTCGGTGGCCACCAGCGGGCCGAGATCCTCATCGGGAACCACGCGCTTGCGTTCTGCGAAGCGCGACACCGAGCGCCCGTAACCGATCGCCACGTCCTGCAACTCGCATTCGCCGCCCTGATCGCAGATCGGGCAGTCGAGCGGGTGGTTGACCAGCAGGAATTCCATCACGTTGCGTTGCGAGTCGAGCGCGCGCTTGCTGCGCGTGTAGACCTTCATGCCTTCCATGACCGGCGTGGCGCAGGCCGGCATCGGTTTCGGTGCTTTTTCGACATCCACCAGGCACATGCGACAGTTGGCCGCGATCGCCAGCTTGTCGTGGTAGCAGAAACGCGGAATCTGGATGCCGGCCTTGTCGGCGGCCTGGATGATCATCGCGCCCTTGGGCGCCTGCATGACCTGGCCATCGATCTCGATGTTGACCATGTCCGGGGCGGTCGGGGTGGTCGGCTGTGCGCTCATGCTGCACTCCTCAGCGCATCGTCCACGATCGATCGTTTGTGCGTCACGTAATACTCGAATTCGGGCCAGAACTGTTTCAGCATGCCTTGCACCGGCCACGCGGCCGCTTCGCCGAAGGCACAGATGGTGTGGCCCTCGATCTGTCCGGCGGCGCTCTTCAACAGATGCAGATCCTCGATCGTCCCAAGGCCTTCGCTGATGCGCTTCAGTACGCGATACATCCAGCCGGTGCCTTCGCGGCACGGCGTGCACTGGCCGCAGGACTCGTGGTAATAAAAGCGGGCGATGCGCGTCAGCGCGCGCACCATGCAGGTGCTGTCGTCCATCACGATCACCGCGCCGGAGCCGAGGCCGGAACCGGCCTTTTGCAGCGCATCGAAATCCATCGTGATGTCCATCATCACCGATGCCGGCAGCACCGGCATCGACGAACCGCCGGGAATCACGCCCTTCAGCTTGCGCCCGGGGCGCAGACCACCGGCCATTTCCAGCAGGTCGCGGAACGGCGTACCCAGCGGCACCTCAAAGTTGCCTGGATTGCGCACATGTCCGGACACCGAGAAGATCTTCGGACCGCCATTGTTGGGCTTGCCGATGTTCAAGAACCATTCGGCGCCATTGCGGATGATCGCCGGCACCGAAGCGAAGGTCTCGGTGTTGTTGATTGTGGTCGGCTTGCCGTACAGGCCGTAGTTGGCCGGGAAGGGCGGCTTGAAGCGCGGCTGACCCTTCTTGCCCTCGAGCGACTCCATCAGTGCGGTTTCTTCGCCGCAGATGTAGGCGCCGGCGCCGAGCGAGGCGTAGACGTCATAGTCGAAACCGGAGCCGAGGATGTTCTTGCCCAGCCAGCCGTGCTGATACGCCTCGGCGATGGCGGCATCGAAGCGTTCGAACGGCTCGTTCTGGAACTCGCCGCGCATGTAGTTGTAGCCAGCGGTAGCGCCCATCGCCCAACCGCCGATGATCATGCCCTCGATCACCGCGTGCGGGTTGAATCGCAGGATGTCGCGGTCATGGCAGGTGCCGGGTTCGGACTCGTCGGAATTGCACAGGATGTACTTGTTGCCCGGCGCGTTGCGCGGCATGAAGCTCCACTTGAGGCCAGTCGGGAAGCCGGCGCCGCCGCGGCCACGCAGTGCCGAGGTCTTCACCGTGTCGATCACCTGCTCGCGCGTCCAGCCCTCGGTGAGGATCTTGCGCAGCGCTTGGTAACCGCCCGATTTCAGATAGCTGTCATAGCTCCACGGCTGATCGAAATGCAGCGTGGTGAAGCAGACGTTGTGGGCCTGGGGTACGAGGCCAAGGGGATTCATCATGCTCGTCACTTCAGGGCGTCCAGGATCGCGTCGACCTTTTCCGGTGTCAGGTGTTCGTGATACTCGCCGTCGACCCACATCATCGGCGCGCGCACGCAGCCGGCCAGGCATTCTTCTTCTTCGATGAGGTGGATGCGGCCATCCGGCGTGCTTTCGCCGGTATGAATGCCGAGCTTGTGCTCGACGTGCTCGACCAGCTTGTCGGCGCCGTTCAGCCAGCACGAGATATTGGTGCAGATCGACACTTTGTGGCGCCCGCAACTGCCGATGTGGAACAGCGAATAGAAGGTCGCCACTTCGTAAGCCTGGGTGCTCGGAATGCCGAGGTAGGCGGCGACCGCAGCGATCAGTTCATCGGTCAGATGGCCCTGATTCTGGTTCTGGGCGATGCGCAGGCCAGCCAGCACGGCGCTGCGCTTGCGGTCGGCCGGGTACTTGGCGATCCAGGCGTCGAGCTGGGCGCGGCTGTCGGCGGACAGCAGCTCGCCTGCTTCCACAACTGCCGGAATTGCCTGCAGATGGCGGGCCTTCATCGATCAATCTCTCCGAACACGATATCCAGCGTGCCGATCACGGCGACCACGTCGGGCAACATGTGGCCGCGCACGATCTCGTCCATCGCCGAAAGATGCACGAATCCGGGTGCGCGCAACTTGACGCGGAAGGGCTTGTTGGCGCCGTCGGCGATGATATAAGCACCGAACTCGCCTTTCGGCGCTTCGACTGCGCAGTAGACTTCTCCCGCTGGCACCGAATAACCCTCGGTGAACAGTTTGAAGTGGTGGATCAGCGCTTCCATGTCGTCCTTCATCTCGACACGCGACGGTGGCGCCACCTTGAAGTTGCGCAGCATGACGTCGCCCGGATTGGCGCGCAGCCACTTGACGCACTGCTGCATGATGCGTGCGGACTGGCGCAGTTCCTCGACGCGGCAGACGTAGCGATCGTAACAATCGCCGTTGACGCCGACCGGAATATCGAACTCGACCTCGCCATAGGCCGCATAAGGCTGCTTCTTGCGCAGATCCCAGGCGATGCCCGAAGCGCGCAGCATCGGGCCGGTCATGCCCATGCGCAGCGCCATTTCCGGCGGCACGACGCCGATGTTGACGGTGCGCTGTTTCCAGATTCGGTTGTCGGTCAGCAGGGTTTCGTATTCATCGATCTTGTTGACGAAATCGCTGCAGAAGGCTTCGAAAAAGTCGAGCATCGTGCCTTCGCGCCACTCGTTGCGGCGTTTCAGGTCGGCGCCCTTGGTCCAGCGGCTTTCCTTGTACTTGGGCATGCGCTCGGGCAAGTCGCGATAAACGCCGCCCGGACGGTAGTAGCCGGCATGCATGCGCGCGCCGGACACCGCCTCGTAGGCATCCATCAGTTCCTCGCGCTCGCGAAACGCATACAGGAACAGCGTCATGGCGCCGAGATCGAGGGCGTTGCTGCCGAGCCACAGCAGATGGTTCAGGATGCGCGTGGCTTCGTCGAACAGCGTGCGGATGTATTGCGCACGGATCGGCGCCTCGATGCCGAGCAGGCGCTCGATGGCGCGCACGTAGGCGTGCTCGTTGCACATCATCGACATGTAGTCGAGGCGATCCATGTAGCCAATCGACTGGTTGTACGGCTTGGACTCGGCCAGCTTCTCGGTGCCGCGATGCAGCAGGCCGACGTGCGGATCGGCGCGCACCACGGTTTCGCCGTCGAGTTCCAGCACGAGGCGCAGCACGCCATGCGCGGCGGGATGCTGCGGGCCGAAGTTCATCGTGTAATTGCGGATCTCGGCCATCAGTTCTTTCCAGCGGCTTCGTTCTGCGCCTGCAGGTAGCGCGAGTCCTCGCGCACGACGCGTGGCACACCCACGCGCGGTTCGATCGACACCGGCTCGTAGACCACGCGACCTTTTTCGGGGTCGTAACGTACCTCGACATTGCCGATCAACGGGAAATCCTTGCGGAACGGATGCCCGATGAAGCCGTAGTCGGTGAGGATGCGGCGCAGATCCGGGTGGCCCTCGAAGATGATGCCGAAAAGGTCGAACGCCTCGCGTTCGAACCAGTTTGCGGAACCCCAGATATCGACCACCGAGGGAACCACCGGAAGGCCATCGTCGGCGGCGAAATAGCGCACGCGCAAGCGCATGTTGTGTTCGAGCGACAACAGGTGAACCACCGCGGCAAAACGGTTCGGAATGCCGGGCGGCCGCGGTCGGTTGTCCCAGGCGAAGCGGCCCGGGCCTTCGCCGAGCACACCGCGACTGAAGCCCTGGTCGGTCACGGCATCGGTTTCCCACTCGTCCTGGCCATAGGACAGATAGTCGACGCCACACAGATCGGTGAGTTGTTCGAAGCGAAACGCGGGGTCGTCGCGCAACGCCTTCATCACCTCGAGCACGCGATCGACCGCTACTTCGATGGTGTACTGACCGAGTGCATCGCGCACACTCAGGATGGCGTCGCCGAATCGGGACTGGATCTGCTCCAACAGCGGGTTGCGTAACTCGGACATGGAATGGGCTCTGGCCTGACTAGCGCGCAATCGTGTTGGTGCGGCGGATCTTGGCCTGCAACTGCAGGATGCCGTAGACCAGCGCCTCGGCGGTCGGCGGACAGCCGGGAATGTAGATGTCGACCGGAACCACGCGATCGCAGCCGCGCACCACGGAGTAGGAATAGTGGTAATAGCCCCCGCCGTTGGCGCATGAGCCCATCGAGATGACCCATTTCGGGTCGGGCATCTGGTCGTAAACCTTGCGCAGCGCCGGCGCCATCTTGTTCACCAGCGTGCCGGCCACGATCATCACGTCCGATTGCCGCGGGCTTGGGCGGAACACGACGCCGAAGCGGTCGAGATCGAGGCGCGCGGCGCCGGCATGCATCATTTCCACTGCGCAGCAGGCGAGGCCGAAGGTCATCGGCCACATCGAACCGGTGCGGGCCCAGTTGATCAGCAGATCCGCCGAAGTCACCGCAAACCCGCGCTCGATCAGCGGATTGTCCGCGTTCGGGCGCAGGATGTCGTCGACCGTGCCGATCGGCTCCGGGTTGTGAAAGTGCTCTTTCACTCCCATTCCAGCGCTCCCTTCTTCCATTCGTAGATGAAGCCGACCACCAGCAGGCCGAGAAAGATGCTCATCGACGCGATCGCCGCCCAGCCGAGTTCGTCGAGTACCACTGCCCACGGGAACAGGAAGGCAATCTCGAGATCGAAGATGATGAACAGGATGGCGACCAGGTAGTAACGCACATCGAACTTCATGCGTGCGTCTTCGAAGGCTTCGAATCCGCACTCGTAGGGCGACAGTTTTTCGCCCCCCGGTTTGCGTGGCCCGAGTACCGAGCCGGCGACCAGCAGCGACACGCCGATGACGGTTGCAACAACCAGGAATATTGCGATGGGGAGGTACTGCTGAAGATCCATGCCTGACCAGCTCCGGCTGAATTCAAACCCCTTGAAGCCGCAACCCGGCACGGGGCCGGGCTACGGAAGTATCAGATTGGTGCCGGCGGACGGACTCGAACCGTCACGGGTTGCCCCACTACCACCTCAAAGTAGCGTGTCTACCAATTCCACCACGTCGGCATTTGGAGTACTTAGATCCAGATCAAGTCTACTGCGGTTTGGCGTCGTCTTCGCCGGATTCGACGGCCGGTGTTTCGCTTGTTTGCGCCGACGGCGAGGCCGCTTCCGGAGCCGGAGTTTCCGCGTTCGACACCTCGGGAGCGCCCGCCGCGGGCACCTCGCTGGTGGTTGACGCCGACGGAACTTCGGAAGTGCCGCCTGCATCCGGTGCCGCCGGGACTTCACTGCCCGCAGCCGGAGCGGCCGGCGTGGGCAGTTGGCTCATGACACCGAGCTCGGCGGACGCATCGCGCACCGTGCCGATTCGCGTCTCGTAGACCGCCATGCCCATGCTCAGCACGAAGAATGCGACCGCCAGCCACTTGGTGGCCTTGGACAGGAAATTGGATGAACCGCGGGCACCGAAAACCGTGCCCGATGCGCCCGAGCCGAAGCCCGAGCCGGCAGCAGCACCCGAACCGCGCTGCAGCATGATGAACGTGATCATCGCGATCGCGATGACCAGGTAAACGACAATAAAAGCAATCTTCATAATGGTTTTTTACTCAACCGTCCTGGTTGGCTGCGCGACAGATGGCGTCGAACTCGGCCGGAATCAACGACGCGCCCCCGATCAGCCCGCCGTCGACATCCGGCTGGGCAAACAGGTCTGCAGCGTTGGAGCCTTTGACGCTACCGCCGTACAGGATCCGACAAAGACTGCCGAGCATAGCATCGCGATTCGCGATCGCGCTACGGATCAGCGCGTGCACGGTCTGCGCCTGCTCTGGCGACGCGGTACGTCCGGTGCCGATCGCCCAGACCGGCTCGTAGGCAATCACGGCACGCGCCAGCGACGCAATTCCGGCAGCATCGACCACCGCTTCGAGTTGGCGCAGCACCACAGTGTCGGTATCGCCACGCTCGCGCTCGTCGAGTGTTTCGCCGAGACACAGCACCGGCGTCAAACCGACCGATTGTGTGCGCAGGAACTTCGCGGCAACCACCGCGTCGGATTCGCCAAACACATGGCGACGCTCGGAATGTCCGACCAGCACATACTGGATGCCGAACTCGGCGAGCATGTCCGCCGAAACTTCGCCGGTGTAGGCGCCATTGGCATAAGCGGCGACGTTCTGCGCGCCGAGTCGCAGCGGCGTTCCGGCCGCACTCGCCTGCACCTGCGCCAGATGGACAAAGGCCGGCACCACGCCCACATCGACGTTGACGTTGACCGCGGCCACGCGTCCGGCAGCCTCCGTCCAGGTTTGAACGTCGGCGCGCGTGCCGTTCATCTTCCAGTTACCCAGAACCATCTTGCGACGCATCTGCCGGGCCCTCTCGCTTCGGCCGCGGACCATAGCGGGCATGGACTCGACGGATCAAGACGCGCTGGCCGTCACAGTCGGTTGCACAAGGCGTTTTCCTTGTCCTTTCGGCCGTCCGGCGCCTACAATGGGCGGCTGTCACGATCCAGGTCGGGATGCGGGTCCCATCGACTCCGTGCCGATGCTCTGCACCAGGTGTGCAAATCGCGACAGACCGCTTCGGCGCTGCACCTCAACGCAAAAGGGCAGCGGAAGCGGAAGCGCGTCTTGCTCGGTAGATCGGACTGAGGCAGTCCGTCCCACTGGGCTTGGCGTTTGTCCTCATCTACGACAAGGAGTTCGTCATGCCTCTGAATGCCACCCAGTCCGGCGCGATCATTGCTGCCCATCAGCGCGGCGCCGCCGACACCGGATCGCCGGAAGTCCAGGTCGCCCTGCTCACTGCGCGTATCGAGCAGCTGTCGGTCCATTTTGCCGATCACAAGAAAGATCACCATTCCCGCCGCGGCCTGCTGAAGCTGGTGAATCAGCGCCGCCAGTTGCTTGCGTACCTGAAGCGCAAGGACGACGCGCGTTACCGCGCGCTCATCGAGAAGCTCGGCCTGCGTCGCTGACGCGCCCGCTGCGAATCATCCGTTTCGAATCTACGCAAGGACATCCCCAGTGGCGAAGGTCACCAAGCAATTCAAGTACGGCGAGCACCTGGTAACTCTGGAAACCGGTGAAATCGCCCGTCAGGCAACTGCGGCGGTCATGGTCAGCATCGGCGATACCGTTGTGCTGGTCACGGCGGTTGCCGACAAGAAGGCCAAGGAAGGTCGCGATTTCTTCCCGCTGACCATCAACTATCAGGAAAAGTTCTATGCCGGCGGCCGTATCCCGGGTGGCTTCTTCAAGCGCGAAGGTCGTCCGACCGAGCGCGAGACGCTGACCTGCCGCCTGATCGATCGTCCGATCCGCCCGCTGTTCCCGGAGGGCTTCTATCACGACGTCCAGGTGATGGCGACGGTGCTGTCGATGAACCCGGACATCGACGCTGACATCCCGTCGCTGATCGGTGCCTCCGCTGCGCTGAGCTTGTCGGGTTTGCCGTTCGGCGGTCCGATCGCCGCCGCCAAGGTCGGTTATGCCGACGGCAAGTACCTGCTCAACCCGACCGCGACCCAGCTCAAGACCTCACAGTTGGAACTGGTGGTTGCCGGTACCGAAAAAGCGGTGTTGATGGTCGAGTCCGAAGCCCACCTGCTGAGCGAAGAAGTGATGCTCGGCGCGGTGATGTTCGGCCACAGCGAGATGCAGGTCGTCATCAACGCAATCCGCGAGCTGGTCGCCGAAGTGGGCACCACGCCGTTCGTGTGGAAGGCGCCGGTCGAGCTGTCGGCGCTGGAAGCCGCGGTGCGTGAAGTCGCCGAGGGCCCGTTGAACGCCGCTTACGACATCCGCGAAAAGCCGGACCGTCGCGCCGCGGTATCTGCAGCCAAGGCGGCAACGCTGTTGGCGCTGGGTGGAGAGAAGGCCACCGAGGGCGGCTGGACCGACGCCCAGGTCGCGCGCAGCTTCGAGAACCTGGAGTACGCGCTGGTGCGCAACCGCATCATCGAGGGCCGTCCGCGCATCGATGGTCGCGACAGCAAGACCATCCGTCCGATCGCGGTCCGCGCCGGCCTGTTGCCGCGCACCCACGGTTCGGCGCTGTTCACCCGCGGCGAGACCCAGGCGATCGTCACCGTCACGCTGGGCACCAGTCGCGACGCGCAGATCGTCGATGCCGCCGAGGGCGAATCGAAAGAAACCTTCATGCTGCACTACAACTTCCCGCCGTACTCGGTCGGTGAGATCAACTTCATGCTGGCGCCCAAGCGTCGCGAGATCGGTCACGGCCGCCTCGCCAAGCGCGGTGTCGTCGCGGCCATGCCGTCGATGGCGGACTTCCCGTACGTGGTGCGCGTGGTCTCCGAAGTCACCGAATCAAACGGTTCCAGCTCGATGGCCTCGGTGTGCGGTGCGTCGCTGGCCCTGATGGACGCCGGTGTGCCGATGAAGGCCCCGGTGGCCGGCATTGCCATGGGCCTGATCAAGGAAGGCGACAAGTTCGCCGTGATCAGCGACATCCTCGGCGACGAAGATCACCTCGGCGACATGGATTTCAAGGTGGCCGGTTCCTGGGAGGGCATCACTGCCCTGCAGATGGACATCAAGATCGACGGCATCACCGAAGAGATCATGAAGGTGGCGCTGACCCAGGCCCGCGAAGGCCGTCGCCACATCCTCGGCGAAATGGCCAAGGTGATCGACGCCCCGCGTTCGGAGATGAGCACCTACGCGCCACGCCTGTTCACCATGAAGATCCACCCGGACAAGATCCGCGACGTCATCGGCAAGGGCGGTGTCACCATCCGCGCGATCACCGAAGAAACCGGCGCGATCATCGACATCCAGGACGACGGCACGGTCACCATCGCGTCGAACAACCAGATCAACGCCGACGCCGCGCGCAAGCGCATCGAGCAGATCACCGCCGACGTCGAACCGGGCCGCATCTATGAGGGCAAGGTCGTCAAGCTGATGGACTTCGGCGCTTTCGTGACCATCCTGCCGGGCCGCGACGGCCTGGTGCACGTGTCGCAGATCAGCAACGAGCGCGTCGAGAAGGTCGGCGACAAGTTGAAGGAAGGCGACGTGGTGCGCGTCAAGGTGCTGGAAGTCGACAAGCAGGGCCGCATCCGCCTGTCGATCAAGGCTGTGTTCGAAGACGAGCAGGCGGCAACCGCCTGAGCGGAATCGACGCGACCCTGAAGTCGCGGAGCAAGGTCGAAAACAACGGGTCCTGCGGGGCCCGTTGTTGTTTGCGGGGGAGCCATTGGGGGCGCCGGCGCTCTCGTGGGTGCAGAGTCGTCTGCTCTTGTGGGTCCAGACTTGTCTGCTCTTGTGGGTCCAGACTTGTCTGGACGCTGTTGATTGCGGCACTTCGAAAGAGCGTCCAGGCAAGTCTGGACCCACCAAGGCTTATGGTCAGATCTGCACATCGCGGGGACGCTCATCACATGGCACCGAGCCACCCACTTGCCGTAAGCTGATCGCCTGACCTTCAGGCGGGACCCTTGGACGTGAGCGCGGTCGTCCGTTTTGCCGAGTACGAAGACATCCAACGCCTGCCCGAGCACGTCACGGGAGAAATCCTGTTCGGCCAGCTGCACACGCAGCCACGGCCGACTTCGCGGCATGCGGGGGTTGAGACCGGCATCGCCGCCGAACTCAGAAATCCATTCGGCATCGGCCGCGGTGGCCCCGGCGGCTGGGTCATCCTGGTCGAACCCGAGTTGCATCTGTCCGGGCATGTCATGGTCCCCGACCTCGCCGGCTGGCGCCGCGAGCGCCTGCCACTGATCCCCGACGGACCAGTTGAAGTGGTTCCGGATTGGGTGTGCGAGATCCTCTCGCCATCGACTGCGAACAAGGACCGCAAGATCAAACGGCCGCTCTACGGGAAACTCGGTGTCGGCCATGCCTGGTTGATCGATCCGAATGCCAAGACCATCGAGGTCATGCGCTTTGCCGATGGTCACTGGGTACTGCTCGGCACTTTCGGCGACGACGATTCGATGCGTGGCGAACCCTTCGACGCCGTGGCGATCGATCTCGCGCCGTTGTGGGCGTGGTAGCCGGAACCCGCGCTGACTGCGCTCTTGTGGGTTCAGACTTGACTTGACGCCGTTGATCCAGTCGCGTAGTTCGGAACCCTCGCGAAACGCGAGGATTCCGCCGTCGGGGATCGCGACACGTTCGACGGCGGAATCTTCGCCTGCGGCGAAGGTTCGCCCTACGACGAATGGCTTTCCGCGTACGCTTCGTTGCACTGCAGCATCCTGTTAGCATTCGCGCCACCTATCAGCTGGAGCGCGCCCGTGTCCGACCCCAAAGCCGCGTGGATGCCGGATTGGCAATCCATGCAGAAGCAGTTCTTCTCGGCGTGGACCGATGCCGCTCGAGGTGGCGCTGCACCGTCGATGCCCGTGCATGAAGGATTCGATGTCTGGTTGAAGCTGTTCAATCAGCAGAACTCGGGCAACGAAGTGCTCGACAAGGTGGTCGGCAGCGCCAAGCAGTTCGCCGAGTTCATGCAGGGTGTCGTCGGTCAGCTGGCGACCACGCGCCCGGATTTGGCCACGCCTGGCGTCATGCGCGAAGCGCTGGAGAAGGCCATGGGTGGCCTGACCGCCCACAAGAATCCGGTGATCGACGCCCTGCGCGGCATCACCAGCGAAGGAGCGAAAGGCTTCGAGGACATGTACCGCGAGTGGATGAAGGTCGCCAAGCCGCTCGAGTCCGACGCCCGCAACTACCTGTCGATGCCCGCGTTCGGCATGAATCGCGAATCGACCGAGCGCCAGCAGGCGCTGATGCAGGCTTTCGCTGATTACCAGGACCAGAACACGCGCTACAACACCTTGATGTTCAAGGCCAGTCGACTCGGCCTCGACAAGTTCGAATCCAAGCTCGCCGAGCGCAGTGAGCCGGGTCGCGAGATCACCAGCATGCGCGGCCTGTACGATGTTTACGTCGACGCCGCCGAAGAGGGCTACGCCGAAGTCGCGCTGTCGGATGAATTCCGCGAGGTCTACGGTGCCATGGTGAACGCGCAGATGCGCGTGCGCCAGATGATCCAGGGTGAGGTGGAGCGCTCCACTGCCGCGCTCGGTATTCCGGGCCGCACCGAGCTCGACTCGGTGCACAAGCGCATGCACGATTTGCGCAAGCGCGTGGCGGACCTGGAGGAAAAGCTGGCCGCGCAGGCAAACACTGCACCGGCTGAGGCGGTGACACCGACCGCTGCACCGAAGCCGCCCAAGGCTGCAGCACCCGCCAAGCCGAAGGCCGCCGCAAAGCCCAAAGCTGCCGCCAAGGTCAAGCCAGCGGCTGCAAAGAAGGCACCGGCCGCGGCCGCGACGCCGGCGGTCAAGAGCGTTGGCGCCGCAGCGCCGAAATCGTCCACTCGTCGTAGCCGGAGCTGATCGCCATGGGCCCTTTGCGTATCGACCCCAAATCCGCTTTCGAGGAAGTGGTCCGCTACAGCCAGAAATTGACCGCCGGCGCCGACGTGCTGCGCAAGGTCGATGATGTCGAGTACGGTGCCACCGAAAAGGAAGTCATCTACCGCGAAGACAAGGTCGTGCTGTATCGCTTCAAGGGCGATCGCGCACCGACCAACAAGACGCCGACGCTGATCGTCTACGCGCTGGTGAATCGCCCGTTCATGACCGATCTTCAGGCTGACCGCTCGCTGGTGCGCAACCTGCTGGCGCTTGGCGAAGACGTGTACCTGATCGACTGGGGTTATCCCGACGCCGCCGACCGCTACATCTCTCTGGATGACTACATCAACGGCTACATCCGGCGTTGCACCGACGCCGTCGCCAAGCGCCACGGCCTGAAGGCGATCAACATCCTCGGCGTCTGCCAGGGCGGCGCGTTCTCGCTGTGCTTCGCCTCGATCTATCCGGAGAAGGTCAAGAACCTGATCACGATGGTGACGCCGGTCGATTTCCACACACCGGACAACATGCTGTCGCATTGGACGCAGGGCATGGATGTCGATCTGTTCGTCGACACGCTCGGCAATGTGCCGGGCGATTTGATGAACTACTGCTACCTGACGCTCAAGCCCTTCCGCCTGAACCACCAGAAGTACGTTGGCCTGGTCGATATCCTCGACGACAAGGCCGAACTGGAGAACTTCCTGCGCATGGAAAAGTGGATCTTCGACTCGCCGAATCAAGCCGGTCAGGCGTTCCGCGAGTTCATCCGCGATTTCTACCAGGGCAACAAGCTGGTCGAGGGCGGCCTCAAGATCGGCGACAAGGATGTCGATCTGAAGCGCGTCACCATGCCGGTTCTGAACATCTACGCCGAGCAGGATCACCTGGTTCCACCCAGTGCATCGATCCCGATGAAGAATCTGGTCGGCACCAGGGACTACACCGTGCTGGCGTTCAAGGGCGGCCACATCGGCATCTACGTGTCCGGTCGCGCCCAGCGCGAAGTGGCGCCGACCATCCACAGCTGGCTCGGCAAGCACGCCTGAGAGCAGTGAGGGTGAACAGGGAGTCGCGAGTGGCGGGG
>ERZ761602.538-NODE-538-length-80725-cov-7.366419_pt1 | contig 80725 bp, 70 predicted proteins | sample MGYA00512165_ERZ761602 | MGnify/ENA primary metagenome ERZ761602 (study PRJEB28899, sample SAMN02445085) | bioreactor sludge metagenome | biome: EBPR sludge; isolation source: Thorneside wastewater treatment plant | place: Australia: Brisbane, Thorneside Wastewater...
GGCTCAAGCACCCCTCCCCCCCGGGCGCCCGAAGTGCGCAGCGATGTGCCTCCGCCGCCTCCGCGCAGCGAGGCGCCGGCGCCGCCGCGCGCCGTGCCTGCGGGCTCGGGCGCTTCGAGCGCAGGCGGTGACGGCGGGGCACGCTGGGTCAATGACCCCAAGCCTGCCGCGCCAGCGGAAGCCCCGGATGCCGCGCCCAAGATGGTTCTGATCACCACGCCGGGTCTTTACTTCTGCGACAAGGACTTTGGGCCCGTGGACATGGTGGTGCTGAATTCGCTGGTCTCAGACCGCGCTGCGGCACGCGTCTGGATCGTGGTCAAGCTCGAGAAGGACAAGAACCCCGACGCCATCGAGACCATCGACGTCACCCTGCGCGTCAGCGGGACCGTGCGCCAGCTCAAGCTGACCGAGACGGGCAAGAACACGGGCGAGTTCCGCTGCGACAAGGCCGGGGTGCTGCTGGTCAGCGACGAAAACCCGGAAAGCAATCCCGCCGAGAAGCCGGTCAGTGAACCCAAGGCGCGTCCCAGCGGTCTGGCCCGCTGATACCCGTCAGCAATGCAAAGGGCGCCCCGAGGGGCGCCCTTTGTACTGTTTGAAGCCGCGTCAGGCGCAGAGCCTGCGGCGCATTGCAACGGCCAGCGCGCAGACCAGGCCTGCCAGAACCAGCCAGGAGCTGCCCTGGCCGGTGGTGCAGCCGGCTTCTTCCTCTTCCTCTTCCAGCACGGTGATAGCCAGGGTGTGAGGCACAGAGCAATCCTGGCCGCCGTTGGCAACGCCGCCATCGTCCATCAGCACCAGGCTGATCTGGGCGCTGCCTTTGGCCCCGCGCCGCACGGTGAAGCTCAGGGTACCGTCCTGGGCCACCGCGGGCTGAACGTCAAAGAGGCCGGGGTTATCGTTGGCGAGCACGGCAAAGCCCAGCACCTGGGAGGCTTCGTTGGCGGCCCCGCTGTGCATGCCCTGGGCCCATCCGCTGAGGCTGATTGCGCCGGCGTTGTTCTTCACCTGCACGTTGGCGCCGGGCGTGAAGACCGGGGCATCGTTGACCTCCAGCACGGCGATCTTGAAGTGCTGGGTGGGCGAGGCCAGGCTGGCTGGATTGACACCGTAGGTGACTTCTTCGAGCACCACCTCGAAGTACGCCACGCCATGAGCATCGGGCAGCAGGGTGAAGGTGAGATCGCCGGTGAAGACATCGATGGAGGGCGCCACGGCGAAGAGCTGCACGTTGTTGAGCTGTGAGATCACGAACTGGATGTTCTGAACTCCGTTGCCCGGGCCGCTGGAGATGCTGGTGGCCCAGCCGCTTAGGGTGACCGCCGGGCTGTCCTCCAGGACAGTTACGTCGGCGCCCTTGACGAAGCTTGGCGCATCATTGACGGGATTGATGACGATTTCGAACTGCTGGCCCGCGGACGTGTCCTGGCCGCCGTTGGCCGTACCGCCGTCATCGTAAAGCTCCACACTAAGCTTGGCGCTGCCCCAGGCGTTGGTCGCGGGCTCGAACTCCAGCGTGCCGTTGGCAAGGATCTGGATGTAGGCAAACAGCGAGGGATTGTTGGAGGAAATCTTGAAGCCCACGGTTTGGCCGGACTCGTTGGCCGGACCGGCGCTGATGTTAGTGGCCCAGCCGGAGAATGACTGGGGACCGCAGTCCTCCTGCAAAATGATGTCTGCACCCTTGCTGAAAGACGGCGCGTCGTTGATCTCGCTGATCCGGATGCGCAGCGTATACGCGGCCGAGGTGTCGGCCCCGCCGTTGGCGGTGCCGCCGTCGTCCTGAAGCTGTATGGCGATGTCGCACACGCCGCAGGCATCCTGCGCCGTCTGAAACGCCAGTTCGCCCTGGCTCGAGATCGTGACGGCGCCCGAGAACAATCCCGGTTCCGACATGGAGATTACGACAAAACTGAGAATCTGGCCCGACTCGCCTGCACCCGCATCGATGCCCTGAGCCCAGCCCGCAACCGTGACCACCCCCGCATCCTCATTCACACTCACGTCCTGGCCCGGGGTGAAATAGGGCGCGTCATTGACAGGCTGAATCACGATCGTCACCGTCGCGGCCGAGGTGTTCCCCGACGGGTCCTGCACTTCATAGTCAAAGCTGTCGGTGCCGAAGAAGTCCGCGTCGGGCATGTAGTCAAAGCTGCCGTCGGCCTTGAGGACCAGCGTGCCGTGCGAGGGGGCCGTCTTCATGGTGATTGCAAGGCTGTCGCCGTCGGCGTCATAGTCATTGGCCAGCACACCCTGCACGCCTGAACTCAAGGGCTGGTCTTCGTTGCTGGTGTAGTGATCAGCCACGGCCACCGGGGCATCGTTGACGTTGAGAATGTCCAGGATGACCGCCACGACTGCGCTGTCGGCGCTGCCGTCATTCAGCTTGTAGCTGAAGCTGTCAGTGCCAAAGAAGTCGGCGTCGGGCATGTAGTCGAAGCTGCCGTTGGGCTGAAGCGTCAGAGTGCCGTGACTGGGACCGCTGACCAGGACCACCGTGAAAGGGTCGCCATCAACGTCGTAGTCGTTGACAGTCACTCCGCCGCCGTTGATGTGCAACAGAGTGTCTTCCGTACCCTGGTGCATGTCTGACACGGCCACGGGGGCGTCATTGACCGGATTCACCGTCAGGCTGACCATGACGACGTTGCCGTAGACCGTGCCGTCATAGGCGCGATAGCTGAAGGCGTCGGCGCCGTGATAGTCCGGGTCAGGCGTGTAGCTGAAGCTGCCGTCGGCGTTGAGCGTCAGCGAGCCGTGGGCCGGGCCGCTGACGAGCTGCACCGTCAGGGTGTCGCCGTCAACGTCAGAGTCGTTGGCCAGAAGGCCGGGCGCCGCGACGTTCAGAGGGGTGTCTTCGTTTGTCACGTGGACGTCCGCCACCGAGATCGGGGCATCATTGGCCGCCGTCACGGTGAGCGTGACGTTCACAGTGTTGCCCGCCTGGTAGCTATCATGGGCGCGATAGCTGAAAGAGTCGGCGCCGCTGTAGTCCGGGTCAGGAATGTAGCTGAAGCTGCCGTCGGCGTTGAGCGTCAGCGAACCGTGGGCCGGACCGCTGACAAGCTGCGCCGTCAGGGGGTCGCTGTCGCCGTCGCTGTCGTTGGACAACACGCCGGGCGCGGCAACGGAAAGCGTGCCGTCCTCGCTGACGCTGTGGCTGTCGGCCACGGTCACAGGCGCGGAGTTGGGCGTGCCCTCGATGGAGAAGAGCCAGGTGTAGCCGCCCATGATGGTCCAGGAGGCACCGCCATCGGTGGAGAACGCCCACAGCGCCGTGCCGAGGTCGGAGTGGTGGTTGCCGACGCTGCTGCCCGCCGGAGCCGACATCACGTACCAGTATTGCGTGGAGCTGCTGAGGTAGGCGGGCGACATGGCGACGTTGACATAGCCGCTGCCCGAGACCGTCGCACTGCCGGAGGAAATCAGCGCACCGGGCTGGCCGCCGTTATTGGCGCGGATGGCCAGGTTGATGGTGCCGCTGCCACTGAGACTGGCAGAAATCTGCGTGATGATACCGCTTTGCGTGGGCGTGATGCGCTCAGCGTAGTGCCAGGTGTCAGAGGGTCCGCCGGTGCCGTAGTGCGTGCCGGCCGTGCTGTCATAGAGCGTCGCGGCACAGAGCGCGGGCGAGAGCGCCAGCAGGGCCGCCAGGCAAAGCAGGCGCGGGGCCCAGCCTGCGGGCGGCCGCGCCGGGGCGCGACGGTAGCAGCACGAAACATCGGGATGAGAAGACATGGTTCCTCCATTCAGCAGTAAGGCCGCCCGCAGTCCGGTGGCGCCGCAAGGCGCGCGTGATCTCGAAGGCACGCGCGGCGGGAAGCGCGCGTGTCGGAGAGCAACGTACACCGAACCTCAAAAACCGAAAAACAAGAGAGTTTGAACAAGCGCAAGGTTTGCGTTTTTTCAGCGTGCCGGGACGTCGAGAATTTGCTTTGCTAATAAGACTGCGTCTCATTCTCATTATGCCAGCCCCAAAGGACCACGTCATGATCCCAGACTTCCATCCGCCCCTGGATGCCTGCGTTGTCGTCGCGCCGGACGGCTATGATTGCTGGCGCGAACGCGTTCAGCGCTTCGCCCAGCGCTGGCTCGATAACCCCATGAGCGAGCTGGTATTCAAGCGCGGCCGCGCCGTGGCAGTACGCTGCGCGATACGGCGCAGCGTACTGCGCGGGGCACGCAACATTGCCGTCATCGAGCTGTGCGTGACGCGTGAGGGCGAACCCGCCGTGGCGGGCTGCTTTCCGCTCTGCCGCCACATGATCGAGCGCATCGCCGGGCCGGAGCTCAAGTGGGCGGCCGGCCAGCGGACAGGGCACTGACGAAGCTCAGGCCTTGCCCGCACTGCCCAGCAGGCGGATCTTTTCCTTGATGACCTCGCGCACGGCGTCGCGCGCGGGGCCCAGCAGCTTGCGGGGGTCGAACTCGCCGGGCTTCTCGGCCAACAGCCGCCGCAGCACGGCGGTCCACTTCAGGCGCAGATCGGTGTCGATGTTGACCTTGTTGATGCCGCGCAAGATGGCCTCGCGGTAAGAGGGTTCATCCAGACCGTGGGCGTCTTCGAGATGGCCGCCGTAGCGGTTGATGTCGGCGACGCTGGCGGGGTCCACACTGGAAGCGCCATGGAGCACCAGGGCGATGCCCACCCTGCGTTTGATGGCGCTGATGCGCTCGAAGTCGATGACGGGCCGGCCCTTGAACTTGTAGGCGCCGTGGCTGGTACCCACGGCGACGGCCAGGGCGTCACAGCCGCTTTCGCGCACAAAGCGGGCGGCATCGTCTGGGTCCGTCAGGAAAGCCTCGCGCTCGCTGACCTTGACGTGATCCTCGATACCGCCCAGGCGCCCCAGCTCGGCTTCCACGGTCACGCCCATTAATCTTGCACGCTGGACAACTTCACGGCTGATGCGGATGTTCTCCTCAAGGGGCGCGTGCGAGGCGTCAATCATCACGCTGGTATAGCCGTGCTTCATGCACAGCTCGGCCTGAGCGAGATCTTCGCCATGGTCCAGGTGCAGGGCCACCGGCACCGGGGCGCGGTCTGCCACGCTGCGCACCATGGCCACGAGTGTTTCGATACCCGCATATTTGATGGCACTCGACGAGGTGGCCAGGATAACCGGGGCATTGAGTTCTACGGCCGCGCCCACGGCAGCCTGCACGAACTCCAGGTTGCTGACGTTGAACTGGCCAATCGCGTAGTTTTCGCGATTGGCCCTCTCGTACATGCGTGAAAGATATTCAAGCGGCATGGCCCCATGATCGGAGCGCGCGGCGGCAATTCAATGCAAAGCCGGAACAAGATGGGAAAGCGCTACAGGAAAAGGCCCGCCAGCGTCGAGGGCACGTTGGCGACAAAGGCCACCGCAAAGCCATAGAAGAGGGCGGGGGCGGGCGCGCGGCAGCCCTCTTTGCCCCAGCGCATGATGGCCAGGGCCACGAGCAATCCCTCGATCGCGACCACGCAGGACTCGGCAATCACCAGCCATGTGATGTAGACGGGGTCCATTCCTGCGGGCACCAGCGGCGCCAGATAACTCGGGTCAGGCTCGAACCAGGGGAAGTAGTACCAGAGCAGAGGGTGCGTCACCAGATTGACGAAGAGCGCGAGCGGAAGGGGAATCCACCAGCGCCGGCAGACCCAGCAGAGCAACAGAAAGTAAATCGGCCCCTCGATGCTCTGGGTGTGCCAGTGGGCGCGCCACCACAGATCCAGGGGGTTGTAGTCGTTGAGCACCCAAGGAGCGAGCCACTCGGGCACCATGACGGGGTACTCGCTCATGGCGCGGGCCTCGCGCCACTGACAGCGAAGTAGGAAAGAAACGCCAGCTCCAGCCAGCCGTGAAACAGCACGATGGTGAGATAACCCCAGTTGGCCATGGAGGCGTTCTCAAGTGAAAGGGCAGGCCAGGCCCCGCTGAAGTCCACAAAGGCATAGGCGGGAACGGCCAGCACGCCCACCACAATCAGCAGCAGACCGGTCACTCCAAAGTCAGAGCGAAGCGATTTCAGGTCCTGGACGAAGGTCGTGGGCGGAGCCGTTTCATGCAGTTCCTGCGGCATGAGGCGCAACCAAACGGTGTAGTGCATGGCTTGGGCGAAGATGTATGTCTGCACCACGCGAAGCGCCATGGCATCCGGCAGGCCGGGCGCCAGCGCCATGGCCCAACCCTCGGCCTCAAACCCCCACACAGGGGCAGCCCAACCCGCGAAGCTCGCCGTGATGCCATCCAGAACGCCGGCCATGATGGCCAAGCAGCAGGCAAGGAAAAACAGACTGGCCAAGGCTGCCTTGAACCCACCCCCTGCCCGCACTGCAAACAGAAGCCAGATGCCTACTGCTATAAAATTGTGCAGGTGCGCCAGGGCCAGGCCCGACTCCCTTGGCCAGTACAGGGCCGCGCTGCCAATGGCCGCCACCGCCGCGCCCGTCACCAGGCGCCGCCAGAGTCTTCCCGGCGCGGCAACCACCCCCAGCATCACAGCCGCAACGCCAAAGGACACCTCGGCCAAGGCATGGCGCGGCATGTCAAACATCACGGAAACTCTCAGGGCAGTCTGGGCCAGCAGAGGAATCAGCAGCAAGGCCACAAACCAGCGACGCAGGGCAATGGGCGGCCGCACCAACAGATAGCGAATGTCTCCTACTATATGAGGGGCGCCCAGAAGGATGGGAGCGAGCAATAGCATCCAGAGGGGAGCCACAGCCGTAATAGCCAAAGCCACGGACATTGAGGCAATAGCCAGGATCATCAGCCGCGTGTGGCGGTCGTGAATGCAGTGGCGCCCCAAGGAGGTCTTGGCGGATATGCGCCAGAACTCCCGCCGAACGGAGTCAGCGAGGTTGACAGGTAGGCTAAGCCCGGCCAAGGCGCCACCTCCAGAAGATGCGCAGCCCCAGCAATGCTGCTGTAACTAGAGCCACGGCGGCCAGCGTGAAATTACTTTCGTCACCAGTTGTGCAATTGCCCTTGCGCGGAGGCACATCGGCAAGGGCTACCGTGCATTGCACGGCCAGCATCATCATTGCCAGCAAGAGTCGAAAGATCATCCGCAAGTTCCTCGCAGGCAAGTGGACGAAAAAGAAGATGGAGCGGTTCCGGCTGACCTGGGGGGGGTTTAGATGTCGGGAAGTCGGGCGTTTGGGAACCAAAGGGTGCCGCTGGTATGAAGCATTGTGTTTCGTTTTGGTTCCAAAACCAGCATTACCGGGTCATGGTTTTGTGTTACGGCCCGGTGGCGACGGAAATAAAACTGCGTGGTTCGAATCTGTAAGTATCTATTTTATAATGTTTTGCGACGACACACTGGGGCGGTAACCGGCGCGGGCATCAAGAAATTTCAGTTTGGCACGGACAACGCTTATGCTTCGGCGCACTGTAAACAAGTCCACCAACTTCGGGAGATAGAGATGCATAGGTTTCTACTGGGAGTCGCGGCTCTGGCGATCGCCTTCTGCGCGAACGCGCTGAGCGCTCAGGCTGCGGCCAACCCGCAGCTTTCCAGCGACGACACCGCCAAGACGGACACCCATGACCGTCCGGTGGGTGGCGTCAAGATGAAGCTGCCGGCGCCTGCCGTTGCGCCTCCGACGCAGCCCACACCTCCTCCTCCGCCCCCGGCCCCGACGCCGGTTCCGCCCCCGGAGGATGACGACATTCCCCCGACGGAGACGCCTCCGGCTCCTCCGCCGCCGGAAGATCCCCCGACCTACTATGACGAGCCTGTGCAGGGCAAGTTCGCCTTCCTGCTCGACGCCTCGGGTTCCATGTACGGCTCGCGCGTTGCCTCTGTCCGCCAGGAGACGGTGGCTGTGATCCAGCAGCTCACGGAAGACGACGAGTTTGACTGCAATGCCTACGGCGGTCAGCACCCCTCGCCCTGGTACACCGTGTTCCTCTGGGGCTCTCTGCAGCCCGCGACGGACGGCAACAAGAGCGCGGCCATTGCCTGGGTCAACGGTCCTGCCACGAACCCCGGCGGCGGCACCCCGACCTATGAGAACCTGCAGCGCTCCTGCCAGGTTTACCCCGCCGACCTCGACAAGATGTTCCTGCTGACGGACGGCTACCCCAACAGCGGCCCCGGCCCGATTCTCTCGGCCTTCCCCGGCTGGTGGTCGAAGTTCACCGACTGCACCCTGGTCTGCATCTGCATCGGTGGCGTCGGTTCAGCCCAGCAGTTTATGCAGCAACTGGCGGCTTTGGCTGGCGGCACCTACATCCAGCGATAGATTCGCCGAAGCTTGGAGGAACTCGGGGGAGCACATGCTCCCCCGAGTTCGTTTTTCCCAGCCGCGCCAAGCCTGCATGGCGTTGCGGAGGCGAGAGGGGGCCCTGGCACTTCTCGGTGCAGAGAACCACCAACTGCCCCCCATCCAGTTTCTCCAAATAACTACGCAGTCAAGCCTTATGGCACTGTGCGAGGGGAGCCACGGCCCGAGCCATTGGCCGCGACGTCCAAGCCCCTACACTGTCATGCGGGAATCATTGCGAGACTTGCAGCCCTTTTTGGTTACCTGACAGGCCCCGATTGTGACTGCATTGGGTTCCCAATTGGTGCCGTAACAGCCTGAAATGCCAAAACCAATTGGTTACCAAATGGTCTCAGGCGGGGAACCTTCCGGGAACAATCGTTTCAACTCCTTGTAAATAAAGCCTTTACGGCTGTTACACTCCAGGGGGCCTCGGTTGCCGCACATTGCCTGAATTCTGGCACGGCGGGTGCAATAGATTCCTGCGTCCCGATCCCAATTTCCTGACCAGGAGCAGAGATGAACAGGTTCTTCCTTGGCGTTGCTGCCCTTGCCTTGGCGTTCTGCGCCAACGCCTTGAGTGCTCAGGCCGCAGCCAACCCTGAGCTGTCCAGTGACGACACCACCAAAACGGACACCCATGACCGTCCGGTGGGTGGCGTGAAGATGAAGCTGCCGGCGCCTGCTGTGCAGCCGCCCACGCAGCCCACGCCTCCTCCTCCGCCCCCGGCCCCGACGCCGGTTCCGCCCCCGGAGGATGACGACATTCCCCCGACGGAGACGCCTCCGGCTCCTCCGCCGCCGGAAGATCCCCCGACCTACTATGACGAGCCTGTGCAGGGCAAGTTCGCCTTCCTGCTCGACGCCTCGGGTTCCATGTACGGCTCGCGCGTTGCCTCTGTCCGCCAGGAGACGGTGGCTGTGATCCAGCAGCTCACGGAAGACGACGAGTTTGACTGCAATGCCTACGGCGGTCAGCACCCCTCGCCCTGGTACACCGTGTTCCTCTGGGGCTCTCTGCAGCCCGCGACGGACGGCAACAAGAGCGCGGCCATTGCCTGGGTCAACGGTCCTGCCACGAACCCCGGCGGCATGACCCCCACCTATGCCTGCCTGCAGCGCTCCTGCCAGGTCTACCCCGCCGACCTCGACAAGATGTTCCTGCTGACGGATGGCTATCCGAACATCACCGGCGACGCCTCGGCCATTCTGGGCGCCTTCCCCGGCTGGTGGTCGAAGTTCAGCGACTGCACCCTGGTCTGCATCTGCATCGGTGGTGTGGCATCGGCCCAGACCTTCATGCAGCAACTGGCGGCTTTGGCCGGCGGCACTTACATCCAGCGATAAACGGGACCTTGTGAGGCACCCCGTACTTGGAGGAAAACCGGAGAGCGCAAGCTCTCCGGTTTCGATTTGCGCAGCCACCGGAGAGCGCAAGCTCTCCGGTTTCGATGGTGCAGCACCCACTAACGTCAAGGCCACGCTTCCCAGCCGGACGTTCAAGGCTAAAGTAAGCCGCACCTGCGCAAGAGACTGACATGGCACTGAACCGGCCCGGCGACAACAAGCCAACACCCGAAGCCGTCCTGCGCGAGATTGCCACCAAGAAGATTGAGGCGGAGCGGGTACGCAACGCGGAGCTGGCCCAGGAGAACCTGCGCCTTCGCAACCTGGCCGCCGAGCTGCAACAGAAGCTTTCCCTGCTCAATGCCGAGGTCGCCAGCGCCCAGCGCACCACGCGCAAGGAACTGGAAGACTACCAGCGCAAGGCCATCGCCGAGATCGACCAGCTTAAGCACCACCATGCCCTGATGGTGGACCAGCTCAAGGATACCCACCGGCGCCAGGTCGAAGAACTCAAGCACAACCACCAGCGCGAACTCAGCCAGTACCAGAGCAAACAGCAGCGCGTGCTCTCCAAGGTTGAGCAGGAGCAGGAACTGGAAAGCCGCCGGGTGGCCGAGCTGTCCGAAGAACTGACCGCCGAGAAGGCCGAGCGGGCCCGCCTTGAAGAAAGGCTGCGCCGCCTCGAAAGCGCCACCAAGCGCAGCGCGGCACGCTTTGGACAGATCACGGGTTTTGAGGTCGCCACTCCAGAAGATGTGTTCAACGTGCTGCTGGAACTGGCGCCCGACGCCGCGGTGCAGCTCCTGCGCCGCACGGTGAAGGACCTGCGCGCCGCGGCCTCGGCCGTGGAGCGGGCCTTTGCCCAGGCCGTGAAGGAAGACACGGGCAAGAAGCAGCTTCAGGAAGCAGGCGAGAAGCTGGGCGACGCCATGGCCATGCCGGACACGTCCGACCTTCCGCCGGCCGCGGCCGAAGCGGTGGAGGAGGCCTTCTCTCTCATCGCTGAAGAAGTCAGCGCCCGGGTCAAGGGCAAGCACTACAGCGTGCTGATCGGCGCGCTGGCCCAGGAGGCGGCCCGCACGCTGCGCGACGACCGCCAGGACCTCCAGGCGCTCCAGCGTCTCGTCGAAATCGCGGAGGGCACCGAACTGGCCACGGCCGCGCGCCTGCTGCTCAAGGGCGCAACCTCCCATCAGCAGGCCATGAAAGCCGCCGAGCTGGTGCAGGCCGAGCTCAAGGAGCTCAAGCAGGAATTGCGTGAGCATTCCGCCAAGGCCAAGAAGCTGGTGGCCGTGGCCGAGAGCGGGCTAGCCGGCGAGTGGGCCGTATCGGCGCTGCAGGCCATGGCCGAACTTCAGCCCCTGCCCCCGGCCGACCCCGAGGCCTCCAAGCGCAAGTTCTATTCGCGCGTGCTGGAGAGCGCCAAGCTCATCAGCGACCGCATCGACAGCGCCATGAACCTGGGGGCGGAGGCCGAAGCGGCCCTGCGCGAATCCGACGAAGCCGCCACCCTGCTGGAGGGGCTGGTGGCGGGGCTCCATGAACTGCTCAGCGCCGTGCGCCGCGAGGTCATGAGCAAGATCCGCGGCGAGGAAGACCAGCGCCTGAAGCTGAAGGCCGAGCGCGCCGCCCTCGAAGCCCTGGGCAAGCGCGGTCAGCGGCTGGCCCAGGTCTTCGACGAGCAGTTGCGCGCCCTGGACACGATTTTGGGTCAGTGGCGCGCGACCTACACGGCCTACTCGGCCATCTCGCGCGACGTCGAGCGAATCGTGGCGGGCATCGAGGGCCAGATGCTGGACCTCAATCAACCCCTCGAGAGCGAGCCCGGCAAGCGGCTGTACGGCATCGTGCATGATCTGTCAGAGCACCTGGCGGAGTACCGTGCCATCTCGGTCATGCGCCAGCGCATCTTCTATCACCTGCAGAACGCCCGGCAGCGGCCCATCGAGCTCAAGAACGTGCGAGACGCGGCGCACCGGGTTTTCATCGCTTTGGGCGAGCCCTCGCCCACGGATGCGCAACGAAGCTGGCAGCTGTGCATGGCAAGGCTGTATGACATCTGGGCGTCTTTGGAGCTGGTTCGCGGCGGCAGCCACAGCGATCTGGCCGTATGCGCCGAGCGCATCGAACCCCTGTTCGAGGCCACCATGGTCTGGGCCTCGAGCACCCACGTGGAGCAGTGCACGGACAACGAGCAGAATGAGCTGATGCTGACGCTGGCCTACCTGCGGCGGCTCAAGAAGGACGTGCTGGGCATCCATGACCGCACCACGAGTAAGGTCGAGCGCAGTGAAGTCGCCGTGGACCAGTTCGAGCACCGCCTCGACGAAATGCCGTTCCCCGACGAATGGGACGTCGTAATGAGGCGTCTGGCGGGCCGCAAGGGCCACGCCGGCGACCTGGACGAAACCCAGCGCGAGCCTCCCCGGCGCTGACTTGCCCGCGAGACGAAACCCACAGTGCGGGCTTGAGACCCTTCAAGGCCAAAGCTTCTCTGCCGTTGAACCTGCGCGCCCCGCCAATATGATGTTTGCCCTGCGTTGCGAGCCTTGGAGGCCGCAACCATTTGCGCTGGTCTGCGCCCCACGAGGGCGATGAGAACTGACGACACTGGCCAAGGACCAGCAGGACCCCGAAGGATCCCGAAGATGAGCACAGCAACGGCAGCACCGCCCGCCCAGCAGACGCGTGTGATCAACGATTTCAGCTTCCATGTGGCCACGGCCAACGGCTCGGGCTCGCAGACCGCGAACATGGTTCTGCTCCGCGGCCTTTTCAAGATGGGAATTCCGGTCAGCGGCAAGAACCTGTTTCCCAGCAACATCCAGGGCCTGCCCACCTGGTTCACCATCCGCGTGAACAAGGACGGCTGGATCGGCCGCGCGACGACGCCGGACATCATCATCTGCATGAACCCGGAAAGCGCGATCGAGGACGTGGAGACCGCGCGCAAGGGCGCCGTGCTGATCTACGACGACAGCCTGGGGCTTTCCAAGATGCGCCCGGACTGCATCCACTATCCCGTTCCTTTCAAGAAGCTGGTGGTGGACGCCTGTCCCGACCTCAAGCTGCGCAAGCTGGTCATCAACATGCTGTACGTCGGCGTGTGCAGCGCTCTGTTCAACATCGCGGAAGACAAGCTGATGTCCGCTCTGTCCGCCCAGCTCAAGACCAAACCCAAGGCGGTCAAGGTCAACGAGCCGGCGATTACCCTGGGCCGCAAGTGGGCGCTGGAGAACATCAAGAAGGTGGACCCCTTCTGGTGCGAGCCCCTGAACAAGAACGGCGGCAAGATCATCATTGAGGGTAACGCCGCCACGGCCCTGGGCCTGATGTTCAACGGCTGCACCGTCGCTTCGTGGTATCCCATCACGCCCTCCTCGAGCCTGTGTGAATCGCTCGAGGATTACATGCGCGACTACCGCGTGAACCCTGACGGCAAACGCACGTTTGCCGTCATCCAGGCCGAAGATGAGATCGCGGCCGTCGGCATGCTGGCGGGCGCCGGGTGGGCCGGCGCGCGGTGCTTCACCAGCACCAGCGGCCCCGGCATCTCGCTCATGAACGAGATCATCGGCCTGGGCTACTTCGCCGAGATTCCCTTCGTGATCTGCAACGTGGCCCGCACCGGCCCCTCCACGGGCCTGCCCACTCGCACCATGCAGGGCGACATTCTCAACGTCATTTACGCCTCGCACGGCGACACCAAGCATGTCGTGATCTTCCCCAGCAACCCCAAGGAAGCCTTCGAGTTCGCGGGCGTAGCGCTGGACCTGGCCGAACAGCTTCAGACCCCGGTTTTCATCAATTCAGACCTCGACCTGGGCATGAATTACTGGATGAGCGACCGCTTCGACTACCCGACGGGGCCCGTCAAGCGCGGCAAGGTATTGCACAAGGCCGACCTCGAGAAGCTGAAGGGCCAGTGGGCCCGCTACCGTGACGTGGACGGAGACGGGATTGGTTATCGCACGCTGCCCGGCACCGACCACCCCAATGCCGCCTACTTCACGCGCGGCACCGGCCACACGGAAATGGCCACGTACAGCGAAAAGGCCACGGACTGGAAGAAGAACATGGACCGTCTCACCCGCAAGTTCGAGACGGCCAAGACCCTCGTGCCCAAGCCGGTGATCGACGGCTACACCAACCGCGTCGGCATTCTTTACTTCGGCACGACCGAATCGGCCGTGCGCGAGGCTGCCAGTCTGCTGGAGAAGCAGCACGGCCACAAAGTGGACCTCTGCCGTGTGCGCGCCTTCCCCTTCAGCCGCGAGGTGGAGGACTTCCTGGCGACGCACGAGCGCGTGTATGTCGTGGAAATGAACCGCGACGCGCAGATGGCGATGGTCATCCGCGCCGAGTTGCCGCGCTTTGCCATGACGCTGCGCAGTATTCTGCACTACGACGGCCTGCCCCTGACGGCGGGCGTGGTGGTGGAGCAGTTCCTGGCGCAGCACAAGGACGAACCCAATCCGACAAAGATTGCCCAGTCGGCGTCGCACGCGACGGCGGCCCTGGGCACGAAAGGCAGGGACTAATCATGGCAGGAACCACTGAAACCGCTCCTCCGGCGGAATCCAAGCAGCCGCAGGTCAACCGCATCGGCCTGGCCAAGAAGGACTACGGCGGCCTGAAGAGCACCCTGTGCATCGGCTGCGGCCACGACTTGATCACGGCCCGCATCATTGACGCCTGCTACAACCTCGGCATCCGTCCTGAACAGGTGGCCAAGCTCTCGGGCATCGGCTGCTCATCCAAGACGCCGGCCTACTTCCTCAACCGCGCCCACGGCTTCAACGCCGTGCACGGCCGCATGCCCGCCATCGCCACGGGGGCGCAGGTCGCCAACAAGCACCTCAAGCTGATTGCAGTCTCGGGCGACGGCGACAGCGCCAACATCGGCATGGGTCACTTCGTGCACGTCATGCGGCGCAACCTGAACCTGACCTACATCGTTGAGAACAACGGCGTGTACGGCCTGACCAAGGGCCAGTTCAGCGCGACGGCCGACAAGGGCAGCAAGCAGAAGTCGGGCAACGTCAACCCCAACGACCCCATCGACCTCTGCGAGATGGCCTTCATGCTGGGCTGCGGCTTTGTGGCACGTCTGTTCGCGGGCAACACCAAGCAGATGACCAGCGTGATGGAGGCCGCTCTGGCCTATCAGGGCCTGGCCCTGCTGGACATCATCAGCCCCTGCGTGACCTTCAACAACCACGAAGGCAGCACCAAGAGCTTCCCCTACGCCAAGGCCAACGAAGAGCCGCTGCACGACATCGGCTTTGTGCCGGCCTACGATCCCACCTACATGGAAATGGATCACGGCGAGGAACGCGAGATTACCCTCTCCGATGGCTCGCACATCACGCTCAAGGCACTGGCGCGGGACTTTGACCCCACCGATCGCAAGGCAGCCGCCCTGCAGATCATGGAGGCCAAGAACACCAACAAGATCCTCACGGGTCTGATCTACGTGAATCCCAAGGCCGAGCTTTACACCGAGCAGCTGGGCCTCATTGACACGCCGCTGGCCCTGTTGACGGAGAAGGAGACCCGTCCGCCGGAAGGCGTCCTCAAGCAGATTATGGACGACCTGGCCTGAACGCGGCCAAGCCCCAGGGCAACGAAGCCCCGCGATTTCGCGGGGCTTCCTTTTTCTGCTCGCAATGCAGGGAAAAGCCTGCCGCGCCGGCTACAGCCCGGCGTCGTCCAGGGCCTTGAGCACCTGGGCGGCGTGGCTTGATGCCGTCACCCGTTCAATCACCGCGCGGATCACTCCCTGCCGGTCTAGAATGAAAGTGACCCGTGCGGGGGCCAGGAAGCCGTAAACGCCATAAAGCCTGGCCACCCGCTTCTCCGTGTCACACAGCAGGGTCATGGGCAGATGCAGCTTGTCACTGAAGCGCCGCATGGTGGCCGGGTCGCTGTAGCTGATGCCAAGAACGTGAGCGCGTCGTGCGAGCTCTGAATCGGCATCGCGCAGCGAGCACATCTGCGCGGTGCAAACGGGGGTATTGGCCCGCGGGAAGAACGCGAGCACCAAGGGCCGCTCACCCAGCAGTTCCTTCAGCGATACGGGTTTTCCCGCCGCGTCAGGCAGGGTGAAGTCCGGCGCGACATCGCCCACGCGCGCCCCCGGCTGCGGGTGATAGCCGCCCAACCCCGGAAACTTGAACACGTCAGCCTTTCTGGGCCGTCAGCGCCTCGAGCACCGCCTGGGCATGGCCATCGACCTTGACGTTAGACCAGATGCGGGCCAGCTTGCCCTTGGGGTCAATCAGGAACGTGCTGCGCACTATACCCATGTAGGTTTTGCCGTAGTTCTGCTTTTCGGCCCAAACGCCATAGGCTTGGGCCACCTTGTGGTCCTCGTCGGCCAGCAGGCGCACGCCGAGCTGGTGCTTTTCCTCGAACTTCTTCTGCTTGGCGCAGGAATCCGGGCTGATGCCCAGCACTACCGCGCCCGCCTTGACAAACTCCTTCACCTGACCGGTGAAGTCGATGGCCTCCCTCGTTCAGCCCGGCGTGTCCGCCTTGGGGTAAAAGAAGAACACCACCCACTTGCCGGCGCAGTCCGCCAGCCTGATTTCCTTGCCGTCCTGATCCTTCAAGGCAAAGGCCGGCGCCTTGTCTCCCTCTTTCATGGCATCCTCTCTGTTGCCCCCGTTGGCCCGTGACTATAGCTTGCCCCACCATGCCTGAAGTTTCGCCCGAGGCAACAGTCAAACCCAGCGGCTACATGCGCCTGCCGCTACGCCTGCGCCGCCTCATCGCCGACGCGCTGGCCCTGGGCGCCTTTAGCTGCGCCTGGGTCGCCGTGTTCAGCGCCTCCGACATCGCCGGCCTCTGGCTGCGGCGCCCCGCGCTGCTGGGTCTGGCGCTGGTGCTGATCGTCAATTGGCTGGCATGGCGGCGGCTCCCGCGGCACCTCGGCCGCATCACACGCCAGGGTCTCTTTGTTTCCGGCGCCGGTCTGGGTCTGCTGTGCATGACCTTTCATCTCGCGGGAGGCGTGAACACCCTGGCGGGTCTGGCCGGCCTGCTGGCCTGCATGGCTTTGCGCAACAGCTACGACGATCCGGACCTCGCCGCCGAAGCCGCGCTGCGGGCCGCCCGCAGCGGCGATCTGCGCGGCCCGGTGACGGTGATACGGGACAACATCGAGAACCTGGCCCTGAGCCTGGTGGTCGTGGTGCTGGTGTGGCACTTCTGCCTTGAGGCCTTCCGCATTCCCACGGGTTCCATGCTGCCGACATTGTACGGCGATCCTGTGTGGGGCGACCGCGTGCTGGTGGACAAGTTCATCTATGAGTTCCGCGACCCCGAGCGCTGGGAGCCTACCGTCTTCCGCTATCCGTTGAGGCGCACGGACCCTTACGTCAAGCGCATCATCGGCATGCCGGGCGAGCAGGTGCTGATCGCCCAGGGAGACATCTACCTGCGGCGCCACCCCGGCGCGGAAGTGGAGTTGCTGCAGAAGACCCCCGCGGCCCGCGAAGTACTCTGGTACCCCGTCACGGGGCCGGTCACCGAGAAAGGTCAGTTCCTGAAGTGGTTCGCTCGCGAAGGCGAGGCCGACTTCGACAGCGGTGCCATCAAGCTGGGCAAGGGCGCCGTCGTGACTTTCCCCAAGGGCGACGACGGCAAGCCGGGCGACGTGCGCGATCATGATCCCAGCGGCGAGGGCTTCTCCCCTGAAATCGGCTACAACCGGCGCGTTGTGGGAGATCTGCGTACGCGCGGCGCCATCGCGTTCACCGATCGATTCTGGGCCGAAATCACACTGGTGCGCGACACCGAGAGTTACGTGCTGCGCCTGTCTTCGCCCGCTGAGGACCACTACCGCTATGTGGACGTGGCCCTGACCCACCGCAGCACGGCACCCGGTACGATGGAAACGGGCCTTGACCTCGGTGACATGAAGCGCGTGGACATTCCCGGCGGCAGCACCAGCCGCAAAACCCTGAGCTTTGACCTGAGCCTGGCCGACGGCCAGCTCAGTGTGACGCTTTGGGGCAACCAGTCCCTCTGGGGCTCCCCCGAGTCCTGGACCCGGGCCGTGAGGGTCGGCTCGCCCATGCTGGACCTGCTGCGCGCCCAACCCAAGGACAGGCCTTTGAGCGAGGTGGCCCAGGCCCTCACGGAGCCGACCCCACGCCGGGGGCGCGTCTCCTTCAGCGGCGGCGCCCTGAGCGATGCGGAGTCAGGCCACAGCCCCCAGCTCATCGTGCACGGCATCGAGCGCGACGTCTATTACCTCGGGCGCATCCTCGACACCGAAGTCGGAGGCAAAACCGAACAGCGGGAGCTTCCCTTCGGCTTCAATCTGGGGCCCGACGAATACCTGGTGCTCGGTGACAACTCGCCCGGCTCCAAAGACAGCCGCTTCTGGACCGCCATCGACCTCGTGACCCAGGACGGTACTCTATTCACAGGTGGCGTGGACGACGAAGGCCAAATCATCGCCTCCCTGCTCAACAGTTTTGATGCCGGGGAACAGCTGGTGTTCAAGGATGCCGCCTCGGGCCGGACCGCCCCCTGCAGCGCGCTGCGTTCGCTTACACGCGTGGCCCGGTTCAGCCACAAAGAGCGTGGCAGCCAGATGCCCACGGACGCCGAGATTCTGAAGAACACCCTGGAAGGCCTCAAACGCGCCGCCCAAAAGCAGAACCTGACGCGGCTGCACTTCATTACGGAAGGGGGCGGCGTCGTGTACGTGCCGGTGGACGAAATCCGGGAGATTCGTGTGCGGGCCGTGGCGGGTGTCAAGCGGGAGCTGTTTGTGGGCAAGCCCTTTGCTGTGTTTCTTTGGCCCCATCGCATGAAGCTGATTCAATGAGGCTTTGTTTGTAAGCGGTGTCTTGGGGCGTCCACATGATGGGGCTTCCCCCGCAACCTTTCCCGACTCGAAGTGTGTTACTGGCGTCGCTTGCGGCCCGCGGGGGTCTTGCGTAGACTCCCGTTCTCCCTGTGTGCGCGTAGAAGCGGCAGTACGGTTGCTATTTCATGCCCAGACTGGTCTTCAAAAAGGGCGAGCAGGCGCCGGTAGAGATGGCCGGCCCCACAGTGCTTGGACGCTCGAGCGACCAGGCCCAGATCGCCATCAAGGACAACCGCCTTTCGCGGGCCCATTGCCGTTTTGAGCCCCGGGAAGACGGCCAATGGGCCATTGTGGACCTTGGCAGCCAGAATGGCACCTTCCTCAATGGCCGTCGCGTGCGCGAAAGCGTAGTCCGCCCCGGCGACGTCGTTACGATCGGACAGTGTGACATTCTGTTTGAGGCTACAGGCGGCCCCAGCGGCAGCGACCTGATGGCCGGGGTGGCCAGCACTCGCATCAACGCCACGCCCGCGGGCGGTCCGGCCATGGAGCCGGCCGAGGACAACCCTAACTCCACACGCACGGTGGTTGCTCCAGCGGCCCTGGCGCTGATTCAGGGCACGCTCAAGGACAAGATTTTCCCGCTGCTCAAGGACGAATTCGTCATTGGCCGTAAGGCCCCCTCCGACCTGATTCTGGAGGGAGACACCAAGGCCTCGGGCCAGCACGCAAAGATCACCCGCAAGGACGCCACCACCTGGGTCATCGAAGACCTCAAGAGCACCAACGGCGTGACCGTGAACGGCCACAAAGTGACGGAAGCCGTGGTGCTCAAGAATGGCGCCAAGATCATTGTTGGCCTTCAGACGTTTCAATTCACGCTGCAGGGCAAGCCGCCGGAAACCACGGGCGTCACGGCGCCCATGAGCGCCAAAGAAGTCCAACAGAAGCTGGCCAAGGCCCAGGCGGCTGAAGCGGCCCCGCCGATGGACCTGGGCGACCCGTCCATCGGCGAGAAGAGCGAAACGCTGGACCGTCAGGCCCTGAACGTCGACGTCAAGGGCGGCGGAGGCGGCGGCCTCATTTTCTCGATTCTTGAAGTTGTACTGGCCCTGGCTGTGGTCGGCATGGTTCTGGGCGGCGGCTACATGCTGCTTCAGGAGAGTCCCGAGACCGTGGGCGGCGGTGGCACGACCAGCGAATCCCGCGATGGCGGGCTTTTGCAGGCCGCCAATTCGTCCATGGACAAACTTGACGCCGCCGGCATGCCCGAAGGCTGGAGTTTTGATCCCGTGGGCGGAGACTCCGTCTCCATGACCGAGGCCAGCCGCGGCGGCGCCCAGGCAGTGCAGCTGACGCGCTTCAACGCAAGCAATTCCATCTCCTATCTGTTCAGCGCTCCCATTGAGGTCAAGGGCATCGGCCTCAAGGCCAGTGTCTTTGCGGTCAACAGCGAACTCTCGGCCGGGCGCACGGGCACCGCCCTGCTTTCGCTCTTCTGGTACAAGGATTTCCGCGATCCCGCCATCGCCCGCACCCCTCTGGCTGCGGCCACCAACCTCACCACCTGGACGGAACTCAAGGGCGCATCGGCGGTGCCCCAGGGCGCCAAGTATGTGCGCCTGGCCCTGGGCATCACCGGAAAGTCCGGCAGCGTCGTATTTGACGACGCCCTGCTTCAGGATGACTCCACAGCGCCCGCAGCGGCCAAAGCCGCCAGCGTCGAGTTGAAGAACCGCCTGCGCTGGACCCTCGACGAAAACGGAGTGATCTCGCTGCTGGACCGCAGCGTGGTGCTGCTGCGCAACGGTGTGGTCATGCTGCATCAGGCCGACGGCCGCGCCGATCCCCTGGACCCTCGCCTCCTGCTGCTGGCGCCCCCTGCCGTCATCTCCGGAGAGTCGGGCATCAGCGTGAAGTACCAGTACTTTGACCCCATTGCGGAAAAGCCCGTCGAGCTGCGCATTGAACTGGGCGAGAATGCCTCACAGGCCACCCTGAACGCCTTGTTCAGCCCTGGCGGCGCTGACAAGGCCGCTTCCCGCCTGGCCCTGAGTTTCGTGGCCACGCCCGCCTTCGTGCCCAGCGAACTGGTGCGCCTGGAGGGTGAGCGCGTGGCAGACTACCGCCGTGAGATGCCTGAGGAAGGCCAGCGCATCAACCTTTCCACGGCCCTGGCTGCGGACACCGGCACGGGCAATCGCCTGGAAGCCCTGAACTCGACTTCGCCCCTGTTTGAAGCCCGGGCCGGCTCGGGCGGACGTGAGCTGTTCTTCCAGGGGCCTGCCACTGTGCAACTGGGTTTCTCGCTGGGCGGCGGCCGCGAAGAACTGGCGCAGCTGGCGGCCCTGGCTTCCGCCCTTCAGACGGGCGAGACCCAGCTGGACAGGCTGGCCCGCGCCCTGACAATTTTCCGCACCTATCCCTACAACCAGCGCGAGCTGACTATCGCCGGCCAGGCCTGCGACAGCGCGGCAACGCACTACAAGCTGCGGCACCTCGAGTTGCGCGACGGCATCAATGTGCCCGACCTGCGCCGCAACGAGGGGCTCTACATCGCCGCCATGGACGAGTGCATCAGCGTGGCCGAGCAATTGCGCGCCCGCCAGCCTGAATGGGCCGATCAGTTCCTGCCGCTGTTGCGCGGCCTTGAAACCCCCAGCATGAGCGACGTGACGCAGCGCGCGGCGCGCCAGGCCCGCGGCGCGCTGGAAGACCTGCTGCGCAGTGCCGACGATTTCGAGGCCCTTTCGCGCGTGGCCAAGCGCGCCCGCTTCTGGCTGCGCGTCTCTATTGAGCAGCGCGACAGCGGCAACCTGCTCGCCAGCGCCCAGGATTTTCTGGAAAGCGGCCTTTCAACCCAGGGGCGCATCAAGCTGCGCACCATCGTTGAAAGTTACCCGCGCTGCCTCAATGGCATCTCGGCCAAGTCGCTCATGGTCGAGCAGGCGGAAGCCGTCTATGCCGAGGCGCTCCAGCGCCGTGCCGAGGGCCTCAATCAGATTGCCGGCGCCCTGCGCCAGCGCTGCAAGGAGTACCTGGACCTGGTGGAAGCCAACCTGCTGACAAGCCCCCGCGTGCTCACCACTGAAGAGCGCGGCTGGCTGACCCGTCCCGACGAGGGCTCCGCTTCGGACCCCCGCAACTGGCTGGAATTGGAAAACAAGATTGCGGACCGCATCAAGCTGCTGAGGGAGAAGCTGGCCAAGTAGCCGCGCGAGGAGAGGCATGCCGTACGGTATCGACATCGGGTCGTCGCTCACCATGCTCGTGAATCTCACGGGCAAGGGAAGTGCCATGAAGCTGCAGAAGGCCATGGTGCTCCCCGGCGTGAAGATTGACACCGAACTCAAGCCGGAAAGTTACGCCTCCCACGCCCTGGGCACGACCTGGCGCGGCCTGAGCTCTCTGGGCGTCCGGGCGGGCAGGCCCGTCTCGCTCATTCCGGGCCGCGACATCGTGTATCGGACTCTGGCCGTCAGCGGGCCGGATTCCCGCGTGATCCAGTCCATGGTGCGCCTGGAAGCCGACGAGATTTCAGGCGGCAGCGGCGGCATTCTGGGCGACTTTATGATGGGTGCCGCGCCGGATGGCTCGCCCGTGGCGCTGATCGGGCTGGCACGAGACGCGGTGGTCGACCATTACGCATCCTGCCTGCTCAAGATGGGCGTGGACCCCACACTGCTCGTGCCGGGCTGCGCGGCACTGTTCTCCGCCTATCAGCTCGCCGGGGACGTAACGTTTGAGGGTGTTTACCTGCTGGCGAACATCGGCGATGAAGTCACGGACGTCATCATGGTCAAGGAGGGCAACCTGCTGTTTGCCCGCACGGTGGCCATTGGCGTGTCCGATTTCATAGACCGCCTCGCGCCCGAGTACGGCGGAGACCGTGACAGCATCCGCCAGATCCTGTTCCGGGACATCGACCTGCGGCCCAGCGTCGCCGCCGAGAACATCGCCGCAGACCGCGGCGTCGAAGCCGGCCAGGAAGTGGCATCGCGCCTGTTTCAGCAGATTGGCGGCGTGATCATGCTGGCCAAGGGCGCCCACGGCGACCCCAAGCTGGACGCTTCACGCATTGCCCTGTGCGGACCCGGCGCCGCGGTGCCGGGCCTGCGCGAGCTGATGATGCACCGCACGCGCAAGACGGTCGAAGTTTTTGACCCGCTCAACGGCGTTTCACTCGACGGCCTCGACGACGCCAGCAAGGAAACCGCGGAGATTTATCGGCCGGCCCTTGCCCTGGCCGTGGGGCTGGCCCGCATCGGCAACGAGAAGGGCAGCAAGTACCTGAACTTCGTGCCGGGCTCCGTGCGTAAGCGGCGCGAATTCCTGAACAAGAGCCTGTTCCTTTATCTGGCGGCGGCCGTGGTGCTGGCCGTGATGCTGCCGGCCTATGCCCTGACCCAGAAGGCTGCGGCGGACGTGGAGAAAGGCGCGCGCGAACTGCAGGGCGAAGTGGGCCGCTATGCCAGCGCCTCGGGGCAGCTGCCGGCACGGACTGATGCCCTGGAAGAGGCCCAGCGGCGCTCAAGAGTGTCCCTGGACGCCATTGCTCCGGGTCATACTGCGACGGAGCTGCTCGTGGCCTTTGCGGAAAAACGGCCCGAGACTGTTCAGATCCGCAAGGTCGTTCTCGAACCCGGCAAGAAGGCCCAGGCCGAGAAGGGCGCTGAGAAGCCTCGCGTCGTATTCGAGTTCTTCGTTGAAAGGCGCGGCACATCCGACCCCGCCCAGGTCGTCATCGAGCTTCAGGGCCTGCTGAAGAAGCTGCCCGGCGTGGCGGATGTCCAGCAGAAGGGCGAGGCCAAGCAGAACACCCAGGTTCAGGGTCTGGACGTGGTGTTTGCCGTGGAACTGAAGATTGAAGAGGAGGTGCGCCCGTGAACTTCCTCAAGCTCCATGCACGGTTTCTGGTTGCCCTGGTGCTGCTCATGGGCCTGGTGGGGTTTGGCTATTCCCAGGTCAATGAAATGGCCGACAACGTGGCCCGCAAGCAGACCTCCCTGACATCGAGCCTCAAGACGCACTACAAGCGCATCTTCGACGACGCCAAGTCCGCCGGCGGCAATCCCGCCAACGTGCAGGGACTGGTGCTGGGCGAGAAAACCCAGCGCGTGCAGGAACTGGAAGAGCGCCGCAACAGCCTGCTGACCTTCCGGCCGGACCCCGCCTTCACGTTGGCGGCGGTCAAGGGCGGTCCGGAAGGCGTAAGCGACGCCGACAAGGTGAACTACTTCTATGCCGTGCGCCTCGACCTGAAGAAGGAACTGGTGCGCGCGCGCTACTTCAAGCCGGACCTGGATGCGGACAACGCCCTGGGCTTCTCTACGCCCAAAGAAGGCGTGAAGGCCGAGCAGGTTGCGGAGTTCCTGTTCAAGATGGACATGGCGCGCGAAGTCGCCCGCTGCGTCGAGCGGTCCGGCACCCAGGTGCTGGAAAGCCTCAAGTTTGAGGACGCCCGCGGTATCGAGCTGCTGGCCCAGCGAGGCCTGCCTGTCCAGAAGGTCCAGAGCGAAGCCCCCTACCTCGAGGCGCGCACCCTGAACTTCAACGTACGCGGCACCGAGCGCGCCATCTACAACCTGCTGATCGAGCTGCAGCGGCCCGTGAAAGGTGACCTGCGCGAACGCTATCTGGCCGTGGAGAATTTCACGCTTTCCAAGCCCGACCTGCTGGACCCTGCCGACGACCTGGTCTCGGCCTCCTTCATGGTCGTGGCCTATCGCGTGAACAAGGATGGCGCTGTGCCCGGCGGCAAGCGGCAGGCGGAGACAACGACGACAGCCCCCGTCAGCGGCGGCGGGCGTTACAGGTAAGGCCATGAACGACATCATCCAGAAACTCGGTGAGCACAAGGAAAAGCTGCTGTTCGGCTTTGTCGTGCTGGTGGCCCTGCTCGTGGCCCTCAAGGCGCCCCTGGGCGGCGCGGGGGTGGAGAGCATCAACAGCACCCAGCGCCAGGGCGCCATTTCTGCGGCCGGCCTCGACCAGGCCAAGGCTGACCAGATTCTCAAGCAGGTGAAGTCGCCCGAGCCGCCCAAGTCCCTGCCGCTTGATGAAAAGGCCATCGTGCGCCGCTTCTACGATGACCGCGCCGCCTTCAAGCCCGCCAAGGGCTCGGCCTTCGTGCGCGGCACGGAATCGCTGGAGCGCCTGCCGGCGCTTTCCGTCAGCTTTCCCGGCTTTCCGCGCCTGCCGGATTATGACCTGATTGCGGGGCCCACCCCCGAAGCCGCCCGCCAGCGCGCGTACGTGCCGCGCGACACGCGCCCCGTGGCACTCACGCGCAAGGAGACCAGCGAGTTCGGGGGTGACAAGTGACCCGCTTGCTGCCCTGGCTTGTGCTGCTGCCGCTCCTGGCGCCCGCCCTGTTCGGTCAGGCCCCGCTGCCGGACGCCACGCTGGAAAAACCCCGCACCAACCTGGTGATCCGCGTGCAGGGGGCGACGCGCGACTGGGAGGTCATGCCCCTGGCCATCAAGAAGGGCGGCACCACGATTGCCAGCACGGCCAATGATTTCCGGCTCGAACGAGACAAGTGGGAGCGCACAGGCGCGCCCAAGCGCTACCGTCTCGACAAGTGGCGCAAGGTGTTCAATGACTTCACGGATACGGCACCCCAGGCCCAGGGTGCCTTCTTCGAGTTTCAGGCCCGCGCGCCGCGCACGCCCACCCTGGCCGGCGTGGTCGAGGAGCGCACGTCCGGCCGCAGCACCTATTTCCGCGTGCCGTGTGACAAAGTGAAGGTCCTTGGCTATCCCCAGACCTGGGTCAACATCTACGAAGACTACGTCGGGCAATTCGAAGGCGATCAGCGTCGCTTGGCCGTCAAGGCCTGGGAGGAGGCCAACCGCTCCCTGATTGAAAACGCCGACCAGGTGGCCTCCGGCTTCTCCGCCGAAGAGCGCAATGATTTCGCCGAGTTCTACCAGAAGCAGTTCGTCTACGTCCGCGACCGCAACCCGCAGCTGGCCTCGATTTACCAGGAGCTGGCCGAGTACCACCGCCAGCGCGGCAACCTCGACGCCGAACTCTCCACCTACCTCGACGGCATCGAGAACAAGGTGCCCTCGCCTCAGATGGAGGAATTCAACCTCAACGTGGGGCGCATCTTCGTGACGCGCCTGCTGCTGCACCGTCAGGCCCTGCCCTATCTCCAGGCCGCGCGGGCATTCTCCGAGGCCCGCGTGCTGGCAGCGCGCTGCCACATCGAGCTCGGAGAACTGGACCAGGCCCGCGAGATGCTCAAGAGCCTGTTGGCCGCTATTGCGTCCAGCGCCGCGGACCTCGTGCTGGAGCTGACGCCTGAGAACGAGACCGGCCGCGCCAACCTGCTGCTGGCGCGCGTCGAGTTCAGTGAGGCCAATTACGCCGGGGCCGAGGCCACCATCAAGCTGATTCCTCAGGCCTCCACGAGCTGGCAGGAGGGGCAGCTGCTGTTTGCCGCCATGCTCACACAGCGGGGCCTGCGCGACGACTTCCAGAAAGTCAAAGAGACGCTGGACCCCCTGCCGAAGATGGCCGAGGCCAAGCGTCTGACCAGCACCAAATCTACGGACCCCAACCTGATCTATCCCTACGACCCCGCCATGTGCGAGGCGCTGGTGCTGTATGCCCAGACGGACGCCCAGTTCCGCCAGCCCATCGAGACCGGAGACAAGCCCCCGGTCAAGCCCAGCGACGCCGTGCTGCGCATGCTGGAAGTGGCCAAGGCCACGGACCCCCTCTCCGCCGAGCCCTATCTGGCCGAGGGCCGTCTCAAGCAGCGGCTGGGGGATTTCCCCGGGGCGCTGGAGGCCTACATGGCGGGACTGGTGATTGACCCGGGCAACGTGCGCCTGAACTACGCCGTCGCCGCGCTTCGCTACAAGGCGGGCGTGGTGAGCGAGGCCAAAGACCTGGCGTCACGCTGCCTGCGGCAGAACCCCAAGTTCCACCCGGCCCTGGTTCTGCTGGGCGAAATTGCCCTGTCCGACCTTGATCGCCTGCGCGACGACCTGATGCAGCGTCGCGCCGCGGGCGAAAAGGTGGCCTTCGAAAGCGAGCTGCTTGGCCCTTTGAAGGAAGCAACAGCCTTCTTCCAGGGCGCGCTGGAAGTCCAGCCCGCGCAGCCGGAAGTCAAGTTGACGCTGGCCTCGCTCTACCTGCAACTGGCAGACATCACCCCGGCCACCATGAACGTGAAAGCCGACGCCGATGACGTGCGGCGCGCCTACCTGGTCAAGGCCCGGGACCTGGCGGGAGAGCTCATGGCCGCCGTGCGCAAACTGGGCGAACGATCCAGCGTGGACGAACAGGCCACGGCCTCCGAAATCGCGGCCACACCCACGCCCGCCTGCTTCAACGTTTACGCGGCAGCCTGCTACGCCATGGGCGAGTACGCCCAGGCACGAGGCGCACTGGAAGAGCACCTCGCCATTCTGCGCGGCCCCAACGCCCGCAAGCACTTCGCCAGCAATCGCGTGCTCAGTGATTACCGCAACTCCGAGCATGTGAAGTACGCCGAGCGCTGGCTGGCGGCCATTCGTGCCAACGAGCGCCAGTACGTCGAGCGCGAAGAGTTCTCCGGCGAGTTCAAACCTGATTTCTACGGGCAATGGAACATCGTCAACGCGCCCAAGCCGGACCTTTCTTTTATGAAATCGACCGGCGCCGGCATCAAGGACGGCAAGCTCACCATCGGGCTGGCGGGCCAGAAAGAGGCCTTCGTCGTCAGCCGGCTGTCCGTGCCCAAGAACTATGCCACGCTGACCCGCTTTTCCGCCCGCTTTGACAAGCGCGGCGAGCAGTTGTTCCACCGCGGCGTATCGCTGACCAAGCTTTCATCCAATACGGGCAAGCCCGGTCTGGCGCCCGTCAATTGTGTGATGCTGGGCATCGACCCCCAGGGGCAGGTGTTCTGGCAGGTGCGTCGCTTCAAGCTCGACGACCAGTCCCGCCAGGAAGAGGTCGTGGCCGGAGACCTGATTGATGTGCGCCGCTACAACGGCCCCCTCGACAAGGACGCTCCCCTCACGCTGGCCCTGGTGCGGCGCCTCTCCACAGACCGCAGCAACATTGTGTTCGTGGCGGTCATCAACGGTTACGAAGTGGAGTTGACCCTGCCCGAGGGCCTCGACGACGTGCGCCGCAACGACCTCGAAGACAAGTCGCTCCAGATCGATTGCGGCTTCTTTGTCTGGGCTCTCTCCGATGTCGCGGGCGAGTTCAGCGTGGACAGCGCCCAGTTCGTCTTCGACAGCGGCCTGGGCAAGCCGGAGTAAGCCATGGTCGCCAGGCGCGGCTTCACCCTGATAGAACTCATGATCGTGATCGCGATTATCGTCGTGATTGCGGGCGTGCTCGTGGCCAGCTTCGGCGGCGTATTCAGCAAGCGTGATGACGCCGTGGCCAAGACCACGATCGAGACTCTGAGCTCCAACATCCAGAGCTTCCAGGGTCGCTGGCACAGCTACCCGCCGGGCAGCGTGGAGGCGCTTTCGGTCATGGCGCGCTCGGCCATTCCGGTGGCCGATCCCAATGAAGTCAACTGCGGCATCGAGGCGCTGGTGCTGGCCTTGCGGTCAAGGAAGAACGGCGGGGCCTACCTCTCCGCCGATCTTTTCGCCAACGACGAATACCGCAAGAATACCGATGCCGACACGCTCATGGACGACCCCTTCGACATCGACGGTTCACGGGACCTGTTCGAGATCGTCGATCCCTGGGGCACGCCCTATGTCTATGTGAACATGAACGAGCTGCGCAACGGCAAGGTCAAGCAGAGCATTCAGCTTGAGGACGGCACGGTGGTTGAACTCAACCTCACCGAGATGCAGGAGAAGCTCAAGCACCCCACCACCGGCCAGTACCCGACAGGCTACGCCATCTGGAGCTTCGGCGCGGACAAGAAGAACGATTACGGACGCGGTGACGACGTCACCAGCTGGCCCAAGTACAGCGACTAGCCCGGTCTCACGCAGCCGCGGGGTCTTTCCATTCGCCGCGCAGGGCGGCATAGCAAACGGTGTCCCGGCGGCTGCCGTCGGGGTCCACGCTGTGCGAGCGCAGCACGCCCTCCTTGAGCATCCCGGCCTTCTCCGCCACGCGCTGACTGGCACCATTGGCGCCGCTGCAGCGCCAGGCCAGCCTCAGCCAGGGCCACTCGCCAAAGCCCCAGGCCAGCAGCGCGCGCAGCACGGCGCTGCCCAGGCCGCGGTAGGCCGCGTCGCCGCGAATCCACATGCCGATCTCGGCGTTGCGCAACTCCAGGCCGCCTTCGCGCAGGTGAAAGCCGGTGCCGCCCAGCAGGCGAGACTCATCCGGCGCCCAGATGCCCAGCACGAACTCCGTGGAGCTAAGGTACTTGCCTGCGAAGTCGCGGCAGCGCCCCTCGCTTTCCTCGACGCTCTGGTGGGGCTTGGCCCAGGGCATGAAGGTTTTGAGATGCGCATAGGAGGCGTTCACAGCCTCGGCCAGTCTTTCGCCGTCTCCGGGCCTGTAGGCGCGCACGACAAAGTCAGCGCGGGCCAGGCGCTGCGGTGCCGCGAGATAGTTCAGCGACTCGCCCATGGTTACCAGGTGTCCGGGTCAAACAGCTTCTTGTACTGTTCCAGCGCGTAACGGTCCGTCATGCCGGCGATGTAGTCGCAGACCACGCGGTGGCGGTTCTCGCCCTGCTCGATGCGCCGGTGGAAGCCGCCCGGCAGCAGAAAGGGCTCCTCCACATAGCGCTCGAACATCTCCTTCATGAACCGCGTGCCCTTCTCCATGCTGCGCATGACGCGGCGGTGCTTGTAGAAGCGACCATGCAGCATGCGCTTGAGTTCGATGACCTGCTTCTTCATGGGCGCACTGAACTCAATCACGGGCGGCCCGTTGTAGCCCAGCACGTCGTCGATGCATGAAAATCCGGCCTGGGCAATGCGGCTTGCCGAGTAAGCCAGCAGGTCGCTGATCTGATAGTCCTTGAGGCGGCGGACAATCTGGTAGCGCAGCAGATCTTCTTCGTCCTGCCCCACGGCCTGGGCTGCTTCGCGCTCGGCGCGGGCGAACAGCTCGCTCTCCCGCGCCGCCTCGCGCGTCAACAGGCCGGAGTAGAGGCCGTCGTCGACGTCATGGGCGTTGTAACTGATTTCGTCGGCGAAGTTGGCGACCTGCGCCTCCAGAGATGGAGATTCGCGCTCGACCAGTCCCTTGAACAGGGGCTTGTCATAGTCCGTCCGGTGCTTCATCAGGCCGTAGCGCACTTCATGGGTCAGGTTCAGACCCTTGAAGGCCGGCAGGTAGCTTCGCTCGAGTTCGTCCACGATGCGCAGGCTCTGGCCGTTGTGCTCATAGCCGCCGTGTTCGCGCATGAGTTCGCGCATGGCGTGTTCGCCGGCATGCCCAAAGCAGGTGTGCCCCAGATCGTGGGCCAGGCTCACGGCCTCACAGACATCCTCGTTGAGGCGCAGGGCCCGGGCAATGGTGCGGGCGGCCTGAGCGACTTCCAGCGTGTGGGTCAGGCGCGTGCGGAAGTGGTCGCCTTCCCAGTTCAGGAAGACCTGCGTCTTGTACTCGAGGCGGCGAAAGGCCGCACAGTGGATCACGCGATCCCGGTCGCGTTGAAAGCAGGTGCGATAGGCATGCTCGGCCTCGTTGACGCGACGCCCGCGCGATTTCGACGCGCGCAGCGCCCAGGGCGCCAGGGCCTGGTCTTCGGCAGCCTCAATCTGCTTGCGGTCATGCATGACCTTCCCGTATTACAAGGCACGGCGACGGCAACAAGGGCCCTCATGCGCGTCCTCATTCTCGGTGGTACAGCATTCATCGGCGCGGCAGCGGCGCGCCGGCTTCACGCCCTGGGGCACGAAGTCATGGTGTTCCATCGCGGCAAAACGCGAAGCCCTCTTCCGCCCGAGATACGCCACGTGCTGGGCGACCGGCACGACTGGAACAGGCACGCCGGGGAGCTGGCAACCCTGAAGCCCGATGTACTTCTCGACATGCTGGCCATGACCGCCCAGGATGCCCGCGACGCGGTGGCGACCTTTGCTGGCGTGGCGCGCCGCGCCGTGGTGATTTCAAGTTGCGACGTGTATCGCGCCTTTGGCGTGCTCAACGGCAGCGAAAGCGGCGCGCCGGACCCCCTGCCCCTGACCGAGAAGTCGCCCCTGCGCGACAGGCTCTACCCCTACCGCGGCAGCAAGCCCAGGCCCGAAGACCACCCCCAGCGCTGGATGGACCACTACGACAAGATACTCGTCGAGCGCGCCTACCACGAAGACAGGCGACTGCCCGCCACCGTGCTGCGCCTGCCCATGGTTTACGGGGAGCGCGACCGCCAGCACCGCATGTTCCCCTACCTCAAGCGCATGGCCGACGGCCGCCCCGGCATCCTGCTTCAGGACAGCGTGGCCCCCTGGCGCGGCTGCCGCGGCTACGTCGAAAACGTGGCCGAGGCCATCGCGCTGTGCGTCGTTCACCCCGCCGCCGCCGGCAAGACCTATCACGTGGCCGACCGCGACTCGCCCGCCGAACGCGACTGGGTCAAGGCCATCGGGCGCGCCATGGGCTGGGTTGGCCGCGTGTACGAACTGCCTGAAGAAGAGCTGCCCATGGATCTGCAGGCGGGCATGAACCCTGCCCAGGAACTGGTGCTTGACTCAAGCCGCATCCGCAAGGAGCTGGGCTACAGTGAAAGCGTGCCCTTCGAAGAGGCTGTGCGTCGCACGGCGGCCTGGGAGCGCAACAACTACCCCGAGGCTTTTGACGCCACGCGCTTCAATTACCCGGAAGAGAACGACGTGTTGGCGCGCATCATCAAGCGCGAGCGTGACAACAACGCCTGAGGAGCCGATCTCGTCAGGCCTGGCGTCGCCTATTCTTCGTTGCTGACCTGTAGGATGCTCAAGAAGGCGCTCTGGGGCACCTCAACGCCGCCGATCATCTTCATGCGGGCCTTGCCGCGCTTCTGCTTTTCCAGAAGTTTGCGTTTGCGGCTGACGTCGCCGCCGTAGCACTTGGCCAGCACGTCTTTTCTCAGCGCGCTGATTTTTTCGCCGGCGATGATCTTGCCGCCGATGGCGGCCTGTAGCGAAATCACGAACAACTGGCGGGGGATTTCTTCACGCAGCTTCACCAGCACCTTGCGCCCGCGGGTCTCGGCGAACTGGCGATGAACAATCATGCTCAGGGCGTCCACGTCTTCGCCAGCCACCAGAATGCGCAGCTTCACGAGGTCGCCCGGCTCAAAGCCGATGATTTCGTAGTCCATTGTGCCGTAGCCGCGCGTGATGGACTTCAGGCGGTCGAAGTAATCGAAGATGATCTCGGCCAGCGGAACGCGGTAAGTGAGCATGACGCGGTCGGCGCCGAGATGCTCCTGGTTCTCGTAGATGCCGCGGCGCTCGATCGTCAGCTTCATGATGTCGCCGATGCAGTCCGTCGGAGCGATCACGTTGAGGCGCGCAACAGGTTCGCGGATTTCCTGAATCTTGGTGATCTCGGGCATGTCGGCCGCGCTGTCCACGCGAATGACGCTGCCGTCGGTTTGCAGCACTTCGTAGCTCACGTTGGGCGCGGTTTGCACGAGGTCAAGGCCTGATTCGCGCTCCAGGCGTTCCTGCACGATGTCCATGTGCAACAGGCCCAGATAGCCGCAGCGGAAGCCCGTGCCGAGCGCACCGCTGTTCTCGGGCGCGTAGGTGAACGCGCTGTCGCTGAGCGAGAGTCTGGCCAGGCCCTTGCGCAAGGCGTCAAAGTCCGCCGCGTTCACGGGGTAAATACCCGCATACACCATGGGCTGGGGCTTCTTGTAGCCGGGCAACGCCTCCACCTGCTCCAGATTGGAGGACAGGGTGATGGTATCGCCGATGCCGACATCCTGAATCGTTTTGATGCCGCACATGACATAGCCGACGCAGCCGGTGTCGAGGCGGTCCTGCTTGATGAATTGCCCCAGGCGCACAACGCCGACCTCGAGCACTTCAAACTGCGACTTCGTGGCCTTCAGCGCGATCTTCTGGCGCGACTCAATGAATCCGTCGCGCACGCGCACGTACATTACGACCCCGCGGTAATCGTCGTATACCGCGTCAAAGATCAGAGCCTTGAGCGGCGCATCCGGGTTGCCGCTGGGCTGTGGAATGCGGTCCACGGCGGCCTGAATGATGTCCTCGACGCCGAAGCCCGTCTTGCCCGAGCACTTGATGACTTCCTCGGCCTTGAGCCCGAAGACCTGCTCAAGTTCCTTGACTGTTTCCTCAAAGCGCGAAGCCTGCATGTCCACCTTGTTCGCGCAGGGAATCACGTGCAGGTCGGCACCCATGGCCAGGTACATGTTGGCCACGGTCTGCGCCTGGATGCCCTGCGTCGTGTCCACGAGCAAGAGCGCTCCCTCGCAAGCGGCCAGCGCGCGGCTGACCTCATAGCCGAAGTCAACGTGGCCGGGCGTATCAATCAGGTTGAACAGGTACTTCTCGCCGCGCACGACCATGGGAAGCGCTACGGCCTTGGCCTTGATGGTGATGCCGCGCTCGCGCTCGAGATCCATGGAATCCATGGTCTGCTCGCGGATTTTGCGCTGATCGACGGCGGTGCTTGCCTGAAGCAGACGGTCGGCCAAGGTCGACTTGCCGTGGTCGATGTGGGCGATGATGCTGAAGTTTCGGATGCGGGACTGGTCGTACTCGGGCACGCTGCGGGCTTTCTGAACTCGTCAAAGGCTGCGCCACTGGCGCTCAAACACGCGCGGATGATAGCGCCAATTGGCCCGGGCGAAAGCGGGCTGGGCCAAAAGCCGGCCTAGCTGATGGGGTAGCCGTCTTCCTTGAGGCGGGGCTTGAGGTCTTCCAGGGTCTTCTTGAACACGTCAGCCGCGCCCGCGAGGGTAACGTTGTCATAGCGGCCGGGATGGCTGGCCTTGAGCTTCTCGACAAGTATCAGGGCCACAAAATCGCGCCCTTCGCTGGTTGCGGGCGTGGCCAGCAACTGCTCGACAGCCGCGCAGACGAACATGTCCGACAGCACCCCCTGGGCGCAGCCCCGCAGATCTTCCCGTTGCTTGTCGCTGGGAGCAGCGCCCAGGGCCGCGTCGATGCGCCGTGCATAGAGGGCTGTCACAGCCGCTCGCAAGGATTGGAAATAAGTCTTGTACTCCGCGCTTTCGCGCGTGGCTGAAGAAAGCAGGGGCTCTATGGCGCGCGTCAGGCGGCCGACGCGCTCGGGTTCCAGCTCAATGCGCGGCTGCAGCGACTTGACCAGCAGGGTTCCCCGCGGCGCGGGCAGAAAGCGCAGAACATCGAGCACATCGTTGTCACTGTACGGCTGGGCCAGCAGCTCCTGAATCAGGGCCACCTGCTCGTCGAGGCTGCGCGCGGCGCGCGCCAGGAGCCGGCGGGCGGCAGCCCGCTGGGTGGTGGCGGGAGCGTCAGGGGGCGTGGTCGTGGTGTCAGCCGACGCGCCGGCGCGCTCCAGAAGGTCCTTGCGCAGGGCGGCCAGCACTTCTTCCGGCGCGCTGCCCAGTTCGGTGTAAACACTGAGCAGGGTGATCAGAAGGCCCTGTCCGTTGGAATCCTGGGAGAGCTGGTCGTACAGAGCACGCAGCTTGCCCACCAGGGGGTCGGCGCTGAGACGCTTGATGAGCTGCTCACGCGCGGCCAGGACCCCCAGAGACTCGCGTACTGCCGTCAGGGCACTGGAAGAGGCAGCCGGGGCCCGAAGGGAGATCGCCTGGGCAACGTCAAGCAAGGCCTCCACGCAATCCGAAGTGTCGGCGGCGCGCACGCGAGCCACGGCCGTGAGTGAAACGGAGGCCTGCTGCGCCAGACTCGCGAAGCGGTCCCGCTCGCTGACTGAAAGCTCCTGCCTGAACTTGGCCTCGACCGCACGCAGCAGATTGGTGAACGCGGCCAGCACCGCGGTGCGAGCCTCGGGAGAAGTCTGGGGTTCAAACACATTCTGGGCCTGCTGGATCAGTTCATGCAGCAGGGTGTTGCCCGCGGAATCCAGCAGAAGGATTTCAGCCTGGAACAGCGCGGCCAGGCGCAGAGCAGCGCGCGAACCCTTGAGCGCGCGCACGAGTTCAAGCCTCAGGGCAGGAGTCAGCCCGTTGGCCTCCAGGGCCTTGTCCACGTACTCAAAGCCCATGGCAGGGCGGGCCGAGAGCGCCTTGGCGCAAGCCACGCGCAGGGCTTCGCTGCGTGCGGAATCCAGCAGAAGGGCTCCCAGTTCTTCAACAGCCGGCCGGGCTTCTTCGTCGGTGGCGAGCTTGGCCAGCAGTTCTCCCAGCAGCTCCGCGGCGCGCAGCCTGACGCGCTGGAACTCGGACGTTTTCAGGTGCTTGAGCAGTGCTGACACGCTGCCCTTCTGCGCATTCATCTGCTCAAGGGTGACCGCGACGAGCTTCTCTTCGAGTTCCTTGCGCTCGGCTTCACTCTTGCGCAAGGCAGCGTCGAGACGATTGGCAATCTCTTCGACCAGAGTTTCTTCGCTCTTCTGGCCCAGATACTCCCGCCACAGGGCCGCGTCATCGCCCAGGTCCAGCAGCGTGATGTCGCGCAGGGCCCGCGCCGCCGTGGCCCTCAGGTCACTGCTCTTGGATTCCAGCGCCGCCACCAGCGGCGCCACGAGTTTCGCGCGGCCGGCCACTCCCCCGATGCCCTGGCGCGCAAATCCCGCTGCCGCCAGCGCCAGCAGGGCATCGTCGCCCTTGAGCATGGCCTGCATCGCCGCGATCACGCCCTCGGCGTCGTAGGCGCCCAGCACTTCCCGCGCCGGCTTGGACACGGCATCCACCGGGTCATTGGCGGCCACCACCAGCAGCGGCAAGAACGCCACATGACGCACGGGCGCACTCTCGCGCAGGTAGGCCACCAGTTCGGTGTGTACCGCTTCGGGCTTGCGGTTCTTCAGGACCTCCACGAGCGGCAGCGGGTCGACCTTGAGTTCGGCAGCGCGGACCAGCACGGCATCAATGGCTTTGCGACGCGCGTCTTTGTCTGAGGCGGCGTTGAGGGCCTTGACCTGCTCAACAAAGGGGTCGCCCTCGGCCTGGAGTTCCACGCTGGGCGGCCTCTCCTGCGCGGGTGGGGCGTCGGCGCCGAGGGTGACTTGCGCTTGAGCGTCATTGACGCAAGCGGAAAGAACGAGCGCGCACAACGCCCCGCAAACCCAGGTTTTGAGGGTCCAGTTCATGTTCAGGTTATTTTGTTTCGCCTCGTCCAACGCCTTGGCCCATCCATTAAACGTGATTTGCGGGCAAGATGCGAACCAAAGTTCTGGCAAGCTTTCAGCGGCCTTACCCTGCCAGAGAACGGGCAGTCCGGGCCGCAATGGCCTGCCCTTGCTAGATTGCCTCTATGCCCACTGTGACCGCCTTCATCGCCCTCGGTTCCAACATGGGCCAACGCGAGCAGAACCTGACGCGGGCCCTGGACTACCTGCGGCGCGTCGAGGGCGTTCAGGTAATCAAGGTTTCCTCCATGGTTGAGACCGCACCCGTGAACTGCCCCCCCGGCAGCGGGCCCTTCCTCAATGCCGTGGCCAAACTTGAAACCACTCTAAACGCCCGCGCTCTCCTTGATGCCCTGCTGGCCGTCGAACTCAAACTGGGCCGCGAGCGCAGCCAGCCCAACGCGCCCCGCACCATCGACCTCGATCTGCTTCTCTATGGCCAGGAAATCCTCGACGAGCCCGGACTACAGGTGCCCCATCCCCGCATGCACGAACGCTTCTTTGTGCTCTGGCCCCTGCTCCAGATTGACTCCCGCGTGAAGGACCCCCGCAGCGGCGAACCCTTTGCCGACGCCTATGACCGCCTGCCGGACAGGCGCGGCATGGCCTTGCCTTGACGCCGGTCGCCGGTTCGACAATGGGCGGCGCCCCTTGCACAATGTCAGGGTGAACGCCGAAACCGCCTACCTGTTCAGGCACGCGCTGCTGCGCGATGCGGCCTACCAGCTTCAATTGCCCGCGGACCGGGCGCGGCTGCACGCCCTCGCGTTCGAGATCTTTGAAGGGCTGCTGGGTGGCCGGCCCCCTTGGCCGAACTTCAAGATCGCGGCGCCCGGCGAGCGGCGTTTGTTGCCCGCCGACGCGTTTGCGGCGGAACTGGCCGACCACGCGGAGCAGGCAGCTCAGGTCGAAGACTCCGCCCGACTGCATGAGGCTCGCTCTCTCTACCTGGCCAGAGCTTCCCTGTTCGAGTCCGCCCGCTGGAGGCCCGCTGAAGCGGGACGCCTGGCCCAGAAGGCTGCCGCACTGTGCGAGGGCAGGAGGCGGTCAGAAATGCTGACGGAGGCTGTCGGATGCCTGCTGGATGCCGGTCTGCTAAGCGAGGCCGAAGGCGTATCGAGGCGGCTATTGGAGCTGGAGTTCACGCGACAGGATGCCGCGCTGCATGCCGGCGCCCTGAATCTCATGGCCAAAGTACTGGACGCCATGGGCCAACACCATTCCGCGCTGCCCCTGGCCGAAGAGGCGCTGCGCATCAGTGAATCCGAGGGGGATCCCCAGAGAATCGTACGCGAATTGAGCAACCTTTCAGGCACGCTGCTGTATTCCCGGATGCTGGATCGCGCGGAAGCTGTGACAATGCGCTGCATCAAGATGATGAAGACGCATGGCATGTCGCAGGAACTGGGAGTAGCTCTCGGCGCATTGGCCAACTGCTATCAGATGTCCGGCCGCTACGACGACTCCCTGGCGACATACCGGGAGGCGGTGGCCGCTTTGCGGAAAGCAGGCAACAAGAGGTCCGAAGGCGTGACCCTCACGAACATGGGAGCGCTTTTGTTTGCCATGGACTGCATGGCCGAAGCAACGGAAGTTCTCACTGCGGCCCTCAGCCTCCACCGGCAGGTCGGCAACCGACGCTCCGAGGGCATCTGCCTGGGCAACTATGGGAATGTTCTCTTCGACCAACGCCAATACGAAAAAGCGCTGGAGACCTATTCCCTGTCACTGAGCATTCACCGGGAAGTGGGCAACCGTCGCTCCGAAGGCCTGGTGCTCGGGTCCCTCGGTAACTCCTGGCTGCAGCTGGGCAAGCCGGAAGAGGCAGAGCGCTGTCTTATGGAGGCCCTCATCATCCATCGCGAGTTGCGCAACCGGCGCTCTGAAGGCATCACGCTGGGAGATCTGGCGGAGGTCTATCTGACAACGCACAGGTATTCCGAGGGTGCCAGCCTGCTGGAGCAGGCGCTGGCGGCCGACCGCGAGGTCCAGAACCGCCTTCACGAGGGCCGGCACCTTTGCCGCATGGGGCTGATGCACCTGCGGCAGGGGCAGCGCGAGCCCGCCGCCGAAACGTGGCGCCGGGGCATCCTTTTGCTGCGCTCGCACGGGGGGCCGGCCGAAGTCGCAAGGCAGGTGTCTGACCTGGAATCCCTGTGCCGCGAAGCGGGCCTTGAACTCCTTCCCCTGCCTGCTGAGCTTGCCCCCGGGGAAAGGCGGCCCTAACATCGCCGGCCTGCACTGGAACTCTGCCATGAAAACAGCCTCTACCGTCGCGGCGCTTCGCAAGGCGCGTGCGCGCCTCAAGGGCAGCCTCGGCTTCGTACCCACCATGGGCGCCCTGCACGAGGGCCACCTGACGTTGATGCGCCGCAGTGTGAAGGAAAACGACCACACCGTTGCCAGCATCTTCGTCAATCCCAGGCAATTCGGTCCCAAGGAAGATCTGGCAAAGTATCCCCGCACCCTCAAGCAAGACCTGAAGCTCTGCCGAGAGGCCGGCGTGGACCTGGTGTTCACGCCCAACGCCGAAATCATGTATCCCGACAGTTTTGACACCTTCGTCGAGGTTGAGCGCCTTTCCAAGCCGCTGTGCGGGGAATTCAGGCCCGGCCACTTCCGCGGCGTGGCCACCGTCGTCTGCAAACTCTTCAACATCGTGCAGCCCAGCCGCGCCTACTTCGGACAGAAGGATGCCCAGCAGGCCCTGATCCTCACCCGCATGGTAGAAGACCTGAATATGCCGCTGAAGGTCATCACCTGCCCCACCGTGCGCGAAAAGGACGGTCTGGCCATGTCCTCGCGCAACCGCTACCTCTCGCCCTCGGAGCGCGAGCGGGCGCTGGTCCTCAGCCGCACCCTGGCCGAGGTCAAGCGCCAGTTCGAGAAGGGCGAGCGCGACGTGGGGCACCTGGTATCAATCATGGAGTCGGCGCTGGGGGCGGAGATGGACGAAGTCCAGTACGCCGAGATCCTGCGCCAGGCGGACCTGACGGAGTTCGCGGGCGCCATTGACGCTCCGGCGCTGGCGGCCATCGCCGGCTATGTGGGCACGACGCGACTCATTGACAATGTGACGCTCACCCCCTCCAGGGGCCGCAACGCCTAGGCCGGGGTTCCGGCTCTCGCTTGGCCGCAGCCCGCTGTTATGATTGCGCGCCATGAAGATTTACACGCGCACGGGCGACGACGGCACCACAGGCCTCATCGGCGGCACGCGCGTTCCCAAGAGTGATGACCGCGTCAGCGCCTACGGCGCGGTGGATGAACTCAACTCCATCCTGGGCCTCTGCCTCACGGAGTGCGCCGACACCCAGCTCAAGGCGCTGCTGGCCGCCATGCAGCCCGAACTCTTCGTGCTGGGTTCGCACCTGGCGGCCCAGGACGAGCGCGCCGCGCTGCAACTGCCCAGGCCGGACGCCGACGCGCCCGCGCGCATGGAAGCCCAGATTGACCAGTGGGAAGGCGAGGTCGCGCCGCTGGCCCACTTCATCATGCCCGGCGGCTGCAAACTGGCGGCCTGGCTGCATCTGGCGCGCACGGTCTGCAGGCGCGCCGAGCGCGAAGTGGTTGCGCTGCGGGCTTCACGCCCCAAGGATGCCCCGCGTTTTGCCGCACCCGTGAAGTACCTGAACCGGCTTTCAGACTGGCTGTTTACCGCCGCGCGCGTGGCAAACGCCCGTGCCAAGGTGAACGAGACACCCTGGATTCCCCAAAAGCCCCAATGAAACGAGGACTTGGATGACGAGACTCTTCTGTCTGACGCTGGCGGCCCTGCTGGCCATTTCCGCGACGGCCTGCGTAGAGGTGGCCCAGATTTCGCCCGGGCTTTCCGTCGGCTTTGGCTCGCCCGAAGGCGACGACGGCTACTCGCTGGACTACCGCGTGCCGCCTGCGGACGTGTGGGAAGCTTTCCGCAAGGTGGCCCGCGAGAACGGAGATATCGAGAAGGAGAACCACGACGAGATGTCCCTATCCGGCAAGCGCATCAACCGCGCCGCCGGCGAGCAGACGTGGGACGTGATCAAGGGCCGCGTCTATGACAAGTCGGACGGCAAGGAAACCCGCGCGCGCCTGATTGTTCACGTGCGCTACCCCGGCGCGGCCGAGGGCGGCGGCCTGCCGGACACCGCGCGCAGCTACTGCTTTGCCGTGCAGCGTGTGCTGATCGCCCAGCAGGGCGGCGAAAAGCCCAAGGATGAGAGCAGCGTGGTGGGCAGCGAGCCTCCGGTTCAGACGGACGAAGCGGTGGGTTACTTCAAGGCCAGCCGCGAACAGGTTTACGAGGTACTGCTCCAGGTCATTCGCGAGAATGGCGAGCTGCGAGAGAACGACACCGCCAAGGCCTACGCCACCGGCCTGCGCAAGAGCAAGCTCGAACCCGTCGGCGACGAGGTCAGGGGCTGGGTCTATGACCGCACGGAACAGGACAACGTGCGTTCCAAGGTCAGCGTGCGCGTGCGCAGCAAGAAGGAGGACGCGCCCCAGCAGGACACGGCCAAGGCCTATGTGAAGGCCATACGCGAGGCCCTGGAGAAGAAGCTGGGTAAGTCCGTGGATGAGGGCAAGTAGCTTGAGTCCGCAGTGATTTCAGCCGATAACAACAGGGGTGCGTGGTGCGCCCCTGTTGGCTTTTTTTGGCGCAGGCCGCCTCCCACGGGTCGCCGGCGCCCCAGATGGCGGCAGCCTTGCCCGAAAACCCCACAGCCCAGGATGCGCCGCTGGATGCAGGGCAAATCGCCGCTGACTCCGTGCGACTTGAGGAAGAGCGCCGCAGCCGCGTGCTGGAGAAGGCAGGCCGCAGCGTCATCGCCACGGCCATGCTCATCAGCGCCGCGGTCTTTCTGTCGCGGCTGCTGGGGCTGGCGCGGGACGTACTTACAGCCAATCTATTTGGATTTGGCCCGGCCATTGACGCCTTCTTTCTGGCCTTCACGGTTCCCAATCTTTTCAGAAAGCTTTTCGGTGAGGGCGCGCTTTCCAGCGCGACCATCCCTGTGCTGGCCAAGTACCGCATCTCGCGCGACCACGCCGCCACGCGCCGACTCGTGGGCACCCTGGCCACCCTGATGTGGCTGGTGCTCGGGGGCCTGTGCGTGGTGATCATCGGCGGGGCCTGGCTGGCCGACCCCCGCTGGTTTTCGGACCCCTCAAAGTTCGAGCTGTTCCGCCTCTACCTGACGGTACTGCTGCCCTACGTGGTGTTCATCTGCCTCACGGCCCTGCAGGCGGGCGTGCTTAACAGCTACGGACGCTTCGCGTGGTCCTCCCTGACACCGGCCATCGCCAACCTGATCTGGATTGGCGCGCTGGCGGCCCTCTACTTCCAGAGGCCGGAATCGGGCGTCGATGACTGGACCGGGCAAGCCGTGCTGTGGATGAGCGCGGCCGTGCTGTTTTCCGGCCTCGTGCAATGGATCATCCAGATGCCGGAACTGGCCAAGCTCAAGCTGCTGGCGCCGCCGCAACTGCGCCTCTCGGAGCCGGGCGTGAAGCAGACACTGGCCGCCATGGGGCCCATGCTCTTTGCGCTCGCCGTCTTTCAGCTCAACACCTTCATTGACCAGGTGCAGGCCGAAATCTGGGTCGAGGGCGACGGCGCCGTGGCGGCGTACTCATATGCCTCGCGCCTCTTCCAGTTTCCCCTGGGGCTCGTAAGCGTGGCCCTGACTACGGCCGTCTTTCCCCTCATGAGCCGCTTTGCCGTCAGCGGTGAACTCGAGAAACTCACGGCGAGCGTGCTCAACAGCCTGCGCCTGCTGGCCTTCATTTCCCTGCCTGCCGCCGTGGGGCTTGGCGTGCTGGCCTACCCCATCTGCATCCTGCTTTTCGGCGGATCCCAGAGCACGCCGGAAATGCTCAGCCGCGCCGGGCTGGTGACTGTTCTGCTGGCCGTCAGCCTGCCCATCGTCAGCGCTATAGGGCTTCTGACCAAGGCCTTCTATGCCCTGCGCGACAGCAAGACGCCGACGCGCATCGCCATGTTCGCCGTGGCCATCAATCTGGTCGCCAATTTCCTGTTCCTCCAGACGCCCCTCAAGGAGGCCGGCCTGGCGCTCGGCACTGCCATCTCCGGTTTCATCAACCTGGCCTGGCTGGGCTTCAACTTGCGCCGCGCTCTCCGGGGGTCCATCCTTGATTCCGTGCGGGCAAACGCCCTGCCCCCCACGAGCGAGCGCCTGGCCCAGCCCATGTCACCTTCGCGCGTGCGCGCCGTGGCGGTCAGCCTGGCGCGCTCGCTGCTGCTCGCGGCGGTCATGGGTGCGGCAGCATGGATGGTCGAGCATGCGCTGTTCGGCGCCTTTGGACTCGGCGGGCGCTTTGGCCGCGCCCTTTCAGTGCTGGCGGGCGTGGGAGCAGGGGTGGTGGTTTACTCGGGCCTGGCCCTGTTGCTGAAGGCGCCGGAAGCTGAGGAAATCATGGCCCTGCGCAAGCGCCGTCGCGCCCCGGTTCAGACGGGACCGACCACCTAGCAAACGGCCCCCGCTACTTCTTGGGCAGGCGAATGCGCTTGACGGGCACCCACTCATCGTCTGCGCTGGGGTAACCCTCGTAATGGACAAAATGCATGCCCAGGCGGTTGTAGAGAATCTTGGCCTTGTACCACACGCCGTCCCACTCGACCTCAACGACGGTCCCGCCCTCATAGAGTGTGGGTTTGAAGGGGCGCAGCCGCGCCGGCTCGACCCAGCAATCGTACTTGCGCTCCCACCCGATCCAGGTGATGAAGAGCTTGCCGTCTTTGGCATCGAGAATCTTGACTTTGTACCAGGTGCCCGCTTCCTCGCCCTCGCAGCGCTCGCCGACGCGGGCGGCCTTTTTGCCCGATGCCTGCGCCATCACTGTGTCGCTGCGCCACCTCCCGCTGGTTGCGCTGCATGAGAGCTGCTGCTCGCAAAAGCTCATTTCCTCCTCGCAGTAGCGCGCGGCTTCCTGAAAGGTGACCTGGCCGTTGTTGTCGAGGTCCAGCAGGGGGTTGCCCTCGAACATGTCCACGAGGCACTGGGTGAAGGTCCAGTTGCCGGTGCTGCGTGAGGTGGCGTGGGCGCTGGTGAGCACGCCATAGCTTACGCGGGCACTGCGCTTGGGGGCCTCGTCGGCCAGGGCGCCGGAGTGGCAGCAGTCCGCGGTCAGCAGCACGCGCGAGCCCTTGAAGTTTTTGTCGAGGGAGTCAAAGACCTCGCTGACCTTCCAGTAGGAATCGGGCTTCTTGGGCCGGCTGTCGTAGCAGAGCAGGGTTACGGTGCGTTCGTCGTGGTTCTGGTCACGGCCGCCATGCCCGGCGTAATAGAAGAGCAGGGTGTCGCCCTCAGCGGTCTTGGCGAGCAGTTCATTGAACTTCTTCACCAGGGCCTCCTTGGTGGCGTCGGCATTCTTGATGAAGACGATCCGGTCTTCCTTCACGCCGCGCTTCTTCAGGGCGTCGATCATGACCTGGTCAACGCGGCCTTCGTCGGGCCAGGTACCGAGCTTTTTGTCCTCCCAGTTGAGGATGCCCGCGGCAAAGACCCAGGTCTTCTCGGGTTCAAAGACATCAGCGGCATGGAGGGGCACGAGGCAGAACAGCGCCAGCAGCGCGTAGATTTTCATGGCATTCCTTGGATGGCCCGGGCCAATGCTAGCACGGCGGAGCCTGGAGTTCAGCCGAGCGGCGGCAACCCATCAGTGGGGCGCTCCGTACTGCACTCTGAATTCACAGGGTAGAGCCCCGCGGCCTGCCCCCAAGACCGTGTGCGAGGCTGATCGCCCTTGGGCGACTGGTCGGAAACAAGATTGAAGGGTCGTTGAAGCACGCGCTCATCCAGACGCGCTCGGCTGCGGATTCATGCCACTTTCAGAGCCGGTCCGCTACCGGACCGGCTCTGAACGATGGCTGGCTACATGAACGCGCTAAGGCCGGTAATGGCTTCGCCAATCGCCAGCGAGTGCACGTCGTTGGTGCCTTCGTAGGTCTTCACGCTCTCGAGGTTGCACATGTGGCGGATCACGTGGTACTCGTACATGATGCCGTTGGCGCCGAGGATTTCCCTGGCCACGCGCGCGCAGTCGAGCGCGATATCCACGTTATTCAGCTTGGCCATGCTGACCTGCGTGTGATTCATCTTGCCTTCGTCCTTGAGGCGGCCGAGGCGGTAGCTCAGCAACTGGCCCTTGGTGATTTCCAGCGCCATCTGTGCGAGCTTGTGCTGCGTCGTTTGAAATTGCGCCAGCGGCTTGCCGAACACGATGCGCGACTTCGAATACTGCTTGGCCATGTCAAAGCACGCCATCGCCGCGCCTAGCGCACCCCAGGTGATGCCGTAGCGCGCCTGCGTCAGGCAGCTCAGCGGGCCTTTGAGTCCTTCGGCCTTGGGCAGCATGGCGTCGTCGCCGACCTTCACGTCCGTAAAGAAGAGTTCGCTGGTGTTGCTGGCGCGCAGTGAGCCTTTGCCCTTCTGCTCGCGCACTTCAAAGCCCGCGGCCTTGGTGGGTACGATGAAGCCGCGGATGCTCTTGGGATCGTCGCCTTTGGTCTTCGCCCACACGATCGCGATGTCAGACATGTTGCCGTTGGTGATCCACATCTTGGCGCCGTTGATGATCCACTCTTTGCCCTTCTTTTCCGCACGCGTGATCAGGCCGCCGGGGTTGGAGCCGAAATCAGGCTCGGTCAGGCCAAAGCAGGCAATGATGTTGGCCTTGGCCATCTCGGGCAGATACTTCTTCTTCTGTTCGTCGGAGCCGTAGGTGTAGATCGGCCACATGCACAGGGAGCTCTGCACGGACACAAACGAGCGCACACCCGAATCGCCGCGCTCGAGTTCCTGGTTGATCAAACCGTAGGCCACGTTGTTCATGCCGGCGCAGCCGTATTCCTCCGGCAGTGAGGCACCCAGCACACCCAGTTCCGCGAGTTTGGGAATCAGCTCCTTGGGGAACTTGCCCTCTTCGTAGCACTCCGTAATCACGGGCATGACGTGGTCATCAACGAAGCCGCGCACGGTGTCGCGCACGTTCTTCTCGTCGTCAGAGAGCATCGCATCAATGTTGTAGAAGTCGGGGCTTTCGAACCGGGCCATGTTCAGTCTCTCGCTGGAAATCCTTGTCCGCTCAGGCAGGCACGATAGCAGCGCCGCAGGGCACGTGAAAGCGGACTTTGGGACCGCGTCGCGGCCGCGCCCTGCCCCTTGGGCGCGCCCCTGCTATAGTGCAGTCATGACCGACCGACACTCCGTGCTCAGCGCCGTGACAGACGTTCTGGAAGACTTCCGCCAGGGCAAGCCCGTCATCATGGTGGACGACGAGGACCGTGAAAACGAGGGCGACCTCGTGATCGCGGCCGAGAAGATCACCCCCGAAGGCATCAACTTCATGGCCCGAGAAGCGCGGGGCCTGATCTGCCTTTCGCTGACCAACGAGAAGGCGGACGCGCTGGACTTGCCGCTCATGACGCGCCACAACGAGTCCGGCTTTGGCACGGCCTTCACCGTCAGCATCGAGGCCCGCAGCGGCGTCACCACCGGCATCAGCGCGGCCGACCGCGCCCACACCATCCTCACGGCCATCAAGCCCGACGCCAAAGCCCGTGACCTGGTGCGGCCGGGCCACGTATTTCCGCTGCGTGCGCGCGACGGCGGCACCCTGGTTCGCACCGGCCAGACCGAGGGCAGCGTGGACCTGTGCAAGATCGCGGGCATGCAGCCCGCGGCGGTCATCTGCGAAGTCATGAAGGATGACGGCACGATGGCCCGCCTGCCGGACCTGGTGCAATTCGCCAGGAAGCACGGGCTGAAAATCGTCAGCGTGGCGGACATCGCGCGCTTTCGCCTCCTGCACGAGCGCATCATCAAGCGGGTGGCCGGCGCGCGCATGCCGACATTCGCCGGCTACTTCGACGTCCACGTTTACCACTCCCTGGCCGACGGCGGCGAACACCTCGCCCTTTGCCACAACGTCCAGCCCAGCGACCTGCGACGCCCTGAAGAGGATTACTCGGCCGATCCCATCCTGGTCCGCGTGCACAGCGAGTGCCTGACGGGCGACGTCTTCGGCAGCGCCCGCTGCGACTGCGGCAGCCAGCTTCATGCCGCCATGCAGCAGATTCAGAAGGAGAAACGCGGCGCCATCGTCTACCTGCGGCAGGAAGGGCGCGGCATCGGGCTGGTGGAGAAACTCAAGGCCTACGCCCTGCAGGATCAGGGTTACGACACGGTGGAAGCCAACGTGCTGCTGGGGCACAAGCCCGACAAACGCGAATACGGCACCGGCAGCCAGATTCTGGCCGACCTGGGCATCCGCAAGCTGAGGCTTCTGACCAACAACCCGGCCAAGCGCAACGCCATTTCGGCCTACGGGCTGGAGATTGTGGAGCGCGTGCCCATCGAGGTTCCACCGACGGAAGAGAACAACTTCTACATGCGCACCAAGCGCGAGAAGATGGGCCACATCCTCGCCCTGCCCAAGGATTCCGGCCGGCACCGCAAACAGTCCTGAGGCGGCGAGCACGCCCGGTTTCAGGTCTCGTCGTCGAGGTCCGGCATTTCCGCCAGATTGCGGCTCAGGCGGCGCTGCACCAACTGCCGCAGATGCCCCAGGCGCCGCGTGAGCTCTTCCACCTGCGGCGCATCGGCCACGCCCACGCGCATGGCCACGACGACCAGGGCCTCCAGCTCGTCGGCAAGGCCGCTCGTTTCATCCAGCGCATCAAGCTGGTGATCGGGATTGAGATCGACGTCGGCACGCGCAAATGCGGCCGCCAGCCTGAGCGAAGTGCGCCTCAACTCCGAGCGCAGTTCGGCATCGTGGCTCCAGCCGCGGCTGGTAAGGTGCACAAATGTGGCGATGTCCGAGCCCAGGTAGCGTTCGACGCGGCCTGCGAGTGTGCTTTCGTCCATGGTAGTGTCCGCCAAGATGCCGTGAGTGTAGCGGACCCTGCGACAGCCTTTGGGCGGGCGCGAATGTGCGGCATTGACAAGGACAGGGGCGGCCGCGGGCCGCCCCTGATGGTTGCCTTCAAGACTGCTTCAGGCCGGCAGTCTGCGACGCATCAGCACGACAAGCGCTGCCAGCAGGGCCAGCCACACCCACGAGGCCTGCTCCCCTGATGTGCAGCCTCCGTCGCTGCCCGAGCCTCCGCTCCCACCCCCGCCGCCGCCCGCAACAAACTGCCACTGAACCTCGGTAGCACCGGTGCCGTCATTGTCGCCGTCCGCCTCGGCCGTAAACGCACTGATGGTGTAGGTTCCCAGTCCGAAGTCGTCACTGCCGGTAGCCTGGAAGGTCAACGGGTTGTTGCCCGAAGCAAAGACCAGATAACCGCCGCCCGCCACACTAACATTGACGCTGTTGTCGAACTGGTTGCCCGGGCAGTTTAGCCGCGTGGTGTTGGACAGGCCGTTGAGCGTGATGTGATTGCCGTTGAACGTTCCGTTCTGGAACGTGCAGCCGGAAAGCGCCGTCAGTGTGGATCCCGCGCCAATCTCAAGCCCGTTGGCGTTGCCATTGCTGAACGAGGTGTTCACGAAACTCAGGCTGGAGCCGCCGAGAGTCAGCGTCGTGGTTCCACCCGTGGCAGACAACGTGCAGTTATTGAACGAAACCAGGGCAGTGGCTCCCGCCGAGGTCATGGTCCAGCCGCCGCCTGTCGAGCCGGCCGACGTCCCGTTCATGTTCAGCGTGGCGTACGGCGTGAGCCCGAGCGCACGGCTGCCGCCGGAGAACGTGAGCGTGGCACCAGTCAACGTAATCTTCGCGCCGGAGTGGCTGTCCGTGGTTGAGGCGATGTTCGTGGTCGTCAGCGAGTCCGTCAGTGTGAGGGAGCCTCCGCTGACTTCCAGCTGAGCGCCCTGACCGCCAAGGGTCGCGTTGCCGCCGTAAACAGTGGTCGCGCTCAAGTTACCGACAATGTTGTTCAGGCGAACGACGCAACCGTTGCTCTCCTGGCCCGCCACGGTGTCGGTGCCGTCACCAAAGAGCATGAAACTAGTGGTGAGAATGCCCGTCGCGGCAGCGAGGCGCGCAAACACCAGCTCAAGGCGGTCGCTGGCCGTCACTTCGCCCGACGTTCCGCAACGGAAGCGGAAAGTGACGAGGTCGCGGTCTCCCACCGTGACCGTCCTGGTGCCGATGCCGCCGACAACGATCTGGCTGCCGGGCGCGTTCCAGGCGGGGGCGGTGCTGCCGCCCGCGGCGGCAGAGAGATTGAAGTCTCCCGCCAGCCGCCAATCACCCGAAGACGTCACGCGCGTACCGGCCAGCACGCTGGTCACAAAAAACTTAGTGTTACTGCCGCCGAAATTGAACGTCACGTTGCCGCCCGTGAGGTGAATCTGCGGGGCTTCATTGTTCGCCAGTACAGGCAGGGCGATAATGTCGTCAGAGACTGCGGCGAAGCCGAAGTCCACGTTCATGCCAAAGATGTGGGAACCCTCACCCAGCACATAGCCGCCTGTAGGGTCAATGCGCATATTGCCGTTGAATGTGAGCGTCGCGCGGCCGCTGGCCGTGGCACCGTCTTCATCGGCACCGATGCTTCCGCCCGCAACAAAGCAGGAACCGGCCACCGTCAAGCTGCTGCCCGTGGCTATGCGCCAGGCGCCAGCCTGCACAAGCAACTGCCCGCCCAACGACCATGCGCCAGTGATGAACTGGGAACCTGCCATGCCGTTGTTCAGCGTCACGACCCCGGGCACAGCACCCATGTTGAACGTTCCGGCGGGCTGCAGCGTGATGCTGAACAAGAACACCACAGAGTTGGAACCGAGGTTCAATGTGCCGGCGATGTTCAACGTACTGACAAAGCTGATGGTGCCCAAGCCCGGGGTGAAAACAAGGCTGCGGGTCGCGGCAATCGTCGTGGCCCCGAAGGCCGGCGTGGTCAACCAGCTTCCGCCGGCGACGGAATTGGTGAAGTTCGCAGTTCCATTGATCGTGTTGGTGCTGGCGCTGAAATCGGCCAGGAAGTTGTTCTGGCCGTTACGGTCGATGGTGCAGTTATTGAAACTGATGTTCATCACCACGCCGCCGCTGATGCCGGACAGCGCCGCCATGCCCCGAATCGTGCCGTTGAAGGCGATGCCGGGCGTACCGCTGACCGTCACGAGCTGAAGCACGGCATGCAGATCCACATTGAAAAGACTTGCCCCCGCGCCGCTGTGCATCCTGAGGTTGGTGTCGAGCCGGACATCCAGCAGGCCGTTGATCGTGAGGATCGCATTGGACTTGACGACAATTTCCGGCGTGCCCGTGGCCAGCAGCAGTGTTACCGAAGAAAGGAAGGTGACCTGGGTCAGGGCACCTTCGAGCTGCACGTCATCGGCGCACGAAATCGTGCGCGTGCCGCCCACGCCCTGAAACATCGCGCTTTCACCTACATCGACAAAAATGCTCGTCCCGCCATTGCCAGTCAGCGCCAGCGCGCCGATCAGGTTGAAGGTCAGCGCCTGGCTGCCCGAAGGACGCGCCACCACGACGCGCTGGAACGTGCCTGTCACGTTGGTGATGTTCGTGGCTGTGGCCGTGCCGTCGAACAGCAATTCGTCGCCGGCTGTCGGCAGCGTTAGGCCGCTCCAGTTCGCGGGCAGGCTGAAGTCGCCGCTGGAGCCGCCTGTGCCTCCGGTGAAAGTCTTGGTGGCCGCTTGGGCCGCCGCCGCGCCGAGTGAGCAAAGCACCAGAAGTATCCATGCCAATCTGGGCATACGTTCTCTCCTCCGTGGCCTGTATTTGGGGCCAAGGTGGGTTAATACAATGGAAACTCACTCCGCGTTACGAGAGATCTCGTCGTCTTCGTTTTTCCTGTCAAGACCGGTTTTCTTCATCAGTTCCCGAACCTGCTTCTCCAGCTCCCGCACCCGCTCCTGCGTCTCGGGCAGGCGGCGCGCCGCAGCCTCGCGCTTCATGTAGACGCGGCCTTCATCAGCAGGGAAGCCGACCATGGTCTTGCCGGGTGCCACGTCCTTCATGATGCCGGAACCCGCCCCTACCTTGCTGCCCATGCCGATAGTGATGTGGTCAGCGATGCCCACGCCGCCTGCCAGAATCACGTAATCCTTCAGCGTGACGCTGCCGGAAAGGCCGCACTGGCCGGCGATGACCACGTTGGAGCCGATCTCGCAGTTATGGGCAATCTGCACCAGGTTGTCGATTTTGGCGCCGCGCTTGACCAGCGTGACATCAAAGCGGGCACGGTCAATTGTCGTGTTGGCCCCGACTTCAACATCGTCCTCGATCACGACGATGCCGCGTTGAGGGGCTTTCTCGAACTTGCCCGCCACGAAATGAAAGCCAAAACCGTCCGCACCGATGACGGCGCCGGGGTGAATCACGCAGCGACGCCCAACCTTGCAGCGCTCGAGAATGGTGACATGGGGAAACACGACGGTGTCATCGCCGATTTCCACTTCATCGCCCAGCACGACATGGGGGTGCAGCACGACGTTCTTGCCCAGACGCACGCCATCGCCCATGACCACAAAGGCGCCGATGCTGGCTCCCTCGCCGATGGTCGGGCGCTTGCCTACAACGGCATGCTGGGAGATGCCGGGAAGCGGCCTGGGCGCGGGACCGCGCAGCGCGGTAATGGCCCTGGAAAAGGCCAGATCCGGGTCGTCATGGCGCAGCACCGTCATGCCCTGGGGCGCGGCGATGCCGGGCTTGGTAATGACAGCACCGGCGCGGGACTTCTCAAGCTGGGCGACGTATTCGGCCCCGGTCACGAACACGACATGCTCGCGCGCGGCTTTGGCCAGCGTGGCCACGTCCTTGATCTCGAGATTGGCGTCGCCTTCAAGTTTGCACTGACAGACCTGGGCGAGTTCGGAAGCCTTCATGGCACTCCTCGGGCATGAAGCGCCCCGCGAGGTCGCGGGGCGCCGATGACTGCGGCCTACTTGTTCTCCTTGGGCGGAGGCAGCACGCGGATGCGCACCGTCTTGCCCTTGGCGCGGGCCTTCTGGGGCGCGACTTCGATGGTGATGATGGCGCCTTTGGCCGCGTCGGCGCCGGGCGGCAGGTTGTCCGGCGCGACATAGAGCGCCGTGCCGTCTTCCTGGGGCTCGATGGTGCCGGTGCCAAAGCTGGGGAGGTCCCACACCGGGTTGGCGTCCTTGGCGGCCATGGGCACGCGCTTGCTGCTGGCGCGATCGAGGTCGCTGAACACGCCGGCGAGTTTGAACTTGCCCTTGAGGGCAATCTCGTAATCGATTGAGTCAGGGTTGGTGGCTTCGTCACGGGCCTTGGGCGCCAGCTTCTCACCCTTGTCGTTGTAGACCTCGACGGCGTCGCACTCTTCGTTGGACATGTCGAGCCGGGCGCGCTTCTCCACTTCATCGGTGATGTCATAGGCCGGGTCCCAGTGCAGCACCGGGCTGACCATGAGCTGGCGCTGCAGCTCGGTGAAGTCGAGGTTTTCGGCGGGGGCACGGGAGATAACCATGACCTCCGTGGCGCCGCGCCTGGACGCAATCTCGATGGCATAGCCGCGAATCTGCTGATAGCGGATCTTGGCCTCACGCGCAAAGTCGCTCTGGAGCGTGACCTCAGCCTTGATTTTCTTGCGATTGAAGTCGGCCTGCAGGGCGATGAGATCTTCAGTGGCCTGGCGATACTTGGCCGTGTTGGGCTTGTGCTCCTTGCGCTCCTTTTCGCGGGCTTCAATGCGCTTCTGGTAGCTCTCGGCCTCGCGGCGCAGGTAGGCCTCAATGCCCTGGGCAATTTCAATCTGCTTGCCCAGCAGCACGGTGTCCTCCTTCAAGAGCTTGATGAAATCGACGTAGCAGGTCTTGGCGGGCTCGATTGCCGCTGAGGGCTGGGCGTCGGCCTGGCCCTTCTGCGCAATCAACGTGGTCAGCGCGGCGCCGGCCGCCAGTCCCACCATCAGTGCCGCGACGGTCAGGCAATTCTGCTTCCAGGGATTCAGCATGCATCCTCTCCAATGACCCCAACTCAGAAACCAGCCGGGCCAAAGCCCGGCTCGCCGCTTCGATGTTGCCAAGCGGGGCGCGCGGTGTCACGCGCGGATTGCCGCGCCGGCCCATGGTTCAAGGTGCAACTCGTACCTTGCGCTGCCTTGACGCTTGGGGTTTGCGTGCTACCTTTCCCCGTCCCTGGCCCTTGGTGTAATTGGTAACACACCAGACTCTGGATCTGGGTTTCGGGGTTCGAGTCCCTGAGGGCCAGCCAACGAGACACCTGATTGCAGGTGTCTCGTTGGCATTTTGTGCATGCTTGCTCGCGGCGCACGGGCCGCCTCGCCTGCGCTTGGCCCTGTGGTCGAGCTGCCTGGATGTGCCAAGTTTATGGGCGGCGTTTTCATCACGTGAACCACACTCCCCCCACGGCCCCAAGTTTCTCTCGCGGGCACGGCTGCTTGAATGCTATGCTCTTCAACAGATTATCCCCGGGAGTCGCTATGCCCATGTATTCAGTCACCGCGCGCGACGCGGAAGGCAAGACCATCAGCCAGGTCAAGGATGCCCCCAGTGTCGGTGAGCTCGTGGCCGAACTGCGCAAGGCCGGTCTTACCGTTATTGGCGTGAAGTCCGAGGGCGGCGGCGGCGTCACCGGCCCCGTCAACGCGCCCACGGAGGCCCAAGCCAAGCCCAAGAGCCAGGGCGGCATGTTCCAGAAGGGCATCAAAGTCTCCGAGATGGCGGCCTTCTGCCGCCAGATGGCGACCATGCTCAAGGCCGGCCTCTCCCTCATGGATTCGCTGGAGACCATCGCCGACGAAACCGAAAACCCAGTCTTCAAGACAGCCCTGCAGGATGTCGTGCGCGACATCGAGGCGGGCTCCAAGCTCTCGGCCGCCCTGGGCAAGCATCCCCACATCTTCCAGCAACTGATGGTAAGCATGGTCGAGGCCGGCGAAGTGTCCGGCTCGCTCGACACAATCCTCGAGCAGCTGGGCCTGTTCTTCAAGCGCCGCGACAAGCTGCTCAAGCAGATCAAGGCCGCCACCAGCTACCCGAAATTCGTGGGCGGCTTCTTTGTGCTCATCGTGACGGGCATCTTCGCCTTCCTCATTCCGCAGTTCGAACTCGTATTCACCAAGTTCGGCGCGGACCTTCCCGTCCTCACCAAGACCCTCATCTTCTTCAGCAAGATGATCACCAAGTTCTGGTGGATCGTCATTCCCGTCATTGTCGGCGCCGTGCTGGCCTTCATCTACTGGCGCAAAACGCCGCAGGGCGCGGAAAGCTGGGACCGCATCGTCATGAGAACGCCGCTGTTCGGGCCCCTCATGCTCAAGTCCGGCGTGTCGCGCTTCACCATGACGCTGTCCACCCTGATCAAGAACGGCATCACGCTGGACCAGTCGCTCGAAATCGTCAGCCGCACCCTGGGTAACATCGTGCTGGAGCAGGCGGTGATGGACGCCCGGCAGAAGCTGATTCAGGGCTACTCGCTGCACCAGGCCATGGCGGAAAGCCGCCTCTTCCCGGGCCTCATGATCAAGATGATCAAGGTCGGCGAGGATTCGGGTTCGCTGCCGGACATGCTCGCAGACGTAACCGAATACTACGAGGATGAAGTACAGAGTTCGGTCCAGGGCCTCACCTCCATGATCGAGCCCGCGCTGATTGTCGGCCTCGGCGGCGTGGTGCTGGTCGTGATTCTGGGCATCTATCTGCCCATCTTCGGTCTGTCCAAGAACGCGGCCAAGGCGGCGGCCAAACATTGACGCCCCCGGGGCACGGGAAAGGGGCGACGCCTGCGTCGCCCCTTTTGCTTTGTACGGGAACAAGCACCCAAGACCGCCTGTTATCAAGCTGGAGGCTGCACCATGCTTTGAGTTCTGGAGTCCGGCATCCGTTGGATGATCCGCAAAGCGACAGGTTCCACCCAAGGCGGCGACTACTGCTGGTCGGTCTTTGTCGCCCCGCCCAAGCAGACCCAGGGCTCCGGGCGCCGGGAGGCCGTTGAAGAATCCGACAAGGGCCAGGCCCCGCCCAAATCCCGGCTGCCCGAAGCCAAAGCGCAGTAGCGCGTCATTGCCCCTTGGCGTATGGTGGGCCGGACTTGAACATCCGGCCCTCATTCATTTGGCGCGGCCATGCCGCGAAGTGAAGCATGAAACTCGCACTCAATGGTTGTCTGGGAAAGATGGGGCGACGCATAGCCGAGATCGCCCTGGCGCAGGGGCACAGCCTGGTGGCCCTGATCGATGCCCAGGGCGGCGGCAAAAGCTACCAGGAACTTACAGGCATCAAGGCGGCCGCGCCGGTGACGGCGCAATACGAAGGCGGCGCTGACGCGCTGATCGACTTCTCACTGCCCGAGGGGTTCTCGCGAAGCCTTGCGGCCTGCGTAAAACACAAGACGCCCTTCGTCAGCGGTACCACGGGCCTCAATGCCGCCCACTTCGCAGAACGCGACGCGGCCTGCCGGGTCATTCCGTTGCTCAGCGCGTACAACATGAGCCTGGGGGTGAACCTGCTGCTTTCACTCGTCAAGCAGGCCGCCCAGAAACTGGGCCCGGACTACGACATCGAGATCGTGGAGATGCACCACCGCCTCAAGGTAGACGCGCCCAGCGGCACGGCCGTGGCGCTGTTCAACGCAGTCTGCGAAGCCACCGGCCGCGACCCCAAAGAGGTCGCCCGCCACGGGCGTGAAGGCATGGTCGGCAAGCGCACCCAGCCCGAAATCGGCCTTCATGCGGTGCGCGGGGGCGATGTCGTGGGCGACCATACCGTCATGTTCGCCGGCGAGGGTGAACGCATCGAGCTCGTACACAAGGCCTCCAATCGCGATACATTCGCGCGCGGCGCCGTGCGCGCGGCGCAGTGGCTGGTCGACAAGCCCGCGGGGCTTTACACCATGGCGCAGGTACTGGGGCTCTGATCATGGCTCAGAAAAAACGGCTTTCGCGCGAGGCAAGGCGCGTCCAGCTTCTGGACGCGGCGGCGAAGCTGTTCTGTAAGAGCAGCTACGGCCAGGTAACCACGGCAGACCTCGCAGAGGCCGCAGGCGTGACCGAGCCCGTGCTCTACCAGCACTTCGAGACGAAACTCGACCTTTACGTGGCGCTGGTCAAGCGCGCCCGCGAGGTCACTTTTGCCAAGTACGAAGAGCTGACCCGGGTCATGCCCACCCCCATGCTCAAAGTGCTGGCCATCATTCGCGCCCATGGCGGGGTCATGCGCGAGTTTGACCCTTATTTCCGCCTGCACCTGCGCGCCCTGGCCGCCAGCGACATGCCCCGCGTGCGCCAGGCCCTGCGCGAGAATTACCTCGCCTATGTGGACTACTTTGCCACGTTGATCCGGCAGGCACAGCTTCAGGGCGAGATTGACAAGGCCGTAGACCCCGTCGGCATCTCCTGGTTCATCATGAGCCAGGGCCTGCTGCTGAACCTCTGCAACCAGCTTGGGCTCAACGAACTGCAGGAGAAGGGCTACATTGACGGCCTGCTCAAGGATGCTCTTGGGCACATTTCCCTGATTGATGAGCCTCTGGCGCGGCTGGCCAAGCTGTTTCCAAGGGCTCCCGAAGCTGCGGCCAACCCCATTGCGGAGCCTCCGGCGGCTGAATAAAGTGCGCCTCCTGCTTTAGGTTTCAAACACGGACAAGCCATGGCCGCAGCCACGTTTCAGGAACTGCTTTCCAACACGATGTTCCAGTATTTCCTGGTCTTCGTGTTCACGGCCTTTGGCGTGGTATTCGTGATTCTGAACGTTGATGTCCTGGGCAAGCTTCTTTTCCGCCCGGTGATGCCTGACCCGTTGAAGCTGACGACCTACGAGTGCGGCGAGCCCACCATTGGCTCGTCCTGGGTCCAGTTTGATATTCGCTTCTATACGGTTGCGCTGATTTTCATCGTGTTCGACGTTGAAGTGGTCTTCCTTTTCCCTTGGGCGGCGGTGTTCGCAAAACTGGGGGCTCCGGCCTTCACCAAGGTGATGATCTTCGTGGGCGTGCTCGCGGTCGGTTTCATCAACGCCTGGAAGAAGGGCGACCTTGACTGGGTGACGAGCATCGCCGCCCATGACCTGGCCGCACAGAAGGATGCACGCCTGGCCCGGGCACGCCAGCGCGCCCTGGAAACAGAGGAACGCCGGGCGGCATAGGCTGAACGAGACATGGCAAACAAGCCCGATCTGACCGATTTTGTCCCCGGTGTCCTGCTGACCAAGCTGGATTGGGTCATCAACTGGGGCCGTCGCAACTCTATCTGGCCCATGGGCTTTGGCCTGGCCTGCTGTGCCATCGAGATGATGGCCACAGCGGCCACCAAGTTCGACCTCGACCGCTTCGGCGCCGGCGTTTTCCGCGGCTCGCCCCGCCAGAGTGACCTCATGATCGTCAGTGGCACCGTGACCCACAAAATGGGTCCGCGGGTGCGCACGCTCTACGAGCAGATGCCGGAGCCCCGCTACGTGATTGCGCACGGCGCCTGCGCCACCAACGGCGGGCCCTACTACGAATACGGTTATCACGTGATGAAGGGCGTAGACCTGATCGTGCCCGTGGACCTTTACATTCCCGGTTGCCCGCCGCGCCCCGAGGCCCTGATTGACGGCATCATGAAGCTTCAGGAGATGATCAAGCGCGAAAGCGTCGCCAATCGCCATCGCCGCCTTGATTACTGGGAAGAGAACAGGGAAGGGCTGCTCAAGGAACTCGACAGCCACAAGAACACCTTCTTCGAGAACCCCGAAGAGCAGGAAAGCATCAAGGCGTGGGAAGAAAAGGTGCGCATGTTCCGCGAGAAATACCTGCCCAAGGAAGCCCTGGCCGGCGCCTGACCATGACTCCCAGCGAAATCAACAAGCTCATCAAGGAGAAGTTCCCCGAGGCGGTCGTGGAGCGCGCGGCCCTGCCCGAGATCAAACCCCAGCCCGCGCTGGAGCGCCCAAAGCCCCTGGTGCGCAGCGCCCAGATTCTGCGCGAAGAGATCCAGATCAAGCCCGAGTGTCTGCGCGATGTCGTGCTCTTCTGCAAGAACGATTCGCGCCTGGCCTTTGACATCCTGCACCTGGTGTCCGGTATCGACTACAAGGCGGGCGAGCCGCTGGGCGTCACCTATCACCTGGCCAGCATCCGCCACAAACACTGGGTCGCCGTCAACTCACGCGTCGCGCGTGACAAGCCCGTCATCGCCTCGCTCATTGACATCTACCCCGCGGCGGACTGGCTCGAGCGGGAAACCTTCGACCTCGTCGGTATCATCTTCGAGGGCCATCCCAACCTCAAACGCATCCTCTGCGCTGACGACTGGGAAGGTCACCCGCTGCGCAAGGACTACGTCTTCCCGCAGTATTACCACGGCATCCCCACGGCCAAAGAGCTGCGCTGGAACAGCTAGCTCCGCAGCGCCGCTTTGCCAGCCTGCTAGAATGCCCTTATGCCAACGACAGGGCAGAGGACACTTCACGCCAGAGCACGCGTGCTGATTCTGATTGCGCCCTCGCCGGCGCCCTTGAGCGCAGCTGTCCTGGCTCAGGCGCACGATTCGAAACTTGAGGGTCAACGGCATCTGGCTCTGCCCGCCGGTCCCTATCGCTACCCCTACGCCTTTGCCCTTGAGTTGGCCCGCCAGGTCCACGGACATGACGGTGCCCCCGTCCCCGAGGAGCGGGGTCTGCGACGTGCCGACCTGGCCCATTGCCTGAGGCCGCTCGTGCTCAGTCCCACTCTCATCTCCGTGCCGCGCCTTGACTGGCTCGACGGACCCAGCCAGTCCATCCTGTCCGACCTGATAAGAATGGCCGCTTTAGTCGAGCAGCAGGGTCTGAACGCGCCCCTGCGGCTGATCGCGGGGCTGCCGGTGGACGCGGCCGCACCCGGCTGCGAATTCCTGATCAAGACCGCCACGATTTTGCGTGTGGAGTCGCCCGCGATGCGGCAGCCCTCATTGAAGGCGCCCCAGCGGCTGGCGCTGTCCGTACTGCTCGCGTCTCCTGCGCCCCTGAGTCTGGCCGCCCTGGAAGCGGCATCGGGCCTGACGCCACGGGCCGTGAACTCGGCGGCGGCCGCGCTGGCGGCGGCGGGCCTGGCAGACGAAGGCCCAAGGCTCTCGGCCTCCACGGCGGCAGGCCTCGGCGGCGGAGATCTAACCCGCGCCCGTGAGGCCCTGCTGGAGTGCGGGGCGCTGGACCGTCCTGACGCCCGAGCGGCATTGCTCGCCGAGCTCGGCCTGGCCTCCCCCGAACAGCTGGAACTCGGCCGGCAAGCCCTCCATGCCGGCGAGGCCGAAGTTGCCCGCTTCTACTTCGCCCCGGCGGCCAGAACACCTCACGCGCTCACGCAATACGAGGCGCTTCTGGCTGCCCGGGCACTCGCCGGCCTCGCTGCGCCCGCGGCCGATCTGCTGCGGACTTGCACGCCCGCCTTGCAGGCTGAACGCGCGGCACTTTCCCACCTCCTGTGCAAGCAGGGCTCCCTGGACTCGAGAGAAGCCGACGCCGTGCTGCGCGCTGCCGCGCGCCTGACACCCCGGGACCGGCAGGACACGCTGTTGCGCATTCACACCTGGCGCGCTGACCTGATGCTCGCCAAGGGCCGGGCTGCCCCGGCCCTCAAAGTGCTGCGCCGGCTCAACAGGGTAAGCGTTGAAGCCGCGCAACCGCAAACACAGGCGGATTACCTGTTCACAGTGGCGAAAGTCGCCCGAGCGCAGGGGCGCCTGGCCATGGCGCGCCGCAATCTGGAGTCGGCTCAGCGCCTGGCCGCCTGCCCTAGGGCGCGCCTGGAAATGGCCCAGGCCGCCCTGCGCTGGGGCATCAAGGACGCAGCCCGGCAACTGGCGGAAGCAGCGGTGCGCGTTCTCGACGCACAGGCCGCAGCCCTGGCAGTCGAGGCCGATCCCCGCAGCGCCTCCACGCTGGCCTCCCTGCTGGGAGCCTTTGACATCAGCGAGTACAAACCCGACTTGGCCGCACGCACCCCGCAGGAAGCCTTCTTGCTGCTTGAGAGCCGCGGCGCCACCCTGATGGCCTTTCTCGAAGAAGGCCGCATGCAGGTGTTTCCGGAAGTTTTCTCATTGCGGCCCGCGCTCCGTGCCTGGCTTGAGGCCTGCCTGCTGCGCGCGGCGCGACACCCGGCCGCCAGCCTGCTGCCCCTGGCGCCCCCGCCCGACACGCGCGACCTTCACGCGGATTACGCGCTTCAGTTTTCTACGCTCGCGGGAGCCGGTCCCGGCCTGTTGTTCTTCCGGCGTTGCCGCGAATTTGACCCCGATGAAGCACTGGCGTTGGTAACCCGCCTGGCCTCGCGCCAGAATGAGGTTTCCGCCGTTTCGAGAACACACCATGACTGACACCGGGACCCTGACCGAGCCCCTCAAGCGCGCCCTGGACATGACCCTGAGCCTGCCCGCGCCCCACTACGGCATGGACCGCTCGGCGGTCAAGGGGCGCATTCAGGAGATAGCGGCGCTCGTCGAGTCGCGTCGTCGCCGCAAGGGGCCGCCCCTGCCGCGCAAAACCGACATTGCCCAGCTTGCGGAACTGACCGGCCGGGATTTTTCGCGTCAGCGCGAAGCGATCTTGAGCCAGATCCAGGCCTGGTGCGAGCTGGCCGAACAACGGGCCCGCAGCGCCCCGCCTGAACTCTGCGCGGCCCTCGAGGTCATCGCCGAAACCCCGGCCGACGCCAAGGCCCTGCAGACCGACGCCCACGAAGCCTGGCGCAGCTTTCATTGCGGCGCCTGCAAGGCCGCCGCCGTCATGGCCGGAGCCGTGCTCGAAGGTCTGGGCCAGCAGGCCTGCGCGCGCCTGGGCCAAAGCGCCAGTGCCGCCTATGCGCGCCTGTTCCCGCAACGTGCCGCCAAGCCGCCGCTGCGATACGGTGTGGATGAGGCCCTGGCCGTGCTGCGGGAGTGCGGCCTGCTTTCTTCGGCCCTGACCCATGCCGGGCGCGGCCTCAAGGAACTGCGCAACTTCGTGCATCCCGATCTTGCGCGCACCCACCGCCGGGGATTGAGCAGCACGCACGCCCTGCTGGCCCTTCAGGCCCTCTGTGCCGTGGCCGATGAACTGGCCTTTGGCCTTCAATCCCGTTGACAGTCTCAATGGCGAGGGCATGTTGTCAGCCTACCGCCCGCAGGAAATCGCTCATGCACAACCTGAACGCCTGGTGCTCTTCTGAAATTGAATCCCTCAAGGCCCGCTCGCTGTTCCATCTGCCGAAAGTCCACTTTGGCCCCGCCGGCGCGCGCACGGTGGTCAATGGCAAGAAGGTGATCCAGCTTTCCAACAACAGCTATCTGGGCTTGAGCACCCACCCCAAGGTTGTGGAGGCCGCCAGGAAGGCGATTGAGAAGTACGGCGTGGGTTCCGGCGCGGTGCGCCCCATCTCCGGCACCATGGACCTGCACAACGAGTGCGAAGAGCGGCTGGCGCGCTTCAAGAAAACCGAGTCCTGCCTCTTGTTCCAGAGCGGTTTCACCGCGAACGTGGGCGTCGTGTCCACTCTTGCCGTCGAGGGTGACCACATCATTTCCGACGAGCTCAATCACGCCAGCATCATCGACGGCTGCCGCCTGAGCAAGGCCTCCCGCGCCGTCTATCGCCACAAGGACTACGGCCATCTGCGCGAGCTGCTGCGCGAGGCGCGCGGGCCCAAGAGCATCAAGGGTAAGATCCTGGTCGTAACAGACGGCGTGTTCTCCATGGATGGCGACGTCGCCGACCTCAAAGCCTGCGCGGACGCCTGCGACGAGTTCGACGCCATCACCATGGTCGACGACGCCCACGCCACGGGCGTGCTCGGCGCCCAGGGGCGCGGCACTGTCGATGAACAGCACGTGCACGAACGCTGGTCGCTGACAGTAGGCACCCTGAGCAAAGCCATTCCCGTCGTCGGGGGGTACTTCGCGGGGCCCAGGGTCGTCAAGGAGTACCTCATCGCCAAGGCGCGGCCGTTCCTGTTCTCGTGCAGCGCGCCGCCGCCGGTGGTGGCCGCCGTGATTGCCTGCATCGACGTGATGGAGACGGAGCCGCAGCACCTCAAGAAGCTCTGGGACAACACCAAGTTCTTCAAAGACGGGCTCAAGAAACTGGGCTTCAATACCGGAGATTCCACCACGCCCGTCACGCCCGTGATTGTGGGACAGGGCGCCAAGGCCGCAAAGTTCAGCGACATCCTCTTCAACAACGGCGTGTTTGCTCAGGGCATCTACTTCCCCATGGTGGCCGAGGAAAAGAGCCGCGTGCGCACGATTGTCAGCGCCGCCCACAGCCGGGAAGACCTGCAGGAGGCGCTGGACGTATTCAAGAAGTGTGGCAAGGAACTGGGGCTGATTTGATTTCCGATTTCCTGAGATCAAGTCCGGGCGGAGGCGTTGTGCCGCCGGAGAACTGGGTTGAGCCAAGCGGGCCGCCAGCACGTTTTGCAGACTACAAGCCGGGAGCGGTTGAGTACTCGGCGGCCATCGCGCCGGCCTAGGCCATTTTCCTGGTTGCAGTGTTGGAAATCACCAGACACCGCCAACGCGTCGCCATCAGGCCGACGCTGGGCGAAGGAGATGATCTCAAGCCCGGTGAGGCTGACGCATCGTCTTGGTGGTGGAGTGCTTGAACAATCACCAACGAATCTGACTCCAAGGCGTTATAATCCTGCCATGAAACGCGCCCTGACCCTGCTTGCTTTCTTGACGCTCACCGGTTGCGCGGGACGCTACACGGTGGACATGAGCGGGCTGGACCAGGCCAGCGAAGATTACGTGGAGCCACGCGCCAACCGCTACACCATGTCGGAACTGGATGAAGCCTCCGAGCGCACCCTGGGCGACACGGCGGACAAAATGTCCATGTCCGAGCTCAACGACCTCAGCAGCGACACCTTCGACCCCTACACGCGCGGCCGCAAAGGGCGCTAAGGGGGCGCATGGAGTGCCCTTGCTCGCCCAGATTCTGCTAGCCGCCAACGCCGAGGAACTCCAGGCCGCCGCGCGCGCCCTCGCGGCCCGCAAGCCGCTGATCCGGCTCCGCGCGCTGGCCATGCCCCTCACCCCCGAGGACTACCACGAGGCCGGCGAGGCCGGGACCCTGTCCGTGCTGGCGGCGGCAGGCTGGATCATCCTCTGGCCGGGTACCCCCGCGGCACTGGCCCCGGGTGAGGCGGGGGTCACCACCCTGGAGGCCGGGGCGGGCGAGCAAAAGCTGCCTGTCGCCCAAGCCGCCCTGCGGGCCGTCACCGGGTAACCTTGCTCCAAAAGCGGCGCGCCGATTCATGCCGATTTGCGACAGGGGAGACGCTAAACTGAAGCCGCAAAGTCAACGTCAAGGGGCGCCAAGTGCCGCCCCTTTGTGTTTGTCATTGGCACATAGGCGTACATATGGCTCTACCGTCCGAAATCAAGCTGACCCCCGGCAAGCGCGTACTGTTCCTGACCAAGGACCTCGACCTGATCAAAAGGCAGTTATACGAGGGCCTGAATCTGCGCATGGCGGACCTGCGCGTCGAAGACCTGCTCGACGACATCAACACCGACACCATGACCCCCGCCTGGGTCTGCTTTTCACACAAACCCGAAGACATCGCCCTGGACGCCTACGCCGGCCTCTTCGACAAGAACGGTGAGCGGGTTTTCAAGCATCGCGCGCTGCTGGACGGCAACTTTGAAGTCATCGTCAGCGGCCTGCGCAAGGGAACCGGCTCCTCGCGCGAGACCGCGCCCCAGTGCGAAAAGTGGTCCGGCATCCGGCTCGTCATTGCGGCATCTTTCGCCCCCATCCACGAGCGCAACAACATCAACCTGGGCCAGCTCATGGGCGACCATGAACAGCTCAAGCGGCTCCAGGCCGGGGAGACCCTCAAGCTCTCGGAATTCACAGGCAAATATGATGCCGTCACCCGCGCCATGCTCGAGGCCGGCGGCCTCTTCCCCTTCAGCGCCAAGGTGGCGAAAGGCGAAATCAAGCCGCCAAAGCACACGACCCAGCGGCGCGGCATGACCATGGCTGAGAAGCTCATCGCCACGCATCTCGTCGCGGGGCAGGGCGAGCCGTTTGTGAAGCCCGGAGATGCCGTGCTGGTCAACGTCGACGCCGGTTACTCGCACGAGTTCACCACGGCGCAGGTGCACTACTTTCTGGAGCAGGAATACGGCAAGAACTACGCCGTCAAGAACCCGGGGAAGTTCGCCGTCTTTGAGGACCACTTGCTCTATGCCACGGGCGTCAAGCGCTTTGCGCCCTTTGAGGGGAAGATCCAGACCCTGCGCGACCTGCAGCGCGAATTCCAGCGGCACACCGGCGTGCGGGACTACAGCGCGCGAAACGGCGTAAGCCCGGGTATCTGCCACCAGGTGGCCCGCGAGCATTTCGTGGACCCCGGAGATTTCGTTCAGGCCACGGACAGCCACACCTGCATGGGGGGCGGCAACAACGCACTGAGTTACGGCGTGGGTGCGACGGAGTATGCGGGCCTGATTTATTCCGGCTTCACCTTCGTGGCCGTGCCCGAGAGCATCCGCTTCCAGCTCAAGGGCAAACTTCAGCCCGGCGTGACCGCCAAGGATGTCATGTTGTTCATTCTCGACACCTACGCCAAGCGGGAGCAAACGCTCGATCGCGTGATGGAGTTCGGAGGTCCGGGCCTGGCCACCATCTCCATGGATGAGCGCGCCACCCTGTGCAACATGGCCACTGAGTGCAGCGCCAAGAGCGGCATCTGCGAGGCTGACGACGTGACCTGGGCGTGGTTCAGGCAGACACGCAAGCTCACGGATGCCCAGCTCTCCAGGCTCAAAGAGCGCGCCGTGGCGCCCGACCGTGATGCCGCCTACGACGGCGGCGTGCACGAAATTGACCTGAGCAGCATCAAACCCATGGTCGCCAAGCCGGGCGACCCCACGTACGGCGAACTCATCGAGAATCTGGGCGAAGTGAAGATCGACATCGCCTACGGGGGAAGCTGCACGGCGGGCAAGGTCGATGACCTTGACTACTACGCGACCGTCCTGCGTGAGGCCATCGATGCCGGGCGACAGGTGGCCAAGGGCGTCAAGATGTACCTGCAATATGGCAGCGAGGATGTCATGGCCTACGCCAGATCAAAGGGCTACCCGGAGATCTTTGCCAAGGCAGGCGTCGAAGTCATCAACCCCGGCTGCGGAGCCTGCATCGGCTGCGGGCCAGGCGTCAGCGAAACCAAAGAGCAGGTCACGGTCAGCGCCATCAACCGGAACTTCCCCGGCCGCTCAGGCCCCGGCAAGCTCTACCTGGCCAGCCCGCTCACTGTCGCCGCCAGCGCCATCGAAGGCCGCATCGTCAACTACAAGAAGGGCATGTTCAAGCGGGGCTGACCCGTCTGCGTCGAACCGGCCAACAAAAAGACGCGGCTTTTCGGCCGCGTCTTTGGCGTGATAAATGGATGCCCTACTTCTTCTTCTGGGGCACCTTGAACATCTTGCGCTGCGGCACGCCGTCGCGCTCGAAGAGGACTTCGAACTCCGAAACACCCGAGTCGTATTGCTGGCGCACGACGCGGCGCACGTCGCTCATGTTGGTCACAGCCTGGCCGTTGATGCTCTTGATGATGTCGCCCTTCTTGCCGCCGCGCTTGATCACGACGTTGTCGTCAGGGATTTCCTCGTTGATCTGGATGCCGATGGGCTGGCCCTTTTCATCTACAACGGTGCGAGCGTACTTGACGAAGTCGTCAGTATTCACGCCCATATAGTCGTCGGTGCCGATGGTCCACGAGTCGGTTTTCTCGTCGTAAACGGACTCCTTGGGCCGGGTTTCCGCCGTCGGCACGGGCTGGGCCTCCACAGGCGGATTTTCCTTGGGAGGCTGCGGAATGGCGGCGCCGCCGCTGGTACCGCCCGCCTTGCCGAAGTTCTTGGGATCCGGCGGCTTGGCCAGCACGGAGTCACCGAACTTGAGGGCCACCGTAAAACGCTTGGCCGGCCGCTTGATGGAGGGCGCATCAATCAGCACATGGTCCTTCTCGATGGCCTTGACGAGGTAGTCCTTGGCGGCCAGGACCTTGATCTTGGGGTCCGGGGCGTCCTTGTATTCAGTCGGGAAGTGCAGGTTGGGCCGCAGATAAATGGCGGCGTTGCCGGCGTCCGCGGCGGTACACAGCGCCTTGGCATAGAGCGGGTCCGTCGAATACATCAGGCGCATCAGCTTGAACTTGGCGTTGATCTCGCGTTCGAGCTCCGCCTTGAGCTGGTCGTCCGTCGGTTCGGGGTCGGGCTTGGGCGGATCGACGGGCTTGGGATCTGTTTTCTTGGGCGGCGGGGGACGCTTGCGAGGGCTCAGCTCCCGGTAGCCAAACGCCGAAATATCCACGCTGCCGGTCTTGGCTGCAGATGCCCAGTCAATGCGATTGGCTTTGAATTTCGTGGTGCCCGAAGCCACCGAAAAAGTGGCGTCCAGGTCTTCAGCTCTTTCCTGGTAGATGCGTGCACCAAGCGCCAGGCCACCCAATGCGACTGCGCCGTTGAGCAACCAGATCAAGAGTGCCAGTTGTCCGCCCTTCATTGGCTCATCCCTGCCGGGGCCCGCATGTTAAACGCCAAAGCTGCCTGTCGCGACGGGAAAAAAGGCCGCTTCGCGCGGCGCCTATCGCTCCACTGAACTCTCTACCGACTGCAGTGTCGCCGGCCTCTCCCCGGGGCGTATGGGTTTTGCGCCCTGACCCGAAGTCAGAAGCACCGCACCCAGGGCCGCTACCGCCAGAATTGCGACCAGTGACACGATCACGAACAGGCTGTTGTTCTTCATGCGTTCTCCCGGTTGCAGGGCTTGAAACGAGCATCCCGGGAGAAAGTTGAACGATTAAACCACCAAAACGGCGTCCCCTACCTTGGCCTCGCCCCCCTTGATCACCCGGCACATGATGCCCACGTGCCCGACAAACAGCTCTTCGCTCGGAGCCCCGACGCTGGACGCAAAGTGCATGCAGGGCTGGCGCGGCTTGACCAGCTCAAGCACAGCCTCGCCCACCTGGAGCCTGGCCCCCAGGGGAAGCCAGTTGATGTCAATGCCGCGGCTGATCACCACCTGCTCGGCAAAGCCGCCCGGCGCCCTCAGTTCCCGGCCAAAGCTGGCCTTGAACCAGGCGTAGGACTGTTCGCTGATCAGATTGACATGGCGCGAGGAGCTCTTGCCGAACTTCTTGTCGCCCAAAATGCCTTTACCCTCGACGAACTCTACTTCGTTGCGTGGTTCCCTCTGAAGGGCGGGCGCACCTTCAAGCCCCACGCACAGATGGATGATTCTGGCCGATGCACTCATGGCGCAAGCCTAGCGCCGCCTCTTTCCAACTCAAGGCCATGGAGCGGAGGGAGTCTTTGCGGCAGGTGCAACAGAGCATAGCCCTACTTTGCAGCGGCATGCTAGGGGCCCATGGGCCGCACCGTCCAGAAGTGGACCCGTTCGCCAGTGCCGACGGAAGAGGTGTTGACGTCCTCGACCTCAAAGTGCCCCTTGAGGCCCTCGATCCAAGCCAGGCGTCGGGTGCTGACCTCCTGCCAGCGCTCGCTGTCGCGGCGCTCCACCAGGGCAATCGTGCAGCGCCCAAAACGCTCCAGCACGCGCCCCATGGCACCCTCGTCGGTAGCGTCCATGGATAGCACGATGCGCGGCCCAAGCTCTGCGGCATAAATCTCGTTCACAAAGCGCGCCGAAGCGTCCAGGTTGGTCACGACAGGAGCATCTGCCTCCGTGCCCGCGTAAAGCGCCAACAGCAAGCCCCGCTGCTGGGAGGCCCAGAGTTGGTGCTGCCAGTTCACAATCCAGGTGGCCGATACGGCGGCCAACACCAACATCGGCGCCGCCAGAGATCGCAGGCGAGCCAGTGCCACACGAGCGCCGGGGCTCGACCCGAGGGATCGAGACAGTGCGGTGCAGCTTTCGGCGGCGGCAATCACGAGCAGGGGCAGCAGCGGTATGAAGAAGCGCGAGGTCAGCACCCACTGCTTCAGCCCCGCGCTGGCAGCCGCGTTGTAGTCATAGAGCAGATAGAGGCCCGGGAAAAAGGCGACCGTGGCCCAAAGCTCGAAACGGCGCGGTCCTCGGTAAAGGGCCGCCCAAAGGAGCCCGCCGGGGAACAGCAACAACAGCGCCCCCAGGTGAAAGGGCATGTTGCCCGGCACCGCGCCAAGTAAGAAATCGGGGTAACCGCCCTTGACGTGCAGGGCATTGCCGAGCAGCAACTCAAGCGCCAGAGGGCGCAAGGCCGTTCCGGCCAGGCCGCCCGCGACGAGGGCCCAACATCCTTGCTCGCGCCGCAGTAGACTTCCCAGGAAGAAAAAGGCGCACACCAGCGCGTTGGTTTCGCGCAGTAGAAGGCTCACCCCGGCCACAAACCCGGCCGCGGCCATCCACACTTTGCGCCCCCGCGCAAACCAGAACAGGTAAAGAGAAAGGCTGACCAGCGCCGCGCTGGGCATCTCGCTCATGCCGCAGCGGGACAGGACCAGCGTGGCGGGGTAGCAGAGAAAGAGCAGGGCAAATAGGGGCGAGCGGCCCAGTCGGCCAAGCCAGTGCGCCAGAAGCAGCACCACCAGGCAACAGGCCAGAGGGCCGAGAAGGAAGCCCGCGCGCCAACCCCCCGCGGCCATCAAGGGGGCCATCAACAGCGAGGTCCCCGGCGGGTAATCACTGGGGTGAACCCGCGCGACCTGCAGCGACGAGGGGTCCAGCACCTCGACGCTGGTCTGGCCTTGGGCATAGGCCCAGGCCTGACGCATATAGGAAGTCTCATCGGAGATGGTCAGCAGCTGCGGGTAAAACACGGCAAACGCCAGCACGTAGGCGCCAAGTGCCAGCCACACGCCGAACATGTGGCGCCGCGCCTCGTTTGTGACCGTTGTTGCCTCCTCCATGGCGGCAGTTTACCCCATCAGCGCGGCTAGACAGCTTCCAGTTCGGTTTCATCCACGGCAACTTCAAGGCTGCGGCCCAGTATCTCCAGGCGCAGCAAGACCTTGCCGGGTGCGGCGGCCGCTACGTAGCCGCGCAAGCCCGCCAAAGGCCCCGCCTTGATTTCAACCTCGCGCTGGGGTGCAAACCCCGGCGCTTCCGCGAAGGCCCGCCCGCTGGCAGCCAGACGGTCCAGGGCATGCAGCTCGCTGAGCAAGGCCGGCTGGTCAGCGACATCCAGGCGGTCCACGATGCAGCGCGAGGTCATGGCCAGCCGCGCCTGCTCGTCGCTTGCCACAAAGAAGACGTAACCGGGCAGGAGTGGCTCTTCGCTGGAGATGCGGCGGCCGCGCCAGTTGCGGGTCTTGCGGCGCAGGGGAAGGAAGTAGGGAAGCGTCCGCGAAGCCAGCCAGCGTGCGAGCTTCTTTTCCTGGCGTGCCCGGGTCCGCGCCACCCGCCAGGCCGAGCCGGACGAAGCTCTGGCCTCGAGCACGTCAGGCGGAAAGCGATCGGGCATGGGAGGCAGTGTGGGCACAGCGCGATTATGCGGCCGTTTTGCGCGGGCAGAAGCGTCTTGATGCAAGGCTTGCCCGGCAAGCTATGTATAATCGCGCAATCTGTTTGCCCTCGAAGGGATGCATTGCATCCCACCGGGACGGAGTCTGCCCGCCCACCAGCATGCTTGCCGACGTCAAAGAGACCTGGCGCTACCGCGAACTGATCGTCGCGCTGGCCATGCGGGAAGTGCGGGTGCGCTACAAGCACGCCCTGCTGGGTATTGGCTGGGCTGTAATCATGCCTCTGGTGTTGATGCTGGTGTTCACGGAGATTTTCTCGCGCGTGGCCAGCATTTCCACGGGCGGCATTCCCTACCCGCTCTTTGCCTATACCGGGCTGCTGGCGTGGCAACTGCACGCCAACATCATTCAGGGCGCCTCGCGCTGCCTGAGTGACAACAGCAATCTCGTCACGAAGGTCTACTTTCCGCGGCAGGTGCTTCCGGCATCGGTAGTGCTTTCGGCCCTGGTGGACTTTGCGGTAGCGGCGCTGCTGCTGGCGGGACTCATGGCCGTGCATAGGGTAACGCCGGGGTGGCAGGTCGCGTTTGTGCCGCTGGTGCTGGCGCTGCAACTCAGCCTGGCCTCGGGTCTGGCGTTGTTCGTGTCGGCGGCCAACCTGTTCTATCGAGACGTTCAGTTCATCCTGCAGGTGGGCGTTCAGCTCTGGATGTTCGCAAGTTCGGTGCTGTATCCCCTTCCCTCACAGGGCGTATTTGCCTGGGTCAACCTGCTCAATCCCATGACGCCCATCCTGGATGCCTGGCGCTACACGCTGCTGGGTGCGCCGGCGCCGCGCCCGGAATCCCTGGCGGCGGCCGCGGGCCTTAGCCTGCTGACCCTGGTGCTGGGCTGGGCCTGGTTTCGCCGCGCGGAAGCCCGCTTCGGAGAACTGGCCTGATGCCGGTAGCCGTGGAACTCAAAGGCGTATCCAAGCGGTTCTCGCGTGGCCCCCGCACGCGAACACTTGTGGATGCCGTGCTGGGCTGGCCGCGGCGCCTGATGAGGCGTCGCAGCGAGGACGGGTTGCTGGAGCACGAATTCTGGGCGCTGCGAGATCTCAGCTTTCAGCTGGAGAAGGGGGCCATGCTCGGTGTGATTGGCCCCAATGGAAGCGGCAAGAGCACGCTGCTGAAGCTCCTGTTCCGCATCCTGCGACCCGAAACAGGACAGGTGACCACCGTCGGGCGCGTCGGCGGCCTGATTGAACTGGGCGCGGGCTTCCACCCCTATCTCAGCGGTCGGGAGAACGTCTTCATCAACGGGGCGATCCTGGGGCTGAGGCAGCGCGAGATCCGCCAGCGCTATGACAGTATCGTCGACTTTTCCGGTCTCCGAGAGTTCATGGACATGCCCGTGAAGAACTACAGTTCCGGCATGTACGCGCGGCTGGCGTTCGCCGTTGCGGCTCACGCGGAGGTTGACGTACTGCTGGTCGATGAAGTGCTGGCGGTTGGCGACGCCAGCTTCCAGATGAAGTGCTACGACTGGATGGCGCGTCGTCGCAAGCAGGGCGTCACCATCGTCTGCGTCAGCCACAACATGTACGTCATCAACTCGGCATCGCGCTGCCTCTTTCTGGCGGACGGCGAAAAGCAACTGGAAGACGACCCTCCGCGCGCCATCGAACGCTACCTCGAGACCGTTCAGGCGCGCGGAGAAGCGTCGCTGCACATGTTCACCGAAGCCGTGGGCGGACAGCCGCGCGCCGAAATCCTGAGGGTTGAATTGCTCGATGGTCAAGGCAACGAACTCAAGACCCTCGAGCATGATTCGACCCTTCTGATCCGGTTCCACTACCTGATCCGCGAAGAACTGGAATGCCCGATCTTGGCGCTGACCCTTCAACCGGACGACGCCCGCTTTCCCGTTCAGGTGCCCTCTCATTACTTTTTCCACGTCGCAAGCGGCACGCTGCTGAAGCATCGCGGCCAACCCGGCGAGGGTGTCGTCGAGGTGGAGGTGCCCCAGGTGCGCCTGCCGGTGGGAACGCACCGTGTGAACCTCTACTGCTTCAACGGCTCCATGACACACCCCATTTGGGTCAAGGAGGGCGCAACCCGCATCGAAGTCCTCAGGCCGATCTGGAGCGATCGTTTGTCACTCATGGACCATCGCCAGCAGTGGCGCGTCCTGGCGCCGGAGCAGCAGCGATGAACAGCCCCGCGTCGGCACCCGAGGGCATCAGCGAAGTCTGGCACGAGTACTGGCGCTCACATCAGGGGCAGATTGGCAGCAGCGCGCCGGACTTCCTGCGGCAGTCGCTCGTAAGTGCGTGCGGGAACCTCCGCGGGAAACTTGCGCTGGAGGCAGGCAGCGGGACCGGCGGACTTTGCCTCGCACTGGCTGGGGAAGGCGCCCGCGTGTGCGCCCTTGATATCGTACCGCAGTGCCTCAAGGGTGCGGCTTCTCTTCGTTGGCGAGTGGCAGGCGACCTGTTTCGTCTGCCCTTTCCTCAGGCCAGCTTTGATGTGGTGTTCAACAGCGGCGTGATGGAACACTTCGAACCTCCCGATCTTGAGCGCGGATTGGCCGAGATGGTCCGTGTCCTGCGGCCCGGGGGAAGACTGGTAGTCATCGTCCCCAGCGCCAGGGGTCGCTTCTACCTGCAGGGTAAGCGACGCCTTGAAGCCAGCGGACGCTGGGAGTACGGAAACGAGTATCCCGTAGCAACACTCAAGCCCTACATGACCAGGCTGGGATTGACCGGCGGCAGCGAGAAACTGGCCGGAGTACGCTGGCAGGCCCGGTTCCTCGACGGTTGGCGCCGTGCGCTCGCCGCCACGCTGCTTCGCCCCTTCGGTGAGAACAGCCGAGTCGGCGCCGCGCTGTTTGGGGCCTATCTGCTGGTTTCCGCGTGGACCAAGCCCTGATGCCTCAAGCGCCCGCTAGCGTTCCGCTGGTCAGTGTGGTGCTGCCCACATTCAGGCGGGCGCACCTCATTGAACGGGCGGTTCGCAACGTACTGTCCCAGGATTATCCGAACCTCGAGCTGATTGTCGTCAATGACGGCAGCCCGGACAACACCAGCGAGATACTGGCCCGGCTTGAGCAGCAACTGCATGACGCGCGCCTTCGCGTCATCACCAGAGAAAACGGCGGCCTGCCGCGCGCGTTGAACACAGGCTTTGAAGCCGCGCTAGGGGAACTCTGGACCTGGACCAGCGACGACAATGCCTATCGGCCGGGGGCCATCTGGGCCATGGTGCGTGAACTTGAGCTTGACCCTGAAGCCGTCATGGTGTTTGCCGACTATCAGGTCATCCATGCCGATGGCAGCCCCGGTGAGATCCGGACTATGGGCCCTCCCTCCGACCTGGTGCAAAGAAACGTGATAGGCGCCTGCTTTCTCTATCGCGCTTCGGCGGCCCGCCGGGTGGGAGCCTATGACGCCTCACGGGAACTTGCAGAGGATTATGACTATTGGGTGCGCATGGCCAAGGTCGGCCCCCTGCGGCACCTCAATCGAGTGCTGTATGACTATGGCGACGAGCCCGACAGCCTGACGCGGCAGAGGGCCCTTGAGGTCAGCCACGCGGCGGCCAAGGTCATCTCCGCTCAGGGATCGCGACAGGCGCTCTTGCAGCACATGACGGCCATGGCGGGCCAGCTCAAGTCCGCCGGCCATGGTGCCAGAAGCCTGTGGACGGCGCTTTGGCTTGTTTCGCGCTTTCCGCTGTCGGCGGCCGGCTACTGGGCCGCTTTGCGCGCCCTGACGCCCATGCCGCTCCTGAGGGCTTCACGCCGCCTGCGAGGCATCGATGGGCGCTGAATTCGCTGCCGTCCTGGGCACCCGTCCCGAAGCCATCAAATTGGCGCCGGTGGTCGTTGCGCTAAGGTCGCGCGGCTTGCCCTGCTTGGTGGTCGGCACCGGACAACATCGGGACCTTCTGGCCGGCGCGCTGGCCCCATTTCATCTCGACCTCGACGTGGACCTCAATGCCATGCGCGAAGGCCAGTCGTTGTCCGATCTGATGGCGCGGCTGATTGCAGGTCTGGGGCAGTGGATTGCCCAGGCACGTCCTCGCAGGGTGCTGGTTCAGGGTGACACGGCCACGGCTTTGGCCGGGGCCCTGGCGGCCTTTCACCTGCGGCTGCCTTGTGCCCACGTTGAGGCCGGCCTGCGCAGCGGCCGTCTGGACGCGCCCTGGCCCGAGGAAGGCTACCGTCGCATGGTGGACCGAATTGCAGATCGTCTCTATGCGCCGACGCCCGGGGCACGGGACAACCTTCTGGCCGAGGGAGTCGAAGCATCACGCATTCTCGTGACGGGCCAGACGGGCGTCGACGCGGCGCTTTGGGTCGCAAAGCGCCCGGCCCCTGCGTCGTCGGGGCTGCCGCGCCTGGGGGAGCGCACGCGCATCATTTATGCCACGGCACATCGACGGGAAGGGCAGACCGCCATCGCATCGACGCTGGAGGCCTTGCGTCGGGTGGTCGCCGAGCGTTCCGACGTTGAAGTAGTGATGCCGCTGCACCCCAACCCCGAGGTTCGCAGGCAAGCCCTGCCGTTCATGAACGCCCATCCGCGGCTGCACGTCATTGAGCCGCTGGACTACGCGGATTCCGTTCACTTGCTCAGTCGTGCGGCGCTGGTGGTAACCGACAGCGGCGGCCTGCAGGAGGAGGCGCCAAGTTTTGGCCTGCCTGTGCTTGTGACACGCGAAGTGACTGAGCGGCCCGAGGGTGCGGCGGCGGGTTTCCTCAGAGTCGTGGGACTTGACGGCGCGCGCCTGCACGAGGTCATTGTTTCGGTGCTGGACGACCAGAAACTTCGCGACCGGCTGCAACACACCTCCAACCCTTATGGCGACGGCCACGCCGCAGAACGAATCGCCGATGATCTCACGCGTGCCGGGGACGCTGCTTGACGCCTGAGATATCGGTCGTGATTCCCAGCTTCAATGACGGGAAATACCTGGCCAAGGCCGTGGACAGCGTCAAGGCACAGACTTTCTCAAACTGGGAAATCGTGATCTGCGATGACGGCTCAACGGATGGCACAAGCCCTCAAGCAGCCGAGGCCCTGGCGGCAGAGCGCATTCGCGTGGTGAGGCACTCCACCAACAGGGGCCTGGCGGCGACTCGCAACACCGCGATCAGGGCCGCCAGGGCGGGCATCATCGTGCCTCTGGATGCCGACGACCAGCTTCCGCCCGATGCCCTGGCACTCATTGCCAAGGCGCTGGCCGAGCATCCATCGGGAGACTTCGCCTTTGGACATACCCGGGAACACTGCTGGGAAGATGGGACGGCATTGGTGCGACGCCTGAGCGCTGGCGCTGAATTCGGCGACGACGGGTGGATGCCATGGTGCGGCTGCTCACCCTTTCGAGTATCGCTGTGGAGCAAGGTAGGCGGTTACGATGAAAGTGAGCTGTACCGGAGGGCGCCGGAAGAGATCGACTTCTGGATGCGGGTGGCAGCCCATAAGGGGCGCGGAATCTTCATTGATGCCGTTTTATACGACTATCTGCGGCGGCCGGGGTCGCTGGGACACGAGTTCACACCCAGAGCCTTGTCGGCCGCTCTCAACACGCTTTCCAAACCCGAGGCGCGGTGGATTGACCCGCGTGTCCGCACACGCCTGGGATTGAGCACCGCGCTGTTCGCAGCCACCTATTGGCGACGCCGTGGCCGCCCGCTCAAAGCCCTATGGTCCCTGCGGCATGGATTGCGCTTTCAATTTTTCTCGTGGCGGCTGTGTCGAGCTTCATTGGGCTGCCTGGCGGAATTTGCACTGCCCCCCCTGCGCCGGCGATACACCCTCGCGCACGAAGCCCGCGAAGCAAAAGCCAAGCTTCATGCCGGCTAAACTTCGAGTCGCGCTGGTGACCCCGGACTTGAGCCGCCTCGGAGGTGTTGAGCGAGTCGTTGCCATTGCCGCGCGTTCCCTGACGAAGCGGGGGCACGAAGTGACCGTGCTGACAGAATCGCCCCCGGGTGACGTGACGGAGCGGCAAGCCTTACCGGTAGGGCTTTTTTCCGAGTCACGAGACCTGCTGCCGCACTGGGCCAGAAAGTCCGAGATGGCACGCGCCGCTCGGATAATTTCTGAGAGAGCAGACCTGGTTGACTTTCACCGCGCGGTATCCACCTCGCTGCTGCGACGACTCTCGGCGACGATGGCGACGGTCGTTACGGTTCACGCCCCGGAGATGACTTGTCCGGCGGGCACGCGTTACCTGCCCAGGTCTGACACTCTTTGCGAACACACGCCGGGACTGAACTGCTGGAACACCGACAGACGTGAGGGTTGCATGGTGCTGGGCGACGGGGCGCCCTTTGGCTGGAAGAGCCGCGTCCGCACGCTGTTCAGGACCGGCCTGGCCCGGCGTGCGTCGCAGTGGGCTGGCTGCATGGTGTTCAACAGCAACGCGACGCGAGATCAGTTCTCGAGGTTCGTTGGCGCGCCTGCCTGCGGAAGAGTGATTCCTGAACCGCTGGAAGAACAACCTCACAGCGCCAGGCCACGCGAACGCGGGCGCCTGATCTTCGTCGGCCGCCTTGTAGCCGTCAAAGGCGGCATTGATGCCATTTCGGTTGCGGCGGCCATTCCACAGGGTTCGCTGGATATTGTCGGCGAGGGGCCACAGCGTCCTTTGCTTGAGCAGCACGCGGCATCACTTGGCGTGGAGAAGCGAGTCACGTTTCATGGCTGGAAATCCACGGGCGAGGTTGCCCGTCTGATGAGCGGGGCCATGTGCATGCTGGTCCCCTCGCACTGGTTCGAGGCTTGGGGCATGGTGGGACCTGAGGCCATTGCGCAGGGCTGCCCCGTCGTTGCCTATGATTCCGGAGGCATCCGCGAGTGGTGCCTGCCGCGCTATGGCACGGTCGTGCCGCACGGGGACATCCAGGCCATGACGGCCGCCGCCCGGGAATGGATGTCCCGCATGCAGGGCGGACTTGATACCTCAGTCTGGCACGCCGAAGCCCATCAACTCTGGGGTGAAGCGCGCTACGTCGAGCAGTACACGGAGGCGGCACAAGCCGCCCTGCAGGCCTTCCAGAAGAAGCGCCGGTGAGCACTTTGCCGACATCCGGCCCGTTGCGGGTGGCCCATCTGATGCGGCGGCCGCTGCCCGGGTACTTCAGCATCGAAGGCCAGTTCGAACTCGTGCGGCGTTTTTTGCCGCCCCGCTATCAATGTGAGACCTGGGTTTGTCCCAGGTTCAGCCGCGGCATCTGGCCTCGCCTGCGCAACGCCCGCGCGGCCGCCCGCGTATCCGCTGACGTCTGGCACGTCACGGGGGACGTCCATTATCTGACGTATCACCTCCCCAAAGCGCGAACCCTGCTCACCGTCCACGACTGCGTCTTCCTGCACCAGACCTCGGGTCTGCGCCGCTGGCTCATCAAGAAGATGTTCTATGACTGGGCCGTGCCCCGCGCCGCCATCGTCACCGTCATCTCGCAGGCCACGCGTCGTGAACTGCTGTCACTGGTTCCTGAAGTTGAGCCCAGCGTGCGGCAGGTACCCTGCTGCGTTTCTCCCGAATTCGCCAAGGCCCTGGACCGTCCCTGGCCCGAAACGCCCGAAGTCCTGATGGTCGGCACCAAGCCCAACAAGAACCTTGTGCGCATGGTCCAGGCGCTGGCCGGGCTGCGTTGCCGTCTGCACATCGTCGGAGAGCAGGATGCGGACCTGCGGGCCGCGCTGGCCGCCTCGAATCTTCCCTGGCGCAACTCGCCCAGCCTGACTGCGCACGACATGGCACAGGCCTACCGCGACTGCGACCTGCTGGCCTTCGCATCGACCTATGAGGGCTTTGGCCTGCCGATCATTGAGGCCCAGGCCACGGGGCGGCCGGTGTTGACGTCCGACGCGGCGTCGATGCCCGAGGCTTCCGGCGGCGCCGCACTGCTTGTCAACCCCTTCGAGGTCGCCTCCATGGCGGCCGGGTTTCGCCGGCTGCTTGAAGATTCGGTGCTCCGGGCCGACCTGGTCAGGCGCGGCCTGGAGAACGCAGCTTTGTATGCCGCGCCGCGGGTGGCGCGGATGTACGCCGACATCTACGATGAACTCTCCAGCTTGGACAGTTCAACATCATGAGCGAGACGCGCCTGAAACTCAGCATTGTCATGCCCGTATACAACGAGGTGCAGTACATCGAGCGCATCGTGGAGCGGGTGCGTTCGGTGGCCTATCCGGCGGGTGTGAGCATCGAACTCGTGATCGTGGATGACTGCAGCAAGGACGGCACGCGAGACAAGCTCGTGGCCATCGGGAAGCTGCCCGACGTCAAGGTCCTGCTGCACGAGAAAAACACCGGCAAGGGCGGCGCCCTGCACACCGGCTTTAGCGCCGCGACGGGCGACTTCGTGCTGGTCCAGGATGCCGACCTCGAATACGACCCGGCCGACATTCCCCGCCTGCTCAAACCCGTGCTGGACGGCAACGCCGACGTGGTCTTCGGCAGCCGATTCATGTCCGGAGATTCGCGACGCGTGCTCTACTTCTGGCACTCCATCATCAACCGCCAGCTCACCAACATGTGCAACGTGTTCACCAACCTGAACCTCACCGACATGGAGGTCTGCTACAAGCTGGTGCGGCGCGACCTGCTCAACCGCATCAAGCTGAAGGAAAAGCGCTTCGGCTTTGAACCCGAAGTCACCATCAAGCTGGCGCGCCTGCGCCCCAAGCCGCGCTTCTACGAAGTCGGCATTTCCTATGCCGGGCGCACCTACGCTGAAGGCAAGAAGATCGGCGTCAAGGACGGCTTTCGCGCACTCTGGTGCATCCTGCGCTACGGGATTTTCGGATGAATACGCCCAGCGCCGGCAGCGCCCCCACCAAGGCCCTTGCCCCGCGGCGCAAGGGCGCGCTGCTTGAACCGCTACTGGCCAACCTGCGCCTGAGGCGGATCTCGAGGCAGGTGCCCCACGGCGCGGTCGTGGCGGACTTCGGCAGCGGCCCCGAGGCCGCCAATCTTCGCCGCATGAGCGCGCACATCAGCCGCGGCATCGGCATTGACCTGACAGCGGACAAAGCCGAGTTCGGCAACGTCACCGTGATCCCCGGCGATCTTTGCGAGGGCGTACCGCTGGACGACAGCTCGATGGATTGCGTCATTTCCCTGGCGGTCATCGAGCACGTCGACAGCCCCGCGAAAATGCTGGCGCAGGCCTTTCGCGTGCTCAAACCCGGCGGATTGCTGCTGATGACCAACCCCACGCCGCGCGCCAAGCCCGTGCTTGAGTTCCTGTCGTTCAAGCTCGGTATCGTGAGCAAGGACCAGATCATCGACCACAAGCAGTACATCGGCCGCCGCGAGATGGAGGGCCTGCTGGCGGCGGCCGGCTTCATCCACGTTCGCTGCCGCACGTTCCAGTTGGGCATGAATCTCTTCAGCAGGGCGCAAAAGCCGTGAAACTGGCCGTAATCGTGCCCCACCTGCCGCCGACGCGCTGCGGCGTGTACGACTACACGCTGAATCTTGCGCGTCGCTGGCCCTCGCCTGACACCTGGACACTCCTCTGTCCCGACTCGGGCGACGCCTGGCCAGGCGCCTCGGTGATCAGCATCAGGCGCCAAGCCGACAGTCTGGCTGCCGGCCTGCGCCTGGCCGGCGCAGACGCCCTGCTAGTCCAGTACACCTGCTTTGGCTATGCCGATAATGGCGTCCCCGCCTGGCTGGCTGAAGGCCTCCAGGGGGTCCGAGCCGCCCGTCTTGCAGTCATGTTCCACGAGCTGTACTACAGCGGACCTCCATGGAGGCGCGCCTACTGGCGCAAGGGCCGGCAACTGGCCCTGGCGCAGCGCCTGGCGGCCATGGCTTCAGCAGTGCTGACGGGCGTGCCCGACTGGGTGAGCCCCCTGAGCCTGCCTCAGGGGCCCCAAGTCACCCTCGCTCCGATTCCAAGCAACATTGACCCCCTCCATCCCTGTGCCCACTCCGGGCCCCTGACGCTGGGGATATTCGGGCTTGAAACCACACGGGTGCGCGCCTTGCGCCTGGGACGCCCGGTCATTGAGACCCTGCTGGACGCCCGGGTTGACTTCACGCTGCGACTGATCGGCGCAGGGGCCGAGCGCGGCATCTCCGCCCGCGAGATGGAGTGGCTGGAGGGTGTGCCGCGCGAGCGCGTGACCGCCGAAGCCTTTGATTCGCCGGCGGACGTGTCCAAGGCGCTTTCAGCCTGCCAGCTGGTGCTGCCCGCGGTCACAGGTCCCGAGTTGTACAAGAGCGGCACGGCTATGGCGGCGCTGGCCCACGGTTGCGCGCTATGCGCGGCGGGCCCGGCAAAATCCGGGATTCCCGTGCTTTGGCTCGAGGTCCGCCGCCGCGCGGAGTTCGTGAAGGCGTTGCAGGCCGGAGCAGCCAGGGAAAGGGGCCTGGAGGGCCGGCGTTGGTACGAAGAACACTCGGGCTGGCCCCGCGCCCTTGAAGCGTGGCATCAAGCCCTCAGGGCTTGATGCGGTAGCCAAAGCGCGCGAAGAGCTTCTGCACGTCGGTCATCTGGTAGAAGTCGATGTAGAGCCAGAGCGCACGTTGCGAGGTCTCAGGCATGCGCACCGAGGGGCGCCTGCCGATGAGGTCAATGTAGTAGCGCAAGAAGGGCTCAATGTCGCGCTGGCGCACCACCCCGGACGCGATGAAGTGTTCGATGCGCTGCAGCCCGAACAGAAATCGGTCAAAGACGCCGCGAATGGCGGTCTCTTTGGCGCTGAAGGATTTCTCGTGGTGCGGTGCCAGCGCCAAGCCGAGTTCGTCGTTATGCACCATGAGATTCTCGAAATGGCCGCTGCCTTCGGCCGTCTCAAGGGCGACATCGCGTTCGAGCCACTCCAGCATGGAGATGACCTGCCGCGTTTCGCGAGTATCGAGCCAGCGTGAAACCTCGTTGGCGGCAAACTCCGCCGAACGCAGGCGCTGCGCGCGGTAGTAGGTGTAAAGGCCGAAGGTGAAGCCCCCAAGGCCGCCCGCGACGCCCAACAGCGTGATGAACGTATTCAGGTCCATGTCGGCACCCTGACTTGGCCGCCTGCACTCCGCAATGCGCGGGCCGCAAGTCGCCTACTTGCGCTTTTGGCCGGCGACGTCGGGCTCGGTGTAGCTGTGCAGATCATGGACGCCGCCTTCGCGCTGCGCCGAGGGACTGCGCAGCTCAAAGCGCAGCTCGCCGGAGTAGAGCCGCTCGTGCAGGTTCCTGATGCTGCGGATGCCCAGGTCCTGCAGGCCCAGCCGGATGCCCTGGCTCAGGTAGGCTACCAGGCTGAACATCGTGCCGCGGTCCACGACATAGCCCGAGACACCCTGGGCCACCTTGACGTGGTCGGAGTTCTCTGTGAAGTAACGCTTGCCGCCGCCCGCCTTCATGGCCTCCAGCGAGGCCATGCCGCGGTAGGCCTTGAGCCGCACGCCGTCGCGGTAGAAGTATTCGCCGGGGCTCTCCTCCGTGCCCGCGAACAGCGAGCCGCACATCACGGCCGAAGCGCCCAGTGCCAGGGCCTTGACGATCTGACCCGTCACCGAGATGCCCCCGTCGGCGATCACCGGCACGCCGTGTTTCCTTGCCGTCTGGGCTGTGAAGTACACGGCCGTGCCCTGAGCGCGACCTACCGCCGTGACTTCCTGCGTGGTGCAGATGCTGCCCGGCCCCATGCCGATGCGCAGGCCGTCGGCGCCGCACTTGATCAGGTTTTCGGCCTGCTTGGGAGTCACGACATTGCCGCCGATGACCTGAACCCCGGGATGCTTCTTCTTGATGTAGCGGATGGTCTCGTGCTGGAACGTGGAGTCTCCCTGGGCGCTGTCAATGACAAAGACGCCGGCGCCGGCCTCCACGAGGGCTTCCATCCGCTCGCGGTCTTCCGGACGCGTGGAAATGGCCGCGCCAACCATAAGCTGCTTGCCGGCATCCTTGGTAGCGTCGGGGAAGTCGCGGTTCTTGAGCAGGTCGCGGCGTGACGTCAGGGCTACCAGGTGGCCGTTCTTGTCCACGACCGGCAGCTTGCCCTTCTTCGTCTTGCGCAGGATGTCGTTGGCGTCGTTGAGCGAAACGCCCTTGGGCGCCGTGACCAGGTCCTTGCTCATGACCTCCTTGAGCTTGCGCGAGCGGTCGGGCTCGAAGTCGATGTCGCGGTTGGTCACGATGCCAACAAGCTTGCCGCGCGGCTTGCCGTCGGCCGTTATGGGAATGCCGGAGAAGCCCTGCTCGCGCTTGATGCGGTCCACGTCGGCGACGGTGTGGTCGGGCGAGAGCACGACTGGGTCGAGGATGAAGCCGTTCTCAAAGCGGCGAACCTTGCGCACCTCATCGACCTGCTCGGCCACCGAGCAGTTGTAGTGAATGATGCCGATGCCGCCGCAAAGCGCGAGCGCAATGGCCATGCGGTGCTCGGTCACGGTATCCATGGGGCTGGAAACCAGGGGGCGCTTGAGGGTGATGTCGCGCGTGAGCCTCGTCGTCAGGTCCACCTCAGCCGGCGCAAAGTCAATGGTGTCCGGCATCAGGATGAAGTCGTTGTAGGTCAGGCCGTGGCTGGCGTCCTTGAACAGGTCGGCGGCGGTCGTTCCGTTGGGATCCATGGCAGTGCTCTCGATCAGGCTATAAACGCGCACAGCCCCGCCGCTTTCCGGCGAGGCTGTGAAGTCGTGGGGCTCGTGCGCTCCATGTGCCAGATATACGCGTGACGGCCTCAAGCGTCAAGACGCGCCGCCCCCCGCTTGGCACAATCACCCCGTTTATGAGCCTGCTCGCCGCACTGCGCATGCTGAATCTCGAG
>ERZ761602.539-NODE-539-length-80623-cov-9.136878_pt1 | contig 80623 bp, 96 predicted proteins | sample MGYA00512165_ERZ761602 | MGnify/ENA primary metagenome ERZ761602 (study PRJEB28899, sample SAMN02445085) | bioreactor sludge metagenome | biome: EBPR sludge; isolation source: Thorneside wastewater treatment plant | place: Australia: Brisbane, Thorneside Wastewater...
GCAACAACACCAGTCTGGCACATCGATGCCGTTCGGGGGCCGTCCACCCCATCACCGGTGAATGGTGCAAGGATGACACGGATTCTTTTTCTGAACTAAGTGCCACACACGAATTTTCCGGTGAGGGCGCGCGCCATCATCGCCGCGTTGGAGCGCGGCGCGTCCCGCGACGCATGCGCGGCCGGAGGCCGTGCGCTCCCGCTTTCAAAACACCCCGCACCCCGACGCCGCGCCCTCTGCCGCCTTGCCCCCGCCGCCTTCGCGGGTCCATAAACGCGCCATGACCCGCGCCGGCTATTTCGCTCGCCTCGCCTTCTCCATCGTCATCGACCTGTTCGATTTCACGCTCGGGCGCGTTCCGATTTTCGGCACCGTCAACGAGGGGGTCGGCACCATCGTGCTGCTGGCCATGTGGGGGCCGATCGGGCTGTTGCATCTGGGCGAACTTGTCGACGTCACCGATCAGGTGGACGGCTTCATTCCCACCGCCACGCTGATCGCGCTGTTCGTGGGCTGGCGCGAAGGCCACCTGACCGGCAAGCCGCGCGCGCCGCCAGCGCCGCCGCCGACGCCGATCGAGAACGCCAGCGCGGAGCGTTGAGGGTGATTGATCCAAGAGCACTGCGTCCGATCACTCCCCCTCCCCCAGAGGGGGAGGGGGTAAGGGGGTGCGGTGAAGCACAGCCTGAACATGCTTGGAGCATGCGCCTTCTGGCGCGCTTCGCCCTCCGCGCAGCCTTCGATCACCCCCACCCCTGGCCCCTCCCCCCTCTAGGGGGAGAGCGTTCAGACAGCGCCGTTGTTTCCTCATGACTTGGACCCTCGCACTCCATGGCGGCGCCGGGGCCATCGCGGCGCGCGTCTACAAGCATGAAGAAGATCACATGGCCGCGCTGCTCGAAGAAGGCGCGGCGATGTTGACGCGCGGGGACAGCGCGCTCGATGTGGTGACCGCGATGGCCGAAGCGTTGGAGGCGTGCGGACTGCACCAGGCCGGCAAGGGATCGGCCCCGAACGCGGCCGGCGATGTCGAACTCGACGCCTCGCTGATGGACGGCGCGACGCGGCGCGCGGGCGCGGTGGCGGCGCTGCGCGGGTTTCTCTCGCCGGTGCGGGTGGCGCGCGGGGTGATGGAGCACACCACGCATGTGCTGCTCGTCGGCGCCGGCGCGGAGGCGTTCGCGCGCACGCGCGACTTCCCGCGCGTGGAGGACCCGCACAGCTATTACGTCGCCGCCGAGAGCGGCGCGGCCAGCGCGCAAACCGGCACCATCGGCGCGGTCGCGCGCGACGTACAGGGCAGGCTCGCGGCCGCGACATCGACCGGCGGCCTGCAAGGCAAGCTGCCGGGGCGCGTCGGCGACACCCCGATCATCGGCGCCGGCTGTTGGGCGGACGAACGCGCGGCTGTCTCCTGCACGGGTCTCGGCGAATACTTCATGCGCGTGAACGCGGCCGCGGACGTGTCGGCGCGCATCGCTTACGCGGGCGCGCGCCTGGAGGACGCGGCGAACGCCGTGATCGAGGACGTACGCCAGCTGGGCGGCTATGGCGGCTTGATCGCGGTGGACAGAAACGGAAATGTCGCCGCGCCGTTCGCCAGCGAAGGTATGAAGCGGGGCATCGCTACCTCTTCCGGCCGGCGTGAAGTCAAAACTTTTAGGTGACACAATGAAGAAACTCGCAATCGCCGCGGCGCTGCTCGCGCTCTCCGCCTGCGCATCGACAGGAACGATCGGCAACCGCATGGATTGGCGCTGCGACGGCGGCGCGGCGTTCTCGGCGCGGATCAAGAACAATGGCTCGGCGGAAGTGTTTGCCGGCGGGCAAGTGTACGCCCTGCCCCACGTGCAGGCGGCGTCCGGCGCGCGCTATTCCAATGGCGCGGTGGAATACTGGGAACGCGGCGGCGAAGCCACGCTGACCGGCGCGCGCGGCGGGCCGTATGAGAACTGCCGGCGCTGATGCGCGGGCTCGTTTACGTACTCTTGGCTTGTCTGGCGCTGTGGGCGGCATGGTTCGCGACACGAACGGGCGTGCTCGTGTTTGAGGATCTGTACATGATGTCGGACGCCGATGGCATTGCGTTCGATCCAACCACTGGAGCGACGGAGCCTCCGGTCGGGCGATTGTGTTTCTACATGACAGCCTCTGGGCTCCGGAAGTTCGCGCTCATTGATCGCGAAGAGTGGGACTTCATCGTGCAGGCGAGAAACGGCGGAACGGACCCAGAGCTCGCCGACTACGCGTTGGTCGACGGCTGGACCGATAGCGCTTGTCCCTTGTTCCGCGCGTTCCCCCGTGAGCGCGGCTGATGCGCGGTTATTTCGGCATCGGCGCGGAGGAGATTCCAAGCCCATGAATCTGGGTGCGCTCATGCGCACGGCGCACGCCTTCGGCGCGAGCTTCTTCTTCACCATCAACGCGCATCCCAAGGTGCGCGAGGCCTACAACGCCGACACCTCGCGCAGCTTCGATCACGTGCCTTACTATCCTTGGGACAACGCGGACGCGCTGCTCCTGCCGAAGGGCTGCGCGCTGGTCGGCGTGGAGTTGACCGACGACGCCGTCGAGCTGCCGCGCTTCATGCACCCGCAAGCGGCGGCCTATGTGCTGGGACGCGAGCGCGGCTCGCTTTCGCCGGCTCTGCTCGCGCGCTGCGCGCATGTGGTGAAGATACCGACGAAGTTTTGCGTCAATGTCGGCCTCGCCGGCGCCATCGTGATGTACGACCGTCTGCTCGCGCTCGGCGGCTACCCGGCGCGGCCGATCATGCCGGGGGGCCCGCCGCCGGAGATGAGCGAACCGCCGCGGGCGCGCCGATGAGATTTGGCGGAACGGCTGGCGATCACGTTCTGATCGATGCGACCGAGCAGGAGAAATCGGCGCTCTGCCACGTCCTCGCGCAAAGCGTTGTGACGCAACAGATGGACGTTTCAAACGCCGCCGGATCGCGGGAATACTTCGCCGCCCTACGCCTGAGGCTCTTGGATCAATTGGGCTCGGCGGCGCCTCTGAAACTCACCAAGCCCGAGTTCTTGATGCTCCTCACGCTCGCCAACGCATGGCGCTACGCTTTCGGCATGGGGAGCGACGATGCGCCTTGTGAGGTATCGCCCGACATCATGGACGCTATCCGCGCCGTCTCGAACGAATATCTGGCGGCCACCGAAGCCGCGCCTTGATTTGGACCAGTAAATGGTCCATTATATGCCGATGAGCGCCAAGATTTCCGTGAGCGACGCCAAGGGCCAATTGACCGAACTCATTCGCCGCGCGGAGGCCGGTGAAGACATCATCCTGACCCGCCACGGCCACGAAATCATCCGCCTGACGCCAATCCGGAGCGCGAGGCAACCCGGCACGCGGCGGCGGCGGCTTGAGGAGATCAGCGCCATCGCCGCCGCCAAGGCGAGCCCAGGCCCCGACGCCGCGCGCAGCCAAGACTTCCTTTACGGCGATGAAGGCCTGCCCAAATGACGGCCCCGAATGATCGCGGTTGACACCTCGGCGCTGATGGCTGTCCTCCTGCGCGAACGTCAAGCAGCCGATTGCATCACGGCGCTGGACGCCGCCGACGCCATTGTCATCTCCGCGGCCACGCTCGCCGAAGCCCTGCTCGTTTCCGCGCTCCGCAACACCGGACCCGAGATGCGCGAGCTTATCGAAGAATTGGGATGCGAGATCGCCCCAGTTACCGAAGCTGTCGCCCGCCGCGTGGCGCGCGCTTATGCGCGATGGGGCAAGGACGTTCATCCCGCGGGCCTCAACTTCGGCGATTGCTTCGCCTACGCGCTGGCCGAGGAACGCGCATGCCCGCTGCTTTTTGTCGGCGACGACTTTTTGCGCACCGACGTCAAGCCCGCGTTCGCGCGCGCGTGACGTTTCCCTCCGCACTTCCGGCCTTGCGACAATCCCAGACCGCGCGCACAACCAAGCGTCCATGACCGACCTCGCCGCCGCGTATCATCGCCTTTCCGCCAATGCGCGCGGCGCGCTCTGGATGCTGGGATCCGCGTTGGCGTTCACGCTGATGACGACGCTGGTGAAATTCCTGGGCGACGGCTATTCGCCCGCGCTGCAAGCGTTCTACCGCCAGCTCGCTGGGCTGGTTGTGCTCGCGCCGGTGATCTTGCGCGATCCGCGCGGCGCGTTCGCGGCCAAGCGCCACGACATCCTCCTGTTCCGCGCCACGGCGGGAACGCTGGCTGTCATTCTGAGTTTCTACGCCTACCAAGCCATGCCGCTCGCGGAAGCCAACGCACTCTCGTTCACACGCGCGCTCTGGATCGTGCCGCTGGCGATTTTCGCGCTGCGCGAAACGGTCGGCCCTTGGCGCATCGGCGCGACGCTTGTCGGCTTTGTCGGCGTGTTGATCATGCTGCGTCCGAGCGCGCATTTCGCCGTGAGCTGGCCCGCGATTTCGGCGCTGGGCGGGGCCGCTTTGTTCGCCACCACCGTCACCGGGATGAAAGTGCTGACGCGCGATCACAGCTTGACCGCGCTGACCGTGTGGAGCGCGGCGCTGGGCTTTGTATTCGTCGCGCCGTTCGCGCTGATGGAATGGCGTTGGCCGACCGCGCCAGACTTCGCCCTGCTCGCGGCGATGGGCGTGGCGGGGCTCGGCGCGCAAGTGTGCTACATCAAGGGCATGAGCCTGGGCGACGCGGCCGCCATGTCCCCGATCGACTATACGCGGCTCGTCTTCGCTCTCATCGTCGGCTTCGCCCTGTTTCGTGAAACCCCCGATCTGATCACCATGGCGGGCGCAGGCATCGTCGTGGCCGCCACGCTGGTCATCACGCTCCGCGAGCAGCACGCGACAACACCGCCGACGGCGCGAGAGTGAGGGCGTGCTTGACGCCACCCTCTTTTTGCAACTATAATTAGTTACAAAGGCAGGTCGTGGCCTCGATCGACAAGCTCGTTGAACGTTTCAAGCAGCAGCCGGCTGATTTCACCTGGGCCGAACTCGCGCGTTTGCTCGCGCATTTCGGCTATGTCGAGCAGAAGGGCAAAGGCTCGCGGCGCAAGTTCAAGGGCGAAGGGCTGCCGACGCTCAGCTTGCATGCGCCTCACCCCGCGAACGTGGTGAAGCTCTATGTCCTGCGGGAAATCCGCGATGTGTTGGAGTTAGAGGGTTTGTTATGACCCACCTGGAGTACAAGGGCTATGTCGGCGTCGCCGACCTCAGCGAAGCTGACGGCGTGTTTCATGGCAAGCTCGCCAACATTCGCGACCTCGTTACCTTTGAAAGCGCGACGGCGGGAGGGCTCATCAAGGCCTTTCACGAAGCCGTGGACGATTACCTCGCCGACTGCGCCGCGGAGGGGCGCGAACCGGATAGACCTTTCAAAGGTCAGTTCAATGTGCGCACGCGGCCCGAATTGCACCGCGCGTACGCGCAACTTGCGGCGCGCGAGGGCAAGTCCCTGAATGAAGTCGTGACCGATGCGCTCGAAAGCGCCCTGCCAAAATTACAGCGCGGGTCGAAGTGAGCGCGCCTGCAAAACCCTCGCTCGCCGGCCTCGGCAAGGCCGAGCTCGCCGAGAAATTGATCGCTGTCGGCGTCGAGCCGCGCAAAGCCAAGATGCGCGCCGAGCAGCTGTGGCGCTGGATCTATCATTATGGCGTCACCGACTTCTGGGCCATGACCAACGTCGCCAAGGAGCTGCGCGCGACCTTGGCCGAGCACTACACGCTCGACCGGCCCGAGATCGCGGCCGCGCAGGTAAGCCAGGATGGCACGCGCAAATGGCTGGTCCGGTTCGGACCCGGCGTTGAAGGCGAATGTGTGTTCATTCCCGACGTTGGTCGCTCCGGCGCGCTGTGCGTGAGCAGCCAAGTCGGATGCACGCTGAATTGCACCTTCTGCCATACCGGCACGCAGAAGCTGGTGCGCAATCTGACGGCGCAGGAAATCGTCGCGCAGGTGATGATCGCGCGCGACGCGCTCGGCGAATGGCCGACGCCGGAGCGCCCGCTCAACGACGGCGAACGTCAGCTCACCAACATCGTGTTCATGGGCATGGGCGAGCCCTTGTACAATTTGGACAATGTCGCGGCCGCCATAGACACGATCTCCGACGGCGACGGAATTTCCATTTCACGCCGCCGCGTCACCGTGAGCACGGCGGGCGTCGCGCCGCGGATCAAGGAGTTGGGCGAGCGCACCGGCGCGATGCTGGCGATCTCGCTGCACGCCACCAATGACGCGTTGCGCGATCAGCTTGTGCCGCTCAACAAGAAGTACAATTTGGAGGAATTGTTCCAGGCGATCCGAACCTATCCCTCGCTCGGCAACGCCAAACGCGTGACCTTTGAGTACGTCATGCTGAAAGGCGTGAACGATACGATCCCCGAGGCGAAGGCGCTGGTGAAGCTGCTCGCCGGCATTCCGGCGAAAATCAATCTCATTCCTTTCAATCCATGGCCGGGCAGCCCGTACGAATGCTCGGACTGGGAGACGATCGAGAAATTCGCCGAAGTGCTGAACCGCGCCGGCTACTCCTCCCCCATTCGCACGCCGCGCGGGCGCGACATCCTCGCCGCCTGCGGCCAACTGCGGAGCGAAAGCGTCAAAGTGCGGGCGAGTGAGCGGAGGGCGAGCGAGGCCGAGTATTCAACCTAGCATTTGCCAATTTGTTAATCCGCGTTAACCTCCGTGTGCTGGGGGAGAAATATGACAGCGGAGCTTATCGGCCTTCTAACCGCCGTTCTGGGCTTGGTGGCCGCGATAATCACGCTTTGGGCCGTGCTCGGCCAAAAGAAGCGAGACGTTGCGCTTATCACGCCGCCAGAGGATCAGGAGACGCGCGCGCTGATCGAACGAACGATATGGGAGCGCAAGCCGCCGCAACGACCGGCGATCTATGAGTCGAGCAGACCGCCCATCATTGTCGTCGCCAACATGAAAGGCGGCGTGGGCAAGACCACCATAACGTCCAACCTAGGCGCTCATTTTTCATCCGACCCGCAGAACAAGCGAGTGCTGCTGATCGACTTTGACTATCAAGGGTCGCTCTCCCAAACGGTGCTTGGGCAGGCGGGCATTACCGACGTTTCCATGAGCGCCCACCACCTGTTGCTTGGAAAAAAAGCGACGGAGGACGCGCTAAACTTCGCGCCCCCGATGCGCTTCCGGGAACGTGATCGCGGCCAGGTCAGGCTGTTTCGAGCGACCTACCCTTTCGCGACCGTCGAGAACGAACTTTTCGTCCAGTGGCTCACGAACCCCGACCAGGAGGTACGATACAATCTCCTGCGCTATCTGGATTCAGCTGACTTCAAATCAGCGTACGACATCGTGCTTGTCGACTGCCCGCCGCGCATAACAACGGCGACAATCAACGCTCTGTCCGCCGCAAGCCACCTGCTCGTTCCCACGCAACCCGACGGATTGTCGATACCCGGCGCCGAGTACTTCTCGCGACAGTTGATGCGCATGCGGGAAGAGGCGTTTCCAAACCTAAAGCTCCTTGGAGTGATCCCGAGCATTACGCTCGTCGCGACGGGGCTGCGTCCGGTCGAGGAAGCCGAACTCCGGGAGTTGGAAATCAAACTTCGCGAAATTTGGCCCGCCGCCGCTCGCTCGAATGGCGAAATTGTCATGAGGACCGCATTTGTGCCGCGGACGCACGCGATAAGGGATGCAGCCGGCAAGGGGATCGCCTATTTTAGAGATGCGAAGGCGAAACAAGTCTTTGTTCGCGCCGGTGCGGAGGTGACGCAAAGGCTGTGATGGCCAAGGTCAAAGACATACGCCAAGCACTGGAAACCGCGGTGCGTGATCATGAGGCGTCGCCTGAGTTGGCGAGCGATCTTAGCACCTTTTTTACCAATTTGGCGCGGCATGACGACATGTCCGTTGCTTCGTTTTTTCAGATGATGACGCGTGCCGACGAGCCAGCTGATAGGGACACCGTGAGCGTTGACGCTCTGGTGCAAGCGCTTCGCGGAGTATTCGCGAGCGACGATGGTTTCCGCGCGGAACTCAAACGCATTCAGTCGGACAAGAAGGTATCGCGCGAAGCGCTCAACGGCATCTATGAGGCGCTGTCGGGGCGTGTGCGTAAGCTGCCCGCCAAAGCGACAAAGGCGAAGCTCGCCCAGGACATTGCTGACCTTCGCTTGGAGCGCGTGCGCTCCGAACGCGCCGCCGAAATGTTCGCTGGAAAGCCCGTATTCGCCGAATAGAGGCGAACCTTCGCTGTAGAAACCACGCCCGCAAGCGACTAGGCTCCTCTAGCGGAGGGGCGTGCCATGTCCAAGCGCAGCATCGGAGCCCTGGTCGCGCGGGACCGCGCGACGGCGCGGTTTTGGGCGTTTCTTGCGTCGCTTCCGATCTGGGCGTTTGCGTGTCTGTGCGTCGGCGCGGCGGGCTATGTCGTGCTCAGCGAGGACAGCGCCGACGACCGCGGCAGTGCGCTCATCGTAGCGGGATTGGTCCTCGGCTTCGCGTTCCTGGTGACGGTGATCGCGCGCTGGACCTTCTCGGCGGTTCGCGCCGCGTTGACGCCGCAACGGCTGCAAGTGATGTGGCTGCGGCGGTTCCAATCCGAAAGCGGCGCCGCGTTTCGTCCATCGCGCGTCATAGACCGGCTGGCGCGGCACGGCGTCAGCGCGTTGACGCTGCAGGACCGCGACGTGCGGCTTTCCTTTGAGCAGCGGCGCAACCGTCTGGCGCCGGTTTTCTGGGTCCTGTTCATCCCCATCGCAATGCTCGGCGGCTTTGGAGCCTGGCGGACCTGGAACGACGTGCAACGGCAAGCTGAAACTTGGCGCCCCGACGCGGCGAACTTCAGCGAAGCGATTGGTCAAGCGATCGGCCACGCGTTGGCGACCGCGATGGTTTTGGTGCTCATCGTCGCGATCGCGCTTGTCGCCTTCATGGCGGCGACGCTTCTCGTGATGGCGTTTGCCGCGCTCGCCGGCCCTCTGGGCGCGGCGCTATCGCGTAACCGCGACGACTACGCGCGGCTGCCTTCGCTATTGCGTCAGATGATCGCCGGTAAACGCAGAGGCGCCACAATTATGCGCATCTCCGATGCGCACTGGCGCGACGCCGTGAGCAAAGCGCTGAAAAGCGTCGACGTCGCGATCATCGATCTGTCGAGCGTAAGCGAGAATATCGTTTGGGAGATCGGCGAGACTGTCCAGGCCCTTGGGCCTGCGCGCATTGTGTTCATTTGCCAGGACACGGGCATCCAAGCCCTGCCCCAGGAGGCGGTCGGCCATGTGCGCACCGCGCTTGGGCGTCCGCCGAGCGGCGTCGTCTTCTACCCGGCGACGCGCCGGAGAGAAGGGCGCGCCGGCGAGCGCTTTTCGCGCGCGTTACGCGACGCGATCTTCGCGGCTGTCGACGCGCCATGACGCCAGCGACGCTTTCCAGCCCGGGAATCGTGCTCCGCCCGCTTGCGCTGGGCGATGCCGAAGCGCTGTTCATCGCGCATCGCGATCCGGAGACGCACCATTTCTGGTCAAGCCCCGCGCACGCCAGCGTTGACGACACCCGCCGCGACATAGCCCAGACCCTGGCGCTCGCGCACGGACGCGTGTGGGCGATCACCGAAGCCGGCGGCGAAGCCCTGGGCCGCATTGGGCTCTTCTCCGCGCGCGACGGCGTCGGCGAGATCGGCATCATCATGCGCCGCGACGCCACCGGCCGGGGACTGGCCTCGCGCGCGGTGAGCCTCGTCTGCGAGCATGCGTTCAAGGACTTGGACCTCCATCGCATCGCCGCCGATATCGATCCCGACAATTCGGCGTCGCTCTCGCTCTTCCTGCGCGCGGGCTTTCAGCGCGAAGGACTGCTCCGCGGCAATTGGAAAACGCACCTCGGCATCCGCGACAGCGTGATCATGAGCAAGCTGCGTGATCCCGGCTAAGACAGCCTGGGCGGCGTTCGCGGTTCTGGCGCTGCTGCTCGGCGCATGCGGACCGCGCATCGGCGACTTACAACGTGGCGAAAGCGGACGCGTCGCGCGCGCCTTCGATGGCGACACGCTTGTGCTGGAGAGCGGGTTGCGCGTTTTCCTGGCGGAGGTGGACGCGCCGAGCGGCGAGGCGCGCTACGCCTCCCAAGCACAAGGAGAGTTGGAAGCTCTGGCCCTCCATCGCGAAGTGCTCCTCGCGTACGGCGGCGAGCGCCGCTGGGTTGGCCGCCCCCGGGAAGGCGAGACGGCGCCGCCGCCCGAAGCCGCCATAGCGCACGTGTACGTGCGCAGCGAAGGCGGGCGCTGGTTTTGGCTGCAGCATGAGTTGGTTTCGCGCGGAGCGGCGTTTGTTCGACCGCGCCGTGGCAATCACGCTCGCATACCGGACCTGTTGCGCCTCGAAGATCGTGCACGCGCGGCGCAGCGCGGCCTTTGGGCGGGGCGCGATTACCGCGTGCTCGACGCGCGCGGCGCCGCCCGGCTGGCAACGCGCGCGAACACGAGCTGCCTTCGCGGCGACGCCCCCTACCGGCTGATCGAAGGCGTGGTCGCTGAGGTTCAGCGCGATGAGCGACGCGCCGCGATTATCCTGGAGCAAACGCAGCAGCCGCCGTTCGCCATGGTCATTTTCGGCGAAAGCCTTGTGGCATGGGACGGCCCGGCGTTGGACTCGCTGGCTGGCGCGCGCGTCCGCGCCCGCGGCGCGCTCGGCGTGTTCCGCGATGCGCCGCAGATGTGCATCGACGACGCCCGGCAAATTGAGACGATGGACTAAAACACAAAAGGCCGAGTCCCAGGGACCCGGCCTCTTGCTTGATCCTAAGAGTCCGCGCCTTTAGGCCGCGTCCGCCTCGGCGGTTTCCGCCTCCGCCTCAACCGCGGCGGCCGCGCCGCGCGGCTTCTTCAGCGCCAACGACGCGGTCAGTTTCTGCACGGCGGCGTCGCGGTCGGTCTTCTCGACGGCGGCCAGCTCCCGCGCCATGCGGTCGAGCGCGCTCTCATACAGCTGGCGCTCGGAGTACGATTGTTCCGGCTGGTCCGTGGCGCGGTGCAGGTCGCGCACCACTTCGGCGATCTGAACCAGGTCGCCGGAGTTAATCTTCGCCTCGTATTCCTGAGCGCGACGGCTCCACATCGTCCGCTTGATGCGGGCGCGGCCTTGCAGCGTCTTCATCGCCTGATTCACCACGTCGCCCGAGGCCAGCGGACGCATGCCGCTGGCGCGCGCCTTGGCGGTCGGCACCCGCAGCGTCATCTTGTCTTGCTCGAACGAGATAACGAACACGTCGAGATCGATGCCGGCGACCGCCTGCTTCTCAACCCCCATCACGCGGCCTACGCCGTGCGCGGGGTAAACGATGTGGTCGCCAGGACGAAAAGCGATAGCCGCAGAAGCTGTTTGCATTCCCAACTCCGTCTTATGGCGGCGTCGGCGCCATCACCTGCCAAGACACGGAAAAGCGGACGGAAACCCGCCCGCTGTTGTCATGGCGTAGCGCCAAGCGGCGCTTGATGAACTTGATCCGACTGCCGGGCGCAGCCCAAGCCGCGCCTTTCGATTTAGAAATTGTGTATCACAGTTTAGGCGGTTTTGGAACCCATCCTTTGCGGATGGCTATTCCCCGGTTCCGGGTTCCGAGCTGAAATATTTCTCGTATTTGCCCTTCTCGCCCTTGAACTTGTCCGCATCCGCAGGCGGCGTTCCCTTAACCGTGATGTTCGGCCACACCTTGGAATACTCGGTGTTGATCTTCAGCCATTTGCCGTCCGGATCGTCGCCGCTGTCGGGCTTGATGGCGTCAACGGGGCATTCGGGTTCGCAAACGCCGCAATCGATGCACTCGTCAGGGTGGATGACGAGAAAATTCTGCCCTTCGTAGAAGCAGTCCACCGGACAGACTTCGACGCAGTCCATGTATTTGCAGCGCACGCAGGCGTCGGTGACGATATAGGTCATGGCGCGCCTGACATGACTTCGCGCGCGGACAGCGTCAAGCCGATCCCCCGGCGCGAAGGTCCTGGTGCGCGCCCAAGTCGCGGGACCTAATCCTCCTCCGTATACAACGTCCGCGCCTCGGCTGGGGGCCCCCGCCGCGCGCCCAAGCCGCGCACGCGAATCGTGCGGATACGGCCGCGCGCGGGGATCAGCAGCGCATCCTCCACGCCCACCTCGACCGAAGCTTTCTCGACCCGTCGGCTGCCGCCATCACGCATTAGGCGTACGCCGCCCTCGCCGATCATGCGCGCGGCTTCGGCGCGCGTCTTGGACAGACGCGCCCGGAAAAGCCACACGTCCAATCTTTGACGATCGCTCACGCCCGTTTGGCTCGCTTCTTAGAGGTCGGCCGCGGTGGTCCGGGCTGCAGCGCCGCAAGCACCGCGAAGGCGTTATCCTGCTGCGGACGCCGACCTTGTCGCTGTTTCGCGGCGCGACGGCGCCAGAAGCGCGCCTCGCCCTCCTCGGCCGGCGGCTTTTCGTATCCGAGGGCGGCCAAGATGCCCGAAAGCTCACGCAGCGGCCGCGCGACAAGCCGCGCCAGCGCGGCGTCCGCCGGTTGCTCCGGCTGTTCCACAGCGGCGGCGAGTTTCTCGACTATGTCGAACCGCACGGCGACGGGTCCGCACGGAAAATAACCAGCGACCGCGCACTCCCTCCATCCAGCGCGATCGTCAAGCGGCGCTGACAACGCGCCCGCGCGCGGCAAGAACAACGATCCCGAGCGCCCCGCATGGGCGAGGATCGCCAGCGTCTGCGCCGCATGCGGCTTCACCAGACCCGGCATGAAAACCGAGTGCCTGCCGATGCGCACGCCGAGCCGCGTCAGCGCGGCGCGCGCGCTAGCGCTTACGTGCGTCAAGTCTTCCTTGTTCGCATCCAGGGCGCCGCCCGCTTCGATCAGACGGAACGCAAGCCCGCGGGCATCGGGCGGCAAGCGACCTTCGCGCCACGCGACCTCCAGGCTGACCAGCGGGCGCAAGTTCGCCGCCACGCGGCGCGCCAGCCAAAACTCCAAGCGCTCGCGTGCGGCGCCGCGTTCGGCCTCGCCCGCATGTTCGGCGCCGATCATCTCAAGCCGCGGTTTCAGGAGCGGTGCGCCCGCTTTCAAGCGCGCGACCGGCGCGCCTTCAAACACGACGCGTCCGTCTCGCGCCAATTCAAGCGCGGCGTCCGCGGCTGAGGCAAGGCGCGCCAATCGCCGCGACACCTCCGGCCGCAACGCGCGCAGCGCCGCGTTGCGCACGGCCCGTCCCTCCACATCGCCGGCGACGCGGGGATCCGGCACGAATTCGAGCCCCAGCAAGCGCCCGACGAAATGGCCTTCGACGGTGACCTCGCCCTCCTCCGAGATGCCCGCGAGCAAAGCGTCCTCTCGCTTGAGCCCCTTCAGCAGCGCCGAGGTTCGCCGATCGATGAAACGCTGGGTGAGCGCGTCGTGCAATGCGTCGGAGAGTTTGTCCTCGAGCGCCCGCGTACGCGAGCGCCACTCTTCCGCGTCTTCGAGCCAATCGGGGCGGCTGGCGGCGTAAGTCCATGTGCGCACGTGCGCCAGGCGCGACTGCAGCGCATCGAGATCGCCCGCGCCGCTATCGAGTTTTTCGAGTTCTGCTCTCACCCATTCGCTGGGGACGCGCCCCTTTGGCGCCAGGATGTAGCCGGCGATGCGACCCGCGAGCCGGACGTGTTCCTCCGGCGACACCTTGCGGAAGTCGGGCAGCTGGCACGCTTCCCAAAGCCGGCGCACCCGCGCCGCGCCGCTCATCCCGGCGATGAAATCCGCGTCCTCGCGCAGGCGCTTGAAAACCATCTCGTCGTCGGCGCCGCGCACGCGCGCAAGCCCAGGCCGGGGTACGGCCCGCTCCAACGACGAAGCCAGCGCCTCGACGCTTGAGAAGTCGAGCGCCTCGTTGCGCCATTGAATGAAGTCGACCGCCTCGAACTCGTGCGCCTCGACCCTTTCGATCAAATCCTCGTCGAAGAGCGGGCACTCGCCGGTCTCGCCAAACGTACCGTCGCGGGTGAACCGGCCGGCGCGCCCGGCGATTTGCGCGATCTCGTCGGCGCGCAGGTCGCGCCAGCCATGGCCGTCGAATTTGCGCCGCGAGGCGAAGGCGACGTGATCGACATCCATATTCAGGCCCATGCCGATGGCGTCGGTCGCCACGAGGAAGTCGACCTCCCCGCTTTGATAAAGCGCGACCTGAGCGTTGCGCGTGCGCGGGCTGAGCGCCCCCATCACCACGGCAGCGCCGCCGCGATGGCGGCGCAACAGTTCGGCGATGGCGTAGACTTCCTCCGCGGAGAACGCGACCACGGCCGAGCGCTTCGGCAGCTTGGTGATCTTACGCGCGCCGACATAGGTCAGCGTCGACATTCGCTCGCGCCGCACGATCTCGGCGTCGGGCAACAGCCGCCGGATCATCGGGCGCATGGTGTCCGATCCGAGCAGCATGGTTTCGCCGAAGCCGCGCGCGTTCAGGATGCGATCGGTGAAGACATGGCCGCGGTCGAGGTCGCGCGCGACCTGGACTTCGTCCACCGCCAGAAACTCCACCGCTCGGTCGAGCGGCATGGCCTCCACGGTGCACACGAAATAGCGCGCGCTCTCTGGCGCGATCTTCTCCTCGCCGGTGATCAACGCGGCGGCGGCCTCGCCCTTGGCGGCGACGACCCGATCATAAACCTCGCGCGCCAGCAGCCGGAGCGGCAGCCCGATCATGCCCGAGGCGTGACCGAGCATCCGCTCGATGGCGAGGTGGGTCTTGCCGGTGTTGGTGGGCCCCAACACGGCTCGCAGAGGAGGCGATCGATGCGCACTCATGGGGCCGACGATGGGAGGCGGATCGGGCGATTTCAAGAAGCGGATAAAAGCAGAACGAATCATCGACGAATCGCTTCTAGTGATTCGTTTCTTGTCCGTTCACGGCTACATCTTGCGGTTAATACTTAAGTAACACACAAGACTGCCCGAATAGCAAAACGCCGGGCGATTGCCCGGCGTTTTCAAAAAGACTGTCGCGTGTTTCAGCGCAGGCGCTGGCCATTGACGCTGAGCCGGCGGGCCTCCAGCCGCACCACGCCGACGTCATCCGACGGCATTTCGATCCGGATCGGCGCGTAGAGACCGCTCGGGGTGCGCGCAAACAGGAAGGTCAGCGTCGACGGCTCCTGCGGATCGGAGAAGCCCGCGATCGGGCGGAACTGCACCCGGCAGCGCAGCGCCTCGCCCCGGTAGGCCGCCGTATCCACATCGACCGTGCCGCTCGGGCTCATGACGAAGTCGAAGCGGGAGCGTCCATCCATGTACACGCGCTGCGTGCCCGAGCAGGGGTCGTTGCTGGCGGTGATCATGCGGGCGATGGCGGTGAGCTGATCGACCGCGCCGCGCTTTTGAGCCTGGGTCGCGGGGGGATCGCCCATGCCCATGTGCGGCTCGGCCGTGGTGACGATGTCGTCGGCGGTGAACGTCGAGCGGACGAGGCGGTCCCGGCGGCCGCCGCGATGCTGGTAGGCGGCGGGTTGCAGGAGGCCGCTCGAGGCCACCGCGCCACGCACGGAATAAGTGTAATCCTGGCTGCCGCCCATCAGCGTGCGCGCAAGGCCGGTCAGCCGGCGACGCGCGTTGACTTCATAGGTCGCGCCGGTCTGGGCGAAGCTGTAGGTGAATTCCCCGGCGCTGACGCCCCGGGCGATCGCGGTAAAGGTCGCCTCCACCCGGCGCTCGGCGGTTTGCGCCGAGGAAGGCCCCGCCAGCAGGGCCAAAGCCAGCCCGCCTACCGCCGCCGCAAACAAGCGCATACCCGTCGTCTCCCATCGCATTTCGAAGCATGGCATACCGCCGCCTCGCTGATCAGCACATGAACCAATTCGGGCCGTTTCATGGAGGGACCGGCAATCCCGGCCCGCCTTGACCCCGCAACGCCGTTCGCGTAAGCGTCCGCGCTTCAAATTTCCACCCGCATACGAAAGCGCGAAACCATGTCCCGCCGCTGCGAGCTGTCCGGCGTCAACCGCCAAATAGGCCACAAGGTCAGCCATTCTAACATCAAGACCAAGCGCGAGTTCAAGCCGAACCTCGTCGATGTGACGCTCGCGAGCGACGCGCTGGGCAAGTCCTACAAGCTGCGCGTGACGGCGGCGGCGTTGCGCTCGGTCGATCATCGCGGCGGTCTCGACGCCTACCTGCTGAAGGCGGGCGAAGACGAGCTTTCGCCGCGCGCGGCGAAGATCCGGCGCGACCTCAAGAAGAAGCTCGGCGAAACCGCCGCGGCCTAAGGCCGCCCGCGCCTTAGCGGGTGAGACTCCAGGAAGCTGTGGATCGCGCCTTGCCGTTCGACCCAGGTGGGGTTGCGGTGGTCGAAGCCCCATGCGCGCGCCACGCGCGGCAACCCCGCCCAGAATGAATCGAAACGGGACTTGGTTTGCAGCGGGCTCGGGAATGTCCGGCGCGGATCAAAGAACTGCTGCAGCCACGTGGTCGTGGCGCGCACGGGGTCGCCGCGATAAATGCTCGGGTCGATTCCTTTCAAATCCGAACACGTGGCTTCGAATTTCTTCTTACTCGTCGCCAGAATGAGCAGCCGCTTTCTCGTGCGTGCGGCGCCATTCGCCATCGCGACCGCTAAGCCGACCTCAAACGGCATGTTGAATCGCGGCGTGTCCGCGCGGCACAGATCATGGATTGAAAGAGGGCATTCTCGAACAATCTTGATGATCTTATCGAACCGAGACTGTGCTCCGTTATCGATCTCAATCGCCGCGCGTGGAACGAAGCCGGCGTCGAGCACGGCGAATGTCCGTCCCCAGAAGCGCTTGCCATAAGCTCTATCATAAGGGCAGTTGATGAAAATCGACTTGCCCCGCCCCGCCATCGCGCGCTCACCAAAGCGAGCGGAGCTTAGCGGACAGCTCCATCACATCGCTCGGCAGATCTCCAAGCTCGCGTTCAGGCCGCGCGCGTGAGCGCACATGTTTGGTTGCGCGTTTCGGAGCGGCCCTTTTCGCAGCCTTGCGAACAGACTTGCGCCCCGCTTTCTTCGCCGCTCGTTTCGCCGCCATTGTCCACGGCTCCTTGACGTTGACGTAAGCTACGTGAGTTCGGCCGTTGCTTCAAGCGACAAGCGCTCCGTGGACCGGCTCCACAACCGCCGTGGCCTAAAGCGCGTTCAGCGGCAGTTTCAGATAGCGCACGCCGTTTTCTTCCGGCGGCGGCAACTCGCCCGCGCGAATATTGACCTGGATCGACGGCAAGATCAGCACCGGCATCGCCAGCGTTTTGTCGCGCGCCTCGCGCATGGCGACGAATTCATCTTCGCTTACTCCATCGCGGACATGCATATTCGCGGCGCGCTGCTTGGCGACGGTTGTCTCCCATGCGTAGGCGTCGCGCCCCGGCGCTTTGTAGTCGTGACATAGGAAGAGCCGCGTTTCTGGCGGCAAATCCAAAATACGTCTGATCGACCGATAAAGCGTGCGCGCGTCGCCGCCCGGGAAATCGGCCCGCGCCGTTCCATAGTCGGGCATGAACATCGTGTCGCCGACGAAGGCGGCGTCGCCGATGCGATAGGTCACGCACGCCGGCGTGTGGCCTGGCGTGTGCATCGCTTCGATCGAGAGAGGGCCGAGCGGCAATCGATCGCCATCGGCGACGAGAACATCGAACTGACTGCCGTCGTCCTTGAGATCAGGCAGATTGAACACGCGCTTAAACACGCGTTGAACGGCGTCGATGTGGGCGCCGATCGCGACTTTCGCGCCGGTGGCCTGCTTCAGGAACGGCGCGGCCGAAAGGTGGTCAGCGTGGGCGTGGGTCTCCAAAATCCATTCAATGCTGAGCCCTTCGGCCTTGGCGAAGTCCAACACGGTTTGCGCGCTGGCCGTGCTCGTGCGTCCCGACTTCTGATCGAAGTCCAGTACGCTGTCGATGATCGCCGCTTTCCTGCTCGCCGCATCCCAGACAAGATACGTGACGGTGAAGGTGGGCTCGTCAAAGAACGCGCGCACTTCGGGGCGAGTAGGCATAGGCTCCTCCGTGTTGATTCCAGCGGGGTGATTCTGGCGTCTATGTGGGGGTTTATTATTTTAGCGTCAACTAATATATAGCAGGCAAGCCGCGTGGCGACGGTATGAGGCGCGTGTGATGGTGCTTGAAGATATCCTCTCGGTGTTGAGCGGCGCCGCGGTTGGGCTTGTGCTCGCGCTCATCGGCGGCGGCGGTTCCATCCTGGCCACGCCGGCGCTGCTCTATGTCGTCGGCATGGCGAATCCGCACATGGCTATCGGCACAAGCGCCGTGGCGGTCTCCGTCAACGCCTTCGCGAATCTGATCACGCACTCCCGACGCGGCAACGTGAAATGGCCCTGCGCCATCGCTTTCGCTGTCGCCGGCGTTGTTGGCGCGGCCATCGGCGCCAGCATTGGCAAGCTGACCGACGCCGCGGTTCTGCTTCCCCTGTTCGCGTTGCTCATGATCGCCGTCGGCGTACGCATGCTGATGCCGCGTCGCGACGAGGGAAACCCTGATGTTCGTCTGACGGCGAAGAACGCGCCGCTCATTTTGACCGCGGGCCTGATTGTCGGCCTCGTTTCCGGGTTCTTCGGCATTGGCGGCGGATTTCTAATTGTTCCCGGCCTCATCGCCGCAAGCGGCATGACGATGCTGCACGCCGTCGGTTCCTCCCTGTTCTCTGTTGGCGCGTTCGGCGCGACCACCGCCGCCGCCTACGCCATGGACGGCTTAGTGGATTGGCGCGTGGCGGGTTTGTTCATCGCCGGCGGCATCGCGGGCGGCCTTATCGGGGCGGCGATCGCTTCGCGTCTGGCGGCGCAAAAGGGCCTGCTTCAGCGCGTGTTCGCCGGCATTGTGTTCGCCACCGCCGCTTACATGCTGTGGCGCAGCCTGATCGGCTGAGCCCTCAAGCGAAATCCCACACGAGCAAACGATAGCCAACATCAAGGGCGCTTAACTCGAGAAGGTGCGCGTATCGTGCGCGCCATGAACCATCCTCCAGATCGGCCTTCAACCTTTTCAGCCCCTCTTCACCGTTGACCCGGGCGAAAGACGACATCGATCGGCGCGCGACCGGATCGAGATACACGTCGGGCCGGCGCCAATAGGCGCCAAGAAATCCGTCGATGCAGTCATGCGGAATCGGCGCCGGACTGGCGGCAAATGCTCCGAGTTCCGCCGCCAAATCGGTCAGCTTGGGCATGATCTGGCGATCGAGCGCGATAAGTTCCGGAAAATAGTCGCGCATGAGCCAAAAGTCCGACACCTCGGCGTCAAAGGTGAGGAGCACGACGCGTCGGCGCGCCACTCGGCGCATTTCGCGCAGCCCCGCGCGCCAGTCCGACCAATGATGGATCGTCAACACCGCCATGACCGCGTCGGACGCCGCTGTTGCGAACGGCAGCCGCTCGGCGCTCGCTTGCACGCAAGGCGCCGCGCCGCGCGGGCGTTGGCCGATCATCAACGCCGACGGTTCGACCGCCAACACCTGCTTGTCGGCGGGCTCATAGGAACCGGCGCCGGCGCCGACATTGATCACGCTCCGCGCATCGCCGAGCACCGCATGAATGGCGGCCGCAAGGCGCGGGTCCGCGCGCCGGCGCCGCGCATAGCCCTCTCCGATAGCATCATACGCCGCTTGAGACATCGCGCCCTCAGCGTCTACTCGACGATATCGAACGCCAGCAGCAGCGTGCGCTGACGATCGCTGAAATTGTCGTCGGAGACGATGTAGAGTCGCGTCACGCCGTCGCTCATGCGAACGGCCGCGACGCCTTCGAAATTGTCGAGCGTAAGCGGCGGCGAGATCAGCGCGAGTTCCTCGGCCGAGATTTCTTCGCCGCCGAGCGCGTCCTCCGAAAAGCGCGTAATGCGCGCGCGCGCGCCGAGGACGGGCGCGAAAAAACGCTCAAGCGCGACAAAGCCGCCGCTCGGCAAACGATCAAGCGACGTGAGCGAGTAGCCCGACGCGGGCCGATAGCGGGTCGCGCGCGCGACCGGCGCCGCCGCCGTGATTGGCGCGATCCAGAGCGGCGTCGTACGCCGTCCGCCGCCCTCGGCGCCGACCAGCAGCGCGCCCTCGCTGGTAACCGCGAGCGCTTCAAGGCCAACATTGTCTGGAAGCGATTGCGTCCGGGCCAGGCGTGGGCCCGCTTGCGCAACGCCAAATGGGCCATCGCGATTCAAGTCGTAGATGCGGATTGTTTGCGTTTGCTCGAAGCTCACGGCGAAGCGCCCGTCGGGAAGCTGCGTCAACCCTTCGGAATCGCCCGCCGCTTTGTCCTCAAACGGTTCGCCGCGTTCATCGCGCAAGAGCGCGGCCCGCGCGTCGGCGACGCCTACCAACGCGCCGTCGTCGGCCAAAACCAAGGTCGCTTCGAACCACTCGCCGTAATCGCTTACAGCGATCAGGCGGCCATCTTCCAAGACATCGAGCCCGGATAAACCGCCAAACAGATCGTGGTTGTCGGCCGCGAGGTGAAGTCCGCCGCGAAAGCGCAACGCGCCGATGCGCTCGGCGCCGAAATCGACGGGCGTCGCCGTCAACGTCACGGCGCGCCACTGCTCGGCGATGGGCGCGTCCGCGGCTGAGGGACCGCACGCCGCCAGCGCCACCGCGCAAAGAAGCGATCTCCAGCGCATTAGGCCGCCCTTCGGCGCGGCGCCCGCACCGGCGCGGCGGCATGCGCCGGTTCGTCGAAGAGTTCCGCAAGCTTTTCGATCATCGCGCCGCCAAGCTGCTCGGTGTCGGTGATCGTGACCGCGCGACGGTAGTAGCGCGTCACATCGTGGCCGATGCCGATCGCGATGAGTTCGACCGGCGAGCGCGTTTCGATCCAGTGGATCACGTTGCGCAGGTGGCGCTCGAGGTAGTTGCCGGGATTGGCCGAAAGCGTGGAATCATCCACCGGCGCGCCATCGGAAATCACCATGAGAATTTGCCGCTGCTCGGAACGCGCCAGCAGACGGTCATGCGCCCAAAGCAGCGCTTCGCCGTCGATGTTTTCCTTGAGCAGGCCCTCGCGCATCATAAGGCCGAGATTCTTCCGCGAGCGCCGCCACGGCGCGTCCGCCGCCTTGTAGACGACGTGGCGCAAGTCGTTGAGCCGGCCCGGTTGCGGCGGACGGCCCGCCTCCAGCCATTTCTGTTTCGCCTCGCCCCCCTTCCAAGCACGCGTGGTGAAGCCGAGGATTTCGACTTTCACGCCGCAGCGCTCCAGCGTGCGCGCCAGGATGTCGGCGCACAAGGCCGCGACCATGATGGGGCGCCCCCGCATCGAGCCGGAATTGTCCAGAAGCAGCGACACCACCGTATCCTTGAACGGCATATCGTCTTCCTGTTTGAACGAAAGCGCCGCCATGGGATCGATGATCACCCGCGTCAGGCGCGCGGTGTCGAGAATGCCCTCTTCGAGGTCGAAACTCCACGAGCGGTTCTGCTTCGCAAGCAGACGCCGCTGCAACCGGTTGGCCAGGCGCCCGACCACGCTTTGCAGCGGCTTCAGTTGCTGATCGAGATACGTCCGCAGGCGCGAGAGCTCCTCGCCATCGCACAGGTCCTCGGCGGCGATCACTTCGTCATGGGCGCGCGTGAACACCTTGTAGCCGGCGTTGGGGTCATCCGTCTCGTCGCGTGTCCTTGGTTTGATCGGCTTCTCGCCGGGTTCGTCTTCCTCGGATTCGTCCAGATCGTCGGAGTCATCGTCCATATCGACCGACATGGTGCGTTCGTTGTCAGCGTCGACATCGCTTTCAACCATTTCAAGGTCGGCGGGAACTTCTTGCTCCTCTTCCTCGTCCTGACCCTCGGCATTGTCCGCCTGCGGCGGCGGCTCCTCGTTCGTCGCCTCGCTGCGATCGTCGTCCTCGTCGTCTCGCCCACGTTCGTCGCCGATGCCAAGATCGCTCAGCACCGCGCGCATCTGCTCGGCGAATGCATGCTGATCCGCGGCCACCGCCGCGAGCTTGTCCAAGGCGCCGCCGGCGTCGCGCTCGATATCCTTGCGCCATGAATCGACCAACGCCTTGGCGTTCGGCGGCGGCGGCGCGCCGGTCAACCGTTCGCGCACCATGAGCGCGACGGCTTCCGAAAGCGGCGCGCTGTCGCGCGTTTGCATGCGCGCCGCGCCCTTACGCTCCAGCGCATCGGTCAACGCGGCGGTGAGATTGGCGGCGACGCCCTTCATGGCGTTCGCGCCAAGCGACTGGATGCGCATCTCCTCCACCGCGTCGAACACCGCGCGCGCGTCCGGATGGCCGGGACGCATGCGCGCGTGTTCGCGCTCGTTGTGATGCGCGAGCCGCAGCGCCATCGCGTCGGCCTGGCCGCGCATGCGCTCTGCTTCGGGATCGGAGATCACGCGCGGCGGATGCGGCAGCACGATCTTGCCCGCCGAGAGCCGCGGCCCCTCGGCGCCGAACGCGACCTCCAGCTCCTCCTCGGCGCCGGCCAGCGCGCGTGTCGTCTGCGCCAGCGAGCGCTTGAACAGTTCGGACGGGGTTTCGCGGGCGGACATTGCGTTTCGTTGACTTAGCTAACCTGCTTAGCTAAATTGAGGGCGATGACCAAGGTGAAAATCCACGAGGCCAAGACCAATCTCTCTAAACTCATCGCCAAAGTCGAGGCGGGCGAGGAGATCATCATTTGCCGCGGCGACAAAGAAGTGGCGAAGCTGGTGGCGGCGAACGATACGAAAAAAATGCTGCCGAACCGGGGGTTTGGCAATCTCAAGGGGATTATCGAGTGGGATGATCGCTTCTTCAACCCATTGCCGCCGAGCATGCTGCTGAAGCCGACAAAGAAGCCGGTTCAGAAGGCGTGAGGCTGCTGCTCGACACGCATACTTACATTTGGTGGGCGCTGGGCGACAGCAAGCGGGTGTCGATGCGCGCGCGCAGGGCGGTCGAAGCCCGTGCGGCCACAATCTATGTCAGCGCGGTGTCAGTTTATGAGATGACCTACAAGCACCGGACGGGCGATCTGCCGAAGGTCGGGTCGCTCCTCATGCGGCTGGAGGAAGATATGGCGGAGCGCGGCTTCCTGCCCCTGCCGGTCATACTTGAGCATGGCCGCCGCGCTGGCGAACTCGCCGACGAACACGGCGATCCGTTCGACCGCCTGCTCGCCGCGCAAGCGATCGTCGAGGACATGGCGATCGTCAGCAATGACGAGAAGCTGAGCGCGTTGGGCGCGCGGCGGGTGTGGTGACTATGAACTGGGCACTTTTCTTTCAAATTCTCGGAACGCTCACAATCGCACTAGTAGGCGGGTGGCTCGGACATAGACTTTCCGCGCGCCGCGATCTCGCCAACGAGCGACGAAAGCTGCGAGTGCAGTACCTGTTGGAAGCTTACCGACGCCTGGAAACCAGGTCTAACAACCCCGAACTGGATTGGAGGGTCATTGAGTCAGCCATAGCGGACATCCAACTCCTTGGTTCGCCAACACAAGTTGAGCTCGCACGGACCTTCGCCGTTGAAATGGCCGAGCATGGATCGGCGAAGTTGGACCCTCTTTTGTACGATCTTAGAGCATCACTTCGAGCCGAACTCGATCTTGAAGCGGTGTCCAAGCCCGTCATCTACTTTCGCGGACCTCGCCCTGCACCGAATCAAGATCACTCCTAAGCCACTTTCACCCGTGTCGCCGCCTCTGGTAAATCCGCCCCAAACGCGCGTTGGTAGAATTCCGCCACCGTGGGGCGTTCCAGTTCGTCGCACTTGTTCAGGAACGTCATCCGGAACGCTAAACCCACATCGCCGAAAATCTCGGCGTTCTGAGCCCAGGTGATCACCGTGCGCGGGCTCATCACGGTTGAGATATCGCCGTTCATGAAGGCGTTGCGGGTCATGTCCGCCACGCGCACCATGGCCATGATCGTGCGCTTGCCTTCGGGATTGTTGTAGCTCGGCGCCTTGGCGGTGACGATCTCGGCTTCGACATCGTGATCGAGGTAGTTCAGCGTCGCCACGATCGACCAGCGATCCATCTGCGCCTGGTTGATCTGCTGCGTGCCGTGATAGAGACCCGATGTATCGCCTAGGCCGATCGTGTTGGTGGTCGCGAACAGGCGGAAATACGGATTGGCGGTGATGACGCGGTTCTGGTCGAGCAAGGTCAACTTGCCGCTCGCTTCCAACACCCGCTGGATGACGAACATCACATCAGGCCGGCCCGCGTCGTACTCGTCAAAGCAGATCGCCACCGGGCGCTGCAGCGCCCACGGCAACATGCCTTCGCGGAACTCCGTCACCTGCTTGCCGTCCTTCAGGACGATCGCATCCTTGCCGACGAGATCAATTCGAGAAACGTGGCTGTCGAGGTTGATGCGCACCAACGGCCAGTTCAGCCGCGCGGCCACCTGCTCGATATGGGTCGACTTGCCGGTGCCGTGGTAGCCCTGCACCATGACGCGGCGATTGTGGGCGAAGCCCGCCAGGATCGCGAGCGTGGTCTGCGGATCGAAACGGTAGGCCTCGTCGATTTCGGGGACGTATTCGGTCTTCGCCTTGAAGGCGGGGACCTTCATGTCGCTCTCGACGCCAAACTCGCGGGCGGAGACTTGGCGGTCGGGCTTGAGGGAGAGGAGATCGTCAGCGGTCGTCATTGTTTCTCTTTATGGCCCCGCCTTCGGGGAAGCCAAGGCGTTTCATGCGCGCTCAGCGCCGCAGCAGCGGAAAGGCAGCGCAAACGGCTTGCGCCGCGACGCCCACCAGGCCCGGCCCTGAAAAAAACGCGGCGAAGGCGGCCGCGGGCGAAAGCTGGCGCGCCCAAACGCCCACGGCGTATTCCGCCCCCCAGAGCAAGACGAGCCAGAGCACGCCCACGCCGGCGCGCTCGATCCACCCGGCGGCGGGCGCAAATCGGCGCATGACAAACCCCGCCGCGCCCCAGCAGACCGCGAGCATGAGCGGCGCCTCGGCCAAGACCGCGCCGAGCGGTCCCAGGCGCGGCTCAATCAGCAGCACGCGCGGGACCGCCAGCGCGAAGCCCGCCGCGAAGGCGATGAAAAAGTAGGCGAACCCGGCGGCGACGGCGCGCATCGCGGTTAGACCAATCCGGCGGCCTTGAGCGTCTGATACGCCTTCAGCACGCGCTGAAGATTTGCCTCCGCCGCCCGGTCGCCGCCGTTTGAGTCGGGGTGCCAGCGCTTCACCAGCTCCGCGTAGCGCGCGCGGATGCTTGGCCCATCCGCGTTCTCGTCGAGCGAAAGGGCCTCAAGGGCAAGCGATTGCAGGCGCGTCAGGCGCCGTTTCGCCGGACGCGCGGGCTCGGAGACGGTCTCGCCGAACATCCCGAAAGGATCGGCGGCGCCGCGGCCGGCGCGAAACCCGCGCGCGGCGGCCGAATAGCGATCAAGCCGGCCGGAGCGGAAGGTCCAGGTTGGGCGGTGGCCGGTTTCTTCACGCTTTTGATAATCCGCCAACTCCGCGTCGCTCATGCCTTCGAAATAGTTCCAGCGGCGATTGTAGTCGGCGGCGTGCTCAACGCAGAAATGCCAGAACTGACCGTCGTGAGCGCGGCCTTTGGGCGCCTTGTGGCTGCCCGCGCGTTTGCAGCCTATATGATCGCACGGTCGCTCCTGCGGCGCGCGCGGCTTCGCTTCCGTGTCAGGTTTCTTGACGCGGATGTCGACGTATTTGGGGCGGTAGTCGAACACATCGGACATAGAGCGCCGGAGTATGGGCGCCGAAGGTTAAGCGGACAAGGAATTGACAGCCGTGAATTCGCATCTTTCCCGGGCGGAGCGCATCGAAAACACGCTGCGCGGACAATTTTCCGTCGACGCGCTCTCGATTGTCGACGACTCCAGCCGCCATGCTGGACATGCCGGCGCCCGGCCCGAGGGCGAAACCCATTACCGGCTGCGCCTTGTATCGTCCGCTTTCGAGGGGCTCGCGCGCGTTGCGCGTCAACGCTTGGTTTACCAGGCGCTTCAGGCTGAATTCGACTCGGGCTTGCACGCGCTCTCTCTTGACCTCAAAACTCCGGTCGAGGCAGGCGCGGCGTAGCGACAGGGGCGGACATGCTAAAGAAGGCGGCGGCGTGGGCGGCGGCGGTCATCATCGGCTTGGCTCTGGGCGTGGCCTCTGTGTGGGCGGCGTTGAGCTTTGGCGGGGCCGGCGCCATGGAGCAATATGGCCTTTGGCGCCACAACTCGTTGGCGGGGTCGACAGCAGCGGACCCCTACACGCGAACCGTGATCGCGATTAAGGGCTTGCTCGCGCTCAGCGTCCGCGAAGCGCGCTACCTCGATCTCTCCCGTGACGAGGAAGGGCGCCCGCTCGACGAAAGCTGCATTTACGAACTTTCTTCTCCCCCGCTGCCGGCGCGTTGGTGGTCGGTTACGCTGTATGGCCGCGACGAATATCTCGTCCGCAACAATGACAACGCGTACTCCATCGACGCTTCAAGAACCTTGACCTCCGCCAATGGCGGCTGGCGGGCGCGCATTTCGCCCGTGCGCGGCGAAACCGCCAATTGGATATCGTCTCGAAACGCCGGCACTGGGTTTTCGCTGACGCTGCGGCTCTACAACCCGCACCAACCATTCGATGTGACCGCGGAGGAGCTACCGACGCTCGCCATTGTCTCCTGCACAGGAGAAGCATCATGAGCAACGGCGCGAAATATGTCTGGACCGCGTTGTTGTTGGCGGTCGCGGTCCATCTCTCCCTGATCTTCGCGGCGCCTTATGTGCTAATGGGCAAGGCCATGGAACGCATCGGCGTTGACGGAACCAATATGTGGCACGTCGCCGACCGCGTCACGGCGGAGTCTCGCCGGATTGTGCGCCCGGCGCCCGACTTCGCCTACTCAGCCTGCGTGTTTGATCTCAGCGACGGTCCGATCCGGCTTCGGGTCGCGCCGTGGGATTCCTATTGGTCGCTGTCGCTCTATGCGGACAACAGCGACAATTTTTTCGTAATCGACGATCGTGAAGTCGAATACGACGCGGAGATCGTGCTGACGCGCGGCGCCCAGGAGGCGCCCGAAAACGTCACCGCCGTCGCGAGCCCAAGCACACGCGGCATCGCGCTGATCCGGCGCCTCGCGCCGGATCCGGGGCGTTACGCGGCCGCAGCCGCCGCCGCGAGGGGCGACGTGTGCGCCCCGCTCACGGCTGACTGAACGCCAGACGCTGCGCCGCCAGTCGCGCGAACAGCAGCGTCACCGCCTTGCGGCGCACGCCCGCGAGCGCCCTGAGCGGCGCTTCGCGTACAATGGCGCCGCCGAATCCGTCCGCGACGATAAGGCCGACGCCCTCGGGGATCAGGTCCTGCGGAAAGGCGTCTGTCACGGCGAAAAAGAAGCGGTCGCAATACTCGGTGTAGTCTGGCCACTTTTGATCGACCGCGAAATCCTCAACGCAGGATTTCGTCTCAACGATCCATATTTCGCCGGCGCCGGAGAGTCCCATGATGTCAGCGCGGCGGCCGTTCGCCAACGGCGCCTCAAGCAAAGACGCGAGGCCGTGATCATGCAACAGGCGCGTCACGCCGCGCGCGAGCGCCGCGGTAATTTCTGGCCGGCTGTGCGGTTCGTCGCCGACGTCCACCATGTCAGCGGGCGGCGTGCTCATCGGCGTAGAGCGCCGCAGCTTCGCTGGCGACGTAGGCGCGGATCGATTCCGCTTCGGCGTCGCTGAGCCAAGGGGAGAAATCCGGCATGCCGTTCGCGGCGCGTGCGCCTTGCACGGTCTCTCGCCACACGGCGGCGTCCTGCAATGAGGGCGCGCGGCGCAGGTCCGGCAGGACGCCGCCCGAGATCACGCCGGTTCCGTGGCACACCATGCAGAATTGAGTGTAAGCTGCGGCGCCGCGCGCGATCGTCTGCGCACTCGCTCTGAGCGTCGGCGGACGCGGCGTCTCAATCCGAACGAGGTCGCGGCGCGGCAACGTCGCGGCGCCGCCCAAGCGGAACACGTTCACCCGCGCATTGACAGGTTCAGTCGGCGGGTTCGCCACGCCCATGCCCACCGGCAGGAAGAAAAGCGTGCCGTAACTCGCAAGCGAGGCGACATATTGGACGCCATCCACTTCGTACGTGATGGGGCCGGCCATGGTCGCGGCTTGATTGTCGAACTCCCAAAGCTGCGCGCCATTCTGCGCGTTGTATGCGCGGAAACGGCCGTCGAGCATGCCCTGGAAGACGAGACCGCCAGCGGTTGAGAGCGCGCCGCCATTCCACGGCGTGCCCAGATCAACGCGCCACGCTTCTCTCTGGTTGACTGGATCCCACGCCAACAAGAAGCCCCGCATCGAATTGCGCACTGCGGCGCGCGTGGCGCGATCGGTCGGCAGCGGAGCGTGTACCGTGCCGGTGTTCCAACGCCCGGGACGATACACAAACGCCGGATCGGAGGTGTAGTCCTGCGCCATTTCCTGAACGGGAATGTAAACAAGGCCGGTTTGCCGAGACAGCGACATCGGATGCCAGTTGTGCGCGCCGAACGGCGAAGGCAGCACGATCGCCGTCGCCGCAGCGAAACGCGCATCGGCGTTTTCAACGGGCCGGCCCGTCGTCATGTCGACGCCCCGCGCCCAGGTTTGGGTCGCAATCGATTGCGCCGAGACAAGCCCGCAATCGGTGCGGTCGATCACATAGAAAAATCCGTTCTTCGGCGCGTGCAGCAAAACTTGCCGTGCTTGACCGCCAATCGTCAGCGTCGTCAGAATGATGGGCTGCGTGGCGGTGTAGTCCCACGTTTCGCCGGGCGTTTCCTGATAGTGGCACTTGTAGGCGCCCGTGTCGGGATCGACGCCGACGACCGAAGAAAGGAACAGATTGTCGTTGTTGCGCCCCTCGACCGAAGGCGAACGAATTTCGCGATTCCACGGCGATCCATTGCCGACGCCGATCCACAACGTGTCGGTCTCGTCGTCATAAACCAACGCGTCCCACGCGGTGCCGCCGCCACCGCTTTCAAGCCATGCGCCGGCATTCGGATTCCAGGTGGCCAGCGCCATGTCGCGGACGGAATCCGACGCCGTTTGGTCGCGCTCATGCGGGTTGGGCGTCGTGTAGAAGCGCCAGCGCAAATCGCCCGTGCGCGCATCGTAGGCGCTGACATAGCCTCGAACGCCGAACTCAGCGCCGCCATTGCCGATGAACACCAATCCGCGGGCGACGCGCGGCGCGCCCGTTATCGTATAGGGACGGGACTGGTCGACGGTGACGACATCCCAGAGCTTGGCGCCGGTGCGCGCGTCCAAAGCGATCAAACGCCCGTCGATCGTGCCCACATAGACACGGCCATTCCAAACCGCCACGCCGCGATTGCCCACGTCACAGCACGCCGACGCCCCTCGCGCGCGCGGCGCTTCGGGATCGAACACCCACAATTCCTCGCCGGTGGCGGCGTCGAGCGCATACACGATGCTCCATGCCGACGTGACGTACATGACGCCGTCGACGACGATCGGCGTCGCCTCGGCGCCGCGCGGCACGCGCATTTCATAGGACCATGCGAGGCCCAGCTGACCGACCGTCTCCGTGTTGATGGCGTCAAGCGGCGAATAACGCTCCTCAGAATAGGTGCGCCCGTGGCTCATCCAATTTCCGGGCTCGCGGTCGGCGCCGAGGATGCGCGCCTCATCGACGGCGGCGGGCCCGGCTGGACCGCAGGCGACGACCGTCGCCAAAAGCATCAGCGCCGCCAACACACCAACGCGCATGCACGCCTCCCAATGCTACGTTGACGCCAACCGTATCGGCGCGGCTGGTGCTGGCAAGCGGAAACGAAAGCGCCCCGCCGACACGGCGGGGCGCTCCAAGCATTGGCTTGTTGGCGGCTACTCGGCCGCGATCGCCGCAGCCTTGACGTCGCTCAGCGCGCTGGCGTTCACGCCGAAATTGATGGTCTGCAGGTACTTGATGCCGTCTTCGGCGATCGCATCGCCGACCATCTCCGTCCCTTCAGCTTCGAACTCCTCGAAGTTCACGTACATTGCGTAGAACGGCTTTGTGCGCTCGGTGATGATGCCGGCGTTCCAAAGCGTTTTCACCAAAACGCGGAAGATGTTGGTGGCTTCCTTCATATTCTCGCGGCGCGCCTCGTCCGTCGCGATCTGCTGGAACTCCGCCATGACACGGTCCGGATCGAGCCCGAACTGCGCGTAAATCGCCTTCATCTGATGCGGCGCGACCAGGTTGAACAACAGTGTTTGGAAGCAGTGCGCGGCCCAGTTCTCGACGATTTCATGCTCTTCCTTGGAGAGCTTCGGAATCGTTCTGTCGGCCCAGATTTTCCCGAACTTGTGATGAAACGCTTCGTCCGTCATCACCAGTTGCGTCAGTTTCTTGGCCAAAGGGTCGTTCCATTCGCGGAAAATGCTCGCGAAGGCGCCCATCGCGAGCCCTTCGACCAGCATCTGCATGCCGACGATTTTCTTGTACACCTCTGGCGAGTGGACGATTTCCTGCAACAGCGTGGCCAGGACCTCGCCGCAGGGCAATGGCGATCCCCAGCGCGCGATGATGAACTTGGCGAACGCGGTGACGTGACGCCCCTCTTCGCGGGTTTGGTTGGCGGCGTATTCCTGCGCGCCCGGATCGCGCAGAACGTGGCAGAGCGACGCCGACAAATTAAGCGCCCCCTGTTCGCCATGAAGGATTGCGCTCATCTGCCAGCGCGCCATTTGGCTCTTGAAGCGCAACAGGTCGGCCGGCTTGTCGGCGAAGTGGTTCTTTACGTAGTCGGTCTCCAGCGCCGGCACCATGTAGTCCGGAAGGAAGTCGTTCGTGTCGGGGTCAAACCCGTCATCGAAGGCGATGTATTTGGGATCGAGCGGGTCCCAGAAGTGGTCGTGCGTCGCCGATATGATTTTATCGAAGGCGGACGAGCGGTTCAGGTGGCGATCGATGGCCAGCATTGCGCCGAAATCAGTCGGCGGCACCGCATCGTAGACTTCGTCCTTGGTGATTTGGCGGATAGGGGCGGCGGAATCGGCCATGACGTGATCTCTCCCGGGCAGGGGCCTGCGCACAGCGGCCCATTCATTGTTGCGGAGGGGAAAATAGTCGCGGATTTGATCCAAATCAAGGAAAAATGACGCAGCCGTCAACTTGAGGCAAAAATCCCACGGCCTCTCGTCTCGCGGCGCCGCCGCCCATATAGGCGCAATGACCGCACTACCCCCCTCCCTCGATGATATTAAACGCTTGGCGCGCCAGGCGTGGGAGGAGCTGCCGCGCGGCTTCCGTGACCTGGCGGGCGACGTCATTTTTCGTGTCGAGGACCTCGCCGATGACGAGGTGCTGGCCGATCTCGAGATCGAGGATCCGCTCGCGCTCTCAGGCCTTTATCAAGGCGTCGACCTCACCCAACGCTCGATCATGGACCCCGCATCGCGCGCGCCAATGGTGTTTTTGTACCGTCGCGCGCTCCTCGATGAGTGGATTGAACGCGCGGACGTGCCGCTCGCAGAACTGGTCGCGCACGTGCTCGTACACGAGATCGGCCACCATTTTGGCTTGAGCGATGCGGCGATGGACGCGTTGCTTGAGGACTAACGCTGGCGCCGGCTCAGCGGCACCGCAGTGCGTTCCGCCATGCCGAGGCTGCGCGAGCAGTACTCCTCCGGCGTTTCGAGTTGTGGGCGCATCGGATCGCTGTCGAACGCCGATTGCACCGCGGTCACGCATTGATCCCAAGCGCGAACGTCTTCCATGCGCTGCGACATCGACCGCGGATCGCCTGCTGGCGGCGGCACCTGCGTTTCACGGCCGCTGCGCACGATGATGTCGCGATCGCCCGCGGACGCCTCGGCGCGTGGCGCATTCTGGGGCGCATTTGGGGGCGCACTCTGGGCGACCGGGGGCGGCGCCGTGACTTGAGGCGCGGCGACCGGCGGCGGCGCTTGCACCTGCGCTACCGGCGCGGGGGTTGTCGCGGGCGCGACGGCTTCAACTTCTGTCGGAGGCGCGGGCGCGCGCGCTGCTGACCGCCCGACAGGCGTAAGCCCAGCGCAGCCTGTGACCAGAACCAAAGCCGCGACAAGTGCTGAACGAGCCCGCATGGGACACTCCTAAAATCTCATAATTAAGGTAGCGAAGCAGCGCGCGGAGCGCCAGCGGTGCGCGCAATTCACCGCAATTCCGGCCGGGATGATGAAACCTCAGCAAGATTCAGGTCCCCACAGCCTCCCCAATGGCGAGATAACTTGACGGCGCGAGCGCGCGTGAGTTTTTGCGGCGTGGGGGCGAAGAAGGAAAGGGCGCACAATGCGCATGAGTTCGTTGTTTGCCGCGCTTGCCGTGGCGCTGCTCGCAGGCGCTTGCGCCAATCGGACCGGGGACATGACCATCGCCGAATGGTGCGCCGCCGATAGCGGTCGTGCGAACACCGATATCTGCAAGCAACACGCCGACACCGAGGAAGTGCGCTCGAGCCTGGGCTCGCGCATCGCCGAGGTCTTTGGCGTCGCCAACCGCGCCCAAGCGACGGCGGACCAAGCCATGGCGCGCAACGTCGTTTGCGTGACGCGCACACTGAACCGCACACGCACAGGCACGTGCGATCCGGGCTATACGCTCGCGGGCTGCACGCAGACGCGCTACGGAACACGGGCGGGCGGCATGGCGATCATGCGCTCGATCAACGACACCGAATGCCGCTTCAACGCGCAGGTGCTTGAAGTTCAAGTGCGGTGCTGCGCGATGGGCCCCAACCCGCCGCCGGCGACCATGGTGCGCGACACCGCGCCGCCCGCGCCGCAAACGCCGCGGCCCACTCCGACGTCCTGAGATCAGCCGCGCAAGGCATACTCCGCTTCGAGCCGATAAAGGTTCGGAGCGGATTTGCGCGTCCAGCTTGAATAAAGCCCGAAGCTCTCGACGCGAAACGGCGGCGTGCCGAACAAGCCCAGCCGGCTTTCAAACGCTTGCACGCGATCCAGCGGCGCGCCGGAGAGATACGCCATAGTCACGTGCGGCGCGAACTTGCGCTTCTCGGCGACGAGCCCCACACGGCGCGCCGCGCGCTCGCACTCCCCTGCAAGCTCCGTCAATGGCGGGCTGGGCTCGGCGCCGACGAACAGCGCGTGCGGCTCGGCGCCGCCGAACGATCCGGCGCTCCGCAGCGCGACCTCGAACGGCGCGGCGCGCTCGGCGATGATTGAAAGCTCGGAGTCGATGTCGTCGGCGAGTGTTTCTGGAACCTCGCCGAAAAACCGCAACGTCACGTGCAAGTTCTCGCGCGGACGCCATTTGGCGCCTGGCACGCCGCGCATCAGCGGCGTCAACCGATCTGCGATCTCATCCGGCACCGCGAGCGCGGCGAACAATCGAAGCGACATGCGCCTTCATGTGGCGCGCCCTGTCATCGGCGTCGAGCCCCCAACGTTGTTGCCCGTATGTTCCTTCACACAACACCGTACGCTGAAACGTCGCCTGACGCCGGCCGACCTCGACTGGTCCGCTTCCCTGCGGCGCTATCGCCGCGCGCGGTTTTTCGTCGAACGGGAAGACAGCAAGTGCGCGCCGTAGCCCAGGTATTGTGCGCTGCTTGAGCTTCGCGAAATGGGAACCGGCGATGCTCGCGCTTGTCGACTTCCGACAGCGACGAGGGAACACCCGCACCGCGCGAACGTCAAGTCACGTTTCAGCGCATGCATGCGCGACACGTGCGCGCGCATTCCGGCGCGTTACGCGTCAACATCCGCTTCGAGCGCGAACTCCTGGATGAACTCGCGACGGGGTTCGACAACATCGCCCATGAGTTTGCTGAACATCTCGTCGGCGTCATCAGCGTGATCGACCTTCACTTGCAGAAGGTTGCGGATTTCCGGATCGAGCGTGGTTTCCCACAGCTGCTCGGCGTTCATCTCGCCCAGACCTTTGTAACGCTGGATCGAAATGCCCTTGCGTCCCGCACCTTCAATCGCATGCAGCAAGGAAAGCGGACCATGCACGTCGCTGACTTCCTGGCCCCGCCGCAGCACGCCCCGCCCCGCATACGCTTCGCGCAACGCGGGTGCCCGATCAGCCAAGCGGCGGGTATCAACCGACGACAGGAAAAGCCGGTCCAACGTCACGCGCTCGGCGACGCCGCGTACCGTGCGTTCAAGCACAAAAGCGCCGTCCGGGTCGAACCGCCCGCTCCAGTTGTCCTCGCCTTCTTCAGCGATCGCATTCAGCCGCCGCGCGGCGTCCTGCGCCTCGGCCTCGCCCGCGCCTTGCGCGAACGCGCCCGCAAGCGCGGCTTGTTCCAGCACTGCGTCCGGCGCGCGCGCATGCAGGCGCTTGATCAAAGCTTCAACCGCCAGCGCCTCGCGCGCGAGGCGCTTCAAGTCGTCGCCGGCAATCTGAGCGCCCCCCGCCGTCTCAAGCACAGCGCCCGCGCTGCCTTCCTCGATCAGGAAGCTCTCGAACTCGGTTTCATCCTTCAGGTAGCGACCGCTCTTGCCCTTCGACGCTTTGTAGAGCGGCGGTTGGGCGATGTAGAGGTAGCCGCCATCGATCACCTCCGGCATTTGCCGATAGAAGAATGTCAGCAGCAGCGTGCGGATGTGGGCGCCGTCCACGTCCGCGTCCGTCATGATGATGATCTTGTGGTAGCGCAGCTTTGAAATGTCGAAGTCGTCGCGCCCAATTCCCGTGCCCAGCGCGGTGATCAGCGTGCCGACCTGCTCGCTCGTCAGCATCTTATCGAAACGCGCGCGTTCGACATTGAGGATCTTGCCGCGCAGCGGCAGTACGGCCTGGGTCTCGCGCGAACGCCCCTGCTTAGCGGAGCCGCCGGCGCTGTCGCCCTCGACGATGAACAGCTCCGACTTCGCCGGATCTTTTTCTTGGCAGTCGGCCAGCTTGCCCGGCAAGGACGAGATGTCGAGCGTCGATTTGCGCCGCATCTCGCGCGCCTTGCGGGCGGCTTCGCGGGCGGCGGCGGCCTGCACGATCTTGCCCATCACCGTTTTGGCCTGAGCGGGGTTCTCCTCAAACCACTGATTGAGCGCATCGCCCATCAGGCTCTCGACGACCGGGCGCACTTCCGAAGAAACAAGCTTTTCCTTGGTTTGCGAGGAAAACTTCGGATCAGGCACTTTGACCGAGAGCACGCATGTGAGTCCTTCGCGCGCGTCGTCTCCGGTGATCTCGACCTTTTCTTTTTTGGCGAGACCTGAGCTTTGCATGTAGTTGTTCACGACCCGCGTGAGCGCGCCGCGAAAGCCGGCGAGGTGCGTGCCGCCGTCCTTTTGCGGGATGTTGTTCGTGAAGCAGAGCGTGTTTTCGTGGTAGCCGTCGTTCCACTGCAGCGCCGCCTCGACAGTAATGCCGTCACGCTCGCCAACGACATAAACAGCTTCGGGAATAAGCGCCGTGCGCGAGCGATCGAGGTGCGTCACATACGCTTTCACGCCGCCTTCGTAATAGAGCGTTTCCTCGAACGGCTCGGCGCCGCGCAGGTCCTTGAACACGATGCGCACGCCGGAGTTCAAAAACGCGAGTTCACGCAAGCGATGCTCGATCGTTTTCCGATCGTACTCGGTCATGGTGAAGGTCTGCGAACTCGCGAGGAAGCGAACGGCCGTGCCGCGCCTCGGCTTGCCGTCAACCAGGGGCGCGTCGCCGACCTGCTTGAGCGGCGCCTCGGGGTCGCCGTGGAGAAAGCGCATGGCGTGCTCTTTGCCGTCGCGCCAGATGCGCAGCTCGAGCCACTCCGACAGCGCGTTGACGACCGACACGCCGACGCCGTGGAGGCCGCCGGAAACCTTGTAGGAGTTCTGGTCGAACTTACCGCCCGCATGCAGCTGGGTCATGATGACCTCGGCGGCGGAAACGCCCTCCTCCTTATGGATGTCGGTCGGGATGCCCCGACCATTGTCGGTGATTTCGGCGCTACCGTCGGGGTGGAGGATCACCTCGACACGCGTCGCATGCCCCGCCAACGCCTCGTCGATAGCGTTGTCCACGACCTCATAGATCATGTGGTGCAATCCGGACCCGTCGTCCGTATCGCCGATATACATGCCCGGCCGCTTCCGGACCGCATCTAAGCCTTTGAGAACCTTGATGGATTCCGCGCCATAATCGGGCGCGCTCGCCGGTGCGTTCGAGGGAGCGTTCATGGGTGTCGAATCGATGCTGAAATCACGCGCCAATATAGAGTTTCGGAGGCGCAAAGTCTCGGTTTTCCATGCGCATTTTCGGCCCTCTGGCCCTCAGAGCACAAGCGGCGCCGCAAGCCAAAACGCGCCGCCCACCGCGCCGGCGCCTAACCCAAGCCACAGGCCGTCCCGCGCCACCATGCCGAGACCGAAAAACACCACCGCCAAACCCGGCGCCAAAGGCGCAAGCGGGATCAGGCCGAGCGGAAAGGTGATGACCGCCGCCGCAATGCAGAGCAGCGCCACCAGGTTCACGAACGGCGGCTTAACCAGGAATGTCAGGCGTGGACGCAGCAACCCATCGATGCGGCCTGACCAGTCGCGCGCCTCCCGCACGCCAAGGCGAACCATGGATCGCGGCGCTTTGGCCCGAAGCGCCCAGCTTGGAAGCCACATATGCTTCATGCCAAAAGCCATCTGACCAGCAACGATCAGCGTGAGCGCGGCCGCGAGCCACGTCATCCCAGGCATGATCGTCGCCGGCGAGATGGCGAACAGGCCAATGATGAGCAGCAACGGCCCGTAGGATTGGCGGCCGACGGCGTTGAGCAATTCTCCGAGCGTCATCTCCGGCGGCGTTAAGCGCTCGTCGCCCACCTCCTGCTGAACCTCGTCAAGCACTTCGCTTAGGCTGGAGGGCTCGTCTGACGCGGCGTCGAGATCAGACATCAGGCTGCGATGCGAACCGGCAAATGTTCGTATCCCTTCACAAATGACGAATAAACGCGGCGCGGCTCATCCACCACTTCGATGGCGTCGAAGCGTTTCAGTATCTCCTCCCAGACGATGCGCAATTGCATTTCACCCAGACGGTTGCCGACGCAGCGGTGGATGCCGAATCCAAACGAAAGGTGGTGGCGAACGTTGGCGCGTTCAATATCGAAGTCGTTGGGGTTGGAGATCACTTCCTCGTCACGGTTGCCCGAGACGTACCACATCACGACCTTTTCGCCGGCCTTGATCTTCTGGCCGCGGATTTCGGTGTCGACGAGCGCGGTGCGGCGCATGTAGGCGAGCGGCGTTTGCCAACGAATGGTTTCCGACACGAGCGAGGGGATGAGCGCAGGGTTCTCGCGCAACTTCCGCATCTGCTCCGGCCACTTGCTCAAGGCATAGAGGCTGCCGGTGATCGAATTGCGCGTGGTGTCATTGCCGCCGACAATCAACAGCACGAGGTTGCCGAGGAATTCCTGCCGCGGCATGTTCTTGGTGCTTTCGCCGTGCGCCAGCATTGAAATCAGATCATTGCGCGGCGGCGCGTTGACGCGCTCCTCCCAGAGGCCGTTAAAGTATTGCAGGCACTCCATCAGCTCGGCGCGGCGCTGCTCGTCGCTCTCCACAACACCCTGTCCAGGCGCGGCCGTCGCCACGTCCGACCAACGCGTCAGCTTGCGGCGATCCTCCCAGGGAAAGTCGAACAGCGTCGCCAACATCTGCGTGGTGAGTTCGATCGAGATCTTGTCGACCCAGTTGAACACCTCGTTGCGCGGCACGGCGTCGAGAAGCTTGCCGGCGCGCTCGCGGATGACCGGCTCCAGATGAGCGAGATGGTTCGGCGCGACAATCGGACTTACGGTTTTGCGCTGCACATCGTGCTTGGGGGGATCCATCGCAATGAACATGGGCAATGGAAAGTCCTCCTCCGGATCGAAGAGAACGATCGAAGGCTCCGATGAAAACACCTGATGATTGGTGTCCACGGCCATGATGTCGTTGAACTTGGTGATCGACCAGTAGGGCCCGTTCAGGCTGTCCGGGCAGTAATGCACCGGAGCTTCCTTGCGCAGGCGTTCGAAGAACGGCTCAAACGTGTTGTCGCGGAAGCGTTCGCCGCGGCTCATATCCAGCGTCGAGAGGTCGGTCGACCAGGCATCTTCATTCGGATCGTAGTTGAAGACAAAATCCGGATTGTGCCGTCCGATGTAATTTTCGTTGGCCATGCGCATGCTTCCTCTGCTGCGCGCCTAAACAGCAAATTTGAACCCACTTGTCACGCTGACGCAGCGTTCACGCGCCCGTCGCGCACTTCAAACATGCGCGCGCGCGCGCCAAACGCTTCGAACAGGCTCTCATCGGTGCCGGTGAGCCACGCTTGGCCTGGATTGGCGAGCAACTCATCGAACAGCGCCGCGCGACGCACCATATCGAGATGCGCCGCCGCCTCGTCGATCAGGATCAGCGACGGGCCCGCGCCCGGATCGCCCGCCAACGCACGAGCCTGCGCCAAGGTCACGCCGAGAAGCAGTGCTTTTTGCTCCCCGGTCGAGCACTGATCCGCTGGCATGCGCTTCGCCGCATGGCGCGCCGCGAGATCGCTGCGGTGGGGGCCGTCCAAGGCGCGCCCAGCGCCGGCGTCGCGGCTGCGCATCCGGCGCAGCGTGTCAGCGAACTCCTCCTCGACATCCGCGCTTTTTGCGCCCGCTTCAAATCGTTCCTCGAGCGCGCCCTCCAATCCCAAAATCGCTTTGGGAAAGGCGCCGTCAGGCCGCGCGTCGATCGCATCCTGCAAACGGTGCAACGTCTCAACCCGAGCCGCGGCGATCGCCGCGCCGTGCGCCGACATCTCCCGCTCCAAACCGCCAAGCCACGCCTCATCAAACACGCGTTCACTCAGCAGACGCTGGCGCTCCCGCATCGCGCGTTCATAGGCGGCCGCCGCTTGTCCGTGCTCCGTGGCGCGCGCCAGCGTCAAACGGTCGAAGAATCGGCGCCGGTCGCCAGCGGGGCCGGACCAAAGCCGATCCATGGCGGGCGTGAGCCAGGTCATCCGCGCCGCCTCGGCGAGCATGGCGGCCGTGGCTGGCTGCCCGTCGCGCCGCGTGACCCGCTTGATCCCCCCCTCCGGCGCGCGCTCGGCGCCGGCGCCAAGAACGGTTTCGTCGCCATCGGCGGCGACACGCGCCGACACCGCCCACGGCTGCAGCCGCATCTCATCATCGCCAGCGCGCGCGACATCGGTGAGCGAAGCGCTCCGCAAGCCCCGCCCCGGCGCGAGCATCGTCAGCGCCTCGAGAATGTTGGTTTTTCCGGCGCCGTTTGGACCGAATAGACACACAGGCCGTGCATCGAGCTGAAGATCGAGCGCGGCATGGTTGCGAAAATTTGAGAGCGTCAGGCGCGCAATATGCAGTTTGTGCAGCGTCACACCCTGAGCGGCATCAGCACGTAAAGCGCGTTCTCGTCGGCTTCGTCACGCACCAAGGTCGGCGAACCGGAATCCGCAAGCTCAAACAGCGCTTCCTCGCCTTCGATCTGCTGGGCGACATCCAACAAATAGCGCGCGTTAAAACCGATCTCCATGGCGTCAGCGCCGTAGTCCGCGGCGAGATCCTCTGTCGCCACGCCTGCATCCGGATTGTTGACGGTCAGCGTGACCTTGTCCTTTTCCAGAGCCAATCGTACGGAGCGCGAACGCTCCGCCGAAACGGTCGCGACACGATCAACCGCTTCGGAGAACGCCTTGTTGTCGACCTTGAGTTTCTTGGCGTTGGCTTTCGGAATAACCCTCGCATACTCAGGAAACGAACCATCGATCAGCTTCGAGGTCAGCACCGCCTCACCGAGCGCAAATCGTATTTTCTGGGACGAAACCGCGATCTCCACCATGTCAGCCGCGTCATCCAACAAGCGTTTCAGCTCGTTGATGGTTTTGCGCGGCACGATCACGCCCGGCATGCCCTGCGCGCCTGCTGGCGCGGCGGTCTCCGCCAAGGCCAGACGGTGCCCGTCGGTCGCGACCGCGCGCAGCTTCACGCCGCCGCTGTCGAGCGTGTGAAAAAAGATACCGTTCAGGTAATAGCGCGTTTCTTCCGTGGAGATGGCGAACCGCGTTTTGTCGATGAGGCGGCCCAGTTCGGTCGGCTCGATTTCGAACCGCGTTTCAAATCCGTCCGAAGGCATGGAGGGGAAATCGCCAGCCGGCAGAATCGGCAAGTGCAGGCGCGCCTTGCCGGCTGAGATGAACAAGCGTGGGTCGTCGCCCGAAGCATCGAAGCGCACGGCGGCGCCATCGGGCAGCTTCCGCACGAAATCATAAAGGTAGTTGGCGGGTGCGGTGGTTTCACCAGCGCGTTCCACTTCCGCCGGGGCGCCTTCCGAAATCTCAATATCGAGATCGGTTGCGGTCAGGCGCAGCGAATCGCCCTGCGCCGACATCAGCACGTTCGATAGAATTGGAATCGTATTGCGGCGCTCCACGACGCTTTGCACGTGATTGAGCGCCTTAAGGAGCGCCGAGCGCTCGATCGTCAGCCGCATTGCCTCGTCCCGGTTCTGCGGACCCTTCTGGTCCGAAAAAACTACCCCCGGCAGCGAGTCGGGCGCTGACGGGGGTAGGAAACTAGCAGAACCGTTACGTTCCCCAAGCCTTTTTGAAGCGGCCCCGGCGCGGGCCGCCGTTTAGGGCTCGCGGCGGATGGCGCGCGCGATATTGTCGATCTCCGCGTTCGCGGTGGGATCGCCCGCCACCAATTCGGCGATGCGGTCGCGCGCATACATGATCGTGGTGTGGTCGAAGCCACCGAAACGCTGACCTATGTCGGGCAGCGATGCATGCGTCATCTTGCACGCCAGATACATCGCCACCTGGCGCGGACGCGCGATGGCGTGCCGACGGGTGCGCTCAAGAAGCTGCTGAACCGTCATCCCGTAATGACGCGCCACGACCTTCTGCACGAGCTGCACGGTGATGCGCCGTTCGGCCACATCCGCGAGTTTGCTTTGCAGTGCATTGGCGGCGGCTTCTAGCGTCACTTTCGTCCCTCCAGAGATCTTCCACTCAATCAACAACTGACACACCGCTCCGTCCAGCTCTCGGCCGGTGACGTGCATGCGTCGGGCAATCATATCGAGCGCGTCGGGCGCCACGGCGAACCCCGCGTTGGCGCGGGCGTGATGGGCGACCCGCGTGTCGAGAATGCGGCGACGCAGCGCTTCGTCCGGCTCCGTTATCTCGGTAGCAGCAGCGCCTTTAAGCTTCGCGCGCAATGCGTCATCAAGTCCTTCCAAACCTTCCGCGCCATGGTTGGCCGCAAGCACAACCTGCCCGCCGCGACGCGTTACATCGTGGAAAGTATCGAACGCTTCTTCTTGCGTGGCCTTCTTGCCGCAGATGCGATGAAAGTCATCGATGATCAGCAAGTCCGGCGCGCGCACCATGTCCTTGAAGCTCGAGCTGTCGCGCTTCTTGTGAAGCGCGGATTGGAACATCTCCAAGAACTCTTGGCCCGTAAGCATCAAGGTCTTGCGGCCCTGCGCCACCGCGTCGCGCGCGATCGCCGAGAGCAGATGCGTCTTGCCGCATCCGGGCGCGGAATGAACCAACCACACCGGAAACGTCACGCCAGCGCCCGCGGCGATCATCTGCGCCACGGTGAAAGCACGATGGTTCGAAGGATCAACGCAGAAGTTGTCGAAGCTGAAGCCATCGGCGCCGTAGGCGCGTTCCGGCGCCGCCGCCACGACCGGCTTTTCGAATCGAGCGTCCGCCAGGTCGAGCACGTCCTGAGGGATTTCGTGCGCGAGGAGAATTCTTACCGGGCCAACCTCCGGCGCGTAAACCCGCAGCCGCGCCTCGAGGCGGTGCTGGACCTGCTGGCGCAAGCGCTCCTGAGCGACTTGCGAGCCGGCGCGGAACATGAGTTCGCCGTCCACCTCCGCCACGAGACGGAGAGAGTCGATGTACGATCGGAAAAAATCAGCCCCGAATTCCACGAGAAGCTCTTTGCGGACCAGCTCATAGGCCCGCGCCGCTCCCGTTCCCGCCGGACTCCGGCGGGGTTCCATGCTTTGATCCATGCCAACCCCCGCGTGAATCTTGCTAAATTTCCAGCCCCGTCCGGTCGGCAAAGCTTCCCTGTTCGGGCCGAGACCATCCCCCGGCCCGATGCCCCGCATCGGCTTGCGAAATGAGGCTAGGAACGGGCGACCCGCTCTCCAGACAAGCGAACGATGCGCCGAGAATTCGGAGTCGTCAACAGTCGTTTCTTTACGTTTACGCAATTTCCACAGTTTGAGAAATTTACTTTGTTTTCAATGCAGTAGAGCGTCGCCCGCATATCCGGATTTGTACGTACACGGATGATTATTCACCGTTTTTCCACGGTGTCGCAGCAAATCTGTCATCGAGAAAAGCGCGGCTCGAAGGAGTGCCCTGAGCCGTTTTGCGGTGTTTACTTACCGCCTTTGAGGGCCGCGACGCGCTTCGAGAGGCGCGAAACCTTGCGGCTTCCCAGGTTCTTGTGAACGACGCCCTTGGTGACCGCCCGCATCGTCTCAGCCTCGGCCTTCTTAACGGCCTCCTGGGCCTTCTTCGCGTCGCCCGCGGCGATCGCTTCTTCCGCCGCGCGCCATGACGACCGCATCCGGGTGCGACGCGCCTTATTCACCGCCGTACGGCGGTCGGTGACGCGGGCTGCCTTTTCTGCGGATTTGGTATTCGCCATGGGACGTGAGTTCCGGATTACGGTGTTTTGATTATCGAGCCGGCGCGTATAGCGCCGGCGCACGCGGGCGTCAAACCCTCAGCGGTTCTTAAACGCCGGCGGCCTTTTGTCGATGAACGCCGCCATGCCTTCCTTCTGATCCTCGGTCGCGAAGAGCCCGTAAAACAATCGCCGCTCAAGCTTGAGCCCTTCGTTCAACGGCGTCTCGAATGCGGCATTCACCGCCTCCTTGTTGGCGATCGAAGCGAGCCGCCCCATCGATGCGATTTTCTTGGCGGCCGAAAGCGTTTCTTCCATCAACTTTTCAGCCGGCACGATGCGCGCGACGAGACCGGCGCGTTCGGCTTCCGCCGCATCCATCATGCGGCCCGTGAGGCACAAATCCATCGCCTTGGCCTTACCGACGCTGCGCGTGAGCCGTTGCGAACCGCCCCACGCCGGCATAACGCCAAGCGTGATTTCGGGCTGTCCAAATTTTGCGTTGTCCGCGGCGATGATGAAGTCGCACATCATCGCCAGCTCACAGCCGCCGCCCAGCGCGTAACCCGCAACGGCGGCGATGGTCGGCTTGCGGCAGCGCGGCACGCGTTCGAGATTCTGGAACGGATCGCGCTGGTAAAAATCGGCGAACTGGCCTTCCGCCATTTGCTTGATGTCAGCGCCGGCGGCGAACGCTTTTTCCGAGCCGGTGATGACGATGCAGCCGATGGCCGCATCCGCCTCGAACGCATCGAGCGCGGCGTTCAGGTCCGCAATCAGCGCGTCATTGAGCGCATTGAGCGCATTGAGCGCTTTGGGGCGATTGAGGCGGATAACGCCAACGCCAGCGTCAGTTTCGACAAGGATGTTTTCGTATGTCATGGGCGGTAGGGATGCGCCGACTAGCTCGGAAAATCAATGTTGCATGCGCCGCGTATCGTTGACAGTTTGAGCCATGCGCACCTTGAGCCCCCTTATTGCCTTCGTGCTCGCTATTGCCTGCGCCGCCCCGGCAGAGGTGCATACCGATAGCTTAGATCCTTCCCCTTCCCTCGAAGCCTGCCTCAACTCAGCGTCCGTGCAGGATCGAGACCCCTCTAGCTGCATTGGCGTCGTCAGCCGCCGCTGCTTTCAAGAGCCCGGCACCGAGACCACGGTTGGCTCGCGCGAGTGTTTCACGGTCGAACGCAGACAATGGGAAGCATTAGCCGAGAGCTATGTGCAGCGACTGAAGCGCAATGCTTCGCCGACGGCATCGGCCGCGCTGGATGCTTACGTCGTCGCACAGGCCGAATGGCGGGCCGCACGCTGCGGCTACGCGCGGACGATCTACGAAGGCGGTAGTCTGGCGCAAGTCGTCGTCGCCACCTGCATGCGCGACGCAACCGCGGCGTTCGCCATCGACTTGTATGAGCGCGTGAACGAAGATCTATCGCGTTAGCGTTGGCACCGCGGGCACCAGAACGTCGAGCGCCCTGAATGCACCGCGCGTTTGATTCCCCCGCCGCATTTTGGCTTGGCGCAGGGCTCGCCTTCGCGATCATAAACGCGAAACCGCTGCTGAAAGCCGCCTTGGCGGCCATCGACGCTGGCATAGTCGCTCAAGGTCGAGCCGCCAACAGCGATCGCTTCTTCCAGCACGGCGCGGATCGCGGGCGCGAGCTTCTCGAGCCGCGGCTTCGACACGCTTCCCGCGGCGCGCGCGGGCGCGATGCCGGCGCGGTGCAGCGCTTCAACCACATAAATGTTGCCTAACCCCGCCACGACGCGCTGATCGAGCAGCGCGGCTTTGACATTCGCCTTTTTGCCCGCGAACGCCTCGGCCAGATACGACGCGCTGAATTCGTTGCCGAGCGGTTCGGGGCCGAGGTTCTTGAACCAAGGATGCGCATCAAACGCCTCGCGCGCGATCAGGTCCATGTAACCGAAGCGGCGCGGATCGTTGTATTCCAGGCAAACGTGTTGTCCCTTGGCGCCCTTCTCGATCTCGACAATCACGTGCGTGTGCGCGGGGTCTGGCGGCTCGGCGTAATAGAAGTCGCCGGGCTGACGGATTTTTGTTGCCGCGCCTTCGGACGGAAAACCGGCTCCCACTTTTCCTGAAGGCGCGGGCGCGCCAATGACGCTCCAGCGCCCTGTCATGCCGAGATGCGTGACCCAGATGGTTCCATCGTCCAGCTCCGCCAACAGGTACTTCGCGCGCCGAGTCAGCGCCTCGACGCGCCGACCTTCAAGCCGTTTGGCGAAGCGCGGCGGAAACGGAAACCGCAGATCGGCGCGCTTGGTCCTCGCCCTGGCGATGCGCCGCCCGACCAGGTGCGGCGCCAGCCCGCGCCGAACAGTTTCGACTTCGGGGAGTTCAGGCATGCGGCGAAATGTCGGAAAGCAAACGCGAAACCATGCGCGCCCGATATAGCCCCGCCCGGGCCGCGTCGCTATGGTCCGCGTTATGACAACCGAAACAGCCTCCTTTGGCTTCCAGGACGTGCCCAAGGCTGAAAAAGCCGGCCGCGTGCGCGCCGTGTTCTCCTCGGTGGCGAACAAGTACGATCTGATGAACGACGCCATGTCGGGCGGCATGCATCGGCTGTGGAAGGACGCGGCTGCGGCCAAACTCAACCCGCAACCGGGCGAGCTGATCCTCGATGTCGCCGGCGGCACGGGCGACATCGCCCGACGTTTGAAGAAACTCGGCGCCGCCGCCTCCAGGCGGCGCGGGCTCGAGCCGCCCGAGATCCACGTCATCGACATCAATACCGAGATGTTGGAGGCCGGCCGCAAACGTGGTGAAGACGGCCTTTTCTGGCACGAAGGCGACGCAGAGAACCTGCCTGTCGATGACGCCGCCGCCGATGCGTACATCATCAGCTTCGGCATTCGAAATTGCACCGACGTGCCTAAGGTGCTGCGTGAGGCCAAGCGCGCGCTCAAGCCGGGCGGGCGCTTCTTTTGCCTTGAGTTCTCTCGGCTTGCGATCGGCGGCCTGGAGCCCGTTTATGATTTCTATTCCTTTAAGGCGATCCCGGCCCTGGGGAAATTGCTCGCAAACGACGCGGATTCTTACCGATATTTGGTGGAATCCATCCGCCGGTTTCCGGATCAGGAAACTTTCTCTGGCATGATGCGGGAGGCGGGTTTCGCACGCGTGGCCTATCGCAACATGGCCGGCGGCGTCTGCGCGCTGCATTGGGGTTGGTCGGTTTAGTGTTTGCTTGGGTAGGACATTCCTGGCGGCTCTTGCGCGTGGCGGCGACGCTTGCGCGCTATGACGTCTTGCTGCCTGGCGAGTACTATGATCGCTATCCCGTCTCGCTGCAGGCGACCCACACCCTGCTCCATATCTTCGCGAAGCGCCGCCGCGGCCGCACCGTGGGCGAACGGCTCGCGAAAGCGCTTGAGCGCCTTGGCCCCGCTTACGTGAAGGTAGGACAGTTCCTGGCGACACGGCCTGACATGATCGGCGTGAGCGTCGCGCAAGAACTCGGACGCCTCAAGGACCGGTTGCCGCCGTTCTCACGCACGCTCGCGCTCGACACCATCAACGCCGAGCTTGGCGCCACGGAGGACCTGTTCGCCGGCATTTCCGAGGCCACCGCGGCGGCCTCGATCGCGCAGGTGCACCAAGGCATCATCCCGCGCCAAGGCGTGGTGGCGATCAAGGTGCTGCGGCCGCGTATCGAACGCAAGCTCGCGAAGGAGATGGCCGCTCTGCGTTTTCTGGCGCAAGGGATAGAGTTTTTCTCGCCGCGCTCTCGGCGTCTCGAGCCCGTGCAGTTCATCGATACGGTGACGGCGGCGACGCAGCGGGAACTCGATCTGCGCCTTGAAGCCGGCGCCGCCGCCGAGTTCCGCGAGGTGGCGGAGAAGGACGGCTACCTGATGGTGCCGCGCATCGACTGGTCGCGATCATCAAAACGCGTGATGACGCTCGATTGGGTCGACGGCGTTCCCCTCACCGACGCGCCCGCGCTAAACCGCGCCGGCGCGGATCGATCCGAACTCGCCATAGCGATCACGCGCGGATTTCTCGCCGCCGCGCTCGATCACGGCTTTTTCCATGCCGACATGCATGAGGGCAATCTCATGTATGGCAAGGACGGCAAGCTCTGGATCGTCGACTTCGGCATTATGGGCCGCATCGGTCACAAGGAGCGCCGCTATCTCGCCGAGATCCTCTATGGCTTCCTGAAACGCGACTATCGACGGGTCGCGGAAGTGCATCAGGAGGCGGGCTATGTGCCCGATCGCTTCTCCGTAGAGGAGTTCGCGCAAGCACTGCGCGCGATTGGAGAGCCGATTTTTGGCAAGACGGCGGACGGCATCTCCATGAGCCGCCTGCTTCTGCAATTGTTCGACGTGACCCATATGTTCGGCATGCATCTGCGGCCGGAATTAGTTCTGCTCCAGAAAACCATGGTGCAGGTAGAGGGCGTCGCCCGCGCGCTCGACCCGCGGCACGACATGTGGTCGGCGGCGCGGCCCGTCGTGGAGCGCTGGGTGCAGCGAGAGCTTGGGGCTGAAGCGGTCGCGCGTCGCGCCATCGATGAGGCGGGCCAAGGGCTCGCCGCGCTGCGTCGCTTGCCGTCGGCGCTCGCCACGCTCGAAGCAGCCGCGCGAAAAGTCAGCACCGAAGCGCCGCGCGAAGAGCGCAAGTGGTACCAAATGCCGGTGTTTTGGCTCGGCATGCTGGCGGGCGCCGTCGTCGCGCTGGCGCTGAGCGCCGGTGAACGCGCGCCGCAACCGCAAGCCGAGGCGGCGCGTACACAGGTGCAGGCGCCGCCCACGCCGCTCAACGACCGGACCCCGCCGGGCTCGGTGAGTCCCGCCGAACAACTCCCCGGTCCGGCGCCGACCACCGCCGAGCCAGCCCCAGAGGAACAGAAGGCAGCGACGCCATGAGCGAGAAACGCGTCCTGCTCATCATTGGCGGCGGCATCGCCGCCTATAAAAGCTTGGAGTTGATCCGGCTTCTCGCCAAGGCGGGCGTGGCGTCGCGCGCGATCCTCACAAAGGCTGGCGCGCATTTCGTTACACCGCTTTCAGTGGGCGCCCTCACCGGCGACAGGGTGTACCAAGACCTGTTCGATCTCACCGACGAAGCGGAGATGGGGCACATCGAGCTGTCGCGCTCCGCGGATGTCGTGGTGGTCGCGCCAGCGACTGCCGACCTGATGGCGAAGGCCGCGGCGGGCCTCGCCAACGATCTCGCGTCGACGGCATTGCTCGCCACCGACAAACCCGTGCTGATGGCGCCCGCCATGAACGTGCGCATGTGGGAGCACGCCGCAACCAAGCGCAACGTCGCGAGACTGCGCGAGGATGGCGTTCAGTTCGTCGGGCCAGACCATGGCGCGATGGCGTGCGGCGAGTTCGGCGATGGGCGCATGGCTGAGCCTGAAGCCATCGCGGGCGCCGTGCTGGCGTTGCTGGGCGATGGGCCGCTCAAGGGAAGACATGCCCTTGTAACCGCCGGCCCGACTTTGGAGGCGATCGATCCGGTCCGGTTCATCTCGAACCGATCAAGCGGCAAGCAAGGCTATGCCATCGCCGCCGCGCTCGCGGACTTGGGCGCCGCCGTCACGCTCGTCTCAGGCCCGACAGGACTGCCCAATCCGCGCGGCGTCACCCGCGTCAGCGTCGAAAGCGCGCGCGACATGCTGGCGGCGTGCGAGGCGGCATTGCCCGCCGACGTGGCCATTTGCGTCGCGGCCGTGGCAGACTGGCGTCCCGCGCAAACAGCCGACGAAAAGATCAAGAAGGACAAGCAGGGCGTCGAAGCTGTCGCCCTGGTCGAGAACCCAGACATCCTCGCCACATTGTCGCGGCCCGGGAAAAAACGCCCGAAGCTCGTTGTCGGCTTCGCCGCCGAGACAACCGACGTCGAGGCGCACGCGCGGGCGAAGATCGCCAAGAAGGGCTGCGACTGGATCGTCGCCAACGATGTCTCGGGCGACGTCATGGGCGGCGCTGACAACGAAGTGCTGCTCATGACCAAGGACAGCGCCGAGGCTTGGCCGCGCATGTCCAAGGAAGCCGTGGCGCGGCGCCTCGCGTCAGCGGTCGCAGCAAGCTTGCATGCAAGCGAACGCAAACGCCGCTGAAGGCCGCGCCTAGACCGAACGAACTATGACCCCATCGCCGCAGCGTCGATTTTTCCGGGATCTGGGGCTTCAAACTTCACGCGAAGCCCGCTAAGGAGCGCGGCTCCCACTCCTCCCAACGGAAACGGCATGATCCCGAACCACAACGAACGCAAAGAGGCGGCTGACAAAGCGCGCCAAGCCATGTTGGAAAAATTCCGCGCCAAGGCGCAGCAAGGCGCGCAACCCGACCCGAACATCGTCGCGCAGCGCGAACAGCTCGCCGCGGAGCGAGAAGAAAAGCGCGCCGCCGCCGAGGAGCGCCGCAAGGCGCGCATCGTGGCGGAGAAAGCCCAACGCGCCGCCGAAGCCAAGGCCAAGGCCGAAGCGGAAGCAGAAGCGCTCAAGCTACGGTTGATCGCGGAAGCGCAACGCAAGCGCGCGGAAAAGGAAGCCGCCGAAATCCGCGCCTTCGAGGAGCAAGCGCGCCGCGATCTCCAAAACGCAGCCAAGCGCGTCCGGAAGTAGCGTCAGCTCTTCGCGGCGCCGCAGCTCGCGCCGCCCAGCACGCAGAAGCTGGCGCAATATTTATGGTTCAACGCCACTGGGCGCGAGGCTTCTTGGAGCGTCGCGCCCATTTCAAATTGCGGATCGTAAGGCAAGAGCGTGCAGGCCAGCACCGAGGTCGAAGCGGCGCCGCGCCGTTTCACCACCATGCGCGCTGACGCGCACATCACTTCGCGTGGATCTTTTTTCAGGATGCCCCAGCACGCGGTAGTGATCTCGGGCGGATCGGCGCTCATCGCCATCTCGGGAAAAATCACCAGCGCCGCGGGATCCGCCGCGTCGAGTTTCAAACCGAGTTGATCGAACAATGTCTGGAAGCGCGCGCGGAGTTCGCCTTCGGCTTCGTGCGCGAAGCCCCTGCCCGCGATGTCGACCGTGAAGGCGTTGGCCGCGAGCCATCGAAGTCCTTCAACCGTCTTGGCGTGGGCGCCAGGCCCGCGCTCGGCGTCGTGAATATCGGGGCGGGGATCGTCGAGCGAAACGCGCATCCGAAGCCGCGTGCCGTAGCGACGGTTGAGTTCCTCTAGTTGCGCCCTGTGACGCATCATTGGGCGCATGGCGTTGGTCAACACCAGCGCCTCGAAGCCGCGCGCGAGCGTTTCGCTCAGGATGGCGATCATGTCCTTGTTCAGGAACGGCTCGCCGCCGGTGAAGCCGATCAGCGTCGTCCCAAGGCGGCCGCGTTCGATCTCATCGAGGTAGCGGGTCACGTCCGCCAGGGAGAGGTAGGCCAGGCGATCGTTGGTCGGGCTCGACTCGATATAGCAATGCGCGCAGGTGATGTTGCAGAGCGTGCCGGTGTTGAACCAGAGCGTCTCCAGAGCGTGCAGCGCCACCGTGGCGCGTTCCTCTCCCTTGGCGGTGATCCTGGGATCGCTGAACTTCGCCGCCCCGAATCCATGCGCCATGCGTCCGCACTCCCGCTCCGCCCCGAATCCAGGCTAAAGCCCAACCCCATGGATACGCACACGATCTCGGTTCAGGTTACAACCCTGCCGCACTTCGAGGGGCTGGCGCTGCCGGCCTATGAGACCGCGCTTTCGGCGGGCATGGATGTCCGCGCCGCCGTGCCCGAGGACGCGCCGGTGACGCTGCAGCCCGGCGAACGCCATCTCACGCCGACCGGCCTCGCGATCGCCCTGCCCGCCGGCTACGAGGCGCAGATGCGCCCGCGCTCAGGCCTGGCGTTGAAGCACGGCGTCACCTGCCTGAACTCACCCGGAACCATCGACGCCGATTATCGCGGCGAACTGAAGGTCATCCTGATCAATCACGGGCAGGAGCCGTTCGTCATCAAGCGCGGCGAGCGCATCGCCCAGATCGTGATCGCGCCGGTGACGCAAGCGGTGTGGGCGCGGGTGGACGCGCTCTCCGAAACCGCGCGCGGCACGGGCGGGTTCGGGAGCACGGGGCGGGGGTAACAGGCTTAGGGACCGAAGTGGGCACTAGGTATCGTACTCGCCGGCGTCCCATGGCGCATAAAACGACAGTGTGTTGCCGGGCAAAAATTCAACCCGCCACTCGCCGTCCCCAGTTTGTCGCGGAATCAATCCGAACATGGTCTCGTTGCTCTCGACACTGAATAGTCGCACCCAAATGTCGGTGATGATGTGCTCGCCTAAGGCTTTCAGATGTCGGCTCATCGCGTTCTCGCCGCTTCCGGCTGGGTAGGCGCCGCGTACGCCTACCAATTCGATCGAATGCTCGACGAGTTGACCATCGGCGCTGAATACAAACGTACAAACGAAGTCTTTCGTGGCGCCGCCTGCCGGATCGAGCTGACCAACCACCCAAAACAGACGCCCGTCAGAGAGACGGCCAACCCTTTCGATGTGCCATTCGTCCGGAATCAACCTGACCTTCTCGGGTGCGCGATCTGACATAGCGATACCCTCCGGTGCGGCAGCACCAGCTCCACACCCAGCAACGAGGGCTGCGACAGACGCCGCAATGAATTGTCGGCGCCGCACTACCCCCTCCGTGAACGCTTCGATGCGATTTTGACGGAGCGAAGTCGCCCCTCCCCATCGCGCTGGCGAGCGTGTACCAGTGTGCAACACATAAGGGGGAGACGCCATGGCGTTCTGGAACAGGCTGAAGCCGATCGCGACGCCGGAGCACCATGGGCTGAAGCGCACATTGTCTTGGCCGCACCTGGTGGCCCTTGGCGTCGGCGCGATCGTGGGCGCCGGCATCTACGCGCTGATCGGTCAAGGCGCGGGCCAAGCGGGCCCAGGCGTCATACTATCTTTCGGGATCGCGGGCCTCATCTGCGCCTGCGCGGCGCTCTGCTACGCCGAGCTGGCGACGATGATGCCGGCCTCGGGCAGCGCCTACACCTACACCTACTCCTCGCTTGGCGAGTTGGCGGCCTGGATCGTCGGCTGGGCGCTGATCCTGGAATACTCAGTGGTCGTCAGCGCTGTCGCCGTCGGCTGGTCTGGTTACGCATCCGGCCTCTTGCAGGGATGGGGCGTCGACATTCCGCAAACGCTGCCATTCGGCGAAATGGCGGGCCATGCGCTGCATTTCAATCCGCTCGCGGTCGTCATCATCTTCGCGGTCGCCGGCCTGCTGATCCTCGGCACGCGTGAAAGCGCGTTCGTGAACACGGTCCTTGTCGTTCTGAAGATCGCGGCGCTGATTCTGTTTCTCGTCATCGCTTTGCCCGCGTTCGACATAACGCGTTTCGAGCCGTTCGCGCCTTTTGGCTGGGGCTCGACGCCCGTCGAAGGCGCCAACAATGTCGGCATCATGGCGGCGGCGGCAGTGATGTTCTTCGCCTTCTATGGCTTCGACGCCGTGTCCACCGCCGCCGAGGAAACCAAAAACCCCGGCCGCGACCTCGCCATCGGCATTGTCGGCTCGATGGTGATCTGCACGCTGCTCTACATGGCTGTCGGGGCAGCGGCCGTCGGAGCGATGGACTTCCGTGAATTTTCGCAGTCCGGCGAGCCCATCGCGCTGATCGTCCGCGGTCTGAACCAACCCGAAGCGGCCGCGATCATTGGCGGCGTCGCATCCATCGCCATCCCAACCGTCATCCTGGCGTTCCTCTACGGGCAAAGCCGCATCTTCCTGGTGATGGCGCGTGACGGCTTGTTGCCGCGCTCCTGGGGCCGTGTGCATTCCAAGCTTGGAACCCCCGTGATCATGACGATCTTCACGGCGGTGGTGTGCTCGGCGCTCGCCGGCCTGCTGACGCTTGGCGAGATCGCGGCGCTGGCGAACGCGGGAACGCTCGCGGCGTTCATCGCGGTCGCGATCGCGCTCATGGTGTTGCGGCGGCGCGAACCCGGGCGCGAGCGGCCGTTTAAGGCCCCACTCGCCTGGATCGTGGCGCCGCTGACCATCATCGGCTGCCTCTACCTGTTCGCGAGCCTCTCTGCTGGCACGATCCAGCGCTTCTTTATCTGGATGGCGATTGGCGTCCCGATTTATCTGGCTTGGGGCGCACGCCAAAGCGCGCTGGCGAAATAATCCGAAGCGACGCTTTAGCGAAACTAAACGCCGCCCCATTGGCCCTGCGCCGTGGGAGGCCTAGGTTTCGCGCATACCCAAGCCAAGGATGACCCGCCATGTCAGAGCGCAAACCCGGCCGCGGCCGCATCTACGACAACATCACTCAGACCATTGGCGACACGCCGTTGGTGAAGCTCTCCAAATTGGCGCGCGCGCATAACGTCGACGCCGAGATCATCGGCAAGCTCGAGTTCTTTAATCCGATCGCCTCGGTGAAGGACCGCATCGGCGTGTCCATGATCGAGACCATGGAGCGCGAGGGCAAGATCGGTCCCAACACGGTGTTGATCGAGCCGACATCGGGCAACACCGGAATCGCTCTAGCGTTCGTCGCGGCGCAACGCGGCTACCGCCTGATCCTGGTGATGCCGGAAACAATGTCGATCGAGCGCCGCAAGATGCTGGCTTTCCTCGGCGCCGAACTGGTTCTCACCCCGGGACCCGAAGGCATGCGCGGCGCGATCGCGAAGGCAAAGGAGTTGGTGGATTCAACGCCAAACGCCGTGACGCCGCAGCAATTCGCCAACCCCGCCAACCCGGACATTCATCGCCGTACGACGGCGGAGGAAATTTGGAACGACACCAACGGACAATTGGATATCTTTGTGTCCGGCATCGGGACAGGCGGCACCATCACTGGCGTGGGCCAAGTATTGAAGGCGCGGATTCCCGCCTTGCGCATCGTCGCGGTTGAGCCGGAAGCGTCGCCAGTGCTGTCCGGCGGCGCGCCTGGGCCGCACAAAATTCAAGGCATCGGCGCCGGCTTCGTGCCCGACATCTTGGACACCAAGGTGTTTGATGAAATCGTCGCGGTCTCGAACGATGAGGCGTTCGCCGTTTCGCGGGAAGCGGCGCGCGTCGAGGGCCTACCCGGGGGGATTTCGACCGGCGCTGCGCTCGCGGCCGCGCTGCGCGTCGGCGCGCGGCCCGAAAACAAGGGCAAACGCATCGTCGCGATAATTCCCTCGTTCGCCGAGCGCTATCTCTCGACGGCGCTATTCGATGGGCTGTAAAACCTCGCGGTGGACTTTCAGCGCCTGATCGAACTCCCCGCCGGGTTTGACGCCCTCCGTGAAGAAGCGGAGCGTGAGGGGTATCGATTTCTTGATCGGCTCGTCGAACGCTGGAGCGGCGACGCCTACCGCGAAGATCGTCAAGCGACGCTCTGGGCGATGGTGACGGCCCATGCGATCCAAGCGATTGGCGCGCAGACAGAGGATGAATACGACCCCTCGCCTGCGCACCGGCGCATTCGCCATTTCTATGTCGCGCCCAGTTTCCGACGTAGCGGCGTCGGCCGAACCCTCGCGCGCCATTTGATTGACCACGCTCTCAACTTGGCGCCGCGCCTCCATCTGCGCGCCACGCATGCGCTTTCCACCGCGTTCTGGGATGCGCTGGGGTTTCAGCGCGTACAACGTGCCGACCGTAGTCACGAATTGGTGCGCGCATGAGCTTCTCGCCCGAAGAACGCGAGCGCTATGCGCGCCACATCCTGCTCAAGGAGATCGGCGGGCCGGGCCAGCAGCAGCTCAAGGCGGCTACGGTTGCGATTGTCGGCATGGGCGGCTTGGGCGCGCCGGCGGCGCTCTATCTGGCGGCCGCGGGCGTGGGGCGCTTGCGCTTGATCGACGACGACGCCGTCGCCCTATCCAACCTCCAACGTCAGGTGCTCTACGAAACCAGGGACATTGGCGAAGCCAAGGTCGCGCGGGCGGCCGATCGATTGACGGCTCTTAATCCAGCAGTGACGATCGAAGTCGTGCGCGATCGGCTCACGGCGTCCAATGCACGCGGATTGTTCTCCAGCGTGGATCTGGTGCTCGATGGGACGGACGACTTCGTCACCCGCTTCGCCGTTAACGCCGCGTGCCACGCCGCGGGATTGCCGCTGATCTCCGGCGCAGTTGGGCGCTGGGAGGGACAAGTGGCGACGTTCAAGTCGGGGCTGACAAAAGGCCAACCGATCCGAGACCGTTTCCCTTGCTACAGGTGCCTTGTTCCCGAGGCGCCGCAAGACATCGAAACCTGCGCCCAGGTCGGCGTTGTGGGGGCGCTCACCGGCGTCGTCGGCTCGATGATGGCGCTGGAGGCGGTCAAGGAAATAGCGGCCGCGGGCGAAAGCCTCGCGGGCAAGGTGGTGATCATGGACGCGCTGACGTCGACCTCCCGGACAATCCTCTTGAAGGCGGACCCAGCCTGCGCGACCTGCGGCCATGACTGACGACGAGTGGCGCGCCAAGCTGGTGGATGCCGCGCTGCATGACCAACACGTGCGCGCGCGGCTCGCCGCCGACGGCGCGCTCTTTAGCGGTTATCACCCCGAAATGGAGGCCGTGCATGTAGCGAACGCCAAGCTCCTCGAAACACTTGTTGAGGCGATCGGCGCTTGGCCAACCCGCACGCGCTTTGGCGATGACGGCGCAAGCGCGGCTTTTCTGATCGCTCAACACGCCATCAGCCTGCCGGCCTTTCAACGTCGCGCCCTTGCGTTGCTGCTTGACGCGGCTGAGCGCGGCGAGATCAACGTGTTGGACACCGCCTACTTGTCGGACCGCATCGCCGTGTTTGAGGGGCGCGAGCAAATATTCGGCACCCAGTTCGACTGGGATCAGCATGGACAGCTCTCACCAGCGCCAATCGCCGAGGAGTCGGGCGTCGATGAACGACGCGCCCATGTGGGCCTGCCGCCCATGGCGGAAGTCATCGCCAGCATGCGCGCCTCGGCCGCCGCCGAAGGCCACGGGGCGCCCGACGATCTCGCGAAACGCCGGGCAGAGTTTGACGCGTGGGCGCGTCGCGTTGGGTGGCGCGCTTGACGCGCGCGTGGCGAACCCGTCTTTAGGGCGTCTGGAGGAACGCATGCTGAAGTGGCTGGTTGGCGCGGTTCTGGGGCTGATCGGGTTGGTTGCGTTGCTTGCCGGCGGCGCATACTTCGCGCTCAACCGCCCCGACGTCCCCTACGAAACGCTCGAAACGTCGTACGGGGGGCCGGCGTCTCGCTTCGCCGATCTGCCCGGCGGCATCCGCATGCATTACCGCGATCAAGGCGATCCGAACGCGCCGGTGCTCGTGCTTGTTCATGGCTTCTCAGCGTCTTTGCACACGTGGGAGCCCTGGGTCGCGCGCCTGAGCGACCAGTACCGCGTCATCTCGGTTGATTTGCCCGGCCACGGGCTTACGCGCGCGCCAGCGGGCTACGAAGCCTCCATCGAGGCATTCCGCGACGCTTTGCATGCATTCACCGTGCAACACGGGCTGTCGCGCTTCGCGATCGCCGGCAACTCGATGGGCGGCAATGTCGCTTGGGAATACGCCTTAGCGCACCCCGAGCAAGTCGAGGCGTTGATTCTCGTCGATTCCTCCGGCTGGCCGGAGACACGCGAAGGACTTGCCGAGGATCCTCCCGTGTTCAAGCTGCTGCGCAACCCCGTGCTCGGCCCGATCATGCGCGATCTCGATTCAACCGCGCTTACCCGGCAAGGATTGCAGGCGGCGTTTTTCGACCCCGCCTTGGCCACGGATGAGATGGTGCGGCGTTACGTTGACCTTTCGAGAGCGCCCGGCCATCGCGCCATCCTGCTTCAGATGACGCTCGGTTTTCGCAGCCGCAATTATGCGACGCCGGAGCGTCTCGTTCCGCTGAGCGCTGTCCCAACCTTGATCTTCACCGGAGATGCGGATCGTCTCGTTGCGCCCGAGCACGCCCAGCAATTTCACGACGCCATCCAAGGCTCGCAACTCGTCGTGTTCGAGAACACCGGCCACGTGCCGCAAGAAGAGCGCGCCGACGAATCCGCAATCGCCGTGCACGAGTTTCTGTATGCGTTGATCGAAGGGCCGGCGCTGGCGACCGCCGCGCAATAGCGTCAATGACGAGTTCCTGGCTGCGCGGCGGCGTTGTTTATCAGATCTATCCACGCTCGTTCCGCGACACCAACGGCGACGGCGTCGGCGACCTTGCAGGCGTCATCGAGAAGCTTGACTACGTAGCCTCGCTTGGCGTCGACGCTGTCTGGTTGTCGCCGTTCTTCACCTCGCCGATGAAGGACTATGGCTACGACGTCAGCGACTATCGCGGCGTCGACCCCTTGTTCGGAAACCTGGCCGACGCTGACGCGCTGATCGCACGCGCGCATGCGCTTGGCCTCAAGGTCATTCTCGACCAAGTCTGGTCGCACTCCTCGGACCAACATCCGTGGTTCAAGGAAAGTCGGTCGAGCCGCGACAACGCGAAAAGCGACTGGTACGTTTGGGCTGACGCAAAACCCGACGGCTCGCCGCCCAATAATTGGCAAGCCATGTTCGGAGGGGGCGCCTGGACCTGGGATGCGCGGCGGCGCCAATACTATCTGCACAACTTCCTGGCCGAACAACCGGACCTGAACGTTCGCAATCCTGACGTTCAAACCGCAATCCTGGACGTCGCGCGGTTTTGGCTGGAGCGGGGCGTCGACGGATTTCGGCTCGATGTCGTGAACTTCTACGTCCAGGACGCGTCGCTGCGCGACAACCCAGCGCTGGCGCTGTCAAAACCGCCGCCACGTCCGCATCAGTTTCAACGCCAGCTCTACAACCGCACGCAACCGGAGACGCTCGCGTTTATCGGGCGCTTGCGTGGTCTTCTTGACCAGTTCGGCGCCATCGCCATTGGCGAGATTGAGGACGAGGAACCATTGAAGGTGCAGCGCGCGTACACCGACGGCGACGACCGTCTGCATACCGCGTATTCGTTCTACCTCTTGCGCCAGCGCGCGATGACGCCCGCGATTGTCGCCGAAGCCATGGCGGGGTGGGAAGGCGCGCGCGGGTGGCCATCTTGGTCGCTATCGAACCACGACGTGATCCGCTTCCCGACGCGCCTCGCCGACGACGATCCCCAACGCGCCAAACTGATGTTGGCGTTGCTGCTGTGTTTGCGTGGAACGGCATTCTTGTACCAAGGAGACGAGCTTGGACTTCCCCACGCGGACGTTCCCTACGAGCGCCTTCGCGATCCCGAAGCGATCGCGTTTTGGCCTTCCGGGATCGGACGCGATGGCGCGCGCACGCCGATGCCATGGTCGGCGAATGAGCCCATGGCGGGTTTCTCGAGCGCGCCCGACGGCTGGTTGCCCCTCGATCCGCGTCATCGAGCCCTAGCCGTCGATGCGCAAGAGCGCGATGCGAACTCGCAACTGGCGTTTACCCGGGCGATGGTGGCCCTGCGGCGGGCGAGCCCAGTTCTTCAGATTGGCGAATTCATCGCCCATGAGGCGCCGAACTCCGCGCTGGTCTTCGAACGCCGTTTGGACGGGTTGCGCGTGTTCTGCGTCTTCAACCTGGGGCCGGAGCGCATACGTGTCGGGCTCCCCGCGACTGGCGACGCCAAATTTACGATTGGAGAAGCCCATCTGGCGGGCTCCGAAGCAACGCTCGGCGGCTATTCTGGGTTGATCGTCGAAACTTGATGCACAAACCCTGGCAAAGCGGCGTGGTTACACTATAACATCGCCTTACGATGAAGTCCTTGCGCAGATGCCTTGGCCTGCCTGAGCGCGCCCGTTCCGGTGCGCGCATCGCCGCGTTGGTTCTGGCCTTCGTTGCCTTGGCGCTGCAGGCCTTCGTCGTCCAAACGCACTTCCACACGACCGTCGTCGCGTCCGCGCAATGTCAACTGAGTTCCGCCACGTCGGCGCCCGGCGATCAGGCGCCCGAAATCACACTCGAGCATCATCAAGGCGCTTGCGCGCTGTGCTTGGCGTTCGCAGCCGGCGGCCGCGGCGTTCTGGCCGCGGTCGGCGACGGAACGGTGCTCGCTGCTCGCATCGTCGATCCGATCGTAGAGTCGCTCCACGCAGCGGCGGATAGCTTCGCTCACGCCTGGCAAAGCCGCGCGCCCCCAATCGCACTCTAAGCGCTCGAACACGCGCCTCGGCGCGCTCCTTTTCCTGCTTAGAGGACACTTCTTCATGAAACTTTCCGCCTATTTGCGGGGCTTCGCGGCCGTCAGCGTACTCATTCCCGCCGCCGCCTTCGCACAAGAAACCGACGAACCAGAGATCGTCGTCACCGCGCCGCTCGAAGGCTCGCGCATCGAGAGTCTTCAGGGCGCCGAGGTTCTGCGCCGCGACGACATCGTCGAGCAGCTGAATGGCGGTCTGGGCGACACGCTCGACGCGACCCCCGGCATCTCCACGACTTTCTTCGGCGCGGGCGCAAGCCGGCCGATCATTCGCGGACTGGGCGAGGATCGCGTGCGCGTGCTGCAAAACGGCATCGGCGCCATCGACGCCTCGACGGCCTCGCCCGACCACGCCGTAACGTCCGATGGACTTGATGCGGAGCGTATCGAGGTGCTGCGCGGGTCGGCCGCGCTCGCCTACGGCGGCAACGCCATTGGCGGCGTCGTCAACGTCATCGATCAAAGCATACCCACCCGCGCTATCGACGGCGTTGAAGCTGACGCCCTCGCCGCCTATTCCACCGTGGACACAGGGCTTCAAGGCGCCTTCAGCGCGGGCTTCGGCGTCGGCGACCTCGCCTTTCGCTTGAGCGCGTCCGCACGCGAAGCAGACCCCTATGACACGCCGGTCGGCGAAGCGCTCAACCAATGGACCAGCCTGCGCTCCTTCGGCGCCGGCGGCGCCTTGGTTCGCGACTGGGGTTTCGCGGGCCTCGCGCTGAAAACGACCCAGGATGAGTACGGGCTTCTGCCCGAGGATCCCGCCGAACCAGGCGGTCATATCGAGATGGAACAAACGCGCATCGAAACGCGGGGAGATTTCCGCGGCGACTTCGGCCCGTTCGAACGCCTCGACTACGGATTTCAGCATTCCGACTACGAGCACACGGAATTCGAAGGCGGCGGCGAACCCGGCACGACGTTCATAAGCGAAGGCTACGAAGGCCGGCTTGAGGCGCACCATCGCGGCGAACGGTTGAGCGGCGCGATCGGCCTGCAGTTCAGCAGCGTCGATTTCGAGGCGATCGGCGACGAAGCCTTTATCGACGCGACTACAACACAGGACGCCGGCGCCTTCCTCGTACAGCGTTACGATCTCGGCGCATGGGGCCTCGAAGGCGGTCTCCGCCTCGAGCGGCGAGACATTGAAAACGTGGCGTTTGGCGACCGTTCCTTCGAGAACCTCAGCGCCTCCGCGGGCGTCTTCGTGCGTCCGTCGCAGAACTGGTTTCTTGGCGCGACGCTCGCGCGGACCGAGCGCGCGCCCACCGCGATCGAGCTGTTCGCCGACGGGCCTCATCTCGCCACCGCGAACTACGAACTTGGAGATCCCGGTCTCTCCCAGGAATCGGCGCTCTCCCTTGAAGCTTCCGCGCGCTACGATTCCGGCCCGGTCCGCATCGAGCTCAACCTCTATCGCATTGGCTTCCAGGACTATATCGCGCTGGTCGAGCGCGGCGATGTGTGGTGGGTTGATGAAGACCCGCCGGGCGGCGAGGGCTTTGCCGCCGACGAAGCCAGCGCGCCGCTCAGCACCGACATCATCCTACCGGTGTTCAATTCCGTGCAGCAGGACGCAACCTTCACGGGCGGCGAAATCTCGGCGACGGCGCGGCTGTTCGATTGGGCGGGGTTCGCCATCAGCGGCGATCTTGGGTTCGATATTGTGCGCGCCGAATTCGATGGCGGCGGACATCCGCCCCGTATTCCGCCGCAGACGCTGACGCTCGGCCTAACCGCAGAAAATGCGCACTGGACAGGCCACTTCGAGGTCGTCGACACGAGCGCGCAGAAACGCGTTGCCTCGTTCGAGGCGCCCACGGACGGTTTCACGTTCGTGAACGCGAGTCTCGCGTGGCGGCCACAGGGCGACGACTCGATCTGGAGTTTGCGCTTGGATGGACGCAATCTCACCGACGAGATCGGGCGCGTTCACGCTTCATTTTTGAAGGACGATCTCGCGCTTCCTGGGCGCAACGTGCGCCTGACGGTTATCGCGAGCTTTTGAAGGCGCGCCAACGGGCCAACACCGCCAGCGGGTCGCGCGCCGGTTACTCTCGCGCGTCTGCGAACGCGGCGAGCGGCGGCGCCATGTCGGGCTGCGCGAGGTCGGAGCGACCAGCCGCCGCCAGAATGGTCGCGGCGATCTGCGAAACCGACGCGCATGACGCGTCGGAGTAAGCGGGTGCGCTTTCAAGCAACGGCCCGCGAACGCCGGCGAAAATCGCGTCGGAGCCGGCATGACGCAGACCTGGCACCCGCGTGCCGCGCCAGCGCCCGCTTCCGTGACCTGTCCAGCGATCGCTTTCAGCGCCCCCGCGCCCATGGTCGGCGGTGACGATCATCGTTGTCCGTCCAGCGGTCCGCGGGTTGGACTGATATGCGTCCCATATCTCGCGCAGGAACGCGTCCGCTTCACTCGCGGCGGCGAGATAGCGCTCGTAACTCCCCTCGTGGGCGCGGTTGTCGGTGTCGCCTAACGCCACAAAGAGAACGTCGGGCGGAGTCGCTAATTGAGCGCGCACGGCGGCGACGACTTGAGGATCGTGGAGCGCCTCTGGGTCCGCGGGAATGAAAACGGACAAGCCGCTCCGCGCGACATTGAGAATGGCCGGCATGACATCCCACTCAGCAAAGACACGCACCGCCGCGCCAGCGTTGTTCAGACGCTCAAGAACCGTCACGTCTTCGTTTGGAATCGCGGCGTTGTAACGAATGCGCGGGTTGGGCCGCCCGGCAAGCATCTCCGCATAGCCGGGGTACGAGAACCAGTAGTCGTTGGTGACGCGCGCGCACGAACCCGCATCGCGATCGCCGATCAGCACGCCTTCATTGCGAAAGCTGAGCAAAAACGGCGTCAGCGCCTGTGCTCGATCCGGCACATCAACATAACGCGCGCGATAGGCTGGGTCGCTCACGAGCGATGCGTCCGCGCCGCGAAAGAGTTCTTCCCAACGATAGCCGTCAATCGTGACCAGGACCACGAACCGGGCCTGGGGGGACGGCACGGCGTCTCGAGCCCACGCTTCACTAATGAAGGCGACAAAAACAGCGGCCAGAGCAACGATTAGACGCATCACATCCTCAGGCTCCTGGCCCTACACGAGGCGCAGGAGCGCGACCAGCAGTTTCGCGTTGCCAAAGACCGGATAGAGTGGCGAGGCGCTCAAGGAGGTGATCGTGACCGTAAACGCAATCGGCGCCGCAGCCGCGCTTTCTCGATTGGATGGATGGCGGGCCGCCGAGGCGCGCGACGCCATCGTCAAAGAATACCGGTTCCCGAGCTTCAACGAGGCGTTCGCCTTCATGTGCCGGGTCGCACTGTACGCCGAGAGACATGACCACCATCCCGAGTGGTTCAACGTCTACAATCGGGTCGAGGTGACGCTGACGACGCACGACAGCGGCGGCGTCACCGACAAAGACGTTGCGCTCGCGCATTTCATGGATCAAATCGCTGAGCACTTCAGAGATTGAATGAGGGACTCATGGGCGGTCGCGTCGCGGGAAAAAAGGCATTCATCACCGGCGCCGCGCAGGGGCTCGGCGCCGCGATCGCAAGGGCGCTCGCGGACGAGGGCGCCATGGTGGCGCTCGCCGATATCAACTTCGCCGGCGCCAGAAAGACGGCCGACGACATCAACGCCGCCGCCGGCGGGCAAATCGCTTTTGCCTACGAACTCGACGTCACCGAGGAAGGCCAATGGGTCGCGGCGCTCGATGCGGCGAACACCGCGATGGGGGGCGTTTCAGCGCTCGTCAACAATGCCGGAATTGCGGGCGACAAGGGCGGGATCGAGGAACTCGACTTCGCGCGCTTTAAGCGCATCATGAGCGTGAACGTCGATTCCGTGTTTTTGGGCGCGAAGTACGCTATCAAATATCTGGCTCAAAACCAGCCGGGGTCGATCGTCAACATCTCCTCGATCGCGGGCCTCATCGCGAGCTGGAACACGCCAGCCTACAATGCATCGAAGGCCGCCGTGTGGTTGCTCTCCAAGAACATCGCGCTCTACTGCGCCAAGAAGGGGTTGGATGTCCGCTCCAACTCGATCCACCCAACCTTCATCGACACGCCGATCCTGGACCCGCTGCGGCAGGCGTTCGGAAAAGCCGAAGTCGAGGCGAAATTGGCGCGGCAAGTGCCTCTCGGGCGCATTGGCGAGCCCAACGATATCGCGATGGCCGCACTTTATCTGATTTCCGACGAAAGCCGTTTCGTCACCGGCGCCGAACTCAAGGTGGACGGCGGCATCTCAGCAATGTGACTTGCGCCTTAACTCGGGCACTCCAACATGAATACTATGAAATCTGTTTTCCGCCTTCTTTGTGCTGGCGCCCTGCTCGCCGGCGCCGCCTGCGGCAATCCCGTCTCGCCCGTGAACGGCGCTCCGCAAACAAGCGGCGGGGAAAACGGCGCGGTTATTCTGGACGTCGCGGAGGATCTTCCGGATTGGCTTCTTGTAGCGCGACAAAGATCGTGCGCGCCGGACGAAGACTGCCCCCGTCGCGAGGTTATGTTCAACCAACGCACCATTACACGAAACCCCGATGGCACGGCGGACATATGGATTCAGGTTCGCCACGGCGTGCCGCAGCTCTTCCAGGTTGACACCGAGACCACTGAATCGACCGTGCGCTACGATGTCGAGCGCCTTCACTACAAGTTCAATTGCCAGACAGAGCAGTTCTACGTGGTTGAGCGGCAGATCATGGGCGCTGGCGAAACCGTCGTTGCGCGCGATGAGCCGGCGGCGATTTATCGCGCGCCGGTGCGCGGAAGCATCACGCCGATCATTCTGCCGATCGCCTGCCGTGGCGATTAGGATTGCGCCCGTCGTTGGTAGATGACGTTGGCGAGCAGAACCCGAGCGCCAGGCGCGCCAAGCGTGCGATCGGTCGACAACTGCAACAAGCGCGTAAGCTGATTGAGATCCGGCGCTGTGCGATCCCGATAATAAGTCGACGCATAGGTCGCCAACGCCGTGCGCAGCGCATCACGCAAACGCGGCTCGTTTAGCCTAACCCGCCGACGAAGCTCGGCGTCGGGAACGTCAAGCCCCATGTCGATCACGATCGTGCCGCGCGTCGCTTGTCGCTGGAGAACACCGGCGGAGAGCGTCGGCAGCGGCACATAGGATTCCGCGGAGGTAAGACGTTCTTGGCGCGACGCGGGCGCTTGTTGCTGCGCCGACGAGCCCCCCCCGCTCGCGGCGGCCTGGCCGGCCAGCGCGGCTGTGATCGCGATCGCGGCGAAAAACGGCCTGGGGCGCATTGAGCGCAGAATCGGCGGGGGGCGCTAATGAATCGTTAGCGCCCGCCCGCGACTCACTGCGCGGTCCACCCGCCATCGACCGAAAGCGATGCGCCGTTTATCTGGTCCGCTGCAGGCGTCGTCAGAAACAACGCCAAGGCGGCGATCTCTTCAATACGAACAAACTGCTTGGTCGGCTGCGCCGCCAACAACACGTCGTTGATGACTTGCTCGCGCGTCATCTCTCGCGCGCGCATCGTGTCGGGAATCTGGTTCTCCACGAGCGGCGTGAGCACATAACCTGGCGAGATGGCGTTGCAGCGCACGTTGAATTGCGCTCCCTCCAAGGCCGCTGTTTTCGTCAACCCCACAAGTCCGTGCTTCGCCGCGACGTATGCGGATTTGAATGGCGACGCGACATGGGCATGCGCCGACGCTATGTTGATGATGCGCCCGTATCGGCGTTCCTTCATCCCGCGCATCGATGCGCGGATCGTATGGAAGGCCGCCGAGAGATTGAGCGCGATGATCGCATCCCACTTCTCGATGGGAAAGTCTTCGATCGGCGACACAAACTGCACGCCGGCGTTGTTCACCAGAACATCGAGGCGGCCAAACGCCCGCGCGGCGCTCTCGACCATGCCGGCGCAGGCGCCGCCGTCCATCAGATTGGCGGGGTCGTAGCGCACGACAACGCCGGTCTCGGCGGCGAGCGTTGCGCGCACCCGCTCGATTTCGCCTGCGTCTCCCAGCCCGTTGAGGGTGACGTCCATGCCCGCCTTCGCCAGAGCGGTAGCCACGCCAAGCCCAATGCCGCTCGTCGAACCCGTAATCAGCGCTGCTCTGCGTTCGCCCATCTGCTCACACCATCCTTGCCAATCTTGCGCCCGAACGCCGGAACCGCTAGCGCAGCCCCATCACAGGGCGGCAAACCTGAATCCCGGGCCGCCGCCCGCGCTGGGGGACGACATGGACATTACGGCGCCCATCAATGCTTTCGTAGCCGGCTTCCCTGACTTCATCATTCAGCTTGGCGTGGCCATCGGCCTCTTCGTCGCATCTCTGTTCATCTACGTTGCGATGACCCCGCACAAGGAATTGTCGCTCATTCGCGCGGGGAACCCGTCCGCCTCCTTGGCGTTCGGCGGCGTTGTGGTTGGCCTCGCGATCCCGCTCGGCTCGTGCCTTGCTCACGCTTTCGGCGTTTTGGATCTCTTGATTTGGGGCATCGTCACGCTGTTGCTTCAGCTGTTGGCGTTTCGCTTCGCCGACATCTTCTTGCGCGGCCTGCCGAAACGCATCGCCGACGGCGACGTCGCTGCGGCGATCTTTCTCATGAGCATCAAGATTGGTCTGGCGCTCATTCTCGCCGGCGCCGTCGCGGACCCCAATGTCTCGATGATCCGCGGCGGCTAACGTGTTTCGTCTGATCCCGGATTGGCTGCTCTACATTGTCGTCATCGCGGCGGTGGTGTTTGTGCTGTTCCGTGTCGATCAGCGCGCCGACGCGCCCGCGGCCTTGCCTGAATCGCCTGAGACCGGCGCGTTCTTGCCGCCGCCATCGGACTACGATCCGGAAGTGATGGTCGAGGTCGGCCCCATCGCGTCGGGGCTTGGCTCGGCCTTCGCGATCTCACGCGATGGCTGGTGGCTTACGGCGCGCCACGTCGTTGACGGCTGCGAGCACGTCGGGCTGGTGGTGTCACGCGGCGCGGCGGCGCGCGTGCTTGAGGTTCGCCGCGCCTTGTTCGCGGATATCGCGCTGCTCCGCACCAACAGCGCGCCAGCCGCGCTCGCGCTCGACACGTCGGAGCGGCGCTTCCAGATTGGGCAGCGCGCTTTTCACGTCGGTTTTCCGCAAGGCCAGCCAGGGGAGGCGTATTCCCGGCTGATTGGACGCGAAACATTGGTCGCGCGCGGACGCTACGACGTTGAAGAGCCGGTGCTCGCCTGGGCGGAACAAGGGCGCACATCGGGGCTGCACGGCTCCTTGGCTGGCATCAGCGGCGGGCCGGCTATCGCAGCCAATGGTCAAGTGATCGGCGTGACCGTGGCGGAGTCGGCGCGGCGCGGCCGCATCTACACAGCAGCGCCCTCTTCCATCCTGCGCTTGTTGCGCGTGGAGCAAATCGAGCCGCAAGGCGCGCCCGCGCCGCGATTGACGGCGGAGAATTACGGCCAAGAATCCGACGATCTGCGCCGCAACCTCGCTGTCGCCCAGGTCGTGTGCGTCGCGCCCGGCGATGTCGAGCCTCCCGTATGACCGCTCCTTTTGCGGACCGATTGGTCCAAGGCATACGCACCAAGAACACGCCTCTCTGCGTGGGTCTCGATCCTTTCGCGGACCGTATCCCGGCGATCTTCGGCGACATCGGCGCCGATCCCGCCTCCACGCTTCTCAAGTTCGGAACCGCCATCGTCGACATCGCGGTTAAGCACGCGACGGTTCTGAAACCCCAGCTCGGTTTGTTCGAGCAATTTGGCGAAATGGGCTACGCGGCGGCCCGCATGCTCTGCGAGTACGCCATCGGCGCGGGCATGCTCGTCATCCTGGATGCGAAGCGCGGCGACATCGGGACAACAGCCGAAGGGTACGCGCGCGCCACGCTCGGCGCGAAACCCGGGTTCGCCGCCGATTGCGTCACCGTCAATCCGTACATGGGCAAGGACACGCTCGAACCGTTCATCAGCCTCGCTCAACGAGAAGCAAAGGGCGTCGCGATTCTGGTGCGCACGTCCAATCCCGGCGCCGCGGACTTCCAGGACTTGCAGGTTGGCGACGCGCCCTTGTGGCGGCGAGTCGCGGAAATGCTGTCGCCAGAGGCGGAGCGGCTGCGCGGCGCCAGCGGCTGGTCGGGCCTCATGGCGGTCGCCGGCGCCACCTATCCCGACGAAGCGCGTGCGCTCAGGGAAGCCATGCCGACATCGCTTTTCTTGGTGCCTGGATACGGCGCCCAAGGCGCCAGCGCGCGCGACGCGGTCGCCGGGTTCATTGCAACGCGGCAAGGTTTGGAGGGCGGCGTGGTCAGTTCGTCGCGCGCCGTCTGCTACCCAGAACCCGCCCAGCGGGCGAACACTTTGGCGGACTGGCGATCAGCCGTCGAGGAAGCCGTGAAAAACGCCGCGAGCGAGCTGCGCGCCGCCTGCACGCGCTAAGCGCGAGACAAGCGCTCCAAGATTCGGTAAGTGCGCCATTGGGATCATTGTGGGGACGCGCTCCGAGCGCTCGGGAGATGACCATGCGCAACACGACACGCGCCGTATTCGCCGCCTTGGCGTTGGCGTTTGCATCGCCGGTCTTCGCGGACGGGCCAGGCGATGCAGGGCCCGATCGCGCCGCGCCGCCAGTGCGCGCGGCGCCTCTCCCGCCTTCAGCTCCGCAGACGGCGCGGCCGCAGGGGCGCACCGGCGTTATTCCGCTCAACGATGGCGAGGTCACGCTCAACGTCCCGCGCGGCTTCGCCTTCTACTCGGCGCAAGAGGCCTACGCCTACATGCAGCGAAACAACGCCGCCGCGCCGAGCGGCGTCGTGCTCGGCATGATCGCGCAAGACAACGCCGACATTCGTTCTCCCGACACATGGGCCACGATCGTAAGCTATGACGCGATCGGTTACGTTCAGCCCGAGACGGCCGCGGGACTGAGCGACACGAATTTTGAAACGCAAGTTCGCGAGGCGCGGCGCGCTCAAAACCGCGCATTCGAGGGATTCGCCGCGGCGCCATTATTTGAACCGAGCGCTCCGCACATTGTATGGGCCGAACGCTCGGCGGCGCCGGGCACGGGCGGGAAAGACTTTCGCTACGAGCAAAAGTCCATGGGGCGCTATGGCGTTGCGTGTCTGACCTCGCTCGGCAGCGCCGACCAGATGGATGAAATCATCGCCACCGCGGCAAACCTGCAGGCGATGCTCTCGTTTCCAGAGGGGCGCCGTCACAACGACTTTCAACCCGCGTCCGACCAGGTTTCGTCGTACTCGGTGCCTGGGCTTGTCACAGGCGTGCCGGCGGCGGCGCAAGCGCTGGCCGAACCGGCGTCAAACGGAGGAGCGTCCCAAACCGGATTTGGCGGCTTGGCGGGGTGGTTTCCGTGGATCGCGCTAGGCGTCGTCGGCGTCGCGGTCGCCGGTTACATGATGATGCGCCGGCGCGATGATGACGACGAGGAAGAGGACGACGACGATGACGACCGTCGCGGCCGTAATTCCGAGACGCAGCCCAAAGATGAGTCGAAACCCGAGGGCGCCTAGAGTCCCGATCCGATTCAATCGGATCGGGACAGGCTCTGGATTTCTGTTTGGGCGCATTTTCTTGCGCCGAACCGGCGTCCACTTCGTCGGAAAATGCCCTAGGCCGTCAGGACCACGCCATTTTCAATGTTGACGGCGACCCGTTCAAGCGGCTCGCCGTTACAGGGCCCACCCACGCAGGCGCCGTTTTCAAGCAGAAAGCTCGCACCGTGCGCTGCACAGACGGCGTATCGTCCTCCCTGCACAAGCACACGACCGTCCGCGCGCTGAAGCGGATATCCCGCGTGCGGACACCGGTTGCGAAACACCGCCACGGCGCTTCCGCGGCGCGTAATCAGCAACGAAGTCTCCGCGCCGTTGACGACAACACTTCTCACCTCTGCGCAGACCTCGGCCAGATCCGCGATCGACGCAATGTGAATGCCCGGCGGCAACGGCGCTGACTTCATGCGCCTTCGGAGCGAAATGGCCGTGAAAGCAGCATTGTGATCGCCTCGTCGATGCTGATGCGTTCGCCTATGATTGCGTCCACGGCTTCGCAAATCGGCATTTCGACGCCATGGCGCGCGGCGAGGGCGACGACAGCCGGCGCGCTCTCGGCGCCTTCGGCGACTGAACGTCGCTCGGCAAGCACCTCTTTTAGGCCGCGGCCTTCCCCGAGCGCCGCTCCCAGCGACGTATTGCGCGAAGTCAGCGACGCGCATGTCAGCACCAAATCGCCAAGCCCGCACAAACCGGAGAGCGTCTCAGCGCGCGCGCCCATCGCAAGACCCAGGCGCGTGAGCTCGGCGAAACCGCGTGTGATCAGCGCTGCGCGTGCGCCGTCGCCCAACTGGCGTCCCTGCGCCACGCCGCAAGCGATCGCGATGACATTCTTGACCGCCCCCCCGATCTCGGCGCCAACCAAGTCCTCCGCGATGTAGGGACGAAACGTCGGCAGGCCGATCGCGGCTACGACGCGCTTGGCCAAGTCCGGGTCGCGGCTCGCGATGGTCGTGGCCGTTGGGAGGCCCCGCGCAACGTCTTTCGCAAACCCCGGACCCGACAATACTGCCAAGCCCGCGTCGGGAATCTCCTCGTGCAGCACTTCGGTCATCAGGGCGAGCGACCCGCGCTCGACCCCCTTCGCGCAAAGGACAATCGGCGTGCCGGGCTTCAAATAGGGCCGCAGACCCCTCAAGACGCCGCGCATATGCTGGGCCGGCGGAACCGCGAGGATGAGGTCCGCCACCGCCGCCTCCTCGAAACCGGCGGTGGCGCGGACCGCCGCATTCAGCCTGACGCCAGGCAGGAACAACTCGTTCTCATTGCGCTGGTTGATGGCCAGGACGACCTCCGGTTCCCGCGCCCACATGGTTACGCGCCGTCCCGCCGCCGCCGCGACCTGGGCAAGCGCCGTGCCCCACGCGCCCGCCCCCAGAACGGAGACGCTCTGGACCCCCTCAGCCATAGACTGAATCCTTCATTGAACGTTCAGGCAAAACCGGTTATCCTGTAGGGTATGGATGATAAGACCAATACGCGCGACCGCATCCTGCTCGCCGCCATGAACCGCATCAAGCACTACGGCTATGGTAAGACAACCATGGCCGAGATCGCTTCGGACTGCTGCATGTCTCCGGGCAACATATATCGCTTCTTCGAAGCAAAAATCGATATCGCCGAGGCCATGGCTCGGAAGCACTATGCTGAAGAGCAAGCCGAAATGGCGGCCCTGGCGCGCAAAAAGGAATGGTCCGTCGACCGCCGCCTGCGCGAGATTTTCTTCAAGCGCCTACGCGACTCCTTCCGGATTTTCGAGGATAACGCAAAAATCCTCGAGGTCGCCGAGGTTCTGCATCGTGAGCGCCCCCTGTTCGCGAACGAGCAGCTCGCGCTTGAGCGCGTGTTTCTCTCCGCCCTGCTTGAGGAAGGCGCCAAGGCTGGCCTGTTCGTGGAAGGCGACTACGCCTTCATGGCGGAGATGATGCAGTGCGCCACGATGAAGTATGGCCTGCCGCAACTGTGGTCGAGGCTCACGCTCCCCAAGCTTGAGCGCGAGTTGGGCGGCGTACTCGACCTCCTCTTCTGCGGGCTCTATGCGCGCGCGGAAGAACCGGCGCGTGTTCCGCGGGCACGCGAAGAGGCGCTTGCGTGAAAAATTGAATATTGATGATTTTATTCATTGCAAAATGATTTGGACGGTGCTATCTAGGATGCGTCAGACCGAACCGCATCTTTAGGAGCCCCTCACATGTCCGCGACCCGTCCTTCCGTCCTGTTGATGTCCGCCTTTGTTGTGGCTGCCGCCGTTCTGATCGCGGCCGCCGCCGCGCCGCTTGTGCAGGTCGCCACGCTCGTCGTCGCCTGAGTTGTGCGGCGCACAGCGAAACTTGCATTAATGGGGCGTAATTAACGATACACCGCCAAATTTGCATAACTGCCCCGTTCTTTTCAGGGCTAGCATTAACGCAGTGGCGGGCGCATTTCCCATTCATCGATGTTCGCAACCGCAGCATCGAAACCAAGGAGAGACAACAATGTCCGCGCAAGACCTGCCTGCTGCCGTCCGCGCTATGTCCGTGGTGGTCGCGATCGCATTGGTCGCGACTGCGCTGGCGCCGGTGATTTTCACCGCGATCGGTATCGTGGCCTAAGCCTTAGCTCCCTTGCGCCCGGGCGTGTGGCTCGGGCGCAAGCGGGCGGCGGCCTCATCCAGCGGCCAACGCGGCCGAGCCGCCACTGACAAGTCATCACTGAATCCCAGCCGCAATCTTTCCGCCCCCGCCAACGCGATCATAGCGGCGTTGTCCGTACACCACTTGAGCGGCGGCGCGATGAAATCGTAGCCGCGCGCGACCGCCAGGGCTTCCAGCTTGGCCCGGATCGCCCGATTGGCGGCGACGCCCCCCGCAGCGACCAGGCGGCCCTTCGCCCCCCAAATCGGATCGAATTGGCGCATCGCCTGGAGCGTGCGGTCTTCGAGAACGTCCAGAACCGCAGCCTGAAAGCCCGCGCACAAATCGGCGCGGTCTTGATCAGTCAGCGATCCCAGCCGCTCGACCTCCCGCACACAGGCCGTCTTCAGGCCCGCGAATGAGAAATCACACCCGGCGCGTCCCATGAGCGGGCGCGGGAGCGAAAACCGCCGCGGGTCGCCCGAAAGTGCTGCTTTTTCTACAAACGGTCCGCCTGGAAAGCCGAGCCCGAGCAGCTTCGCGACCTTGTCGTAAGCTTCGCCCAAGGCGTCGTCGATGGTGGAGCCAAAGCGGCGGTAAACGCCAACATCCAGCACCGCTATGAACTGGCAATGCCCTCCCGAGACCAGCAGAAGGAGATAGGGAAAGGTCGCCCCCCGTTCGGCCAGGCGCGGCGACAAGGCGTGGCCTTCCAAATGATTGACCGCGATCAGCGGCTTGCCATGAGCCAGGGCGATCGCTTTCCCGGCCATCAACCCCACCATCACCCCGCCAATCAGGCCGGGCCCGGCGGTCGCCGCGACCCCGTCGAGCTGCGTGAAGGACAGGTCCGCGTCCCGCATCGCGGCGGCGATGACCCCATCAAGCCCTTCCACGTGGGCGCGCGCCGCGATCTCGGGCACGACGCCCTTGTAAGGCGCATGTTGAGCCGCCTGCCCCAGCACAATGTCGGACAAGACGCGCGGCGTTCCGTTTTCCAGGCGCAGCACAGCTGCCGCCGTCTCGTCGCAGCTGGTCTCAATGCCAAGAACGGTAAGGCTTTTCATCTGGCGCACATTTGGCGCGTTCCCCTCGCCGACGCCAGCGGCTAAGTGCATTGCATGACGGCCCTTTTTCGCATTGGCGCGCGCGGCTCCAAGCTTTCGCTAACGCAAACGGAACACGTACGCGTACGTTTCGCACGGCTGCTGGGCGTGGCGTCGGAGCGCCTCGACATTGTTCCCATCACCACTTCAGGCGACGTCATCCAGGATCGCCGGCTGATCGAAGCGGGCGGCAAGGGCCTCTTCACAAAAGAACTGGACGAAGCCCTGCTCGACCGGCGCATCGATCTCGCTGTTCATTCGCTCAAGGATCTGCCGACGAAACTTCCGCCGGGGATCGACCTGGCTTGCGTGCCTGAGCGCGAAGACCCGAGGGACGCCTTCGTTAGCGTCGCATACGCGTCGTTGGAGGCGATGCCCGCGGGCGCCAATGTCGGAACAGCGAGCCTCCGGCGTCAAGCGCAGACGCTATTCTCGCGCCCAGACCTTGGCGTCGTCACCTTGCGCGGCAATGTCGATACGCGCTTGCGTAAGCTTGAAGAGGGTCACGCCGACGCGACTTTTCTCGCCATATCTGGATTGAAACGCCTCGGGTTGGAGTCGCGCGCCGCCAGCCTTGTCGATCCTCTCGCAATGCCGCCGGCGGCGTGCCAAGGCGCGCTCGCAGTCACCGCACGCGCCGACGACATTCACGCGCATGACGCATTGCGCGCGCTTGAAGACGCGTCCGCGCGACTCGAAATCGAAGCCGAGCGCGCATTCTTGGATGCGCTTGATGGCTCTTGTCGCACTGCGATCGGCGTGCTCGCGCGGTTTCAGAACGACGCAATGCACTTCGTCGGCGAAGCGCTCACGCCAGACGGCGTCGCGCGCTGGCGGCGCACGGAAACGATTTCGTTAAGCGGCGATCAGATCGTCGGCGCGCGCGCCCTGGGCCTGCGGCTTGGGGCCGAGGTTCGCGCCGAGGCCGGCGACGCGTTGGTTACGGACAGCGCCTGATGCGTCGGGTCGCGATCACGCGCGCGCTGCCGGAAGCAGAACGAACAGCCCAACATGTGCGCGATTTTGGGGCGACGCCCATCATCGCGCCGCTGCTCACAATCGTGCCGTGCGGGTACGACACCAGCACGCAAGACGCACAGGCGCTCGTCTTCACCAGCTCGAACGGCGTCCATGCCTTCCCGAATGCACGGGGCGCGCGCGATATGCCGGTATTCGCGGTCGGAGAAACCACCGCCGCGGCGGCGCGCGCCGCCGGCTTTCTAAGCGTGCGCTCCGCCAACGGCGATGTGAACGCGCTCGCCGCCCTCATCAAATCCACGCTCTCTCCCGCGGGCGGCAAACTCATCCATATCGGCGGGGCCCATCTCGCGGGCGACCTCGCGGGACAACTGGCCCAGTCAGGGTTTACGCTGGATCGGCGCGTCGCGTACGCGGCCGTGCCGGCAAGCGTCGCGCCCGCCGCCTTCGCCGAACCGCTCGATCTGGTGCTTTTCCACAGCGCGCGCGCCGCGGAAACCTTCATCGCACTGGGGGCGCCCGGTTCGGAACGCCTGGTGGCGGGCTGCCTTAGCCCGGCGGTCGCCGAGGCGGCCCGCGCCGCGCGGTGGAAAGCGCTGATTGTTTCCCCCGCGCCGCGCGAGGACGCACTCCTTGGCGCCACACTTCGGGAGTAATTCTCCCCCGCTGGCGCAAGCGCTTGAGCGCCCCCTGGGGCAGCCGTAAGTTCGCCTATCGATCGCGCGACTCATTGCCGTTGTGAAACAAGGGCTGTCGCGCGGAGGTCTCGTGAGACTGCGTTAGAGAACACTGCGTTAGAGACTGGGGAGTTTCATGGCCAGAGACGACGAGGCGGAGCGCGGACGCGCCGAGCCGATCGACGTGGATTACGAGCCCGCCTACCGCGACGAACCACGGCGCGGCATCGGCGGGGGCACAGCCATGGTCCTCGCCCTGGCCGCCGCCGGCCTCGGCGCCGCCGGCGGCGCTGTCGCGCCGCGCATCCCTGCGATCAATGCGGCGCTGGACAACATCGCGCCCCAACCTGAAACGCAAGCCGCCGCGACCACCGAGGCTGCGGACATCAACCAACGTCTCGCGGCGATCGAGGAAATCATGGGCGCGCCGCTCGCCGTGGCGGCAAACGGCGAAGCCGGCGATGGCGGCACCGCCGCGCGGGTCTTCGCGCTGCAGGCCGGCTTGCGCGATGTGGAACGCCAGCTCGGCCAATTGCCCACCTCCGCCGAGGTCACGGCGCTCGTCGCCGAAGTGCGCCAACTGCAAGAGGACTTGCCCGCCGTCGCCGCCGAAGCCCGCAGCGCGGCGACCGCGGCGCGCGCCTCGTATGCGATTGTCGCGGCGGGAGAAGCCGCCCGTTCGTCCGGCCCGTTCGAGCAGGCCCACGCCGCGCTCGCGCAACTCTTGCCGAACGATCCCAATGTCGCCGCCCTTGAGCCGTTGTCGCGCACCGGCGCGCCCACGCGCGGCGAATTGCGCGATCGCTTCGATCGGCTCGATGTCGAGATCATCCGCGCCGCACGGCAGAGCCAAGCGGGTGCGGGCTTCTGGGGCCGCATCCAGGCCGCGCTTGCGCAGTGGATCGTTGTGCGCCGCGCCGACGCGGGCGACACGCCAGAAGGCATTGTCGCGCGCGCGCAGGCAGCGCTTGAAGGCGACCGTCTGGCCGAAGCGATCGAACATCTGAACCGCCTCCCGGATGCGCCGAAGCGCACCGCCCAGCCCTGGATCAGCGACGCTCAGCGCCGCCTCGAAATCGACCAGCGGCTCGCGGCGATCCGCCAAGAATTGTCGCGGAGCTAATCCCCATGTTGCGCGTCGCGTTTCTTCTTATCATCGCCGTCGCCGCGATGCTGGCGTCATGGCAGATCGTGACCACCGATCCGGGCACCGTCGAGATCAGCTGGTTCGGCACCGAGGTTTCGACCAGCGCGCTCTTCGGATTGTTGATCCTCGTCGCGCTGATCGCTTTGGCCTTGCCGGTTCTGCGCTTGCTCATGTTCCTGATGGATGCGCCCGGCCGCATCAGCAAAGCCAGCCAACGCGCCCGCATTCGGCGCGGCCAGGAAGCGCTTGCGCTCGGCCTGATCGCCGCGGAAGCGGGCGAGTTCGAAGACGCGCGCCGTCATGCCGACAAAGCCGAGGACCTCGTCGACGAACCCCGCCTCGCGTTGCTCTTGCAAGCGCGCTCCGCCGAAGTGGCGGGCGACACGGCCGCGGCAGAGCGCGCCTATTCGGGCATGCTCCAAAACGAAGACACCGAGGTGCTCGGGCGCAAAGGTCTGATGGCCGCCGCGTTGAAGCGCGGCGATCGCACCGCCGCGCGCGCGCACGCTGAAGCCGCGCTCAAGGCCTCGAAAACCGCAACATGGCCGTTTCAGTACGCTTTCGATCTCGCCGTGCAGGCAGCCGATTGGGAGAACGCAGCCGAAGCGCTCGATATTGGCGACAAACGCAAGCAGGTCGATGACAAGATCGCGAAACGTCGGCGCGCCGTGCTGATGGCGGCGCAAGCGGCGAAGCTCGAACGCGAACGCCGCCCTGACAAGGCCGCCGAGGCAGCGCAGAAGGCGTTTCGCATGGCGCCCACGTTCGCGCCCGCGGCCGCCCTCGCCGCTCGCTTGCTCGTGGGCGAAGGCAAAGGCGAACGCGCCGCCGCCATTCTCGAAGAAGCCTGGGAGAATGCGCCCCATCCCGCGCTTGCGCACGCTTATCGCGATGTCGCGCCGGGCGAGGCAAGGGAAGCGCGCTCGGAGCGCATGCGCGCGTTCGCCGAGAAACGGCGTGACCATCGCGAAAGCAAGCTTGTGCTCGCCGAACTGGCGATGGAGAGAGGCGACTGGGGCGGCGCGCAAGCCGCGCTCGACGACGCCTATCGGGAAAACCCCTCCTCGCGCATTTGCATCCTGTTCGCGCAGGTCGCGCGCGGTCGCGGCGACGAGAACGCGGCGCGCACATGGCTCGCGCAGGCCGCCGCCGCGCCTCGCGAACTTGACTGGTCCGACCTCGATCCCGAGGGGCCGGCGTTTCTGTACGACGACAACGACTGGGCGCGGCTCGTCTATGTCTTTGGCGATGGCGGCCAATTGGTTCATCCCCGCATGGAACGCGGCGCCAACGATGCGCTGGGACCGGTTCTGGCGTTGCCGACCGCGGCGCTCACGCCGCCTCGCCCGACAATGTCGGCGACGGCTGAGGAAGTCGAAGTGGAAGAGGTACGCTAGTACGCTCTCGATTCGCTTGCCCTTGGGGCGCGAGACGCGTAGGTAACGGCGCTTCGCGGGGCTCGCCCCGCACCGAGGAGCCGCCTTAGCTCAGCCGGTAGAGCACCGCATTCGTAATGCGGGGGTCGCGTGTTCGAGTCACGCAGGCGGCACCATTTTCCTTCAGCATGGCGCGCAAGCGGTAGGAAAGTCGCAAACGGCTCAGCGCGAGCTGGTCCTGACAAACCTCAGCCATATCGGCGCGCAATCTCCGAGCCGCTTTGCTTCGTATCGCGTGGTCACGTGGCCCGGCCAGGGCGCGCGCCAATCGGCGGCGCGTTCGGCGGTCCAGACAAACGCCGGGCTCCTCAAAAACAGGGCCAGCGTCCACTCCGCATAGTGCGCCCAATCGGTTGCGAACCGCACCTCGCCGCCGGGTTTCAACACGCGCGCGAGCGCCTCCACAAAAGCCGCCTGAATGAGCCGGCGCTTGTGATGTCGCGCCTTGGGCCATGGGTCCGGAAACAAGATGTACGTGAGATCCACGCCTTCATCCGGAAGCCGCGCCAGCACGTCGCGCGCATCGCCCATGTGCAGGCGGATGTTCTGCGCATTCGCTTCCTTGACGTGACGCAGGCAGGAGGCGACGCCGTTCATGAACGGCTCAACGCCGATAAACCGCGCGCGCGGTTTTGTGCTGGCTTGCGCGACCAGATGCTCGCCTCCGCCAAAGCCGATTTCAAGAATGACCGGCTCCCCTCCCCCCTGCGGAGAGAGGGCCGAAGGGTGAGGGGCGTCCATACCCGCGAAGAGAGCGGCCGGATCAATCGCCCCCTCGTCCGGCACGGCAAGATGCGGCAGTAGGGTCTCCATCAACCCCGCCTGTCGCGGCTTGAGCGTCCGCGCCTTGATGCGGCCATAGCTGCGCAGGTGTCGGGTATCAGGTGGCAGGGCGTGACTCCGAAGGCGCCGTGGCGCGAACTCGCCCTGGCTTCCTATATCTGATAGCTAGAGCCAACACCCTACGTCCTTGGAGTCCCCCATGCGCGAAAAGCTGAATTTCTACATCGACGGCAAGTGGGTCGCCCCCGCCACGACGCGCACGCATGACGTGATCAACCCCGCCAACGAAGAGCCGTGCGGCCGTATCTCCCTGGGCGCCGCGGAGGATGTGAACAAGGCGGTGGCCGCCGCAAAGCGCGCCTTCGAGACCTGGTCGCAAACCAGCGTCGACGAGCGCAAGGCCTATCTCGACAAGATCATCGCGATCTATCAGCGCCGGCTCGGCGAAATGGCGGAAACAATCTCCATGGAAATGGGCGCGCCGTTGCCGCTTGCGCAGACAGCGCAAGCGCCGGCTGGTTTGGGCTATCTCATGGATGCGCGCGCCCAACTCGACAAGTTTGAGTTCGAGAGCGACTACGGCAATGGCCGTCGCATCCTCAAGGAGCCGATCGGCGTCATCGGCATGATCACGCCCTGGAACTGGCCGCAAAATCAGATTTGCGCCAAGGTCGGCCCTGCGATCGCGGCGGGCTGCACCATGGTGCTGAAACCCTCCGAACTGGCGCCGCTGAACGCAATCCTGTTCGCCGAGATCATCGACGAGGCGGGACTTCCGCCGGGCGTCTTCAATCTCGTCAACGGCGACGGCCCTGGCGTGGGCGCGGCGCTCTCCTCCCACCCCGATGTCGACATGATGAGCTTCACCGGCTCGACCCGCGCCGGTACGTCGGTGATGCAGAACTGCGCCGCGGGCATCAAGAAAGTCGCGCTCGAACTTGGCGGCAAAAGCCCGAACATCATTCTCGACGACGCCGACCTGCCCAAGGCCGTCGCGCGCGGCATGATGCACATGGCCAACAACACAGGCCAAAGCTGCAATGCGCCTTCGCGTATGCTGGCGCCGAAAGCGAAGTACGAGGAAGTTGTACAGATCGCCGCCGAAACCGCCAAAGCCATCAAAGTGCAGGCGCCCGATTCCGCCGAGAAAGGCGCTATCGGGCCGTTGGCGAACGCCAACCAGTTCCAGAAAGTACAGGGCCTGATCCAAAAGGGCATCGACGAGGGCGCGCGCGTGGCCGCGGGCGGCGTTGGGCGGCCCGAAGGCTTCAACCGCGGCTACTACGTGAAACCCACGGTGTTCGCGGATGTGAACAACACCATGACGATCGCGCGCGAAGAGATCTTCGGGCCAGTGCTCGTGGTCATCCCATACGAGAACGAAGAGGACGCGATCCGTATCGCCAACGACACGCCCTACGGCCTCGCCGCTTATGTTCAGGGCGGTCAGGAGCGCGCGCGCAAGGTCGCGAAGAAACTGCGCGCGGGCAACGTTCACATCAACGGCGCGTTCGGCGGCATGGGCACGCCGTTCGGCGGCTACAAGCAGTCCGGTCTGGGCCGCGAAGGCGGACACTTCGGGCTGGAGGAGTTCTTGGAAGTGAAGGCCGCAATTGGCTGGGGCGAACAAGCGTAAATCAAAGGGAAACAACGCTTTCACGTCGCATTAGCCACGGCGTGCGCACTCTCGCGCCATGGCTCCTTCGCTTGAAACCGATTCGATGGACGAAGACCCACGGCGCGACGCGCCGGGTTTCTATTTGCTTGACGACGCCGGGGGCCGTTTCGTGGTCGATCCCGACTTCGGCTTCGTCTCGCTGCGAGACGAAGCCACGCTTCAGACCGAACGAGGCGCCGTGCACCTTGCGCGTCTACGCGTCGTCGAGCCTTCCGGCGAAGAATACGTTCTCGAGATGCGGCTCAAGATCACCGGCCGTGTGCCGCAGATGCTCGGCCCCGAAGAGGCGGCGCCGCAAGCAAGCCAAACGGATCGTGAAACCGAGATCGTCCTGGCCGATGCGCCGTGGGAGAGCTTCGCGGGATGGCGCGGCAACGCGGGTGCGCGGCTCGCCGACGAGGACCTCGCGTTCGGCGTGCTGCTGTCGCCTGCGTTCCAGAGCCTCGACCTGAACGGCGCCGCGCTCTCCATCGAAGCGCCGCCGCGACCCTCTCATCGCGCTGCGTGCTGGGAACCCTAGCGCCGCCGTCTCTCGACCATTGAAATTCGGCCCCGACCGGATCAGAACGGCCCCATCTTGTTCCCGTTCTGAGGAGATCGCGCGTGGCTGAGAAAAAATGGCGCAAGCGCACCATCGGCAATCGCAAGCTGAAACCCGAAACCCTGATGATGGGATACGGCTACGATCCGATGCTTTCGGAAGGTTCGCTGAAGCCGCCGCAATTCCAGACGTCCACCTTCGTGTTTCGCTCCGCGCAGGACGGCAAGGACTTCTTCGCCACCATGCAGGGGCGGCGAAAAATGGGGCCGGACGAAGAGCCGGGCCTCATCTATTCGCGCTTCAACAATCCCAACCTCGAAGTCGTCGAGGACCGGCTCGCGCTGTGGGACGACGCGGAAGCTTCGCTGCTCTTCGCCTCTGGCATGGCCGCGATTTCGACCGCCCTGCTCGCCTATCTCCGCCCGGGCGACGTGGTGTTGCAGAGCCGCCCGATCTATGGCGGCACGGAGACGCTGATCCACTCGATCCTGCCCGAGTTCAACATCAGCCAAGTCGCGTTCGAGGCCGAACACGGCCCTGAGGAAATGCGCCACGCCGCTGACGAAGCCAAGAAGAAGGGCCGCGTCGGCGCCATCTTCATCGAAACGCCCGCCAACCCCACCAACGCGCTGGTCGACATTCAAGCCGCGCGCAAGATCTCGGAATCGCTGGCGGTCGACGGCCGCAGGCCGCCTGTCATCGTCGACAATACCATGCTGGGGCCGGTCTATTCACAGCCGCTCAATCACGGCGCCGACATCGTCGTCATGTCGCTCACCAAATATGTCGGCGGGCATTCCGACTTGATCGCGGGCGGCGCTTCGGGATCGAAGGCGATGCTGGCGCCGGTGCGCCGCATGCGCTCGACGCTCGGCACCATGGCCGACACACACACGGCGTGGCTGTTGATGCGCTCGTTGGAGACGCTGAAGTTGCGCATGGAAGCGGGCGCGGAAAACGCCAAGAAGGTCGCGGAATTTCTGCGCGACCATCCCAAGATCGACAATGTGTGGTTCTTGGACTTCCTGCCCAAGGATCACCCGGACCGCGCCATCCACGAACGCCAGAACAAAAGCGCCGGCTCAACCTTCTCGTTCGAAGTGAAAGGCGGCGAAGCAGCGGCTTTCCGCGTGCTCGACAAGCTTGAAGTGATCAAGCTCGCGGTGAGCCTCGGCGGCACCGAAACGCTTGCCTCGCATCCCGCGGCGATGACCCATTCCGGCATGCCGGCGGAGGAGCTGGCGAAATATTCGATTACGCCGGGCCTCATCCGCATTTCCATCGGCATCGAAGACCCGGAAGATCTGATCGCGGACTTGGCGCAGGCGTTGGACGCGGCTTAGCGCGCAACTGAGGTGTTTTGCCTGTGTTGGGCGCCCCTGTCCTACTGGCGCCTCGCCCCGTCATGCGCATCAAATGCGCAATGGCGCGGGCGTCGTGTTTGTCGGTCTTGTTGCGCTGCGCCTTCATCGCGTCGCGCGCCGCAAATGCGTCGAGACACGCCGCCGGCACGCCGCGCGCTTCCAGTT
>ERZ761602.540-NODE-540-length-80575-cov-59.448137_pt1 | contig 80575 bp, 58 predicted proteins | sample MGYA00512165_ERZ761602 | MGnify/ENA primary metagenome ERZ761602 (study PRJEB28899, sample SAMN02445085) | bioreactor sludge metagenome | biome: EBPR sludge; isolation source: Thorneside wastewater treatment plant | place: Australia: Brisbane, Thorneside...
AAAAGGGATGTAACACTGTTCTACCTAACCTGGACGAGCCAGAACCAAAGAGGAAAATGATTTAGAACCTCGTTGGATTTACATCCTACGGGGTAAATATTCTGCGTAGCATTAATTTTTCATCAACTTTCTTAAAAGTTCATCCAAAAAATGCACGAATTCAATTTTTAAGACACTAAGCGCCTAAAAGACAACAGTTTTTAATTTTGTGCATGATTGTAATACTGATGATTTGAAAGCCTGAATTACTTATCTTACATTGTTACCCTTCCCGGAGCGCTTCCCCATAAACCTTCAATGCGCGCTCTCTCACCATACTGTGATCCACGATGGGCGGAGGACATGTTTTTCAGTTGGAAATTATAAAGAATCATATAAGAAGGGAATTAAAAAATAAACAAAATTGTTTAGTTATTAATTTTATATAACTTTGAATAAAAAAAGATGCTTCCTGAATTATCCAAAATAAAAGGAATTCACCCCGGAGCGATCTTAAGGAGAGAGAGCAAGGTCCGTGGATTAAAAAACAATGAATTAGCCAGCGCCGTTGGAGAACATCCACAGACGATCAGTTCCATTTTAAAAGAAAAAAGAGGAATAAACCCAAAGCTCTCCATCCGTTTAAGCCATATTTTTGATTGTGATGAGGAATATTTTATGATGTTGCAGGCATGCTATGAGGTTAAAAGCCAGGTAAAACAACATAAAAATATAACACCAGATTTAAGTAAAATCAGGAAGATTCTATTTTGGGACACTGATTTTAGTAAAATTGACTGGGTTCGCAATCAAAGCGCCATCATCAAAAGAATTTTTGAGAGAGGAAATGAAATGGAGATAAAGGAGATCATTTCGTTCTATGGAGAGGAAGCTATAAGAAAGGAATTGATTACAATTGAAGAAAACATCCAGAAGGATTTAATTCTATAAATCATTGATCACCATGAAATTTCATATAAACACAGTTTCTCCGGTACTTTTGGATGTACTTAAAACTATTATGGTAATTGATGAATTAAGCTCCTTTCGTTTGGTAGGCGGAACATGTTTAAGTTTGTTGATGGGTCATAGAATATCGGTTGGCATTGATTTATTTACAGATGCAGCATATGGTTCGATTGATTTTGAAAAAATTGATCAAATATTTATGAAGACATTTGATCATGTAGAATTGGGATTTGGTAGAAACCATAGTATGGGGGAATCCTATTTGATTGGTAAAAGTCAGGATGAAGTGGTAAAGGTAGATCTTTACTATACGGATCCGTTCATCTTTCCCTTAATGGAACTTGAAGGGATCCGCTTGGCGCAATTGGAAGAAATTACTGCCATGAAACTGGATGTGATCGGGCGTAACGGCAGAAAGAAAGATTTCTGGGATTTGCATGAATTGTTGGAATACTTTTCCCTCCAGCAAATGCTGGATTTCTATGAAAGGAGATATCCATATAGCTTTCCCAAAGAAGTAATACTAAAAAAGATGATTGATTTTAAAGAAGCAGAAGATGACTTTGAGCCGATATGCCTCAAAAATAAATATTGGGAACTGATAAAACTTGACATTGAAGAAACTGTTAAACAAGAATTCAATTTTCTAAGTTGATTAACTAGCGCCTCCGAAATATTTAAAGGATTATTCTTCTCTCAACGCTTCCCCATACACCTTCAATGCGCGCTCTCTCGCCATACGATGATCCACGATGGGCGGAGGAATGGTCTGCTGCCAGTCTGGACCGAGCCATTTCTGGATATAAATACCATCCGGATCGAAGCGTTTTTGTTGCTCTTCGGGGTTGAATATCCGGAAATAGGGCGCTGCGTCACAACCGCTGCCTGATGCCCATTGCCAGTTGCCATTGTTGGAAGATAATTCATAATCCAGCAGTTTTTCTGCAAAATAGGCTTCTCCCCATCGCCAGTCGATCAGCAAGTGTTTGGTGAGAAAACTGGCAGTGACCATCCGGACTCGGTTGTGCATCAAACCGGTGGAGTTCAACTCCTTCATGCCGGCATCCACCATGGGATAACCTGTTTCGCCGCGACACCAAAGGTCAAATTCTTTTTCATCATTGCGCCAGGCGATGCGGTCGTATTTTGGTTTGAAGCTTTTGCTGACCACATGGGGAAATGAAAAGAGGATCATCATAAAGAATTCGCGCCAGATGAGTTCGCCGAGCCAGGTATCATTGAGTTCAAGGGCTTGTTTGACTAAATGACGGATGCTCACTGTCCCGAAACGCAGGTGAACACTCATCTGCGAAGTGCCTTGTTGCAAAGCCGGGAAATTCCGGGTCTGATCATAGTTCTTTATAACTTCCGGGTTGATTTCGTTCCGGGCCAGGCGTGTCCCGCTTTCAGTAAAACCTGCCAGGGACAAAGGTGGAAAATCGAATGTCTGGTGACAGAAAAAATGGTGCAACAGGTTTTCTGAAGGCCATTCGCGAAGGTCATCGGGTGTCAGGCGGGACTTCCACGTACGGCTGTAAGGCGTGAAAACAGTGTATGGCTTGCCGTCTTTTTTGACGATATCGTCTTTTTCGAAAATGACCTGATCTTTATAAGTGAAAAACGGGATTTCTTTCTTTTGCAATAATGTAGCGATCTGTTGATCCCGTGCAACGGCATAGGGTTCGTAATCGTGATTGGTATGCACTTCCATGATTTGAAACCGCGTGGTCAGTTGACTGAAAACTTCTTCCGGTTTGCCGTACATCACCAGCAATGAGCTTTGTTTTTGGGTCAGTGTCCGGTTGATGTCTTCGAGCAGGTGATAGATAATGCTGACGCGTTTATCGGCCGGATCTGTTAATTTGCTTAGGATGTCCGGGTCAAAAATGAACAGCGGAACCACAGGGAAAGCACTTTTAAGGGCATGCAACAGACCTTTGTTGTCGTGCAGGCGAAGGTCGCGTCTGAACCAGAAAACGGTCACTTTTTGCATATCGGGATTTATTTTATGTCTCACAAACTCAAATTAATCAGTCTTGCTATTAAATGCAATTTTCCGGTTTTTTGTTTACAATGCCCAAAACCGGGCAGGATATTTCAACTTTTTTGTATATCCGACAGGTTACTCAGTTTTTTTTTGTCCGGGAACGAACTCAATTTTCCTATTTTTCAATTCATTATTGAACGCTGATACTTAACAAATCCACACTATTAACAGCCTATATTATTAAGTGTCTTAAAAATTGAATTCGTGCATATTTGGCAGAACTTTGACGAATTTTGATCTTAGAAATAATGCCACACAGAATATTTACCCCGTAGGATGTAAATCCATCGGGGTTGAACCCCGTAGGATGTAAATCCATCGGGGTTGAACCCCGTAGGATATATATCCAACGGGGTTGAACCCCGTAGCGAAGCGGCTCGGGGTTCTTAAATCATTTTCCTCTTTGGTTCTGTCTCGTCCAGCTTAGGTAATGATCGATATCAGCTATCTGAAACAGGAAGAATGGCCATTTCAGGCTATGAATTGCATCATTTTGGCACATCTTAGCCACAACTGCTGTATTTTTGCAAAAATATTAAATATGATGTCAGATCTTGAAATAGCCAAAGCCACCCAAATGAAAGTGATTTGGGAGATCAGCGACCAATTGGGAATTGCCCGCGAAGATCTACTGCTTTATGGAAATTATATCAGTAAGCTACCGCTTAAGCTGATAGATGATGAAAAAATAAAAGATAAAAAACTGATTTTAGTTACCGCGTTGACGCCGACTCCTTCCGGTGAAGGAAAAACCACCATGTCCATCGGATTGTCAGAAGGCCTAAACCGGATCGGAGTAAAAACGGTGGTCGTCCTGCGTGAACCTTCACTTGGTCCCGTTTTCGGTATCAAAGGTGGAGCAGCAGGTGGTGGAAGAGCTCAGGTACTTCCGATGGAAGATATCAACCTGCATTTTACGGGTGATCTTTCTGCAGTTGAAAAAGCGCACAATTTGTTGAGTGCATTGATTGATAACCATTTACAAAGCAAAAATAATACACTCAATATCGATCCAAGGAAGATCGTATGGAAAAGAGTTATGGATATGAATGACCGGTCGTTGCGGGAAATGGTCATCGGCTTAGGCGGCACAAAACAAGGCGTGCCCCGACAGTCTGGTTTTGACATCACGGCTGCTTCGGAAGTAATGGCAGCCTTGTGTCTTGCCACAAGCATCGATGATCTTAAAATCAAACTGGGAAATATTCTTATCGGATATACATATGATCAAAAGCCTGTTTTTGCACGGGATTTTAATGCTCAGGGCGCTATGACAGCTTTGCTTAAATATGCCATAATGCCAAACCTGGTTCAGACGATCGAAGGAAATCCTGCGATCATCCACGGAGGTCCCTTTGCAAATATTGCACAGGGAACCAATACCCTGATCGCTACCAAAATGGGATTGACACTGTCAGATTATGTGGTGACCGAAGCAGGTTTTGCGTCAGAACTGGGCGCGGAGAAATTTCTGGACATCAAGTGTCAATATGGCGGTCTGACACCGAATGCGGCAGTCATCGTGGCTACGATCAGGGCTTTGAAATACCATGGCGGGATCAAATTGGCCAATCTAAAAGAACCCAATGTGGAAGCAGTCAGGACCGGCCTTCAAAATCTTGAAAAACACATTGAGAATATCCGTTTTTTCAGTCTGAGTCCGGTAGTTGCTATCAACAAATTTGTCAGCGACACACAGGAAGAAATTGATATCGTCAGGGAAAGATGCGCTGAATTGGGCGTAAAGGTGGCGGTTTCAGAAGCCTGGGAAAAAGGTTCAGAAGGCGCTGTTGAACTCGCGCAACTGGTTCGCCATGAAGCTGAAAAATGTGACAGTTGTTTCGAGCCGCTTTATGATTTTGACTCCACCATAGAAGAGAAGATCCGGACAATTGCTACCAAATTATATGGAGCCAAAAATGTGGAGTACACCATCGAAGCCAGAAAACAGATGGAGATCTTCGACATGAATGGTTTTGGAAAATTGCCGGTTTGCATTGCCAAAACACAGAATTCACTGTCTGATGATCCCAACAAAAAAAATCGTCCAAGGGATTTTACCGTAAAGATCCGCGAATTTGAGATCGCTGCCGGCGCGGGATTTATCATACCGATCGCAGGTACGATCAGCCGGATGCCGGGATTGCCCGGGATACCATCTGCCGAGAACATCGACATTGATAATGAAGGGAATATAAGCGGGTTGTTCTGATCCAGACTTGAAGCAACCATTTTTAATTCACAAAACAAAATCTGCTAAAAAAAATAATCTGGTTGAAGGTTAAAGAACTTTTTGGGGTAGTTTTTTTGTCCGGATGGCACGTAGTAGTTCATCCTTTAGCTTGCCAATTCACAATGGTGGAAGCTTCAGGGTTTCCATTAAATTATTTGGTCTGCACACCAAGGGATAAATTGCCACAAAATACCTCCGGATCCATGGATCACAGATTCCATTCCCGAGTCTGCTCCGAAAAATACTTTATTTTGATCTACTCCGAAAAGTAAGGTCTGAACCGAATGATGAATCATTCCATTAAAATGATTTTAGCAAGTTTGGAAAAGTAAGGTACGATAGAAACACTTTATTTTTGTCAAAAAAACATGGAAATCAAAGGTGTTCAAATATATTATTTTTCCGGAACAGGCAATTCCAGAAATGTGGCTAAATGGTTTTCACAGGTTGCCGCAGAAAAAAATATAGATTGCCAGTTGACCAACATAAGCCGGATCGACCGCATTCAAATTGAAAAACCAAAGCCTGGCAATCTGATTGTTTTTACATCACCCATACATGGATTCAACTATCCGCCGATCATGCTTCATTTTATCATGCGTTTTCCAAAAGGAAACAACCCGGTAGTATTGATGAACACACGCGCAGGTATGTTGGTCGGCCAATGGATCACACCCGGCATTACAGGCATTGCATTTTATATCACTTCCCTTTTCCTGATGCTCAAAGGTTATACCATCAGAGCATTTTATCCCGTTGATCTGCCATCCAACTGGATATCAGTTCACCCAGGCCTGAACCAACGTACCATAAAATTTATGCATGAAAAAATTAAAGAAAAAGTAAGGAAATTCAGCTTAAAAATCCTATCCGGAAAAACACATTTTAAAGCGCTGCTGGAGATCCACGACCTGATTTTGTTTCCAATTGCAGTTATGTATTATTTTGCGGGTCGTTTTCTTTTTTCCAAAACTTATTATGCATCAGCCGATTGTGATCATTGCGATGTGTGCATTAAGTCATGTCCAGTAAAAGCGATCATCAAAATAGATAACAGACCATACTGGACATTCAATTGTGAAAGTTGCATGAAGTGCATGAGTCATTGTCCGGGAAAAGCCATCGAAACCGGGCATGGTTTTATCGTTGCCTACAGCATACTCTTTTCAATGGTTTTATCTGACTTATTCTTCCACTTTTTTGAATTGACATTCTTTAATATAGAGCATTCTTTTTTACATTTTTTGGCTGAATCGGCTCTTTTTTTAGTTATTTTGGCGCTTTGGTACAGACTCATACATTTTCTGCTCAGATTTCGAATATTTGAACGGCTAATGGTTTACACTTCATTAACGAGGTTTAAATTTTGGGGTCGGCGATACAAAGCGCTAAAAGAATGATACAGGAAAAAACCATCAGTTACTATCATCAGAAAGCAAGCGAAGTCCTGCAATACATCAACAATAACATCGGTTCAGATTTAAATATCAGATATCTGGCTGAACGGTTTCATATTTCCTTCTATCATTTTCACAGGATCATGCGGGCTTTCCTGGATGAACCTTTGGGTGAATATATCAACAGGGTTCGCCTTGAAACTGCCGTCAGTTTATTAAAATACAGCAGCGAGCCACTGTCTGTTATAGCCGGAAATATCGGATATGCTGATCTTTCTTCTTTTTCAAAAGCTTTCAGCAAAGAATTTGGCATTTCACCTATTGAATGCAGGAATGACCAGTCACTTGTATTGAATACACATATTGACTACCGGATGAACAGTGAAAGGAAGATCATCGTCCAACTAAAACCAAAAATCATCACATTGCCCGATAAAAAAGTTTGTTACATCCATGTTATAGGGAAATATGGGTCTGATGAGGTTCAAAAGGCATGGGATGAATTGGAGGAATTCTCAAAGAGAAATAAATTGTCCGGGTGGCGACCCGGGTTTTTTGCCATATATTATGATGATCCCGATATAGTGGATCCGGCACTCTGTTCTTCGGATGTATGCATTGCCACAAAAAAGGATTTAAAGGAAGAAGGCAGGATAAAGTTTAAAACGATAAAAGGTGAAAAATGTATGGTCTTCCGATACAAAGGACCGTATGAACAACTTTGGGATATTTATGAATACATTTACAAAGACTGGATTATAAAAACGGATCACACATTACGCGACTTGCCCACTTTTGAAAAATACCTTAATTTTTTACCTCAAACAAAACCGGAAAATCTGTTGACAGAAATATACATTCCGATCGAATGAAATCTTACATCCCGGTAATATCAATGGATAGTAAATCCGGACTTGAATCCGGAGGATCCCTGGTTTTTAGAGAAAATCAGTGTGTATGCTATATTTTTTGACAACATAAATGTCAAAATATGGAACATTTGCTGCATTTTAATCAGCCTGACTTGCTATAAATAAAAAATGATAAGACTGTGAATACTTATCTTTGGCTCCGCAAAAAACATCAAAGTAAAATAATGATCAAAAAATCTATCACCATTCTTTTTGGATTGCTTTTATTCATCTCATGCAAACAACATCCCGGGACAATTGAAATGGATTGGGTCTTTGTAGCAGGTGGAACTTTTGAACAAGGAAAAAACCAAATAATTATCAGTCCTAAAGGTGACACCATTACCGGTTTTACCAGTCCGAACCGCATGGTAGAAATCAGCGATTTTTACATCAGCAAATGTGAAATAACCGTAAAACAGTTCAGAGAATTTTGTGAAAAAACGGGCAGGAACATGCCTGATCCGCCTATAGAAAATGCCCACGGGAAAAAAGTGTATTACCAATGGATAGACGAAAATCCCATGCTTGCTACCTGGGATGAAGCCAATGAATTTGCAAAATGGGCAGGCGGAAGATTGCCGACCGAGGCAGAATGGGAATATGCGGCCAAGGGAGGAAAGAAAACCAAAGGTTACCGTTATAGCGGAAGCAATGATCAAACTGAAATCGGATGGGTTCATGAGAACTCCGACAGTACTTTTCATGCGACAGGCCTTTTAAAACCAAATGAGCTGGGCATACATGATATGACTGGAAATGTGAGTGAATGGGTTAATGATTGGTACAATCCTGAAAAAGACAGTATGGTAAGTCTTAAAAATCCTCAGGGTCCTCCGGATGGGTTATATAAAATTTCAAAAGGTGTCAGCTGGTTTTACAACACCCGGGATGCTCACGGAAATCCTTTAAAATATGGAATTCACATGCCTGAAGTGAGATATCAATCACCACGCGATACAAGAAATGACGGTTTTGGGTTCAGAATTGCAAAAAACAAGTGAAATATAAGCGAAAATCAGCCGGATTTCAATTTGCTGTATGGATGAAAGGGTCAAAGAAAATCTCTGAATGGATTCATGATCAGGAATCATTATTGACCATAAGAAAGATGCAAAAAAGATTTTTGGATGACCAGTAAACTAAATGATTGACAGCGCCATCTTCAAAAAACAAAACTTGTTTTTTCCCGACCCTTTTTCTTAAATTAAAAAATAACCTGGTTGAAGGTTAAAGAACTTTTTGGGGTAGTTTTTTTGTCCGGATGGCACGTAGTAGTTCATCCTTTAGCTTGCCAATTCACAATGGTGGAAGCTTCAGGGTTTCCATTAAATTATTTGGTCTGCTCACCAAAGTTTAAATTGCCACGAAATACCTCAGGATCCATGGATCGCAGATTCCATTCCTGAGTCTGCTCCGAAAAATACTTACTTTTCAAAACCCGATAAAAATGTACTTTAATACCGACGTGATATTGAATATAGTACATTGGAATAATACCAAAGTGAAATTCTGTTTAGTCCAAAAGGTTGTAACAGAATTTAATACTTTGGTTAATGCCGGATTGATTTATACCCCAAGCTTCAGTTGGATAATTGGACTAATATAAAAATCACATATGGATATGTTTAACCTATTGAATTTCAGTCGGCATGTTATCACTAATTGGACTATTTAATAACATTATTTGGTAGAATTCGAAAATGGTGGGTGATATTATTTATTTCACTTTATAGAAATTGAAAATTGATAATTCGTAATGACATTGGAATTGTAAATAAATAAGATATGGTGAATTGGCAAAGTAATAGGATACTACCAAATTATATTCTGAATAAATTAGCTTTTTTTAAAGTATTACTATCTATATTGAATATAAATTATAGATAAATGAGCTAATTTTTAGCTTTCTGCATAATTTTTGCATCATTGTTTTAGTATAAACTATAAAGTATTTTGTCGATAAGTTTTTATTTTTTAACTTTGAAATAATGTTATTATGACCAAGCACCACGCCACAAGATTAGTTTAGTAATCATTTTTCTCGTGATGACTTGCGGAGTATTGCTTACAGTGAATTCTTGTACAAACGATGCGGAACTATTTGAAAACGACTACAGTTTAGAACCTAGGAATGACAGGAATCAGGTTCAATATTTTGAACCCGGTAACACAGTAAACCCAGTCATTTTAGGAGCAAAGATTACTAAAAATCCTTTTTCAGTGGAAAACATGACCATAGCATGGAATATGCTATACCCTGACTGTAGGGTGACAAAGCTGAACCCAACAGACAATTACATCAAATTTGAGCCAAACAGCGCAGAGCAAGTCTATGAATTGAAAAAGGATATCACCCTGACGTTATTCGATTTTCCTTTGGACTATCAAGTGGTTCAGATGGGAGATTATTACGATGAGCCCGGAGCAGGAGAATTTCCAAATTATTATGGAATTGTCAGTTCACAGCAAAGTATGCCTGCCAATGTTGATAGAGAAATTCTTTCAGAATTGTACCTCGATGATTCCGACCCTCTGTTGAATGCAGTTGCTATGATTAATGAGGGATACCCATTAAACGTAGTTTCAGATTATATCGGGCCAATAGACAGAAGTAATATAGATGATTGTGCATCAATTGTTTTACCTCCGGTTATCGATTGTGATCCTCCTTGTGTTCCAATGCTCAGGATCAGAGACGATGTGCCTCCTGTAAATGGAAAACCTCAGATGGAGTGGTACTGCGATTGTAGTAGTGGTGATCCCGGATCAGGTGGTGGTGGAGGTGGTACAGGTCCTTACACTACAAATGGATGCGGTTGCGAAGTATTTGCTGATCGACTTAAACCAGGTGGCTGTGTAACAGTTTGGGATGAAAACTTAGGAAGAATTGTTGGTGTTAGGAATGCCAAAATAATTGTGAAGAATACTTCGGGATATGATGTTGATTATCCATGGACTTGGGTTCGTACTACATTCACCGATGACAACGGATGCTGGAAAATCGACAAACGATGTAGCAAAAAGAACAATATTCATGTTTGGGTGGAATTCAATAACGAAAAAGCATCTATCAGAGGTCCTCTGGGCACCAACCTGTTTAGATACACTATACCCGTGGCCGATTATGTGGGAGAAATTGATGGGCCTGTATATAATAATATATCAGTCCATTATCCGGTCTGGACTACAACCGAAACCCAGGTACAAAGATACTGGGTATCGGCCATTGCATTGAACACCATTGACCAAATGCACATAAATTGTATTGCAGAAGGCTTAAATGTCCCACCCTATCTTGATATATATCATGAAAATCAAAATATCGGCAATGCTGCCTGGATGGCACATTATGGAGGATTATTGTCAAACGTGGCAGTAAGTTTATTGCATCTCCATGGTACTTCCATGGTAATTCTGCCGGATATAGTTTTACATAGAGGAATGCGAAGGGACAGATTAAGAGGAGTTGCCTTTCATGAATTCACTCATGCCAGCCATTTTACAAATGTTGGAGTATGGTGGTACATTGTTCTCACTTACACTGAATTTATGGCAGATGGTCATGGCGATGGGACCGAAAATGGTGCAGGATATGTGGCTGTCGCAGAAAGCTGGGCTGATCATATAGGACATGAATTTCACGGTATTGATGAGGAATGGTTATTTCAGGAAAATGGTAGCCCTCATGTACCTGAAGGATTGCATTTTGACTTATTTGATGTAGTTGATCCTTTACATCCTGAACGCCCTGACGTGAATGATAATGTATCAGGATTCACTAATAGTATGATGTTCAACACGCTGAATTCACAGGTTACAAGCATTCCCCAATATCGTCAGCAGCTTTGGAATAATTTCCATACAGCACCGGGAGTTATTGCAACACAAAATGATTACAACTTATTGTTTAATTCTTATGGCTATTGATTTCTTGACAAAAAACAGGGATACTTTTTGGTATCCCTGTTTTTTAAAATTTATAAATATGAAAAACTTATCAAAACTAATATTCTTATTTGTGATCCTTATTGTTTATGCCACTTCCTGCGTAAGACAAAATCCAGGTTGCGAATATGGGGAGTATCTTTTTTCACTTCCGGTATCTTTTTATCCGACTGATAGTATTATAAAATTAGGTGACACAATTGTTATCACTTCTGAATTTCCCGATACACTAATGGGTGGTCCATATGAATTTGATCCACGTGGTTCTGAATTATTTTATTTTGAAAATGTGGATTTCAGGAATTATTGCCATTTGATAAGGGTCGATACATTAATGAAAAGTAGTAAGGAAAGATTTTATTTTATTGATCATTTCGAATATTTGGCTGATCCTACATATAATTTGACTGTTTTTAGTGGTCATATAGATGTGGACTATGTTTATGATAACCACAAGTACTATTTAAAATTTTTGATTATTCCTAAGTACAAAGGAGTTTATCTATTTGAATTTGGGTCAAGACTTAACATTGATGATAAAGTAGCAAGAGACACAATTCCGGCTTTAGATTCTGATTGTGAAGCTAAAATCTGGTATCCTCGTTTTATTACAAATAATGGACAGACTTATGATGAGTTGAGAAATAAATACAATCCAAACAGTTGGGAATTTAATTTCGCATATCGATCAGACGGTAGTCATTGTTTTAAGGTAGTGGAGTAAAAAAAATCATTATTATTTTTGATGATAAGTTTTTTTTATGGATATCATTTACGTTTTAACCCTGACTGAATTCAATGCAGGAGGTCATGGCGATGGTACCGAACATGGTGCAGGATATGTGGCTGTCGCAGAAAGCTGGGCTGATCATATAGGACATGAATTTCACGGTATTGATGAGGAATGGTTATTTCAGGAAAATGGTAGCCCTCATGTACCTGAAGGATTGCATTTTGACTTATTTGATGTAGTTGATCCTTTACATCCTGAACGCCCTGACGTGAATGATAATGTATCAGGATTCACTAATAGTATGATGTTCAACACGCTGAATTCACAGGTTACAAGCATTCCCCAATATCGTCAGCAGCTTTGGAATAATTTCCATACAGCACCGGGAGTTATTGCAACACAAAATGATTACAACTTATTGTTTAATTCTTATGGCTATTGATTTCTTGACAAAAAACAGGGATACTTTTTGGTATCCCTGTTTTTTAAAATTTATAAATATGAAAAACTTATCAAAACTAATATTCTTATTTGTGATCCTTATTGTTTATGCCACTTCCTGCGTAAGACAAAATCCAGGTTGCGAATATGGGGAGTATCTTTTTTCACTTCCGGTATCTTTTTATCCGACTGATAGTATTATAAAATTAGGTGACACAATTGTTATCACTTCTGAATTTCCCGATACGCTATTGGGTGGTCCATATGAATTTGATCCACGTGGTTCTGAATTATTTTATTTTGATGATGTTGATTTTAAAATTGGATGCCATATGATCAAGGTGGATACTTTGATGGATAAATCTGAAAATAGATGGCATACAATAAATCATTTTGATTTTTTGGCAGATTCAATTTATAAGCTTAAAGTTTACAATACATTTGCGGATTTTGATTATGTTTACAGAGATCACAAATACTTTTTAGAATTTAAAATAGTTCCAAAATTTAAAGGTGTATATATATTTGAATTTAGTTCAGCATTAAATTCACTTTCACATAGTATGCAAAGGGATACCATACCGGCTGTAGATTCTGATTGTGAAGCTAAAATCTGGTATCCTGGTTTTATTACAAATAATGGACAGACTTATGTTGAGTTGAGAAATAAATACAATCCAAACAGTTGGGAATTTAATTTCGCATATCGATCAGACGGTAGTCATTGTTTTAAGGTAGTGGAGTAAAAAAAATCATTATTATTTTTGATGATAAGTTTTTTTTATGGATATCATTTACGTTTTAACCCTGACTGAATTCAATGCAGGAGGTCATGGCGATGGTACCGAACATGGTGCAGGATATGTGGCTGTCGCAGAAAGCTGGGCTGATCATATAGGACATGAATTTCACGGTATTGATGAGGAATGGTTATTTCAGGAAAATGGTAGCCCTCATGTACCTGAAGGATTGCATTTTGACTTATTTGATGTAGTTGATCCTTTACATCCTGAACGCCCTGACGTGAATGATAATGTATCAGGATTCACTAATAGTATGATGTTCAACACGCTGAATTCACAGGTTACAAGCATTCCCCAATATCGTCAGCAGCTTTGGAATAATTTCCATTCAACACCGGGAGTTATTGCAACACAAAATGATTACAACTTACTGTTTAGTTCGTATGGATACTGATTTCTAAATTACTGACAGGGATACCAAAAAAGTATCCCTGTTAATAATATTAATTATTGGTGTTCGACAAAATTTAAAAGGATAGAATTTTTTGTTCGAGATTCCTCACTTCGTTCGGACCTGTCCCGATCGAATTGGATGAGCATCGGGGACTGTCCCGATCGAATAGGATGAGCATCGGGGACTGTCCCGATCGAATAGGATGAGCATCGGGAATGACAGACAGTTAGTTGTTTAAGTTATGTGGTAGGTGGCGGCATTGCCGCCACCTACCACATAACCTCCTAAAACCCCTGAAAGCCTTGTCATTTCGAGCGGAGCGAGAAATCTTGTAATTTTTGTCAGACACTAGTGAATATAAATGTATATGAAATGTCCATAAGAAAACAGTTCATTTAAATGGTGTATGTTTTCCTATAGCCTTTCCATCAGACCGATTTATACCAATGAATGTTATTAAACATTCCAATTTTTGATAAAATGCCGACTGAAATTCAATAGATTATACTTATACCAATGGACTATATTCAATTTCACGTCGATATAAGTTTTAATGAGAATATAAGCCCGGGTTCATATCTCCCGCAGCAGCTACAATTTCTTCAGCTTGATATTTCTGTACCACACATCATCACCATGATCCTGCAGGCCGATATAACCTTCTTCAGCTACATTTACCCAATCGGGATTATATTGTGGAAACTTGCTTTTCGCCACCATCTCCTTCCATTCAGGGGTCCACAAATGATAACTCACTACCCTTTCTCCATTGAGCCAATGCTCTACCAAACCACGATACACCAGGATCTTCACCTGATTCCATTCGCCAACGGGTTTTACTTTATCCTGTGATACCCCTATCATATCATACAATGCACCTGCACTGTGCAATCCATCGCGACCATCAGGATGCGTGGTATTATCGAGTACCTGCATTTCAGGAGCTGTTTGCCAAATGGTCTTGTCCGGAAGTTCCTGAGCAAGGTAAAATATACCGCTGTTTCCTCCCGGAGAAACCTTCCATTCCAGTGTGAGCTCAAAGTTTTTGAGTTTTTCATCATAAATGAGGTCACCTCCTTCTTCTGCGCCTGCTTCACCCCTTCCTGAACCCTTGATCATAAGGGTACCGTCTTCGATCACCCATCCTTTGGGAAATTCCTTTTTGTTGTAACCACGCCACATGCCGGGTGTTTTACCGTCAAACAACAGGATCCATCCATCCTGGATTTCCTCAGAACTTAAAGTATTATCCATCACTACCGCTTCTTTTTTAGTTTCATCAGGTGCTTTCTGACCTTTGCAAGCCATGAATAACAATCCTGTCATTAAAAATAATAAAAATAAATGCTTCATATTTTTCCAATTTTAATTATACAAATTATAATGTCCATCCTTTTCTGTAGGTATGTCTGATATATTCTTCGGCAGCTGCTTTTGCATTGATCGTCTCATGCCTGGTTTCAAAATGTGGATGACCATCGATGATCTCGAATTTGTCACTTTTTACAACCCTGATCTCGTCTTGGTCGCTGATATTGGTAAAACGCATATTTTCACCGTCCCAAAGCAATTCCCGCTTCAAATCCTGCAACCTGACTGCTACCACACCCATGACCACCATTTCATTCATCGGACCGGAATAATCAAAACAAGAGCTGGCTTCAACCCTGGACTCAGGACTTTCCTTACAAGCCCTCACCCAATCCATCTCATGGCTCAGGGTGACTCTCCGCAAGCTTGGTTCTGGTCTTTTATAGTTTTTATCCACATCCAGCGGCAACAGGAACGGATCCCGACCATAACAACCAGTCATCAGTTTGCCTTTAGTACCAATGAACAGACATCCGCCATTTCCGTCACGGCCCATGATCTCTCCTTCGGGTAGTTCTTCTGGTCTTGGTGGCAACAAACCACCATCCCACCACGTGACTTCAACTTCAGGCATCGCAATATTTCCGAATTTCTCTCTTTTGGGAAATGTGTATTTCACTACCTCAGCCAGTGGTGGAGATTCTGTATTGAACAAAGTTGAACTTCCCTGCACCTTGGTAGGATACTTTAATTTAAGCGCCATAAAAATCGGATCCATAATATGGCATGCCATATCTCCTAATGCACCCGTTCCAAAATCCCACCAACCTCTCCAGTTCCAGGGTGTATAGATCGAATGATAAGGTCTTTCTCTGGCCGGCCCGAGGAAAAGATCCCAGTTGAGCGTCTCAGGTACCTGCATTTGCTCTTTCGGCCTTTCAAGACCCTGAGGCCAGATCGGACGATTGGTCCAGGCGTGGACTTCCCGGATCTCACCGATCACCCCATCCCAAATCCATTCACAGGTCTGACGGATCCCTTCACCGGAATTGCCCTGGTTGCCCATTTGAGTTGCCAGTTTGTATTCCTTTGCCAGTCTCGTCATTTCCCTGGATTCCCAAACGGAATGTGTCAGCGGTTTTTCACAATACACATGTTTGCCCAACTTCATGGCGTTGATACTCACGATGGCATGGGAATGATCCGGCGTACCAACCACGACCGCATCGATAGAATCCTTCATCTCATCGAGCATGACCCTCCAGTCGTAAAACTTTTTGGCTTTGGGAAATTCTTCAAAGATCTTCGAAGCATATTTCCAGTCTACATCACAAAGCGCTACGATGTTTTCACTGCTGACCGCTTTGATGACACCACCACCACGGCCTCCTACGCCCACACCCGCGATGTTCAGCTTGTCGCTGGGCATCCGGTGTCCCAATCCTGAGATCACATGGCTTGGCAGGATGATAAAACCGGCAGTGGCCAAAGCAGAATTTTTGATAAAATCCCTGCGTTTCATGGATTTGTTTTTTTGGTTCGTTTCGTCCATAAGGCTTATATTTAGTTAATACTCAATTTTTTAAACTTCCTGCTATTAATCAAACTTCCAATTGACTACTGAACTTTACCAAATTTTGATGACTACCTGTTCACTCCACCCAAATGATTTTTTAAATCATGTCCTTTTTACTTATGCTGCTGAAATTTTAAAAAATTATGGTAAATCAATCATCCTTTTCAATTCATGGCTTTCCAATGCAGCTTCAATGATCTGCAAAGTCAGCTTCACATCATCCAAAGCGATCGCTGCCTGTTTTCCTTCCACAATGGATTCATATATATTGTCATAAAATCCCATGTAATAGCCGGGTTTTGTCGGGTAATGATGCCGCAAATCTGTTCCTCCTGCGATGGAATTCAATATACCAAAATTGCCCGCTTCTTCCTCTCCAAAATTGACAGCATCCGGGAAAATACCATCTTTCAGCTTTTGCTCCTGCGGATCCAGACCGTATTTTATAAAAGAACCCAGGGTTCCGTGCACCTGAAAATGAGGACCCTGTTCCCTGACAAAAACACCTGCTTTCAGCGTGACAGTGAGTCCATGATAATATAACCTGATATCAAAACTGTCATTGGTTTTGGCAGATGGTCGCTGGAAATACAGATTGCATGCCACGGCAGATGGTTTTCCAAAAAGATGAATGGCCTGATCGATCAGATGCGGTCCAAGATCGAATAGTGTTCCACCTGAATCTTCGTCTGCATATCTCCATTCCGCCCTCGTGATCAATGGCTGAAAGCGGTCAAATCTTGCTTCATAATCTTTCACCTCACCCAAAAATCCATCCTGTATCAATTGTTTCAAAGTCAAAAAATCGCCGTCCCATCGCCTGTTGTGATAAGGAAATACTTTCTTCCCGGCGTCTTCAGCAGCTTCACTGATCAGATCGATGTCGCAGGAACGCATAGCGACCGGCTTTTCGATCACCACATGCTTTCCGGCATCCAGTGCAGACAATGCCTGTTCGATATGGAAACTGTGCGGTGTGGCGATGACGACCAGATCAATATCCGGATTTTCAATCATATGCTGAAAGCCCTGATCTATCTCAACTTCAGGATAAAAATCCAATGCTGGTTTTGTTGAGGAGACCACGGTATGTAGCTTGAATCCCGGATGTTTATATATAAAAGGCGCGTGAAAAACCCTGCCGGACAAACCAAATCCAACGAGCCCTGTCTGAATAACCTGCTTCATTAAACGATCTTTTCATTTACGGAATCCCAAAAAACCCTTCTGTTCTCATGGTAGGAAATGGTACCCATGTGTGCTGCCATTGCTTCCTCGAAAGCAGCATCTATATGGCAACTCGGTTGTGATCCGTCTTTCAACCTGATACAATTGAGCCATTCTCTCAAATGCAAATGAGACGTATCAAATGTTTTTCCATCCCGGTAGGTATACAGCAATCCTCTTTCAGCAAAATATTTTTCTGTTGCTGTAGTGATCGCATCTACTTTTTCCTGTCCCGGCACGTAAGAAAAAATGGGCTTGTTGGGCTCAATCGTGCCTTCAGCAATTTTGTCTGCATATTTGGTAGATTTAGGATCTGCCATGATCAACAGTGTTTCGTCCAATTGCATGTGACCGTCGTGCCCCATTATGACCTTGCCTCTTTTCTTTTCACTTGCCAAAGTAGCGCTGTAAAGCAGTGTCAGATCTTTTTCCGGATATTCAAAGGCCATGTTAAGAACATCAGGAACAGTTCTTCCGTCTTTATAAAAATATATACCGCCTGAGGCCATGGCTGAATGTGGAATGCCCAGATCCAGGATCTGGTTCAATGCATCGAATTCATGCGTAAAGAGATCACCGCTCAGTCCTGTACTGTAATCCCACCAGCAGCGCCACCTGAAAAATCGTTCCAGGCTGAATTCATGCCAGGGTGCCGGTCCGATAAATTGTTTCCAGTCTATATTCTGAGGACTGGCTTCAGGATCAATTTCATACACCCAGGCACCATTGGGATCGTTGCGGTTGGTACAGACTTCGATCAGCGAAACCTTTCCCAACACACCTTTATCTATCAAAGATTTTGCAACATGATAGCTTTCTGTCTGTCTTCCCTGGTGACCCAGTTGAAATATGATCCCCTGGTCTTTAACAACCTTCCGGACTTCATAGGTTTCCTGAACGGTCCATGACAATGGTTTTTCACAATATACGTGCTTTCCGTTCCTGGCAGCTTCAATGGCAACCGGCACGTGCAGGTGGTCGGGCGTGGCGATGATCACCGCATCTACTTCAGGCGATTGGACCAACTCCTGATACGTCAGAAAACGCTTAGGCTGATCAGCCATTTTGCCTCCTTTACCAGCTCTGTGAATATTGGCACCAGTTTCCATGCCTCTTTGGGCATGTTTGTCAAACACATCACACACTGCCGTTATTTTTACATTCAGGTCATCCTGTGCCCTGAATTGCGCAAGGTACTCACTCCACCATTTGTCATTCCTGGCATTCTCCTCATATTCTGCCAGTTCATCCGGGTGCAAAAACCCTAAGGCTTTGAGCAAATACATGCCTCTGCCACCACTGCCTACAATACCGATTCTCACCGGATCTCCCTGAACTACATTGGGTACTCCTTTGGGAATGATTGAACCGACATCTTCCAGCAAGTTACTTTTACCCGCATTTTGCTCTCCAAAATGATTCCAAAGGCCATATCCCAGGATCCCGAATGCCGGAAGCGCAGCCAATCCTTTAATGATATCCCTTCTGTTTATTTTTTTATGTTCGCTGGTGTTATTATCCTGTTCCATAACTATTTTCCCCTGTTAAATGATTTTTTTAAAATTCTTTCCAACCCAAAAATATGTGCAGTTGGAAAGGCAAAGAGTACCCAGAGTGCCGCGAGTTCAATCAATGTTTTGTTCACCAGAAAATAACTTCCGTCAGAAGGAAAAATATATTCAATTCCGGGGAATGGCGGATGCGAAATAAAGTAAAGCGCCAGTAAAAACATTCCACCTATGGATGCGGTGCGCACCCGGAATCCCGCAAGCAGCAAAAAGCCGATCAGGGTCAAAGCCCACATGTTGAACAGATCGGTCAGATTCAAAATGGTTTCATTACCTGCTATCCAATCGAAAAAGGGTTTTGCAAAACCACCCGAATCAATCAGATACATCTTGGATGACCAACCCGAATCAATTACTTTGACCATACCTTCATAGAAAAAATGCCATCCGATAAGCCATCTTAATAAAATCAGAGAAACAAGCTTTGTTTTTGAATATTCCATAGCTTTAGCGTAAGTTAAAATTGCCCATAAAAATAATAAACTATCTCCGGTTTTTAAATTTTGGAAGCTGTTTTTGATCTGACTCATTTAATTATTGTTCAGTTCTGAATGAGTCTTAAATTCAGGTCATCAGGGTGTCATTATTTTATGTATTTTTGCAAGCTAAATTACGCTGATATGCAGAAGATATTCCTTTTTGTTTTATTGTCTTTTATCCTGACCAACGGTATTTCCCAGGTTAACTCCATACTCATTGATAAATCCCCGGTCAGCCAGGAAATCATCGATCAATCCATTGCTTTACTGCTGCAAAAACACGGTGATAAACATCTTGCAAGGGTGGAAAAAGGGGTGAAACAGACCGCATCTCTTTGGAGAGACCGAGACGGCAACGGTGAAGAATTCATGTCATTTGTCAAAGAAAATTTCATTGCTGACAAAGCTGAACTGGCAATGGTTTTTGACCGGATCAACAATAATTTTGAATATCTGTTTGGCTATATGGATCGGATCTCCATCGAACTCAACCGCCAAACCCAGGAAGACAAAGGGCCGATACATATAATTGACCAATATTTCAGTTCCTACAACGCTTCTTCTCATGTTCAGGAAGATTTGTTTCAAAACAAGATCGCATTCATGATTACACTTAATTTCCCCAATTTGACCCTTCAGGAAAAGAATACTTTAGGTGCCACCTGGGATGACCGCCAATGGGGTTATGCCAGATTAGGTGATGTTTTTACTTCCAGGGTGCCTGCCTCAGTATTGCAAAATATGAGCAAGGTGGCCAGTGAAAGTGATTTGTACATTTCAGAATACAATATTTTTGCAGGGCAACTGATCGATCAAAACGGGAATAAGCTTTTCCCGGATGACATGAAACTTTTGGCCCACTGGAATATCAGGGACGAAATCAAATCCAACTATGCAAAAGCGGATGGATTACCTAAGCAGGAAATGCTGTACAAGGTTATGTTGCAGATCATCGGGCAAAACATTCCAAAACAATTTATTAACAATACTGATTACCAATGGAATCCCTTTGAGAACAAGCTTTATCAAAATGGGAAAACAGTCGTTTTCCAACCCGAAAAATCTGCCAGATATGATCATTTACTTGCGCAGTTCCATGCCATCAGACAATTTGATCCCTATTATCCCGGGATGGAAACATACATCAAAAGAACTTTTGAATCTTCCATGGAAATCCCTAAAGAAGAAGTAGAAGCTTTGTTCCGGGAATACGCTGCCTCTCCATTGATACGTGAAACCGGCAAACTGATCAGCAAACGCCTGGGAAGACCACTGAGACCTTTTGATCTGTGGTATGACGGATTTACCACCCGTAGCAGCATTCCGGAAGAAAAGCTCAATCAAATTACTAAAAATCGCTTCCCGAATGCAAAATCCATCGATCAGGCATTACCGGGTATTCTGGAAAAACTTGGATTTGATCAAGAAACGGCAAGCTTTTTAGCAATGAATATTGATGTGGATGCAGCTCGCGGTTCAGGGCATGCCATGCCTTCTTCCATGAAACAAATGCCATCTCACCTTCGAACAAGGGTTGGCAAGGACGGGTTGGATTACAAAGGCTATAACATCGCCATGCATGAATTGGGACACAACGTGGAACAAACATTCAGCCTTCATCATGTGGACAATTACCTGATGCGAGGTGTTCCCAACAACGCATTCACGGAAGCACTGGCTTTTGTTTTTCAGTCCAGAGATCTGGATTTATTAGACATCAAAAGTAATGACCGGCAAAAAGCCGCTCTGGATGTGTTGGATATTTTTTGGGACAATTATGAAATGATGGGTGTTTCCATGGTGGATATGAAAGTTTGGGATTGGATGTACCAACATCCGGATGCGGATTCTGAACAGCTTAAACATGCAGTGACCGATATTTCCAAAGAGGTCTGGAATGCTTACTATGCGGATGTTTTTGGTATGAAAGATGAACCGGTATTGTCGATATATTCTCACATGATCGTCTACCCGTTATACCTGATGAGTTACCCGTATGGAAGACTGATCATGTTCCAGTTGGAGGATCATTATAAGGGAAAAGATTTCGGGACCGAAATACAGCGTATTTTCTCCATAGGCAAAAAAACGCCCAAATATTGGATGGAACAGGCCACTGGCACACAAATAAGTAATCACGCCATTTTTGAGGCAGTAAAACAGGCATTGGATCAGCTGAGAAAAGAAAAAAAATAACTTTGAAAAACATTTTCAATCATTATTCAGTGCTTGCTATCATATGCAAACATACCGGAGTGTGGAAAACAAAGAGTTTTAACAAATAATAGCTGTTTCAATACTAAGCATAAAGCAGAATCCGGCGTTTTCATACAATGTTTATAAAAATTCTAAAATAAGTTATGGTCAGATGATCCTATCTGTTAAAAAATAAAAAAGATAAAACAAAGTATTAGTTTAGCCGTTAAATTTATTTGAATAAGTTAAAACTTTTAGCTGTGCAGGAAACACGTCAAAGATTGGCTCAAAACGGATTAAAGGTAACACCGCAACGTGTAGTAATTCTGGAAACCATCATGCAAATGAAAAATCATCCTACAGTAGAACAAATATATGAAAGAGTAAGTGCGGATCATCCGAATATCTCATTGGCAACCATTTACAAGGTGATGGCTACTTTCGTTGAAAAAGGTATGGTTCAAACGATGCTGACGAGTAATGATATCAAAATGTATGAGCCCAACCTGGAACCACATTTTCATATTTATTACACAGATTCAAATTCAATAGAGGATTATTTCGATGACGAATTGAGTGACATGCTGAATAACTATTTCAGAAAAAAGAATATTGCCAACCTGAATATCAGTGACATCCGCGTACATATTTTGGCAAAGTCAACTGCCTGATAGTGATTATCAATGCGAATCAAGGGTTGAAAAAAAGCTCCGAAAATCCTTTATTTGGCCTCAATCCTAAAGGAAGATAAAGGATTTTCTCGCTTTCATCCTTTAGGATCGAGGCAAAAAAGTGAGAAAATCCTGCTTATCTGCAGCATTAACTTTAACCCTTGATTCGCATTATCAGTATATTTTAAAAAACTGATCGCTTACTCATGTCTGAGCGATTCAATCGGATCCAGTTTTGCTGCTTTTAATGCCGGATACAAACCGGAGAAAATACCCACGACCATATTGACCATGAAGCCTAAAATGATCCACGCCCATGGAATTACGAAGCGGCTATCAATATAAATTGCCAAAACAAGTCCGATGACTATTCCAAAAATAATTCCCAGAATACCTCCAATCTGTCCTATGACAACGGCTTCAGTAAGAAACTGAACCAGTATATTGTTCCGCGTTGCACCCAAAGCTTTCCTGACACCAACTTCCTGTGTACGTTCAGTCACAGACACCAGCATGATATTCATCAGGCCTATCGCAGCACCCAGTAAAGTGATGAGTGCGATCGCCACAGTGGCAATCCTGATCTTAAGCGTAGCATCCTTGATCATATTCAGCAGACTGTCGCTTTTGCGGATCTCAAAATCGTTGTCTTCAAATGCCTTCAGTTTCCTCACATTCCTGAACACTCCAATGGCCTGTGATTGAGCATCTTCCAATCTCAATGCATCCAGGATACCGATATCGAGGTTATACTCTTTATCGGCATAATGATAATACTGTTTTGCGTTTAAAAGGGGAATAAAAACATTCCGGTCATTTTGAGTATTTCCACCTGAACCCTTAGATTTAAGCGTACCGATGACTTTATAATTATTACCATCAATGTCTATTATTTTATTGATAGCTTTATCCGGATTTTTATCAAATAAAAGGTTGACCAATTCACTGCCGATGATGGCCATATGTGTGCCGTTGGCGTTTTCAGTCCGGTTAAAATTCCTGCCTTCGATGATCTCAAAACCACTGATCTCGAAAAAATCCAGATCCACTCCTCTTACATTTATGGTAGGGTTAGTTTTTTCGTCTTTGTATTTGACGGTTGCCGAACTTGTACAATCTGTGTGTACAGTAACCATGGATCCTGGAAAATTATACCTTTCCTGAAACTCCATTGCATTTCTAAAACTGATCGGATCACCGGCTCTTTCCATCCGCCCGTGCCTCTGACTTTTAATTTCGTCAAACTTCGGGGTGATGCTGAAAGTATTACCGCCGACAGCGCTGAAGTTGTCATTCAGTGATATAATTATGGTATCTATGGCAGTCAGAATGCCCACCAGACTGGTGATTCCAACTGTGATGATCATGATGGTCAGCAAAGATCTGAGAATATTGGATCTTACAGACCGGATGGCTATTTTTATGTTCTCTAACAGGTTCATTTGCAATAATGGAATATGCTAAAAATTCCGGAAGATTTTTGTATCAAAACTTCCTGTTTATATAATCGATAAAATTAGTATAATCCGGCTCGCAACCCAATTAATTTAGAGTCAATGCCACTATTTATAGATTAAAGTATAAAAACGGAGGATAAACCGGAAAAACATTTTTCAGGCAGAAACGATGCTTATTGTTGGGCTTTGAACAGCAATAAGACCGATAGCAGACCAAAAAAAAGATTGGGTATCCAGGCGCCTATCACTGGATCTATAGCCAATGAATTGGAAAAAGCAATGGCAAACCTTGAAGTGACGACAAAAATCGCACCGATTCCTGCTCCCAGAGCAAGATTAAGTCCCGTACCTTCTCTTGATTTTCTGGATGCGATAGCAAATCCGATAATGGTCAAAATAAGTATGGTCACTGAATCAGCATTTCTTCTCTGAAGCTCTACTACCAGATTGTTGGCTGTACTTATTCCCTTTTGACGCTCATATTTGATCAATTCCCTCATTTCGGAAGATGTCATCATTTCACGCTGATTTTTGTACCTGACAAAATCTTTGGGTACCAGATTCAACATGGTGTCGAGACTTTCTCCTCTTTTTACTTTTAGCATTTCCCGCTTTCCTGAAATCGTCCGGATATAATAGTCTTCTATCGTCCAGATATTGGGTTCTTTCTTGAATTTTATCCTTTGAGCTGAAAGGTATTTGACCATTTTCTGACCATCATATGTCTCAATCCTGAAATCGATCGCCGAGGTATCCCTGTATCTGTAATATCTTAGAAAGGCAATAGATTGGGGGTCAAGCATGAATTGAACATTATCCGAATCAACCTTTTGGTTGGCTTTATATATATATTTATTTTCAAACTCAGCTTTGATCCGCGTACTCTTGGGTACGATGTAATTGTTGCCTGTCCAATGAAGGGAAGCGATGACCAAAGCTCCGGCCAGATAAGGAAGCAACAGCCGGTAATAGCTGATACCTGAACTCAACATGGCAACAAATTCTGTGTCTTTTGCCAGCCTTGATGTGAAGAAAATGACAGCGATCAAAGCAAAAAGCGGCCATAAAATAGCATTGATCCAGGGAATAAAATTCAGATAATAGTCGAATAGAATTTCCTTAAACGTAACAGACTCATTGATGAAATGATCAATTCTCTCCGGAAAATCAATCACGATGGCGACCATGGTGATCAACAGCATGGAGAAAAAAAATGTCCCCAGGTACTTTTGGATAATATAAATATCGAGTCTTTTCAAAATGCTTGCTGAATAATTTATAATCTGGTGGCCAGTTTTTTTACCATCTGCTTTTTCCATTCATAAAAATCACCCTCCAAAATATGCGTTCTGGCTTCTCTTACTAACCAAAGATAAAAACTTATATTGTGTAAAGAAGCGATTTGAAGTCCTAAAATTTCTCCGGCAACAAATAAATGCCTCAGATATGCTTTTGAATATCTTCCGGAGTCTGGAACACCGGGATTTCCATCCAAAACAGAAAAATCACGGCTCCACCTTGCATTCTTGATATTGATGATGCCTTCAGCAGTGTAGATCAATCCGTGTCTTGCATTTCGGGTTGGCATGACACAATCGAACATATCCACACCCAGCGCTAAATTCTCCAGGATATTGACAGGTGTCCCGACACCCATCAGGTAGCGGGGTTTATCCTCCGGCAAAATACCACAAACAAGTTCAGTCATCATATACATTTCTTCCACTGGTTCCCCGACTGACAAACCTCCGATCGCATGGATATTACAATTTTTGGAAGCCACAAATTCTGAGGAGGCAACCCTAAGATCTTTGAAAGTACTTCCCTGAACGATTGGCGCAAGCTCTTGTTCAAACCCATAAAGGCCTTCAGTTTCATTTACCCTGTATATGCATCTGTCCAACCAGCGGTGCGTGAGCTCCATGCTGTCTTTTGCATAGCGATACTCACTTGGGTATGGAGGACACTCATCAAAAGCCATCATGATGTCTGAACCGATCTTTCGCTGAATGTCCATTACGTTTTCAGGTGTAAAGAGATGCCTTGAACCATCTATGTGCGAACTGAAGGTAACACCTTCCTCCTTTATTTTGCGCCGTTGGCTCAATGAATATACCTGGTAGCCTCCACTGTCAGTCAGTATGGGTCTGTTCCAAGACATAAAAGGATGAAGCCCACCTGCACTTTGCAAAGTCTCCATACCCGGTCTCAGGTACAAATGATACGTATTGCCTAAAATAATATCAGCGTCTGCCTTTTGTTCCAATTCACTTTGACGGATCGCCTTTACAGTACCAACCGTCCCTACAGGCATAAATATGGGTGTCCTTACATCCCCATGAGCCAGCTTAAGCGTTCCTGCTCTTGCTTTTGTATTTGTGTCAGTTTTGTGGATTTGAAAACTCATTCCTGTTTTATATTCGAAGGGCAAAGATACATTTTGATGAAGGTTTTCTTGTAAATACATCGAGTTTAAGCATTTTTTTTAGTTAATTGATTAGCTCAAAAGTAATTTAGTCTTAAGTCCATTAACCAATGATTTATACCATGGGTAAATACCGCTGATTCCAAAACAAATCAGGTGCCTTTTGCCCAATGTACTCGCTCAGTCCTATAGACTCAAAAGCTATCAGACTTAATAACTAACTACCTGAATAATTATGTTCAACCAAATCTGAAACGAACAACATGTTAGTTAGTGTTGGCTCCTGAGCGCCTACTATAGATGGCAATAGCATCTTAACCGATTGTTGAAATGGCTTTAAAAGCATAAGTGACATCATTTTATTGTGTAAATTTTGGTTAAATACCAAAATGTTATACATTTGTTCATTAGTTCACTGTAAAATATTTCACCCGATGCTAATCAAAACATATACCAGTACCGTCATGGGCGTTGAAGCCAAAACGATCACTGTTGAAGTGCATGCAGGAGGACCTGCTGCCCCGGGACAAAACAACTATCATTTGGTTGGATTGCCTGATAATGCTATAAAGGAAGGCTTTCAGCGCATTAGTTCAGCGCTCAGCAATGTCAAACACCGGATGCCAAGACTGCATCTGGTGGTCAACCTGGCTCCTGCTGACCTCCGTAAGGAAGGAGCTGCTTATGATCTGCCCATCGCATTGGGCATTCTGGCAGCTACAGGCCAGATCAGTGCTCATCAAATAGAGAAGTACATTATTATCGGAGAGTTATCCCTTGATGGCAGTCTGCGTCCCGTCAAAGGAGTCCTTCCCATCGCGATCCAGGCAAGGAAGGAAAAATTTGAGGGTGTTATAGTGCCTTTTCAAAATGCCAGAGAAGCTGCCATCGTCAATGATATTAAAGTATTGGGCATCGAAAGTCTTGTGGATGCCATCGGTTTTTTTAATGGTTCCAAAGATATTGAGCCATTTCCCTCCAATACCAGAGAGATTTTCCAGGAACAGGAAGGAAAATATTCCATAGATTTTTCAGACGTCAAAGGTCAGCACAACATCAAAAGAGCGCTGGAATTGACAGCAGCCGGCGGACATAACGCCATTCTAATCGGGCCTCCGGGCGCCGGCAAAACCATGCTTGCCAAGCGTCTTCCAACAATTTTACCACCACTTTCTCTGTATGAAGCTCTGGAAACGACCAAAATACATAGTGTGGCTGGTTATCTGTCAACAGAATCCTCACTGGTTTCAGTAAGACCTTTCAGGTCGCCTCATCATACCATCAGCGATGTGGCTTTGGTTGGCGGTGGTTCGAATCCTAGTCCTGGTGAAATATCCCTGGCTCACAACGGTGTATTGTTTTTGGATGAACTGCCTGAATTCAAGCGTACGGCTCTCGAGGTATTGCGCCAACCTATGGAAAACAGGAAGGTGACCATATCAAGAGCTAAACTTTCTGTTGATTTCCCCGCAAATTTTATGTTGATCGCTTCTATGAATCCTTGTCCGTGCGGTTTTTTCAACCACCCCGAAAAAGAGTGTGTCTGCCCGGAAGGTGTCAGAAAACGCTATTTAAATAAAATTTCAGGTCCATTGCTTGACAGGATTGACCTGCATGTGGAAGTCACACCGGTCAGTTATCAGGAATTATCAAGAATTGATAATGAAAGCGAAACAAGCGAACAGATCCGTCAAAGGGTGATCTTGGCTCGTCAGATCCAGCAGGAAAGGTTCAAAGACATTCAAAATATCCATTGTAATGCACAAATGCCGAGTAAAATGGTCAGAGAAGTCTGCAAACTTGATAACGCCGGAACAATGATCCTCAAAACGGCGATGGAAAAACTCCAATTGTCTGCCAGAGCCTTCGATCGCATTCTGAAAGTGGCCAGAACCGCTGCTGATATGGATGAAAGTCCACGTATTGAAACCCAACACATCGCTCAGGCCATTCATTACAGACAATTGGACCGGGACGGTTGGCTTGGATGATGATCGTGTGAAAATAAGGCTGAAATCAGGAAATATATTATACGGTTAGCTGATAAAGTCTTTGAGTATGTAAGAATTGCCCGGGTACATTGAATAAAAGACTCTAAATTTGCAGTGAAAATTGAAGTTTTGACCCTGGTAATACATCATAGCTTAACGACTTATAGCTAAAGGACTATCAAGCTAAACAACTTCGAAATCAGAATCTTTTCATAAATGCATCCATGTTCCATGCCAATCCCACATGTGAACTTCCTCCCGCAAGGTGATACATTGAATAGGCATAATCCAGTTTAAATTTGCCAAATTTTATTCCGGCACCAACGCTGAATCCTCCATTACCTATATAATTGCTGACCGCGAGTTCCTTTCGCCTCAGATGGTTATATGCAAACCTCAACTGAATGTTTTCTGATTTACCAAGCAAGAATTCCCCGCTGAAAATCAAGTGTCTGAATATGTTATCCGCAATAACTGAAAACCTGCTGTCTGTACCTTCATCACCAAAATTGATGGAATTTTGTTCTCCGTCAGGATCATTATAGATGAGATTCCATCGATGCAACTGAAATGCAGTTATGCTGTACCTGAATGGAAGGTGTGCCAGCCTTTTGGAATAACCCAATTGAATATCAAATGGAATGCTTTCTCTTTCATCGGCATAGGTATTAAACTGAAATCCGATGTTTTTGAATACCAAACCTGCAGTTGATTTCTTCTCTGGATTCGAGTACATCATTCCCAGATCAAATCCCAAACCAAAAGACTGATAACTTTCAAACCTGGACTGAATCAGTTTGGTGTTTAGACCAACCCTGATGCGCTCATTGACAAGTTTTGAAATACCAACATTCAATGCAGACTCATTTGCAGTAAATGTACCTTCCCTGTTGCCGAAAAAATCAGCAGCAATGAACTCTCCGTAACGGATATACTGTATGCCTCCATGGATCATCATATCTTTAAATGGCAACTTATTCGCATAAGTAAAGTATCCGTGCTGAATCCCGGAAAACAAAAATCTGTGATTGACACTCAACTGCTGATGCATGAGATCATTGAGGGCAGCAGGATTGGCACCGGCCAGATTCACATCCTGATCTGCTACAGAAATCAGCTTTTCGCCTAAACCTGATACTCTTGCTGAAACCGGCAAACCAAGAAATTCATACACGTGGCGACCACCTGTCTGAGCTTGTAAATCAAACACAAAACTGGCAGACAAAAATAAAATTATCAAAGCATTATTCAGGTTGAGGTACATTTTGTTCAAATATTTTTTTTCTTTCAATATAACCTTTTTCAGGGGTCCATACAGTCTGACAAACACCCTTTTCACAAAACATTTTCCTGATCAATTTGCCATTTGGATCGTATTCCTTTAAGGTATCCTGTTCAAAATCACCACCTTCATAAAATCCTTCGAATGAGAGTTGTCCGTTTTCAAAATACTCCCTGAAGGGACCGTTTTCCAGATTCCCCTTAAATTGAACGACCGCTTTCAGTTGGCCATCTGGATAATACTGTCTGGCCTCTCCTTCTATCTGATTATTGACAAATTCTTGAATTTTTTTTATTTTCCCATCCGGATAATAAGTTGTATAAGGGCCGTGTAAAACACCATGCTGATAGGTTTCGGCAATATCCAAAACCCCTTTTTCAGTCCAAATTTTTCTTACTCCGTGTGTTTTACCATCCAGGTAGTTACAGCTATCCGTGACCATACCCTGAGGATTGATTCTGAGACTGGTTCCTTGTTTTACATTATCTTTATCCAGATAAAAAACTTCCCTGTATCCGTTCCCGTCAAGCTGCTCAGTTTTTTTCAGGTCTCCGCAAGAGATGATCAGGAGTGCCAGTAAACTTACTAAAATCTTTTTCATACCACTTTCAGTTTTCATTCATAAAAGGCTAAAAGAAAGGTTTTGTTGATTTCTACTATTATCTAACGGAATAACTAAAAAAATATTTTTACTAAAACCCATGTCGTCAAAAACAAAAAGCCGGAAAAACTCCGGCTTCCTTTAATATTTTCTGGCGAATTGTTGCTTTCTAAAGACAACATATAAGTATATCAATAGTACTTGTATCTGTTATCTTTTACTTCGGCTTTGTTTCTCAACGATTCCATAAACCTGAACCCTGCTTCACCTTTAACCTGTGAATTATGCATCATTCTCATCTGATCGATATCCTCACGTGGTTTGTCCGCCATCTTGATCACCAAAGGTTTAACAATGAATACACCTGAATTGCCCACTATTGGCTTTGAAGCTTTATTGATCTCACCAAAGAAAACTGAACTAAGTACTTTTGGTTCATTACCAATATTAGGCATAAAACGATTGCTGAATGTAGCGGCCGTAGTAGTATCTACTGTGACACTGTATTGTTTGGCAACTGCCTCTATACTTTTTCCTTTAATGGCAGCAGCAATCTTTTTTCCTTTCAGCTCATTTTTAATGGCTACTTCAAGTGTCTTCCTGGCATCCTCCACTGATTTTTGCCCTTTTGGGAAAATTTTGTCCAGTCCGACTAAAACATAATGACTGTTGTAGTATCTTTCAGGATTTTCATAGATATAAACCACATCCGAAATATCACCTTTATCAACACCTGGTTGATATGCCCAGCGAATGATATCTCTCGAAGTTTGGGAAGAACCAAAATTCATAAATAAATAATCACTTTCCTTCATAGGATTGGATTCCTTCAATTCCATTCCATTTTTTTTGGCATTTGCTTCCAGATCTACCATATCACTGCTTGCAATCAATAATTCTGATGCAAAATTATAAATTGAATCCTGAGTTTCCTGAGACGGTATCAAAGGCACACTTACATAAGCCAATTTATATTTAGGATTGGAATCTACAAATTTCCGATCCATTACCTGAATTAAATGAACTCCAAATTGTGAACTGACCACATGATACTTTCTTGACTTATCTCCATGGAAACAAGCGTCATTGAACGGTCCGACCATGGTTCCCTGAGCGAAATATCCCAGGTCGCCGCCTTTTTGAGCAGAACCGGAATCTTCAGAATGTCTGGCTGCCAGGTCAGCAAAATCTCCACCCTTATCAAGTACTTGTTTGATACTGTCAATTTTTGCCTGAGCAGTAGAGAATGAAGAAGGATTCTGTGGACTTGCCCCTATTAATATATGACGGGCTTTTACACTGTCTGCCACTACTTTTTTATCAACCAGTTTGGCGATGGTATATTTATCTACATCAAAATAGGGACCGTATATTTCTCCCTTAAACATTTGAGCTACTTTTTCCTTCAGCTCTCCGGGAATATCTTCAGATTTATAATATACCGGTGAAATATTCCCTGAATTATTAATGACAAACAATGAGTCATTGGTAGCAGTTTCAAATCCGGCATATAATTTCTGAATTTCATCTTTAGCCTTAATTGAATCGCCCGGAGTAGCTATTACTTCCCATTCAAGATATTTCATCACTCTGGTTTCTTCCAGGTTGATATATTTTTTCTTGTTTTTGTCAAGGTATGTTTTAATATCCTCGTCAGTTACTTTAATATCTTTATCGTCCAATTTTTCAAACGGGACTTTAACGTATATAAAGTCAGCCATAGAAGCAGCTTCTTTGGATAATTCCTCAGCCATCCATTTCGGTGTATATACAGCCTTAACAAACAAGTTAAGCAATTTTGTCTGTTGTTTTTCCTTGATGATCTCTTTTTCCTGGATTGCCCAGTATTCTTTAACCCTGTCTTCAAGGGTGTTGTTTTCTATTTGCGAGCGGAAATATTCCAGTCTTTCTCTGTCAAGCATTCCATTTGCATCTTTGAATCTGCTGATGATCACCGGGCTGGGATTTTCACCAAATTGAAGATCTACCAATTCTTCAGTGCTTACACCTATTCCGAGTGCTTCTGATTCAGATTCTACAATCGCTTTATCCTTAAAATAACCCCACAAATATTCTCTTTGTGCATATGGATCCGGATCCGGCGCACCTGCATATAATACCTGTTCCGTATGTTGAAACTCTTTATAATCTATCTTTTTACCATTGACCTTAGCCAATTCAAAATCTGCAGCAGATCTCATGCCCTGATTGGATATAATATCCTGGAGAATAAATCCTCCCATGCCCAATGCGATCAGTACAATCAAAATCCAGCTGTTGTCCCTAATCTTACCAATTAATGCCATAATTCTTGAATTATTTTACTTATTTATACTGTAGTCTTATTTTCTTTTTCGAAAAACTTTGCAAAGGTACTTTGTTTATCTTGATTTACAAAAATTTAAGAAGGGAGAAATCAACAAATCATGTGCCAATTGTGAACTTGTTGATCCGGCCATACATTGTTCCGGCTTTTATAAGAATGCCCTCAATATATTTAAATGGTTTATAACCGCAAAAATATAACTGTTCAAATTATAAAACAAATTGACAGTCACTTCTCCGGAATTCGTATTTTTGCAAAATTAAAAGATATATACAACTGTATGGAGTTTTTGAATGAACAGATTGATGTTAAAGGATTGCCTGATATTACAGATATCCAGGCGGAAAAGTTGGCCGCAAATTACCTCAAAGTGATATTTATAACCCGGGGACTGACCAGTTTCATTTTTATCACCGGGATAGTGGTCGCTGCAATCTTATTGAAAGATATTTCTGTTACAATCAGGTTTTCTGTTGCAGGATTACTGATCATCCTCTTCATCTGGTTTTTCAGCCTTAGCAGCAAGGTTTTTAACACCAGATCCTATGCCATCAGACAGAGAGACATCATATATACGCGTGGGTTGCTTTTCAAAAGCACCACCATTGTTCCTTTCAACCGGATACAACATGCTGAAATCGTTTCCGGGCCTATTGACAGATTTTACAATTTGTCCAGCCTTAAAATCTTCACAGCAGGCGGAAGCCAAAGCGACCTTTCCCTTCCCGGCCTGCTTTCAAGCGATGCCGCAAGGATAAAATCCTTCATCATTTCAAAAACGGCTCAGGATGAAGAGGAATGATTTTGATTTCAGCCAACCCAACAAACAATCATACGCAGCAATCGTTTTTCTGGCTTATCATTTTTTCAGGATCCTTGTAAGGCAACTTTGGCCGGTGTTGATCGCTGTTCTGGTTGGCAGGGAAAACTTAAAAAACATGTTGTTTTGGATCATAGCGGGTATCAGTGTGTTGGTCTTTGTTTTTGCTGTGATCTCCTATTTAAGGTATTATTTTTATATTGACAACGACGAATTAGTGGTAGTGAAGGGCATTTTTAAAAGGTCCCGGACCAACATTCCTTTTCAACGCATCCAAACCATCAATATCGAACAATCCATTCTGCATCAGTTGCTCCAGGTGGCCAAACTCGAAGTGGATACTGCCGGCTCCAAAGGCACCGAGTTTTCATTTTCTGCGCTCAGCATGGCCAAAGCAGAAGCGCTCCGGCAGGTTGTGCTGGAACAAAAATCAAAAATCTTGCCCCTTCCGCAAACTTCCGGAGTTGAAAAAATATCTGGCTCCGAACTTGCTCTTCAAACCATTTTGCATCTTTCTTTCAGTGAGCTGATCCGGATAGGTGCGACACAAAATCACCTCAGATCTCTGCTCATCATTCTGGCATTTTTTATGACATTATATAATCAGGTAGAGGATATCGGCGTAGACACAGATCAGGTGGTCGATCAAATCAATGAAGAAGTTGTTTATTTTGGTAAAATAGCCATCATCATTCTGGGGCTGATGTCTGTTTTGGCATCATTCACCTTTTCCCTGATCAGAACCATCATCCGGTATTATGATTTTACACTATTCAGAACCAATGATGGTTTTAAAATCGTATCAGGTTTATTCACAAAAAAACAAATTTCAGCAAAAGATCACAAAATCCAATATATTTCCTGGGCTGATAACCCCCTCAAGCGATTGCTCGGCCTATATGATGTATACCTCAAACAGGCTTCCAGTTCCGAAGTCCGCGATACCAAATCGATCAGCATTCCGGGATGTAATTCCAAAAATGTTGAACGTATCAAATTTTATTATGTCAGCCCTGAAGAATGGAAAGACCTGAAAAATTTTAAAATATCGGGAAAATACATCTATGTCAGGGTATTATACTTCGGCATATTACCTGCCATCATCCTTGGCTCGTTGATGCTTTTTACAGATTTCAAAATCTATAGCCTGCTGACTGCACTATGGCCACTTTTGGTGTACCTCGCCTTCAGAGTGAATCATAAAAAATGGAATTTCGCCATCAATCATGAACTCATATATATCAGAAACGGAATTTTTGGGAATTATTTCAAAGCCTTGCGCCTCTACAAAATCCAAAGTATGGCACTCCGACAAAGCATTTATCAACGAAAACACCAACTTGCTACCATTACAATATATACAGCATCAGGAAATATTAACATTCCATATGTTCATTTGGATCTGGCGAAGGATATTTGCAACTTTGTACTGTTTAAAATTGAATCTGACAAGAGAAAATGGATGTAAATCCTGTTAATACAACCGGATAAATGGAAATGTCCATTTTCAAAAATCAACAATTTTCACGAAAATGTTGGGTGCTTTGGGCCCGGAATTATATAATAAAACAAAAATCCAGTCAAAAATGAAAAAAATGACTTTATATAAATCAAGCTTCTTACTTTTCATTGGTTTTATGCTGATCAACTCATGCTGCAGTTATAAGTTAAAACCATTTGAATATCCTCAACCAGAAGATACTTCTGATAAGAAAATTGAATTGCAGGAGAAAAAAATATATCGCTTTGATCAGTTTTCTTTTGACAACTTGTTCGACGGAGCCAGACTGAATGGTATGATCCAACAGGATGAATCGACATTCAAAGCCATCATTTCTCCAGAAAATATTCCTGTAAATAACAGTGCATGGTTTGCCTTTCGCATGAAATCTGAAACTCCGGCAGATATCCAAATCGTGCTGGAATACAAGGATGGAGCTCACAGGTATATTCCAAAATACAGTTATGACAAGATCAGCTGGATTCCGGTGGATACATTGTCCATCAAATATCTGAGCGAGAAAGAAGTTATTTTCCCATTTCACCTGGATTCGAGACCGGTTTACCTTTCAGGTCAGGAATTGATCACATCTTCAGATGTTTTTGATTACTGCAGTAAACTGGCAGAAAGGAAAGATATTGAATTGGGTTCTTATGGGACAAGCGTCGGAGGAAGGAACCTTTTTTATCTCGATATGTTCCAGGATAAACCCGACAAAAAACCTTTGCTCATTATCATGGGCAGAGCGCATCCACCTGAATTAAGCGGCCATTTTGCCATGCAGGCATACCTTGAAACTATTTTGGAAAACAACGTTTTAGCCAATGCTTTCAGGAAAAAATTCAGGATCCTGGTTTTCCCCATGATCAATCCTGACGGTGTGGATATGGGTCATTGGCGACATAATGCTCATGGTGTGGATCTCAACAGAGACTGGGCAGAATACAGGCAAAAAGAGGTAAAACAGCTTGCTGATTTTATGGTACGTGAACAAAAAACCAAAAAGAACAAAGTAGTTTTATGCATGGATTTTCATTCCACACAGAAAGATGTGATGTACACCCATGTGGATTCAATTGTGTCTGTTGTACCCGGTTTTAAGAACTTCTGGCTTTATGCCCTGGATCAGGCTATGCCGGACCATACGCCGCATGAGGAAGCTTATGGATTCTCACAACCTTATGCAAAGGGTTGGTTTCACAAACAATTCAAGGCTGAAAGTATCATTTTCGAAGTTGGTGATGAAACACCCAGGCCATTTATCCGGGAAAAAGCACAAAAATCAGCTCAGGAAATGATGAAATTATTGATATTTTACAGCGATTATTGACCCTGACATTTTAAGTACAGCTTTTGGCATGTAACCTATTTTTCTCCCTGGTGTTTAAGCAACAGAAATTTACATCCAATTAAAAATAATATTCTCAATGACCACTGAAATAGCAAGCTTTTATATTTTCAAGGGCTTTAGAATTTTATAAAATCCTTTAGATTTGTATCATTATTGAGCATAAAACCTTTAAAAAATATCCTGTTTTTTCTCTTTTATGGCTGTTAGATTCATAAATGTAGTTTTGGTTTTTACATTTGCAAGGTTAAACCAATTAATGAGTGCATGGAACAGCAAAATAAAAATGAAGATATGAGGAAACCAATCCGGTTATCTGATTTGCTGTTTAACATAGCTGATTGGGCAAAAAAAGTTAAGCACTTTTTGCTGCATTTGTTCGATGACCTCAATCCCTGGCAAAAAAAAATCATCAAAGGCTTCTGGGCAGGGGCTATATTTTTGGTGCTGATCACATTTTTGGGATTCATTTACCTGTCCAACTCCAAATTGCCTACTTTCGACCAACTTGAAAACCCGAAATACAATCTGGCCAGTGTTGTTTATGATGCAAATGAGGTTCCCTTTGGCAGATATTATGTTGAGAACAGGGTAACAGTTCCTTATGATTCCATTTCGCCGAAAATCATTGAATCAGTACTGGCTGCCGAAGATGTACGTTTTCTATTACACCCCGGCATAGATCTCCGGGCCACAATCAGAGTGATTTTTAAAACCCTGATAATGCAAAAGGAAAGTTCAGGAGGGGGAAGTACCATCACTCAGCAATTGGCTAAACTCCTGTTTGATCGCCCGTCCTTTAAAGGGAAATCGCGTTTAACCAAATCATTGATGCTCATCCGGATCAAGTTCAAGGAATGGATCACCGCAGTCAGACTTGAAAAGAGCTATACCAAAGAAGAGATCCTCGCCATGTATCTCAATAAATTTGAATTCATCTATGGAGCTCATGGCATTCAGGCTGCTTCCAATACATATTTTGGAAAAGACCAGCGTGATCTGGATTATTCTGAAGCGGCTACCCTGATCGGAATGCTCAAAAATCCGTCTCTTTACAATCCGGTCAGATTTCCTGTCAAAGCCAAAGAAAGAAGAAATGTTGTTCTCTGGCAATTGGTTGAATACAGAAGATTGCCCATTGCCGTTTATGATACACTCAAAAATAAAGATATCGATATCACAGCCTTCAGCATGGAATCACATGATAGTGGACCGGCGCCTTATTTCAGGGCTGAACTGACCAAATGGCTGACCAAAACCCTTGAAGAGAAAAATATCAGAAAACCGGACGGCTCAGCCTATAATATATATACTGATGGCTTAAAAATATTTACCACCATCGATCTTAACTACCAAAAACACGCGGAGGCAGCTGTGTTTGATCAGATGAAAAAAAACCAGCGCAGATATTGGAGAGTTTGGAGGGGAATGAATCCATTTATTTTTGAAGCAGATGATTATCAAAAACAGATTCGTATCGAAAGCGTTGACAATCACATCATTAATTCTGACAGATATCAAAAGATTAAACAAAAGATCCTGAGTCCGTTTCTGGAGCAAGTTGAATTGCAGTTTGGTGGACTTGTGCTCAATGAAAAAATCATCGATCAACTCATCGAAGTAGAAAAGGGAAATACGGATTTGAATGCATTGCGAAAAGCAGGGATCATCCAAAAAGCAAGTATCCCCAAATGTCGGGATCTGATGTCCGGCAAATATTGGAATACATTGATCAAAGCAAAAAAAGCATTTGACCAAAAAATAAAAAAAGCATTTGATACACCAGTAAAAATGAAAGTTTTTACATACAACCAATCCCTGGAAAAAGACAGTACTATGACACCCCGGGATTCGGTGTTGTATCATATGCGACATTTGCAAACGGGTATGTTGGTCATGGAATCCGGAACTGGTCATATCAAAGCATGGGTGGGTGGAGTAGGTTTTAAATATTTTAAATTTGACCACATCAACAGCCTCAGGCAGGTTGGTTCTACTTTCAAACCAGTTGTTTATGCTACAGCCATCGCTGTTCAGGGTATGTCCCCCTGTATGGAGTTCGAGGATATTCAATATACTATTTCACCAGGCGAAAGCAGTTTTAATATAGACAAAGAATGGTCGCCTGCAAATGCCGACAATAGATTTACTCAAAATAAATACAACCTGTACCATGGTTTACTCTATTCCAAAAATTCAATTACAGTCAGGTTGGTTAAAGAGCTTGGCAACGTTCAGGTGATCCGGGATATGGCAAAAGCCATGGGCATTCCTGTTGACAAACGTGTCCCCGGAGGTAATTTGTTATTACCTGAATATCCTGCCATCAGCCTTGGAGCTGCTGACATTTCCGTTTTCGACATGACCGGGCTATACGGAACTTTTGCCAACAATGGCGAATACACCGAACCTGTTTTTGTCACTCATATTGAGGATAAAAATGGTAAAGTCATCTACACCAGTATGCCAAAACAAAACAAGGCGCTTAACCCTGTCCACAATTTTGTGATGGTGGATATGCTTAAAAATAATGTTGCCGGCAAATTTTCTCTGGGTGGGGTAAAAAGCAGGGTTGGCGGCAAGACCGGAACCACCAACGATTACAATGATGCCTGGTTCATTGGCATTACACCCAATTTAGTTGTGAGCACATGGGTTGGAGGTGACGAAAAATGGGTTAGATTCTTTACCCTGGATGACGGTCAGGGATTCACCCTGGCTAGACCTGTTGCCCAAAATTTCTTACTGGCCATAGAAAAAGATCCTTTGATCAAACTGAATTACCGTAAAGATTTTGAAGTGCCTGCAGACCCGTCATATAGGGAATTGCTGGATTGCGCCAAATACAAACGGATTACTCCTTCAGAAGAACGCAGGGAAAGCATGCAGCAGAAAATTCAGTACGATGAATTTGATGAGGAATTTGAAGAAAACGGAGAATAAACACTATTGTGTATCAAAGTGCGGATAGTGGGCATCATAAAAAACTTATAAGCTTTGTGCTTGTTTAGTTGATGGATTATTCTGAAATCAAAAACTGCACACTTTGGAACTTCAAATATTTGGTTTAGACGATAAGACCAGAAAATCAGTTTTTTGGGGGAACTTTATTGTAATTGACCAGATTCATTTTGGAAAAAGCATTTTTTCCTCATACACTGGAACAAAAACTGATTACTCAGTTTTTATAAAATCCGGGTTTAACTTTTTTATAACATAAATCCTGACATTCGACATAAATAATTTTATTTATTTTTATGTTATAGTGTAGTAAACAAATGTTTTTTGGAAGATGTGATACATATTTAGTGTCTTAAAAATTGAATTCGCGTGTGTTTTTTGGCAGAACTATAAGGAATTTTGATCTTATAAAAAATGCCATATTGAATATTTACCCCGTAGGATGTTAATCCAACGGGGTCGAACCCCCGTAGCGAAGCGGCTTGGGGTTCTTAAATCAATTTCTTCTTTGGTTCTGGCTCGTCCAGGTAAGGTTGTTTAAAAATATGTTGATTGCTGAAAATAATTTTTAAACAACTTCAAAGTGTTAAATATCAGATGGGTGACAAATCAACACCACAAGTTCCAAAAAATCATTGCGAATCTTGTAAATCGGTTGAAATTAATTGTTAAAAAAACAATAGAAATGCAAAAAATCATATCCTTATCAATTGTTGTGCTCTGCTTCATAAGCTTAAACCCTACGGTAAATGGTCAGAGTTTTGGGAAAAATAAGATGAGATACGAGGAATTTAATTTCAAAGTAAAAGAAACACCCAATTTTGAAATTTACCACTATCTGGATAATAAAAACAGGGTGGAAAGCATCGCACAACAATTGGAACTTTGGTTCCAATTGCATCATGCAGTCTTCTCAGATAGTTTTTATCAAAAAAACCCTTTTATCCTTTATAATAATCACGCTGATTTTCAGCAAACCAATACAGTTTCCGGCTCCATAGGCGTCGGTACCGGAGGTGTCACGGAATTGTTCAAAAACAGGGTGGTCATACCTCTTTCATTCACCAATCAGCAAACTCATCACGTGATCGGACACGAGTTGGTCCATGCTTTTCAATTCAATCTGATCTCCCAAAGCGATTCAACCAGCGTTCAGTCTCTTGGCAACCTTCCTCTTTGGTTGGTGGAAGGAATGGCTGAATATCTGTCCATAGGAAGAGTAGATCCATTTACAGCAATGTGGATGAGAGATGCAGTTCTGAATGATGATGTGCCAACTTTCAACAAACTCAACGATTTTACGTACTTTCCATATCGTTATGGTCACGTTTTTCTATCATTTATGACTGGGAATTTTGGTGATCAGGTCATTGAACCACTTTTCAGAAATACGGCTATTTATGGTATTGAGACCGGTATTTACATGACGACAGGCATCGAATACAGAGAGTTGAGCAAAAAATGGGTAGAAACTATCAAGTCTCATTATGCACCTTATGTGGAGGGAAAAAAAGAGAAAACCATTGGAAAAAAAATAATCAGTTCTGAAAATGCAGGTGAAACAAACATTTCTCCCGCCGTTAGCCCCAATGGTCGTTATCTGGCGTTTTTCTCCGAAAAAGAATTATTTACAACTGATCTTTATTTGGCGGATACCAGAACCGGAAAGATCATCAAAAAACTTTCCAGCCAGCTAAAAGACCGGGATATCGAAAATTATAATTTTATGGAATCTTCCGGTACCTGGTCGCCCAACAGTAAAAAATTTGCATTCGTAGCCTTCAGGGATGGCAAAAACATCCTGGTAATAAAGGATATTGAGAGTGAAAAAACAAGTGAAACCATCGAATTCAAAAATTTACATGCATTTACCAACCCTGTTTGGTCACCCGATGGTAAATATCTGGTACTTACCGGACTTGAAAACGGACAAACAGATCTGTACGCCTATACTTTCAAGGGGAAAAAACTGGAAAAACTGACAGATGATATGTATTCTGAAATCCATGCTTCTTTTTCCCCTGATGGAAACAAACTGGTTTTTAGTTCTGATAAAAACAGCATGATACTTGGAAGGAAAAACGGAAAATGGACTTTTAATCTTGCCGTGATGGACATGGAAACCAAATCTGTCTCTTACCTGAATGTTTTCCCGGGAGCAGATAATCTGAATCCTGTTTTTGATTCTGAAAACAATCTGTATTTCCTCTCTGACCGGGATGGTTTCAGGAATCTCTACTCATATAATGTCAAGACTGGTGAAGTTTATCAAAAAACCAACTTTCTGACCGGTATCAGCGGGATTACCAGTTACAGCCCGGCCATCAGCATCGCATGGTCAAACAACCAGTTATACTATACACATTATTATTCCAAAGAGTATAACATATACAGGACAGGAATTGAATCATTGGACAGCATTACGGTTGATCCGGCTGTAACTGATTTTACAGCAGCTATCCTTCCTGTCAATCTGAATCCTGATTTGGATGTGGTCAATGTGAATATGTCCAACCAGGATTTGATCGCCAAAACCGATCCGACTGAATTTAAAGACAATAAATACCGCCCAAAATTCAAACTGGATTACGTCGGTGGCAGTGCCGGAGTAGGTGTTGGCAATACAACCATTGGAAATTATACAGGTATGATGGGTGGTGTCGAATTGCTTTTCGGCGATATGTTGGGCAATCATCAACTTTACACTCAAATCGCACTGAACGGAGATATTTATGATTTTGGGGGTCAGTTGACATACCTCAACAGGCAAAAACGATTTGCCTGGGGAGCAGGGATTTCTCATATTCCTTACAGTACCGGGTACAGCGAAGTTTATTATAATTTTCCGCTTGAACTTGAGAATGGTACGATTCTGACCAACAAGGTTGCGACCCATCTTATCAGGGTTTTCAATGAGTCTGTCAATTTGTTCGCACACTACCCGTTTTCTCCCACGCTTAGGTTGGAAGGCGGCATTTCCGGCGGATTCAGGAGCTTCAGGTATGATGTGATCAACGAGTATTACGATGCCTTCAATTATATATATTACGGCCAGGAAAAATTCCGTGAGCCCTTGGCTGATACACTGATTTTCAGCGATTACTTTTCCCTTATCAAAGGATTCAGTTCCGGTGTAAATGTCGCTTTGGTGGGTGACAATTCCTACAATGGATTTACTTCACCATTAAAGGGTTACAGATACCGGATCAGTGCAGAACAATATTTTGGGACAGACAAATACACAGCTTTGCTGGCTGATTTTCGCTATTACCATTGGATGAAACCCATTTCATTGGCTTTCAGAGGTATGTTATATAACCGGTTCAATCAGGACGCACATTCCGTTTATCCGCTTTATATAGCCCAAATGGGTTTGGTAAGAGGGTATTATTCACCTTTTTTCAATATCGATGTCGCTGAACAAAATGGAATTTATTTTGAACAAATGCTTGGATCAAAAATGTTCATGGGTAATTTTGAATTGAGATTCCCATTCTCCGGCATGCGTAGATTGTCAGTGGTCACATCCAAATTCGTTTTCAGTGATATCGCCTTATTTTTTGATGCCGGTGTGGCATTTGATGAATATTCACATCTGCGTTATGGAGAACTGGTCGTAACCGGATACCAAAATGGAGTTGCCGTCACGGAGTATCTTAAACCAGCGCTGGTGATGAGTACCGGCCTGGCTGTAAGGTTAAATCTCATGGGCGCATTAGTGGTTGAACCTTATGTTGCCTGGCCATTGCAAAAAGACTCAAAATTTGTGTTTGGTTTCAATCTGATTCCTGGTTTTTAGTAAATGGGCCATTCAAATCAACCAATTGAACAGATATGAAATACAGCCTATATTTCCGTAGTTTCATTCTAATGATTTGTCTGGTATCTTATGGAAAAGTCATTGCCCAGCTCTCGAAAGCTTATCCTTATGATTCAGGGATTGAATATGATACCAATGTATATTTTGTTGAAAAATTTGATGACGGTTTAGAAAACATTTTATCCAGATATTCGACTGTTGTAAATGGAGACGGAATGAGTCTTGAAACAGATTGTCCTGATGGGTTGAATGGAGGTAAATCCCTGAAGGTCCACAGCATCCAGGGAGTTAATTCAGGCGGATATCTATATAAGCACTTCCAGGAAGGGTTTGATAATGAGATATATGTGAGGTATTATGTCAAATATCCTGCCACTTCCGTAAATTTTTTTCACCATGAAGGCGTTTGGATAGGTGGTTATATTCCTCCTTTGGATTGGCCTTATCCCAGAGCAGGTATCTGCGGACTTGGAGACACAAGGTTCTCCATCGCTTACGAAATCATGGATAGTAATTGGATCCATCCATTTACCCATATAGCACCTTATATCTATTGGGGCGAAATGAGATCATTCCCCGATGAAGCATGCTGGGGAAATTTTATGCAATGCGGAAATTACAATCCACCACCTGTAACATTATTGGATGAGTGGACCTGCGTAGAGATCATGATCAAACTCAATGATCCTGTGACAGAAAAAAACGGAGAACTAAAAACCTGGATCAATGGCGTGGAAACAGGACATTGGGGAAATGGTTTTCCAAACGGTAGCTGGGTCTGGGGAAATTTCTTTATCGATCCTGGGCAGGAAGCTTTTGAAGGGTTTCAATGGAGAACACAAGCCGAACAGTTATTCAACTATATCTGGATCCAGTTTTATCATGATGATCCGGAAGCGCCTTCCAGCTATATAATGTATGACAATCTGGTAGTCGCTTCAAAATATATAGGACCTGTACATGTTCCTTCTGCCGTTGTGGAACAGAACACATCATCATCGGTCAAGATCTATCCGAATCCTGCCGATCACTTTATTTTTACTCAGGGGCTTGAACCCGGAACAGAATTTTTCATACTTGATCATGCACAATACATCGTGTTTTCCGGTCAGACGGAACAGGAAAATCAAAAGATATTGATCCCTGAACTTCCACCAGGCATCTATTTTTTTCACACAAAAAATAAAAGCGGCTCAATATTTCAAAAATTGATCCTGATGTAAGAAAGTGGCTTTAATATAAATTTAAAGCTCATTTAACTGCGATCAAATAAAAAAATTCCTAAAGCGACCAAAATATTATTTTACTCTTTTTGAAGTAATTCATACCAGATTTTCTATGAATTTGGCAATAAAACTCTCCGATGAAACTAAATCGTACATTTTTGCGTTTATAGGGTAGTTTGAAGGTATTTTTAGTTTTTTCTTTGTAGTTTTATTAAATTGACCTACCTTTGAATCGCGATGAACTGAGAACGTCGCTTATGCAAAGCCGTTAGGGATTAGTAGTGCTTAAACCAATCTCGTGAGAATGTTCGGATAGAGCCGAAATTTAGCAATTCTGAGTATAATACTTGGATACCTACTCGACTACTTCTTCTGAGGGCTTTGCAATTTTTTCCAGCTTATTTTTCCTCATTTCAACATACTCTTTTCTGTTCAAAGCCATATCTATGGCCAGGTGCAAGGCAGTTCTGAATGAGCTCTCATTGGCGGTATTGGTACCGACAATATCATAGGCAGTTCCGTGATCAGGAGAAGTTCTCACAAACGGAAGTCCTACGGTCACATTCACTCCATGTCCAAAACTATGCATCTTGAATGGAATCAAGCCCTGATCATGATACATGCACAGAATGGCATCAAATTTGTTCCATTTTCCTGAACCCCAGAATCCATCCGGAGGATAAGGCCCGGAAACCAATATACCATTTTTCTTTGCTTCGATGATGGCAGGTCTGATGATCAACTCTTCCTCATCACCAATCACCCCTTCATCACTTGCATGCGGGTTGAGACCCAAAACCGCAATCACCGGTTTTTCAATATCAAAATCCTGGATCAAAGCTTTTTGCAGAATTTCCAGAGTACGAGAAATACTTTCCCTGGTAACTTGCTGAGCAACATCTTTCAAAGGAATATGGTGTGACAAAACTGCAACCCTTAAATCTTCACTGACCATCAGCATCAAAGGCGTATGATCACTGAATTCACTTCCAAGATAATCCGTATGACCTTTATGAGGAAAATTAGCCATATTCATGGCTTTTTTGTTGATCGGACTGGTGACCAAAGCATCTATTAATCCGGCTTTGAGATCTTGAACAGCCCTGTCTAAGGAGATATGGGCATATTTTCCACCGTCAGATGTGATCATTCCAAGATTAATGGTCACATTTTCCTGCCAGCAATTGATAAGATTGACTTGATTCTCAATGAGATTGTGGGCATCATTGACAGATTTGAATGAAAAAAATTCTGATTTTGCTACATTACGGTGATATGAAATCACTTTGGCACTAGCATAAATAACTGGTATGCAACTTTTAAGAATACCCTGATGCTCCAATGTCTTTATGATCAATTCAGGTCCTATTCCATTCAGATCCCCTATTGAAATCCCGACTTTTATCTTATCCATGATTGATTACACTTTGTAAAATGATAATTGACCAAAACAGTCAATCAAATCTCAAAAATACTAATAATCGGTAAAATATCTATCACATACTTCAAATTATCGTTAGTATTAGCCGCGAAGTAAAGCAGTCTAAGATTCTGTTTGAGATTTTTTCAGTCAATTTGAGCAATTGAACCTGGAATTTCAACAACAAAAAAGGTCTGATCTTACAAAATTTGTTCCTGAAGTAATGATTTAGGGTGAAATATAAAAAATGATTTGGATGTGAAGTTGTTTAATCTGAATCCTGTTGATTCAAAACTTTGAGCTGCCCATCATCCAAAATTCGAATAAATGAATTATTTATCAGCGTAATTTTTTTTGCAGTGGCTTGATACCCTGAAGGAATGATGACTGTTTTGCCATCCTGAACATAAACTTCATCGCATTCCGTTGGTATTCTTTCCTGGGACCAATACATGTGAGAAGCATTCCACATAGCATTATCCGGTCCCTTCCATTTATTTATGGAAACAAATTCTGCATCATTTGAACAAACATTATTGGATGCCGTGATATTGATATGATGACCTAGATTATTATATCCAAAAGTTGAATCCCAGATATCGGTATTGGCAAGTCTGATAGAATATTCAGGTCTGTCTTCCAAAGTTATAGCCGGATCGCTTAACTTCAGGTGTAAGGAATATTGGCCTGCTGGCATGCATGCAGGAATACAAATCTGGCCCGTTAGGTTGTGACTTCCCTGAAATAAATAACGTATGTCATGATCCAGGTTTGCTTCCCATGTCTCATCAGTTGCCACATTTTTCAGAATGAGTTTTAAATTCCTTTTGTTAACCGGACTTGAAAAACCTTCATTGATGATATTTAAGGAATAGCTCAAATGATCGCCGTGTGCTGCAGCGTTGCTATATTGACCCGAAACCAGATATAGTCTGTATCCCAATCGCTTTTTGATTTCATCCATACAAACATTGGTCCAATGATTATTAACCTTGAAATTGTTATAATCGGCATTCAGATATGTATAATGCATCCGGTTCATTTCATGGACCGCAAAACCACCCTGACTATCGCATAAACTCCATAATCCAGTGGAATCGCAGGTCTCACCTCCTACGATCACATATTTTGAATCATCAGCTTTATAAAATTTTAAATTTAAAGTGTCTGCATTTCCAATGCTGAAATCATTATAAGTGCCATAATCGTTATAGTCAGCCAATAAACAATCGTTATGGAATCCAATCCTGGCTTTATTGGCGCCCAGAAATGCTTCATTTAATAATAATGCTGCCGAATTTGTGGGTGCATTGGCGCCATATATATCTTTTTGTTTCATCTGCGGGCACCTTACCTGAACAAACAAATCAACCGGGACGGCTGACAAAATTGAATCCAGAACTTCAGCTCTGTCAGTCCAGTTTGTTTCATTTAAAGTATAGGGAGGTGCTGACAGGTCTCCAAAAAAATCTGTATAACATTGTTCTCCCCAAACTCCGATAAAACCCATTTGAACAGCTGCTATCACATCAGCATTCGCTTGAAAATATGGTTTCAGTTGTGTTATATGTTGTAATACGATATTTTTGGGTGCGTCCCCGAAAGGCGGACAAATCCAGTTTCCACAGTTGCCCGTGTTGGGTGTATTGACGTAACTGAATCTTATGATCAATTTGACTCCTGCTTTCCTTACCGTATTGAAATCAGTCTGCAAATTTTGAAGAAAGCTGGCAGATATGGGACTATCTTTAAATGTATCAAGAACAAAATATCTGAACACTAAAGTTGAATAAACTGAATAATTGGCTGAATATGGCTGGTGCAGTGTCCTGAAATTGGCTAGGGTTGTTGAATCAAAAAGCGAATAGTCTGATGCATAAGTATCTGTATATCTGCAAAATCCTCTTTCAGGATTTGCAAAATCAGCGTTGGAAATTGTATAATATACAGTCGTAGTCTGAGCTGAGACTAAAGTCAGATTGAACATACATCCTATCGTGAGCAATGTGAAATACCAACTATTTTTTATTCCTTTTTGCATATCAACCACAAATCTGTCATGATATAATAATAAGACAAAATTAGGCATAAAATTTATTGTCAGCATGTGAATCAGGTTTATATCAGGTAAAAAGTTGGAATTCGGAATGACTCAGGAGTTGGCATGTCTGCCTTCTTTTCTGATGCGTTAACAAATGGACTTCATTTCAAACAAGCGGAGCGCTGGAATTATAATTATTTCCAAAAATATCCAGATTTCTGTAAAAATAATCCTCAAAGGAGTTTATTAAATCAATTTAATATATGTTAAGTTAAGCTGTGTGATTCTTAAAAAACTATGTATAACAAATAAATAAAAAGTAAAAATATCAAAATTTTCATTAGATAAATTATTAATTTTTATCCACTTACACAATCAAAAATGCTTGATTAATTGGTTTTGTAAGATTATATTTGTTTCCCTTTAAAACATTGTGGCAACAATTATATATTTTTCGGGATGCAAAACAAACCTCCTTGCAACAGCAGATTTTTTACACCAATCTTGATGATTTTCATCCTGATAACAACATTTTTACCTCACATTTCCTTTGCAAAAACAGTTTTGCAGATCAACAGGTCACAAAGTATTTTACCGGATATGATCCATGTTGATCCTGAACCGACTGCAAGTTCGTCTGTAAAACCTGTACAACATTCATTTCAGATAAATTCCCTGCAAAATGAGCAATCCTGGGACACCACTGCTAATCTGTTTGTTGCTGACAATAAGTTTTGTAGTATTCAACTGGAACCTGGTGAAATTTCGAGCACATTGTTTGTTGAAGGATTCAATTTCAAAATACCTCAGGGATCGACAATACAGCAAATCAGAATACACTTCCAAGGCAATATGACAGGAAATAACAAACCTGCTTTGGTTTCTCTGGGCCTTTCTGATGACAATCATGACAACTTCGGAACAGAATTCACCCATAAAAACGGTCAGGGAATTGCCTGGCCTGCAGATGGCAGCTCCGGATCCTGGTATTACTCACCTAACCAAACCGATTGGATCAGTGATCTGAACCCGGATTCAATCAATTCAAACAAATGGAAAGCCAGGTTGCAATTGATGAATCCCGGAACTGAAAATCTTCTGTTAAATATAGACCAGATCAATATTGAAATTATTTACCTGCCACTTTATACCCTGATGGAAGACCAAATCGGCAAGACTTTCCTCAATATAAGCTTTATCGACAGCCTCGCGTCCAAATATAAATACGAGTGGGTCCTGCCTGAAGGAGGCTCGGTATATAATGAATTCAGGTTCGGATCGATGATCAATTTTGCCATGAACAGCGATTCATTCGGGATCAAGCAGCTTTGTGTTCACATCGAGTATCCCAACGGCAACATTCAGACCCTTTGCAGGGATTTTCTCTATACCAGGCAACCACCGACTACCATCAGTGTTTCTGTCTGGCATGATCTGAATGCTGATGGATCACAGAATGAAAATGAACCCGGCATAAAAGATCAAACTGTTGATCTGCTTAACAGTAGTGGAACATTGGTCAAGACTGTCATTTCTGATGATACCGGCTTATGTTTTTTCGACCTTGCAAAAGGCGGAAGTTTCTACCTGCGATGGAAAGCGGACAATCAGTACATTCCTACCTTCAATCATGTTTCTCCGGATACAACCCTGGACAATCATCTGTTTCAGCAAGGCGAAATTTACCGTACCAATGTTTTTACCCTTAAAAAATTTGATCAGATAGACCATGTCGATATTGGATTGATCATACCTTCAAAAATTTCCGGATTTTTATGGCTAGACTCAAATGGAGACGCTCAAAAATCACCTGAGGAACAAGGATTAAACGGAATTGAATTGACATTGTATGAAAATGAGTTGCCTGTTGCCCAAATAATGACCGACGAAGACGGTCACTATGAATTTACTGGTCTGAAGCCTGGTTCTTATCACTGTTGTTTTAATAGACCTGATGGTGCGCGCTTGCCTTTTAATTCCACCTTTTTGGCAGGAGCAGAAGAAACCGATAATACAAGCTGTAGCCAGATAATTCAATTGACCCAGGATCATGAAATTACAAATATTGGAACCGGTATTCTTTATTTTGGTAAAGTTGCCGGTAACATTTGGTTGGACCATAATGAAAACGGTGTGATCGATCAATCAGAACCTGGCATTCCAGGAATAGAGATCAGTCTCTTTGAACTTCCTGGTTCTACAGTTATTTTTGAAACAATTTCTGATGAAAATGGCAGGTTTGAATTTGAAAAGATCTACCCCGGATCTTATTTCCTTAAGATCAGAGATCAGGAAATTTACATCGGAACAATTCATCATACATCTGCCGATCCGACACTAAACTCATATTTTTCCACAACTGATACCGGATATTTCACTACTCCATTTGAAATTTTAAGCGGTACCCAACTGATACACCTCAATGCAGGATTTGTGTACAAAAAAGGTTCCATTGGTGACAGAGTATGGCTGGATGAAAACGGAAACGGCACACAGGATATCCAGGAGTCTGGCGTTGACGGGATCATTGTCCACCTCTATAATGACGCAAAAGAACTCATCCAAACCGTTACAACAGCTGCTAACATAGCGGATGGAGAAACCGGATACTACCATTTTGAGCAGCTGGTCCCCGGAAAATACCATATCAAGGCAGATATACCGTCATTATACATTCCGGGTTTATCCAAAACAGATTTTCCCGGATCTGAATCAGTTATTACGGGACAAAACGGAACTTTTACCAGTGATGTTTTTCATTTACTGCCAGACGAAAATAAAACTGATCAGGATATTGGGTTGGAATATAATTATTCAACCATCTCTGGACGGATCTGGGGCGATAACAATGAAAACGGTCTTCAGGATGCAGAAGAAAGAGGCATTTCTGGTGTCCAATTGCAATTGATTGACCAAAATGATCAGGTTTTGGGTCAAACACATACTTTAGGTTCAGACACACAAAACGGACTGGGATCTTATGTTTTTGACAAAATACTTCCTGGTATATACCAGATTCAAATGATTTCGGGCTACCAGAATTATTTACCAACGCTTTACCAATCAGGAAATTTACCTGACCTGGACTCTGACTTCGATAAGTTTGAAGATAACATCCGGACTGACTGGCTCAATTTAAATCCAGGAACTGAATTAACTTCCATTGATGGAGGCTTGATTCTGAAAGAAAATTCCATCAGTGGCATGGTATGGCATGATCAAAACGGAGATGGTCAGCAAAACGAAAATGAACCAAAGATCCCGGGGATCAGCATAAAGTTGTTCAGGCAAAATGGTGATGAAATAGCGGAGCAAATAACAGATACCGAAGGCAACTACTATTTTAATGAACTCAGTAGTGGTCTTTATTACATCAAGTTTTTGCCAGAGGATCTATGGTTATTTACCATTTCAAATCCTGATCCAAACGATCTGAATTCTGATGTGGATCACAGTTTTGGCATTGGGACAACCAGATTGATCGAGTTGTGGCACGATAGCTACATAAGCGATGTAGATGCCGGATTGATTTACAATTTCAGCGGAATTGAAACTTACCTTTGGCTGGATGAAAATGAAAACGGAATGCAGGATCCTGAAGAGAGCGGATTGGGCAATGTCATGGTTAAATTGCTCAATAAAGAAGGAGAGCAGCTAACTGAACAATTTACCATCAATGATGGAGAACTTTCCGGCAAAGCCATCTTCAGTCAAATCATTCCCGGAGAATATTATTTGGTGTTTGATTTGCCACAAAAGTACCGGCAAACTGTTTTTTCAGCAGGTAACCCCGCATTGGATTCAGATCTTTTTGAGGAAAACGGAACTTTCAGGACTTCCAATTTTTATTTGGCTGGCGGAACCATAAAGACAGACATTGCTGGTGGAGTCATAGTCAGAAACGGAGTTGTGGGTGATTATATATGGTTCGATCAGAATAGAAACGGTTATCAGGATGCTGAAGAGAACGGTCTCAATGATCTGGTGGTCGAACTGTTTGATGCCTCAAACTTCCTGGTGGCCAGCACTATAAGTCAAATCGATGATGCAACCGGCAATTCCGGCTTTTACCAATTTGACCAGATCATACCAGGCCAATATTACCTGAAGCTTGGCTTCCCTACTTCATATGAACCAACCGTCTATATTGCAAATAATGAAAACTTTAATTCCAAATTAACCAATGGAAACGGGTTTGGAACCACGGAAATGATCACTGTAAATTATGGAGATGTAATTGACAACATGGATCTCGGGTTGATCCAGAAACCTGCTTCCGTGGGTGATTTTGTCTGGCTGGATACCAACCGCAACGGAATTCAGGATGCTGACGAAACAGGTTTTAACGGAATGTTACTTACGCTGCAGGATGAACAGGGAAATACCCTCAGAACCGAGTTGAGCAGGTTTAATCAGTTGACTGGCCGGCATGGATACTACCGTTTTGAATCGCTGGATCCCGGTTCGTACAAGATCGGAATCACGGTACCGACCATTATGCAACTCAGTCCCTACGGTTTGGGTGATCAGGCAATGGATTCTGATGCAGATTCTGAAGGAATAACTGCAGTATTCAATCTTGATCCCGGACAAACATTGTCAGATATCGATTTTGGCCTGGCTTACAAAACTTCTTCTATCGGCGATTTTATCTGGCTGGACCAGAATGAAAATGGATTGCAGGATGAAGATGAACCCGGATTGGACAGCATTGGATTGCAATTATATGATGAATCCGGTGAACTGGTCAGAACGACTGATAGTCAGCTCAATGTAATCAATCAGAAAAAAGGATATTATCAGTTTAATGACATTACTCCGGGAACTTATTTTATTAAGGCAGAAATACCTCAGGGTTATTTGCCCGCGACAAATATCCTAAGCGATGTAGAATTGAATTCTGATTTTACCCATCAAAATGGTTTTGGGACAACTGATTTGTTGGAAATTGAAGCTGGTGTAGTACGGAATGATATTGATCTTGGCCTTATAAAGGTAGAAGCACAATTAGGTGACAGAGTCTGGTTGGATGTGAACAAAAACGGGATCCAGGAGGAAAGCGAAACAGGTTTGAACGGCATTCAGATCAGGCTTTATAACGAAGCCGGTGATTGGATAAAAACTACCTGGTCAGGAAATCATCCTGTTTCGGGCAAAACCGGCTACTGGAGTTTTTACAATTTACCCATTGGATATTATTATGTTAGGTTTGTTATTCCTGTTGAATACAGTAATTCAAAAGCGTTTCAGGGAAATAGCAGTATTTTTGACAGTGATATCACCCACAAATTTGGTCCCGGCACTACAGATATGTTGTTTTTGCCTGATGGTTTCACCCAATTGGATATAGATGCAGGTCTGTTTCTTGAAACTTATAGTTCAATGGGCGACCTGGTTTGGGAAGATATTAACGGTAACGGCATTCAGGATCAGGATGAACCAGGCATCAATGATGTAACCGTTCAATTATTCAATGAACAAAAAGTTTTTCTGAAGCAAACCAAAACTGCCAACGGCGATGATCAGACAAGCGGAATATACTTTTTTGACTATTTACCATCAGGAAAATACTACCTCAGGATCCTTGTTCCTTCAGCGTATTACGTTGCAACACCGTCGGGTGGTTCAGATCCGGGAAAAGACAGTGATATTACCCACTTTAACGGCCCTTATACTACTTCTACCATTCACCTGGGTGTAAAAGAACAGAAAACCGACATTGACATAGGATTGTATAAATTAGGTTCAGTCAATGGGTTTGTCTGGGAAGACCTCAACGGAAATGGCCTGAGAGAAGTGGATGAACCAGGCATCAATGAGGTATATGTTGAATTATATGACGATGATTCCAACCTCATTGGCAGTGTTTTCACAACGAATGATGAGCAAACAGACCACGAGGGCATTTTTAAATTTGATTTCCTGGATCCGGGCAATTATTACTTACATGTTAACATTGATGAAGTTTCTGAATTTACCTGTTTCAATGCTGGCGATGATGAACGGGATTCAGACATCACGAATGGAAATGGTCCGGGAACAAGTTCTATGTTTTTATTGCCATCCGGACAAAGCATCGGCTCCATGGGAGCAGGCCTGTCATCAGGAGGTTCCCGAATTTCGGGAAATGTCTGGCTGGATGTGAATGGGAACGGACTCAAAGATATTCAGGAATCAGGTTTAGACGATTACCGGATTTCATTGAATCATAGCGACGGTACTTTGTTTTCATGGGTAGACAGCTATTCTCTTTCTGAACAGACGGGAAAATTTGAATTTTTCTCTATTCCCGCCGGATATTATTATCTTACTTTTGAATCCAGAGAAGGCTATGTCTTCAGCCCGATCAATCCACAAGCCGGACAGCAAAGTACTGTGGTTACACACCAGAACGGGGTTGGAAGTACAGATTTATTCGAATTGGGTGCATTTGATGAAATCAATGATATGGTTTGCGGTGTTTACCGGCCTGCCAATATTTCCGGCTACGTCTGGTTTGATGAAAATCTGGACGGCATAAGAGATGCAGATGAACCTGTCGCATCAGAAATTCCAGTCACACTCTCTAAAAATATTTATGATATTGTAGGTCAATTAGTTACCGAAGAAGATGGATCCTACAAATTTGAAGGATTATTGCAAGGTGTTTATGATATAAAGGTAACCGCGCCTGCCAATTATGGATTTACAAAAACCGGACAGGGCACGAATGGAGAATTGAACAGTGATGTAACTTCCGACGGCAGGTCTCCTTTGATCACGGTCATTCACGGTACAAATATCAACCACATCGATGCCGGCCTCGTTCCCGTGACCAATCTGATCGGAGGAAAAGTGTTTGGTGAATCGGATAAAACCACTTCTTTGAATCATCAATTGCTGGATAATATCAGTTTTTATCTGCAAAATGAAAACGGACAAAACATCAAACACTCCAGGAGTGACAAATCTGGAAATTACCATTTCTACAACCTTTCAACCGGGAAATACCGTGTAAAAGCTGTTGTGAATAAAAACTACGAAATAAAACCACCACATAACCCGGGAGCTCAACATTTTTTTGACAATGAAGGTTTTTCACATTGGCTTGAAATTAAGGAATCTACCAAAATCGATGATCTGGATTTGAGACTGACTTATCCTGATAAAGCTATTGAAGATCCCAAATTGATCCAGGTTTTGCCAAATCCTGCCCAAAAAACTGCCCGGTTCGAGACCAATATTGAAGGACAGACAATTGACAGGATCATGTTGTTTGATCTGGGTGGTAATTTATTGGCGGATGAAAAAGTTGATTTTACCGTAACCGGTTATATAGAGATGGATATTTCATTCCTTCCCGGAGGTTTGTATCGTGTCTATGCCCTTGCTTCGGGAAAAGCTGTCAGCCAGAAATTACTATACAAAGCTGATGAATAGCTTTTGAAACCCTTTACTTATAAATGCGAATCAAGGGTTGAAAAAAAAGCTCCGAAAATCCTTTATTTGGCCTCAATCCTAAAGGAAGATAAAGGATTTTCTCGCTTTCATCCTTTAGGATCGAGGCAAAAAAGTGAGAAAATCCTGCTTATCTGCAGAATTAACTTTAACCCTTGATTCGCATTATAAATAAAAAGTGCCTGAAACCAGGCACTTTTTATTTTCAATAGCTTTTCATAATCCTATTTCAGATCCAGGCCACCGATCATTTTCTCAGGTCTGACCCATTCGTCAAATTGTTCTTCGGTCACATAGCCAAGAGCAATCGCAGTTTCTTTGAGCGTAGCTCCGTCGTTATATGCTTTTTTGGCGATTTCTGCCGCCTTATCATACCCGATTTTGGTATTTAAAGCTGTGACAAGCATCAATGAATTATTCAGGTTATTTTTAATATCCTGATAATTCGGCTCAAGTCCGGCAATGCAATTGACATTAAAGCTTTTGGAAGCATCTGCGATCAGGTTGGCAGACATCAGAAAGTTGAAGATCATGACCGTTTTAAACACGTTCAATTCAAAATGACCGTTCATTCCGCCGATATTGATGGCCACATCATTGCCAAAAACCTGAGCCATAGCCATGGTCAATGCTTCAGATTGTGTCGGGTTGACTTTCCCCGGCATGATAGATGATCCGGGTTCATTGGCAGGAATTTTTAATTCACCGATGCCACATCTGGGGCCTGAAGCCAGCATCCTGATGTCATTTCCGATTTTCATCAGTGAAGTAGCAACTGTTTTTAAAGCGCCATGAGCTTCCACTATGGCATCATGTGAAGCCAATCCTTCAAATTTGTTCTCACCGGTTACAAATGGCAGACCACTGAATTTTGCGATATAAGCTGCAACGTTTTCAGCATACTTTGGAGGTGTATTCAGCCCTGTCCCAACGGCTGTTCCACCTAAAGCCAATTCAGCCAGGTGTGGCAAGGTATGTTTGATCGCCCTGATACCGTGATCGATCTGGGAAACATAACCGGATAATTCCTGTCCTACGGTCAAAGGAGTTGCATCCATAAAATGTGTCCTTCCGATCTTGACCACGTTCATGTAGGCTTCCGACTTTTGTCTGAAGATATCTCTCAATGCTTCGAGTGCCGGAATGGTTTTTCTTACCAGCACTTCGTAAGCAGCAATATGCATGGCTGTCGGAAATGTGTCATTGGAAGACTGAGATTTATTGACGTCATCATTCGGGTGGATGATCTTTTTCTCATCTGTCAGTTGGCCCCCGTTCAACACATGGGCTCTGTTGGCTATCACCTCATTGAGGTTCATATTGGATTGTGTACCAGAACCCGTTTGCCATACTACCAAAGGAAACTGATCATCCAGTTTACCGGCACTGATCTCATCGCAAACTTTGGCGATCAGGTCTCTTTTTTCAACACTTAAAACACCTGCGTCCACATTTGTATATGCAGCCGCCTTTTTGAGGATGGCAAATGCCCTGATAATCTCGGTTGGGATCAGATGCCCTCCGATTTTAAAGTTTTGAAAAGACCGCTGTGTCTGTGCGCCCCAGTATTTTTCAGCCGGAACATCAATGTAACCGATACTGTCTTTTTCTTTCCTGTATTCCATAAAATTAGATTTAGTTTTAAAGTATCAAAATTACAACTTTTGAGCCAGTTTAAGCTTTTTACCACACAGAATTGGACGAGTTTGGATATGATCTAAATAAGGAATCAGAAAAAGATAATTCACCAAATAAAATTTCGAAATTCAATATAATCAATTGCGTACCAACTGTTCATTTGCCAATAGTAACAAAAGGATTATTTTTATTCCGAAACCAAAACCAATGAAAGCGTTGATTTTCCATTGTAAACATGTCAAAATTGAGTCTGCGTCTTTGAGGATATTTTTCGTATTTTTGGAGCCTAAAAAACTTGAGTCAAATGATCAATAACAGCCTCATCAATCCTTCCGGCATAGTAGTGGTCGGTGGTTCATCCAACCTTAATAAACCCGGCGGTAAGATCCTTGAAAACATCCTGAAGGGCAGTTTCATAGGAGATTTATATGTTTTGAACCCCGGCTCTGATTTGGTTCAGGGCATCAGATCCTATCCGGATGTCGATAGCCTTCCTTTAGCCGAACTGGCTATTTTGTCCATTCCGGCTGCATTTTGCCCTGACACAATGGAAGCTCTGTGTAAAAAAGGAACCAAAGCCTTCATCATCATTTCAGCTGGTTTTGGCGAGTTGGATAATGCAGGGAAAGCGCTTGAATCCCGTTTGCTTGAAATTGCAGAAAAGTATCAGGTTGCATTGATCGGGCCAAATTGCATCGGATTCATGAATGCAAACCACCAGAGTGTTTTCACGACGCCCATTCCTAAATTAAGCTCCGGAGGCATTGATTTCATTTCCAGTTCGGGTTCCACAGCTGTTTTCATCATGGAAGCCGGTGTCAGGCTGGGACTTCGGTTTTCAGGCGTGTATACAGTAGGCAATGCCACACAGATCAAAGTGGAAACTGTGTTGGAATACCTGGATCAGTCTTATGTGGAGGGTCAAAGCAGTAAGGTCATTATGATCTATATCGAAAACATTGACGATCCCGACAGATTCATCAGATTGACCAAAAATTTATATAAAAAAGGTGTACAGATTGTGGCGCTGAAAGCTGGAATGACGGAAGCCGGCAGTCGAGCCGCATCCTCACACACCGGAGCATTGGCCAGTCCATCTGTCGCTGTTAAAGCCATGTTCCAAAAAGCGGGCATATTCCTTTGCAATAGCAGAGAAGAACTCATGTATGCCGCCATCATAGCCAGGAATGGCTTGCCCTTTGGAAAAAATATTGCTGTGATCACTCATGCAGGTGGCGCAGGTGTTTTGATGGCTGATGCACTCGAAAAAGGCGGTTTGAAAGTGCCCGCAATTTCAGGTCAAAAAGCAGACGAACTATTGAGCCAATTAGCCAATGGTTCATCGGTGTCCAACCCTATCGATTTTTTAGCAACAGGAACCAGTCAGGAACTGGCTTTGATCCTGGATTATTGCGAACGGGATTTTGAACAGATCGATGCGATGGCAGTCATTTTTGGTAGTCCGGGATTGTTTGATGTCAGTCCTGTTTATGATACTTTGGCACAAAAAATGGCAGATCTGAAAAAACCTGTTTATCCGGTTTTACCTTCACCTGTAAATGCAGCTGAGGCACAGGAACAGTTTATCAATTCCGGCCACATGTTTTTTGCCGATGAATCGGTTTTTGGCACAACTTTGAGCAAAATGTACCATTTTCCGAAATTTGAAGATCAAAAACCACTTCAATTTGTCATGGATGAAGCTGCGATCAGAAGGATCATTGACGGAGCAAAAGATGGTTATTTATCTCCTGACCAGCATACTCAATTGCTCACAGCCGCAGGTTTCCCGATGGTCAGCGAATGGTATGCGCATACAAAGGATCAATTGGTCAGCCTGCTGCCACAAATTGAATTTCCGGTCGTGATGAAGACCATTGGTCCGGTACATAAATCTGACATCGGAGGCGTCATTCTTGGTGTGGATAATGAAAATGACATGAAGATGCATTTTGATCAGTTGATGTCCAAAGTTCAGGTGACCGGCGTACTGATCCAGAAAATGCACAAGGGAATGGAACTTTTTGCAGGAAGCAAGCGGGAAGACAAATTCGGTCATCTGGTACTTTTCGGCATGGGAGGCATCTATCTGGAGGTGCTGAAAGATGTTCAGGCCATCCTCACTCCCCTGACACCGGAAGAGATCGTTACCGGTGTTTCAAGCCTGCAAATGTTTCCTGTATTACGCGGGATCAGGGGTAAAAAGGGCATTAACCTGGAGCTTTTCTATGAATTGATCGGCAGGATATCGCAGTTGATGCAAATTGCTCCGGAAATAGCAGAGATGGACCTGAACCCGTTGCTGGCAGATGAAACCGGGATTTATGCAGTAGATGCCCGGGTGAATATTGTCAGAAAATAACTTTATTGAATTTACGATACGGAGAATTTCGAAACCTAAAACGGGTTATTGTCCAAGCTTTACAAACAGGGTTGTTGCTTTTTCAATACCGTTATCCAAAACTATTATATACAAGCCTTCAGCTAATCCTGAAACATCTGTACTCCTGCCTTCTCCGGTCATCATTATTTGACCTAATCCATTGAATATTTGGTATTTACAGGTAATATCCGTAGTAGAAAAATATAAATTTTTATCTACCGGATTTGGAAATATACGGATACTTTCTTCATATATTGTTTTAAATGATGATCCCCACTTGAAAGACCAGGTACAGGAATCCCTAAGTTCAGTTGAATAAAACCCGATTTCTGCATCTTCATAACACCTTAGAAATCCAATAAAGTCTACATCACATAAACCATAAAAGGAAGTGTTGATATTAGCAAGAAAAACGATATCACCCAGTTTCTCCATAACTATTCCATGAGTATAAAGTTGATATTCTTCCGGATAAGTATAACTAATATATTGTTTTTTCAATGCAGTTCCGTTGATGTACTCCAGCCCTATGGAATCTACCTGTATTTGAAGGGTATCAATGGATCCTTCAAAAAATTCTACGATCAAATAATTCCATTTATCCCCGGGTTCAGCACCAAAATTGTACAGCATCTGGAATATATCCAATTGCGGATCGTAGACCATCAACGAATCGCCCTGTGAGTAGGTATATAATTTTTGAGTGAAATAGTTATTGCATGCTGCATAGTCGATATTGATCCGCTTACATGATTTTCCGGCGATCTCAACGATGGAATCACAATACACTTCGTGATAACCAACGTCTCCTGAAAACGCGTATAAAATGTCATAGTGCCATTTTGCTCCGACAGGAGCCCATTCCTGCGCAGTGCCTGGTATAAAATAAAATATCAGGGATAGAAGGATAATAAATTTCATTGCAAGGGACTTTATACTCCAAATGTACAAATTTTTAGCATTTCCAACATGTTGATAAAGAAAATATTATTGAATTATTAAAGTTACATCTCTATTTGAATTTGACAGCCAATCTTGTTTTGATTTACTTTTCCAAATTATTTTTCTCCTTCAATTTCTGATACGCGCGATACTCCGCCAGATTCCATGACAACAGACTGGTGTTTTCCCATTTATCCATGAAATCATTTTTCCGGTTCGCTATATGTTGAACATAATCTTCAGGCAGCATATACTTTTCTTCAAACGGGAACAATGCTGCCTGCTTTTTTTGAATACCTTTCAATTCTTCCAACGTTTTATCCAGATGAGGCAGGGTTTTATCCGGTAAGCCTGACATAAAGTCAAGGTGTAAAAATGACTTGTCAGCGTGGGCAAAATTATATTTGGCGATGAACTGATCCCAATGGATCAATGAACTGATCATCAGTACCAAAATTATGGCAAATGAATTTTGTTTGAAAAGATAAAATGAGGTTTTCCTGTGTTTTACTTTCATAAAAACGGTGTACAGCCCATACAGCGTGAGCAACAGGAAGATGATCACCCCTATTCTTTTATAGGCCAATGCAAAATAGTGTATGTACCAAAAATTGCGTATCGCCACCGAGACGGCCAGAATGCCATTTTGAAAGATCCATGCGTAGCTCAGAATTTTCAATAAGCGGTTTTGGCTGTAGAAATTCTGATTGCCGCGAAAAAAATAAATCACCAACGCGATGGAAATCAGTATGGAAAGAATGAGCAGATAAGTTCCTTCGTGAACAAACTGTTTGAGGTATTCTCCTTCCCATTCGAAGCCAAACCAAACCCACCTGATATCGATGAAATTCAGGATCAACAATAAAATATTCAGTACCAAAAACAAAAACACACCTGCTTTTAATTCATTTTTCAAAGCCGTCATCCTGAAAGTATGCAAAAAAGGCTTCCGTTGCCTTACAAGGAAAAGCGTTGCTTTTTTATTCAGCTCAATGAGGTATTGGTTGGGTGTACCATTCAACAGAAAAATACTCACGAACATACAGACCAGGAAAACCGGGACCACCAAAAAATCTACATATTCAAAGATCTTTCCAAACGTATCTTCGATAAAATCACTGATCTCAAGGAGTGCATTGTCAAAAATCGGGTTGGCCAATCTGTATATTAAAACGAAAAACAATATGATCATGACGGGCAAAGCAAATATGCTGAATTTCCGCCAAAAACGGGAGGAATTGCCTCGCTTTTTGCCCGACAGATCACTGAGGAACATGGCCGGACCGTTCAACAGTTTGTGAAAACCATTGCCAGCAGCATAAATCAGGGATTTTGTTTGCGGGAAAATCAATAATCCACTGAAAATGAACAGGACGATCAGGTTGATGAAAATCGTAAAGGCTGAGTGGTTGATCACTGAAAAAAATCCGGTCAATAATAACCCGACACCAAGGGTGATCGTATATTTTCCTTTCAACGGCAAGGATCGATTATACAGCAGCCAGGCAAAGAAGATGATCTCACCGATCAACAGGTTGATCCCGAAAGATTGTTTGTAGAATAAAAAAGTGAGGATGATCGCAAACGCCAGGGTAACATAAGCTGTTTTTTTTGATGCCATATCTTGGGTTTTTAATCAAAACGGAAATTACCGATCATTATTATACATTGAGAGTGGGAATAAAATCCTCAACGGGCTGCAAAAATTCTTTAAAAAATCTTCTCTCTCATTTGATCCGGGTATTTATTCAGAATTCATTTTTGGGGAAAATCAGGATGTAATAAATTTTAGCAGGATGAGAAATCTGGCCTTAAGGTTTCTTGTGAAATTAATACTTGAAAACCAATATTTGAGTCTGCTCTGAAAAGTCCGGTTTGTTGATTTTGAATCGTTTTTTACCCTACCTACAGATGTCACAGATCAGCACAAGACTTAAGGAAAACGATTGAAATTCAACAAATTAAACATCTCCTTTTAGGCGTGTACCGCTTGAAAACGTCTGTACCTGTGCTGACTGAAAACGTCAGTGGGGATTTAGTCGACAAAGACTTTTCGGAGCAGACTCAGTTTATTATTGTTCAGCCTATAGATGTGTCTTTTGTTCAGTATATTAGTATATTATGTGCCTTGGGTATTACGGTCGAGGCTTGGAGTCGTGGCGGATTTTTAGCACAAAAGATCAATCGAAGCAATGCACTTGAATCTGCCACAAAACTGTCCTACGAAGCACTGAACCCGCCAATACCCCAAACCGCCGTTGTTCGTTCGTATTTCTTAAAATTGCCTTTCAAAAGTTTTTCCGTACAATTTATACACTTTTCCGTCTTCCATTCCAAACCACAATTCGCCTTTATCATCTTCAAAAATGGATAGAGCATTGTCATTTACAAGTCCATCTTTCTTTGTGTAATTAGTCATCTTTACACCATCATATTTCCAAATTCCTGCATCTCTGTCTCCAAACCATATATTTCCATTACTGTCTTCTGCAATTGTGAAAACGTGTTCGAGCGTGCCAGGTAATGATTTATCACCTTTTCTACCACTTGTCGGGTGAATTAATTTTTTCTTATCAGAAAAATTAATTATAGAATCACCTTCTTTTAGTAATACACCTATGCCATTGTTACCAATCCAAAGTCTGCCTTTTGAGTCTTCCAGTATACTTCTAATATGAAGAGGTTCAACTTCAATATCAAGCCCAAGCGTTTCATCGTTGATAATTCTAAATTCTTTACCATTATAGCCAAAAACGCCTGCGTAAGTGCCAAACCAAATCATATTGTTTTTTCCTTTTGAAAAACTCGTTACTCCATATAAATTGTTTGGGTTAATAGTTTTAGGATTAGGAAAAGCTAAATAGCTTAATTTATGTCCATCAAATCTATAAACTCCTTCTTTAATTCCAGCTCCAAACCATAGGTCATTATCCGATTTCATCCACTCAACTTTGTAATTTTCGGTTATTCCTCTTGTTTCGTCTTGAATGAATTTTCCATCATAACTACTTACCCCATTTTGAGATTCAAACCAAATAATTCCATTTTTGTCTTCTTGAATTGAAACAATTTGATTATCCCTCAAGCCTTCATTTGTCGAAAAGTAGGTGAAAGAAGTACCATTGTATAGTGCAACTCCTTCCCGAACACTTCCAAACCAATAATTTCCTTTACTATCTTGAAAAATAGAACGAATTCCCGAAGTGAATTTTAAGGTGTCTGTTCTTGAAGTTGCTTCCAATTCAAGCTTGTTAGTTTCTCCTTCTGTTGATTTGTTTCCAACGCAGGAAAAGTTCAGTGTCAAAATAAGTAGTATGTAATTCAATTTATTTTTCATTTCGGGTTTTTATAATATGACGCACAACGGTCAGGCTATGATACGAGCCGACGATAGGAGGCTTGTTTTCATAGCGCATGTTATACAGCGGTGATGACCATCTTCCTTTTTCTTCCTGAAGCCTAAGCGTAAGCATGCTCATTCCATTCACTCTGCCCAACCTAAGCCCGGATAAAACTACTGATCTTTTTTTATTTCACCAAAATACTTAAAAGCCGGGCTGCAATGCTGTAATAACTTGTTTATTGTCATAACTAATATATATCACCCTTCAGGTTTTTCCTAACCTTTTAAAAACTACTAACCCGATATTGGATAATGTGCCCTTTTATGCGAAAAAAGAAAAAAGATCAGGTTTTAAAATGATATACTTTGATCTAAACCATCTGATTTTTATGCTGATATATTAAAAATGATTTCAATTAATCATTCCGTTTGTTTGACTTAAGAATACCAATCGAAAACCGTAGAATCGAAGTGAAAATGGTAAATCCTGATTTTCCCTTATCCTACATCCTGAGATCGAATAAGTGGAAAATAGATTATCGGTATTTTTTAGTTTTAACGAAAGTTATTATTGGTTTTATTTTTTCCCCGGATTGAACTTCTGAAAGAAAAATCCTTTAATTCCATAGTGGAATTTTGCGAATACTCTGTATAATCCGGCGGAACAACTACCTGATAATAAGCCAAAAAAGTCAGGTTGGAATTTGGAAAAACATTAATTAAGACTATTTTTGTTTTAACATTATACCGCCATATGATTTTATTTGATGAGTAAAATACATGTAATGATGTTGCAAATCTGTGTTTATTGAACAAGCAGGTGTTTTTCACGAGTCAGACAGTATTTTTATCCTAATGGAACTTATTGCATTCAATGTTTCCGGCAATACTGATTAGCGAAAAAAACGTCGAATTTTTCCTTGAGATTCAACCATAGCCGGATCAAAACAAATAAAGCTTATATATGACACACAAATGCATTCAATTCCTGATTTTATCAACTTTATTCCTGATCCCTTTCGGACTTTTCAGCCAGTATCAGGTCGATTTCAAAGTCATTTATAAACCAGACTTGATTTACGACTTGTTATCAGAATCAACCATGTCTATGAAAATAAATGAAAAGAGTGCCGAAGATCTGAAAAAAGAGTTAGATGAAGAACAGATAGCATCTTTTAACAAAAATGCTATTAGAAAAAGTACAGCTAAAATAATTACCGGTCATCAAGATCAGGATGGTAAATTTCCAATGACCGTAATGGAAATTAATGAGATGGAAGGTTTGTACGAAATGTTGTCAGATTCAATGACTTATACAGGATGGATGAATACTTACGGAATTGAAAGCATTGACTCAATTTCTTCAGAAAATGGTTATACGCAGTCTGTACAGAATATTAATAAAGAATCTTTAAAACAATTCAGTCTTGAAGAATTTCCTGAGAGAATAATGGCTGTAGGTGATTCCTTCGAAATAAAACCATCGATCAATCTGCCGGGATTTTCCAATTTCAGGGAAATGAATGCCAGGTCTGTTTTCATTTTAGAGCGGATTGATCAGAATAAAGCTTATTTCAAATCAATTGAAACTTACCAAATGTCCTTTTTCCAGGATGAAAACAATAAGATAAATTATTCCGGCCAAGGCACAGGACTGTATGTATATGATATTGATCAAAATCATTTTATTGACTCCAGTGCAAATCAAAATTTCATTGGCAACATCACATTTCAGGCAAAGAGTATCATGATGGAGATCATTATTAATCACAAAAGTAATATTGAAATTCATCCCAATTAAGCGTTTTGTGAACAATACCTGTACTGACAGGATTATTTCAATTCCTATTTTTTCCCCTGCATTTGAAGGACGATGTTTACAGTCAGTTCATCATCCAAATGAGTCAGATCGTCGAATTCTGTTCCCGGAAAATACACATTTCCATTTTCAAACGTTAATAGTTGCATTGCAGGCAAGGATCAAATCGTTGAATCTGAAAATTTCTGCAAAACCGACTTAAACAAATTGATCATTATCTTAACATCGCCGATGAAACACCTTTACTTAAGCTTGTTTGCTACCCTTGTGCTATCATTTTCCCTTTCAGCCCAAAGATCCAATATCAAAGGCATGGTACAGGACACTTCAGGCAATCCATTGGTTGCAGCCACTGTCATGCTCCTGGACAAAGATTCTACCCTGGTAGATTTTCAGCAAACCAATACCAAAGGCGTATTTGAATTCAAAAACATATCTGAAAAGGAAGCTTTTATAAAGATCACATATCTCGGTTATATACCTGCTATGGTACAGGTCGGCGATCAAAACAAAAACATTGACCTGGGCATCATCAAAATGAAGGAAATGTCACAGGTGCTGATGGAGGTGGTGATCAAAGAAGCGAAGGCGCCCATAGTGCTACGAGGAGATACCATCGAATATGATGCCTCGAAGTTCAAAGTTCCGGAAGGCTCCACGCTGGAACAACTACTCAGGCGTTTGCCGGGCATAGATATCACAGAAGATGGCATCCAGTCGGATGGAAAAAATGTGTCGGAACTCACGGTTGATGGTAAAACGTTCTTCAGCAAGGATCCAAAATTTGCTATGAAAAACCTGCCTGCTGAAGGCGTTTCAAAAGTGCAGGTTTTTGATAAAAAAGATGAAGAAGCTTTGCTGACCGGCAAAACTTCGGAAGGAAACCAGGATAAAACCATGAATATCGAGCTTAAAAATGATTTCAAAAAAGGTGGTTTCGGGAAAATAACAGCTGGTGGCGGTACAGAAACTACGGGTGAAGTCAAGGGAAATTACAACAAATTCGACACCAAACACCAGTTTTCTCTGATCGGCGTTGCCAACAATACAGGACGTAACGGATTGTCCTGGGATGATTATGAAGATTACATGGGTTCAAGTAGTTGGGGAAATGAAAATGATAACCTTGACTACGGTTTTGGAGGAAATGGTTTCCGTTATATGAGTATCAATTCAGGCGGATCAACTTTAGAATCAAAGATCAGTCAGGCATTCTGGTCTGATAATTCCTCCGGATTCCCAAAGAGCATTCTGAGTGGTGTCAATTACAATTATGATCATAAAAAGAACAAGTTTTCCGGAAGATATTTTTATCAGAATACAGGCAATTTGAAACAAACCACCAACGATTCCAGGTCATTTTTAACAGGCTTTTACCTGGACAATAATCAGATCAGCGAACAGAACAGAGGTGGTATGAACCACCGGATTGAAACGATGTATCAACATGATATTGATAGTTTGCTTACCATGGTCTTTACAGCAGAAGCGGCAATGGTCCACACTTCCAATCTGAATTCAGGCAGTTCAGAAATATTGAGAAATGGCATTAACCCGACGAGCAGCAACACTTTCAGCAACAGTTCAGACCTTTCAGGTAATCTGATCAATACATCATTGCTTTTCCGTAAGAAATTTAAAAAACCAGGCAGGTCAGTCGGCATTAACGGAAGTATTTTAAAAACCAATGTCCTGGATGATCAGGAATCATATTCCGACAATTCATTTTATAATGAAGCAGCCATGGTAGACAGTACAAACATCATTCATCATTACAACGATGATCTGCTGGATAAAATCGTTTTCAAGGCAAATGGTATGTATTCTGAGCCCATCAGCAAAATGCTTTTCTTTAAGGTTTTTCACAATTTTAATACCAGGAATGAGACCGGAAATCATTTTGTCCGAGAAAAAAGTGAATCCGGACAATTCGATCAAAATGATTTATTAAGCAGGGAATATGAAAACAATATAACGCTCAACAGATCAGGTGCATCGCTTACTATCTCAAAATTCAATCTGAATCTGAACATCGGTGCTGGTTATCAATCACTTTTGCTTCATGGAATTTATCAATCGCCTGACAGCACCTTGTTCAAAGGTAAAGTGGACCAGACTTTTGCTACCTGGATCCCCAATATTGAACTCAATGGTTCCATTTTGCGGAATTCCTGGTTTCATTCCAGTTATAGTGTGAACGTTTCCGAACCTTCCATCACCAATCTTTTGCCTGTAACCGATTATTCCAATCCTTTTTATATCACTGTTGGAAATCCTGATCTTTTACCCGAGCATTATCATACTTTCAACCTTTTTCTGAACTATACCTGGCCACTGAATGGAATACGACTTGGGTTGAACGGATCTTACAATTATTATAAAAATCAGATCATTACGGAACAATTGGTTGATCAAAACCTGATCACCATTTCCAAACCGGTCAATCATACGGGTGGTGATCAGCTATGGTCCAATTTCAATTTTAGTTTCCCGATCATCAAAAACAAGTTGATCACCAGGCTCAATTCCGGCTATACCAGAAGCAATAGTTATGCGATCGTCAATACCTTATTAAACCATACCACCTCCAATTTTTTAAACCAGTCACTTAGTCTGGATATCACGCCTTCAGACAAACTGGTCATTTATCTTTCCGGGAATTTTTCATTTACTGATACAAAATACGATATCAATACCAGTCAGAATCAACAGATTTTCCGTCAGAATTACCGGGTGGAATTTACTGCAAATTTTGCTAAAGGTTGGTATTTCAACTCTAACTTCCGCTACAACCTGCTCAAAAACGAGCGATTTGGTATTGATCAGCAGATCCCGATCCTGAATGCATCTGTTTACAAACAGTTTTTGAAAGGTAATAAAGGTGAATTGCGATTGTCCATCTATGATGCATTCAATAAAAACATTTTGATCAATCAATACACTTCCGTTTCAAAAGTAACTGAAAGTCAGACAATTTCTCTGGCAAGATATATCATGTTGTCTTTTTCCTACAACATACGGGGCATGAAATCAGATGTGGGTCGTCATAATATGTGGTGGTAATTTTAAAACAAATTTTATGTACAGAAATTATTTATTTATTGCATTGTTCATTTCCACTCAAATGGCAAATGCACAAAGCGGTGTAATTGAATTCAACAGGAAAGAAAACTGGATCAATATACTCACGAAAATGCCTTTTTTGTCTCAGGAAGAAAAAGAAAGAGAGATCCTGACCAGTTCCAAATGGCAGAATGAATATAAAGGAGAACCATACATATATACTTTTTCCGAAAAAGGCAGTACATACCTCGTGAAAGAAACGGATGACAACCATGGTTTTCAATGGAAAAGAGACAATGAAGTATTCATCAGGGATTTTGAACAATCAAAAACAAATGATATTCGCTTTTTATCAGGCAAAAAATATCTGATCGAAGAAGATATTCCGAGGATCAAATGGAAAATGCTCAATGAAATGAAAGAAGTTGCCGGTTATGTTTGTATGAAGGCTGAAACACGTGACACCGTCAATAATATTGTGGTACATGCCTGGTATACAGACAAAATACAACAAAACGGAGGTCCCGAAGGATATGGGGGACTTCCGGGAATGATCCTTGGATTGGATTTTAACAATGATGATGTGTTGATCTATGCAACTAAAGTTGATTTGAAATCTGAAGCGATTGACCTTCCGGTTCCGAAAAAAATGAAAGGCAAAAAAATAAGTTATACAACATTCAATTCTCTAAAAAAGAAATTCATCAGACAATCCATTGAAGGCAAGCGAAATCCATATTGGAACATTCGTTATTGATCCGGAAGAAGAGAAATCAACCAAAATAGCTTTGAATCCGTGTGACAAGATGGGTTTGCTTGTCAGCTTTATGTCAGACAAAAGCTTATGCCTTCTTTTTGTACAAAAGCCAGGAAATGTAAATATTTTGAAATAGTATATAAAAAACAGGACCCAAAACGGCCAACGGATTCATGAAACTCAAAGCTACCCACAGGGTGAAACCATTGTTTTTTTGACCCAATGCCTGTTTTCCTTCTGTTTGCAAACTGGCCGGAACCACCTGTTTACCTAAAAAGAAATACAACATACACAGCATCAATGAGCTAATGGCTATCTGATAGATGATGATATCCCCAAATCCCATTTCTTCACGGATATAGTGACTCGCTTTTGCAGTGCCCAAATTGATGTTCAAAACCAGAATGTAAAACACATATTTATTGAAACCTGAAAGGAACTCTTTCCATCGGGGCCATAGATTTTTAATCATGATAGCCAGAAAGAAAGGTATGAGAAAAACCTTTGCTACAGGAAGCAGCACATCCAGAACAGATATTTCTGCATTCTGCCTGAGCACATAAGGCAATAAAAAAGGAAGTAAAAAGGCAATGACAAAATTTGTGATGAGTATGGAGATGACAGTGTATTCAATTTTTCCTTTTAACAAATTGACAATTACAGGCGAAGCTATGGCAGTCGGTGCAATGGCAGTGATGAATACTACCTGGGATAACTCCAAATTAAAAGGCGAAATGCAAAAATACAAACTTAAAGGCACGATCAGGTTGACCATCAATATGATCAGGTGACTTTTGTCCAGATGCTCCTTTCGGATCTCCATTTTTAAAAATGAAAAAAACAACATGACCATCAGCAAATACTGTATCAGAAAGGATAAACCATGCGTAAATGGAAATAAAATTCCGATGGTTATTGTCGCTATTAAAAGAAGTGTTCTCATTCTTGATTTTGAAGCTGACAAATGTAATCATTCATGTCAGATTTTTCCCGGACCAGTTGTATAATAACTCTTTCGATTTGCACATTTCCGATCAAACTTAATTTTTTGCAGCAATATTGCATGGATTCCTCAAGTTGTGAAGAATCATGTTTATTTCCAAATTTAGCCAGAAAGAGCCAATATGTCATCCATTTTTTAGTTGAAATGTCAATATGACAGCACACTGAGCAGAAAATATGAAATAATGTCATTAAATTGGCAAAGGCACGCATTTTGCATAGGATGTATTGATTTTCTAACATAAAAATTAATAAAATGACAATAAGAGTAGTAAACAGCAAAATGAATCCGGTTCAACATCCTTATGCATTCCGCACGCACAACCGGCAGTATTGCCATCAAAGCGCTGCAGCCAACATCCTGTCAAAAAATGACGGTTTCGAAATTCATATGGCTTTACCCGGCGTGGATAAAAGCAGGATCGAAATGATAGTAACCGAAAATATCCTGCATGTGCATGCCAGGGAACAGGAGCAAACTCCAAATGAGAAAAAGTATATCCTCAAACAATTTGACTATACCAGCTTTTCCAGAAAATTCAGATTGGATGACAGCATTGATACTTCCAGAATCGATGCAACCATGGAAAATGGTGTACTCAAAATCATGCTGAGTCTGAAAACTCCTGAAATTAAAAAAGCAAAATCAATTGAGATCAAATAAAAACCATTTGTTAACTTTTTAAATCAATGAAAATGAACTTAGTAAAATTTAATCCAACCGTGCCGGGAAACTCACTCTTTGAGGAATTTTTCAATAACTTTTTTGAAACACGTTTTCCGGATACTCCTATGAAACCACGTTTTTCAGAGCCGATGGTGAATGTATTTGAAGAAATGGATGCCTATAAAATGGAATTGGCCGTTCCCGGGCTTACAAAAGATGATATCAAAATAGATATCGAAAATGATCAGATCACGATCCAGGCAAGTAAGGAACACAAAGAGGAATCTCAGGAAAAGAATTTCAGTAGAAAGGAGTTCTATTTCGGACAATTTGTTAAAACCTTCTATTTACCTGAAAGTGTGGATCGGGATCAAATCCATGCTTCATTTGAAAATGGAATTTTACATGTAGAAATGAAGAAAAAGGAGGAAGCCATTGCTAAAGGGCCAAAACAGATTGAGATCAAATAGAATAAAGCAAAAAAAGAAGAAAAGCCGCGTGAAGCGGCTTTTCCATTTTTAACAAAACGCAATAAAAAAATTAAAAACTATATTTCAGGAAAATACTCAAATTTCTTCCTGGCTCGGCGATCACACCCTGTCCGACAGAGGCATCATAAGACCAGTTGAGAAATTCAACATAATCTTCATTGAACATGTTTTCGAGTGCCAGTCCTATGAACAATCCTTTGAATGGTTTTACACCGGCTCTTAAATGGATCAGCAGAAAATCTTCTGATGGAATTTCTCCAAAACTTACGGCAGTCCTGTTTTGCTCAAACACGTACCTTCCCTGGACACTTGCCCACCAAACAGGCTTTTCGTACTTGATCAAAAGTCCGGTTTCCATCGGCGGAATGCGCGAAACCGGTTCATCCCAGGTCACATTCTGCGCATAGGTATACATATAATTCCAGTTCAGAGATAGATCACTCGTCACTTCAGCGAAAGCATTCAATTCAAATCCGGTTTTAAAAGCCTCGTCCACATTGACGAATCTTTTAGCAAATTTTGGTTCCATCCAGGGTGAATACTTCCTCGGTAAAGTTGCATCCACTGCCGCCGTGATCAGGTTTTGAAGCATTGAATAAAATACATTGGCTTCCAGCCCAAAATGTTGCCATTTTTTTTGCAGACTCAACTCAGCCTGATAGTTGACTTCCGGTTTCAAATCAGGATTCCCGACCAGTTCATATGGATCTTTTCCAACGGCAAAATGGTTGACATAACGTTCATCAATGGTAGCTGAACGGACGCCTCTACCCAATCCGAACTGAAACACAGTATTCTTGTTGGCCTGATAGCTGACAGAAAGATTGCCGCTGAAATTGAATTCGCTTTTGTCTTCCAGCGTATACAAAGCTGCAAAATCTTCAGCCGGATCATTGATCTGAGCAGTTACCCTGTCAGCCCTCAAACCGAGGTTGAAAGTGAGCTGAGAGGTTGGGAAATATTTGTTTTCCAGAAATATTCCGGATGACTGCAACTGACTTTTTTGCCAGATCTTATCTACAAAATCTACCGGAACAGGCAGGTCTGCGCCTGTCATCATGTTTTTCTTTACATGTCTGTCTCGCGCACCATCCCTGAAAAGCGAACGATGATCAAAACCTATAAAACTCAGTGTATTTTTTGCCGGAACTACAGACAATTCCACTTTGCCGCCATAAGTATCAGCAAAAACAGTAGAAACTGCTTCAACCATTGCAAAATTGGGCCTGTCAAAGTTGTCCATGATATGATCCATCTGATTGCCGAAAATCCCTGCTTCGAGGGACAATATCCTTTTACTCAGTTGGTCTATCCGGTAACTGATGGAAGCCATATCCGAATCATCTGATCTGGCATCCATTGGTAAACCTGCATATTTTGCATCTTTGAGAAAAGCTTGTTTCCAGACCAATTGAATCCGTTGGTTGGAAGTAGGATTATAACTCAGTTTGACACCATAATCCTTTTTATTAAAAGAAGAAGAAATGGTATCTCCGGCACCACTTTTGTAGTTTTCATAATCCTTGATGGCTCCATTGAAATAAATATCAAATTTATTCCCTTTGTAACCCAGATAAGCACGGCCTGATTTACCCTGACTATTGGTTTCATAGGCTGTCTCCACGGAACCATTCCATCCGTTTTCGCATTTACCCAAATTTTCAGTCTGGAAATTCAATACCGCACCCATGACCGGTCCGTAACGAACGCTGAATGGACCTCTTACGATCTCTACTTTCCCGATCTCTTCCGGTATAATATGGGTCGTCGCCGGATCCATTCTGTTTGGACACGCGTGATTGTATTGAACCAAACCGTCAAAAAGTATATTGATCTGTTCCTGATTGAAGCCTCTGAATACTGGTTCCAAGGCATATGCACCTCTTTTCATGACACCAAATCCCGGAACCCCACGGATCAAATCGCCGGCATCCAAGGGTTGTACTACCATTTTGGATCTGTCAAAAACTACCTGCGAATGGGAAACTTTATATCCCGGACTTTCGCTGATCAGAATCTGACCAAATACAACCGGATCAGGATGGAGTATGATCACCATCGCCTGCAAATCCTTAAATTCTGAAACTGCAAATGATTTTGTTTCATATCCAAGGCATTCAACTGAAATCTCATCAGTTTTATCAGGCAATATACCGGAGAAATGCCCGGATCCATCTGCGACCATCATCTGATCACCGGCTTTGATCACCGCATAAGGTACCATTTTACCTGACTTCTCTGATTGAATGATTCCTGAAATTTGCTTTTGAGCATTAAGAATGAAAGGCAGTGTAATAAAAATTAGTATTTTAAATAGTAGGTATGTTTTGTAATTCATTTGTATGTTTTTCGATTTCATTTGTATTCTTATTAAATATTTGAAAAAAAATGTGCTCACGGCAAATCGTATTGACTATGCCATTTCAAGTCAGCATTTAAAAGCTCATAACAATCATGTCACATATGTGAAAACTTCCTGAATGTTTTTGATACAGATATGCAATAACATTGTGGGAAATCTTCAAGACGATTTCTTATTTTCAATGCTGAGTTTACTACGAAAAGTCCGGTTTGTTGATTTTCAATCGCTTTTTGCACCAACCTTCTACATTCAAAGATCAACACTAAACTTAAGGTATACGATTGAATTTCAACAAATTAAAAGTCCCCCTTCAGGCATGTACTGACTGAAAACGTCGGTGTGGATTCATTGGGCAATTACTTTAGGGAGCAGACTCAATGTCGTAAAAAGTTGACTTAAAACGAATCACTGATCATTCCAGCCTCAAACCACGGGCACAATTCATTTTATGCCTGACGGACGTCCGGGACAATCATCAGCCCCAACTAAATTTATCCAATGATCTATCCATTCACCAGGATACATTTTTCAACTCAATAACAATTGATTGAATTGTTGCCTGTTGTTCCAAACTTTTCACACAGATCAGCCTCCTTTATCAGATCAGAACTGACAATAAGCGGTTGATCAAAACAAACAGCCATAGAGCCAATTCAATATAAATCAAGCGTATGCATGTCTACCAATGCCTGAAAAACCCTGATAGAAAGGAAAGGTCCAACTTAGCAGATTTATGAAGACCGGATTGAAAGTGGTTTGTTGCGATACACAGGTTCAAGTGCGAATACTTCCTTTGAACGAAAACAGAAATCTGGATCACCTGCGTTTTTGAACGCCTAAAGGCATATTATATATGCTCAAATAGTTGTAGTTACACCAATTATCAAAGATAGTTGATTAACTTCTCTTCATTCAGTGTACCCAAAAACAGCCCTGCAAATCCGGTAACATCAAGCAATGTAAGCTTCAGGAGGATGAAAACAATTGCTCAAAAGATTAAACAGATAGTAAAAAAGGTATGTCTGGTCAATATCCATTAAGATCTCAAAATTGTTCTTTACAAAAAGGAATTGATCAGTAACAATATAGGTCGACAATTCGTGACCTGGCAGGATGGAAGGGAGAGAAAAATCTGTTTTATGTTCCGGTGCCTGATTGATTTTTTTCATCATACAACAACCGTGACATTCCAACTCTGGTTTATCCACATTCTCACAAAACAATACTTCAAAGGTTGGGTTGGAAAATTTAAACCATAAATTCATGATCACACCGGTACTATTTAGCAATAGTATATGTGTGATCATCCATATGGAAAAGAATATCCTCAAAGCAATGTATTAAGTTCCGTAAATATACTATGGCTTTCCAGATATATGCAAAATTTATAAAATTATTTGAATCAGGCTTGAGGGAAAACCTGTATAATGTAACCCGAACAATCCGGTTAACCATTGGTCCGAATAAGGCAATCAACTAATTTTTTTAAGTTTCATGGTGATGTTGATAACCATTTCGTCTTTCACTTTAACAGAACCCATAAAGCGGGTTGGTGGTGTGATATGGTAATCAGAAAGCTGAATGGTTTTTTTAGCTGTCAGGGTAATCGACTGATTGTTTTGTTTGCTTACCTTGAAGCGTATTTGGTTTTGATTTACAATACCGGTCAGCATAATATCTGCATCCGTATCTATACTTTGTCCGTCCTTCACATTGGAAATGAGTTGAGACATTGCTTTCAGTTTGATATTCATGAATGGATATTTTTCAGACTGCAGCGTTTTTCTCAGATCTGAAGTCATGAGTTGCATTCCACAATCAAAGGATTTTACAGGAATTTCAAACTCACAGCTGACAGGATGATTCTTGGTTCCAGGCAGATTTGGTTGATAGAACACCAGATTTTTACTCCATACAAAAGAAGTCAGAGCACATTCAAATGAATTGATATTTGTTTCCCCAAAAACAACCATTGAGCTGTTTTGATCAACCAGCCATTTCTCCTGAACACGTTTTTCTGTTACAATTTCATTAGGTGACCAGGCTAAAGCCAGGCTAAGAATGATTGAAGCTATTGAAATATTGAACATATCAGGATAATTTTTTCAGGTTTTAAAATCGGGGGCAGATCAAAAAACCTGCTCCCCGTTTAATATCAATTCCAAACTATTTATTAAAATCCTACAACTGCCTGTACGATGAGGCCGTCAAATTTGCCCTCATGTCTCTTGTCGTTTCCTTTGAATCCTTCGTGAGTCTGATTGACAAATTCTCCTTTCAACAATAAATTCTTTACAGGGAACCAACCAGCGCCAACAGCCAGTCTGTTGATCGTAACCGGATCGGTATAACCGACCAATTCTGCAGAAACAGTATTGTATTTTACCCCTACAAATAATTGTTCATTTTTGAGGAATCTGTAAACCAATTCACCGGCAATTTGGGTCATGCTTCTTTCAGAACCCGGAGCTTCGTTGACTGATTTTCCGGAAGCCATTTCATAAGTTCCGAAGAATTCCAGCCCTGCGAATTTTACAAACGGGTTGATACAGAAAGAAGAGATGGAATTGGAAAATCCGGGATTAAATCTACCTGAAGTAAAGTCAGTAGTGCTGTTAGCCCATGCAGCAGCTTCCAGCACTCCAAAATAGTTGGATCCCGTTCTGTCTCCACCATATAATGTCAATGAAGGAGAAGAAGAATTCGTGTACATAGATGCACTCAATCTGAATCTCAGTTTTTCAGAGAATTGTTTGTCATAAGCTATTTTTGCCAATATGGAAGGGCTTTTTGTTTTAATAGAATCCACTTTACCTGTTCCGATAACAGGACTGATATCATAATCTCTGATGTTGTTTCTGATCAAACCATTGGTCAGACCCACCATTACCATTAAACCTTCAACCGGGTAAGCATACAATTCGCCACCGATTTCTGTTGCGAATGCATCCACGATGTTGTTCTCAACAAATGCGTTGAATATGGTATTTCCACCATCTGATCTTCTGAAATGGCTGTCACCGTAGTTGACTTCCATGTGCCCCATTTTTACCCTGAAGTATTTGGAGAACCATTCAGGATTGCCAAACATAGGCAATTTGTCCATTTGGATGTATCCGCCTTTAACCCAAAATTCGTTATGGTGTCTTGCAGCCATATAGTTTTCGAGGTAAATTCTGATACCATCCGCAACCTGTACATCGAAGTTTAAGTTGGCAGCAGCTAAGTTAAATCCGCTTCCCAATTTATATAAAGCATTGACTTTAGCTTTGGACGTATCTACGTTTTCATGATTCAACATTTGAAAACCCTGGGTAAATCCACCGCCTATTTTCAATTTAAAGCCATCAAATCCGGTTTCATCAGCTTTTGAAGGTTCAAAAACGTTGATACCCTTTTGAGTAGTTTCTCTTGAAAACTGCGTCTGAGCAGACATATTCAAACTGGCCAATACAAATAACAGTAAAAATAAATGTTTAAATAATTTCATTTTGTTTACGTTTTGGTTAAAAAAAATTATCTGTTAATTCAGTGTTAAGTCAAATTTTACAACGACATCCTTACCTGTTTTTACTGAGCCGAACATAAATGATGGTGGTTCAACTTTGAACTCATTCATATCAATCTTCTTTTCACCTTTTACAGTTAAGGATTTATCTTTATTCAATTTGCCATCTGCAGTGAGTTTGACATCTTTTGTGACACCGCCGATCTGCAATTTCAGGGTTCCCTGTATTTTATAATTCACATTGTCGGCTGAGCTGATCGTTGCATCAACCAATCGTCCGGTGATGTTCGGATTTTTTTCAGTTTTCAACGCTTTATAAGCATTTCCATCCATAGCATCTTTTCCACTCTTAAGTTGTTTGACAGGAAAAGAGAAAGTTACATCCTTGATCTGAGCAAGCTTTCCTGATGTATCAAAATCAAGATTTGCAGAACATGAGCCTCCTGAACCCTTCATTTCCCAGTCATGCATGGTGGAAGTTCCGGCAACCTGCATTTTGATATTACTTTTAACATTTTCAAGTTTAGCCTGACTGAAAGAAGCCATTGGCATCAACCAACCCACAACCAGCAAAACCATAAAAATTTTCATATTTTTCATATTTTCTTTATATTTAGCGTTAAATAAAAACAAATACATTCCTCTCAAAATCGGCACCGAGAGAATTATTATGCGTCTATTTAAATTATTTTCACTTTGTATTCTGCATCAATTCAAACCGTTGCACTTGATAAAGCAAAGAGCCTGTCCATTCAATATCTGATCAATCAACCTATTTTTGACGTTTCAAATGTTGGCACAAAGTTACTTTCAACATAGAGGCAAAATCAAGGAAAAAGGGTCGGTTCAAAACGGCAGAAAAATGAAGTTGATTACTCCTTAGAATGAACAAAAAAGCTTTTAAAACAGTTGAAATGACTTTAAATCCGATTTTGTTTAACATTTATACGATATGCATCGGAAATTATACGATTTGTCTCAGGATTGACACCTATTGAATCTAAAAAAAACTCGATAATAGAACTATTTAATGATATTTGCGTTTACATTCAGTAATCTGATATGATAGAAAATTGTAAATATGAATCCTGTATAAATTGCTTTCACAAATCTCCATTGTTTCAGATGATGAACAAGGATGAATTGAAAGCTATACAGGATACCAGGTTTGAAGTTACTTTTCAACCGGAAGAGATCATTTATAAACAAGGTACCCGAACCACTCAAATTGTTTCTATAACCGGTGGTCTTGCGAAGGCATATATTGAAGGGTTGAATCATCGCAATTTTATACTGGAATTGATAAAACCGACATCCGTAATTTCAGGTCCGGGAACTTATGTTGATCAAAAACATCATTTTTCCCTGAAGGCCATTGAAAGGACAAGCTGCTGCTTTTTTGATTTACAGACTTTTAAGGACATAGTTTCAAATAATTCCAAATTGTCAGATTTTCTGATCCATGTGATCAGTAAAAGGTCTATCAGCTATTTTGACAAGTTTATTTCACTTACACAAAAACAGGTAAATGGCAGGATAGCAGAAAACCTGCTATATCTCAATAGTTTCATCTACGAAACCAATCCGATGGAACTTACCATTAGTTTTCAGGATATTGCTGAGATGACAGCAATGACCAGAGATAGTGTTGTCAGGGTTTTAAAAGATTTTTGTACTGAGAAACTGATTAAAATGGAAGATAATACGCTTACTATCCTGAATCATGACAAATTAGTCCAACTGAGTGAACTCGGATAAACGCTATTTTTTATAAAGATCCTGCGCTAAAAGTATCTCCTTCGCTCAGGTTTCCGTTTTGAATTCCCTTTCTGAACCACCTTACCCTTTGATCCGAAGTTCCGTGTGTAAAAGAATCAGGAACAACATAACCCCTTGCCTTCATCTGCATTCGGTCAGCACCAACTGCTGCGGCTGCGTTCAAACCAGCTTCTACATCTCCTGATTCAAGAATATTTTTCATTTTATGTGCATGATGTGCCCAAACACCGGCAAAAAAATCAGCCTGCAATTCAAGTCGGACATTCATATGGTTTGCTTCTGCCTGGGATAATGACTGTTTCTGGCGTTGAACTTCGTTGATGATGCCCAGTAAATTCTGGACATGATGCCCAACTTCATGTGCGATGACATAAGCTAAAGCAAATTCGCCGGAAGCATTCAGTTTGGTTTTCATATCTTCATAAAAACTGAGGTCGATATACACGCTTTGATCAGCAGGACAATAAAAAGGTCCGGTTGCAGATTGAGCAAATCCGCAGGCAGACTCCACAGAACCAGAATAGATCACCAATTTGGGTTCCCGGTAATCATTACCTAACTGCTCCTGAAATAGCTTATTCCAGACATCTTCCGTATCTTTCAGGACAACAGAAACCAATTCTGCCAGCGCATCTTCCTCAGGAGTAGTTTGTGTCTGCACAGTTTGTGTATTTCCACCGCCTTCAGACATCAGGTTTTGTATTACCTGTAATGGATTTTCACCCATGATCAAAGCAAAAACAGCCATCAGAATCGCTCCAATACCAAGGCCGCCACCTACACGTTTAACTGAACTTCCCCTGCGGTCATCTACATTCTGGCTACGCTCTCTGTTTTTCCAACGCATAATCGAAATATTAATTTAAATCAACTACAAATTAAATAAAATAATATGTTATTTTCTACAAATTTGGAAAGTTAATCGATCGGTATGAAATCCAATATTGTTGGAATATTAAATATCGAGTCTGCTCCGAAAAGTTCAATTTGTTGATTTTCAATCGTTTTTTGCCCCAACCACTAAAGGGAAACGGTTGAAAACCAACAAATTAAAAATCCGGTTTCAGGTGTATTTAGGGGTCAAAGACTTTTCGGAGCAGACTCAATATCTATTGGTCCGGATTCTCTTACCAATCAACTCAACGCCAAATTATTTTTAAACCAATGGAACTCTATATAATCTGAATATCAGAGTGAAAAGTGTCATTTTCCTGACAAATAACCAAATAAAACGAAATAAATCTTAATTATAATTAGACTTAATTTAAATAAAATTATTTTC